>LFIK01003934.1_pt1 | contig 12044 bp, 20 predicted proteins | sample 643401 | NCBI WGS metagenome assembly LFIK01 (sample SAMN03777447, study PRJNA286221) | soda lake metagenome | biome: soda lake; feature: Kulunda steppe; material: water; isolation source: sample T5-Br brine of Lake Tanatar-5 | place: Russia: Kulunda steppe | collected 2010-07 | reverse complement strand
TTGCTTGATGAGGGGGAGGGGGGAGCACAATGTGCCTTCAAGCGCCTTGCAGGCAATGGGCAAAACAGAGCGCAACGCGCATGCAACAGCTGGGGAGGGGTGTGCAGGCGTGTGCGCCTGCATGCACGAGCCCCTCCTGCCGTCGCACCTTGCCAGCATGCGCCGGCACCCCCACCCTTGCCTGCCTGCAGTGCTGAGGCAGCTGCAAGCCATGCAGCAGGCGCAGCGTGAGGCAGCGGCGGCGCGTGCTCTGGGCATGCAGCAGCAGTCGCAGCAGCAGATGCAGCGCATGCAGCACCAGCTCCACGAGCAGATGCAGCAGCGGCAAGCGCAGCAGGGGCAGCAGCAGCCGGTGCCAGCGCCACCGACGCCGCCCCTGCCACCACCGCAGCCACCTCAACAGCAGCAGCAGCCACCTCAGCAGCAGCAGCAGCCACCTCAGCAGCAGCAGCAGCAGCCACCTCATCATCATCATCAGCAGCAGCAGCAGCAGCAGCCACCTCAGCAGCAGCAGCAGCAGCAGCTGGCCCCGCCCGCGCCCCCTGCCCCCCGCCCCGGCCCCTACGCCAGCCTGCCCGCCGTCCACGTCCTGCGTGCGGTGAACGGCGCGTATCGAGGGCCAGGGGGCGGCGCGCACGCGGGGGGCGGCTCTGGCCTGGGGCCCTGCGGGCCCACCGTGTTTGGCCGCGCATCGCTGCCCGGCTACGCACCACCCCAGGTGCGGTGCGTGCACGGGGCCGGCCAGGCCTGCCCTGTGGGCGCTGCGGGGCGGCGCGCACGCGGCGTGTGCGCGTGCACTCCAGGGCTGCTTGGCAGGGGCGTGTCAATGGTGCTCGTGAGGGTATGGTTGACACGGAACAAGCGGTAGAGCAGCGGCGTCACGCTGCCGGAGGGAGGGCCACCCGGGGCATGGTGTGGACCATGCCCCTGGGCCCTCGCCTGGCCCGCGTGGGCTGGATGGCGTGCATCTGCTGCCTTTTGGAACATGACTGCTCTATGCTGCTGCTGCAGCTGCTGCTGCTGTCCTTGCTGCTGCTGCCGTCGGCTCCCTGCCTGGCCTGGGGTCCAGGTCCGCCTGGCTCCTTGCCCTGCTGGCTGCTTGGATCAGTCCGACTGCAGCCCCTGCCTGCCCCGCGGCCGCAGGCGCACATGGGCGTGGGCGTGCAAGGCCCGCCCGCCTTGGGCGGCATTGGCGCAGGAGGCCCTTGTCCAGCGGGTGAGGAGCAGCAGCTGCGCTCTGTCTCGCTGCCCCAGGTGCCCGTGGGTGTGGGCGTGGGCGGTGCGCGCTGTATGGGCGACACGGGTGGAGACAGTGCGCTGGCTGAGGAGCGCCAACCGCAGCACCAGCACCAGCACCAGCAGCACCAGCACCAGCACCAGCACCAGCAGGGCGAGCAGCACCAGCAGCAGCAGCTGCTGCAGCAAGTGGGGCCAGGGCAGGGGTTGAGCAGCGGGAGTGGCAGATCAGCGGCGGGAGGAGCAGAGCCAGCGCCGCGGCCCCGCCTCGTTGCCCTGCCCCTTCCCCCCACTGATCCGAAGCAGCTGCAGAACCTGGGAGCAGCGCTTGGGTTCACGGCCAAGCACTGACCCTTGTGCTCTGCAGGCAGGACTTGTGCCGTGGGCAATCAGTGTGTGGGATGGTGGCACGAGTTATGGCAGAAGAACTGTGCAGCACCTCCCTGAATTTGAAACATTTAATTCGATGAATAATCGGAGGACGATTTGCCCAGCAGGCCCTAAGACCCTAAGGGTCAGCGGTTCATGGACAATGGAATGGGTTAGCGGGCAGAGCGGGGTCCAGGGCCTTGTCAGGCGGCGTCTCGGGTGACGCGGAGGGCGTCAAGTGATGAAGGCGGACCAGGGGAGGCCCGCGAGGGCCGGCGTGGGCGTGGTGGTTGGCGAGCTGGTGCGTGCAAGGTGCCTCCTCCCCCTGCCACCACCTCCTGTACACGCACATTATGTTCTGTGTACCAGCCAGGGGGGTACCAGCCCACTCCGCTGCTGGACATGCACTCTCCCAAAGGGTCCTCTCCGCGTTCGAGTGGCATGCACCGCGGGTGAACCCCACGCCGATGCCTCTGCCCTGCTCCGTCCCTACCTGTCGAGTGCAGCGGCAGTCAGGCGGGGGGAAGGGATGGGGAATGGCGTCAGCCAGTTCAACCTGTCTGCCCCCCAACCCAAGGGACACACACGCATGGGCTGGCTGCACTGGCCCCCCATTGCCAGTCCCTGATGCACCGTGCACTCGGGTGCCTGCATGGCTGCACGCAATGGGGCCGTGCAGGCAACGAGCTCGCGATTAGGCCGGATTATGCTGGACCTTTGGGCTGCCGCCCCCCACTCCGTGACTCCTGCTGGCTCCGCAGGCCATCCATCATGAACTGCACTCCTGCAACACCGCCTAACCCACCAAGGACCCTCCCCTGGCAGCGGGATGAGGAAACAAGCCTGTGAGCCTTGGGCCTCTCGCCCTCCCCCCCTCAGCTCTCCCTTGCAGTGCATGCCTGGCAGCGAGCAATGCCTGCACCTCGCAGGAGGGGGAGGGCATAGGAAAGGGGTGAGCCCCTTGCGACGTGCCCCTCCCCTTACTCCCCCTTACTACCCCTATTTCGTCCATAGGACCACCGCACCAGGTCTGCCACCCGTGGGAGCAACGGCAGCGCCCGCGCTCCCTAGAGTCAAGGGTTACGCCGCCACCACAGTTGCCACAATTGCCTCCCCCACACTGCCCGCAGCCTCACGCGGGCCCACCCCACCCATGTCCCGCCCGTGCCCCCACCCATCCCACCTTGCAGAGCTACGAAGAGTGGGTGGAGGAGCGGCGCAGCCCGCTCACGCTCTTATGCCTGGTGGCCAATTTGGTCCACGTGCTCACGCTGCTAACGCGGACCATTGTCGAGGGGACCGGGGTCTATGTGTCCACCCTGGTGATCGTCCTGCCCATCGACGCCGCTGCCTGCGTCCTGCACCAGTCCCGGTTTCGAAAGGTGCGGGAGGGGTTGTGTCATAGGAATGTTGTGGTTGAAGTACCATGACACTCGCAAGTGTGGTGTCCTAGTGCGGAACCCTTTTGGCGCGTAATAGGGTGGGGTTGTCCCCGTGCCCTGGCACGCGGCGTGCGGGGGGGGGGACGGAGAGGGCAGCGGGCAGCGCGCAGCGTGGTGAGAAGGGCGCTCAGCATGCGGGCGTGGCACACAATTTGCCTGCTCTGTGCTAGCAGACTATTCTGTGCTCCATGCGGGGTGCGGGGTGCGATGCAGGTGATGTTGCGCACCCTGACGCACACCTGAACGCACGCCCTTGACCGCAGTGGGCGGTTCCGGTGTCATTCATGGGGAGGGCCCTAATGGTTGGACTCATGGGCCTGTCAATCATCCCCATCTCAGGTGCGCAGCGTGCGTCCCCTTCCATCCATTGATGGCTGCAAGGGTGGCGTGTTGAACTTTAAACCAAGGCAGCAGTGCAAGCCTCGTCGCCCCTCGCTGTCATGGCCCCTAGTCGTTCCTGGTTAGAGAAGTGAGCAGCAAAGCACCCAACATTGCAAGGCCACCTCCTGCCCTCCTCCCACCTGCAGACAGCATGCACCAGGTGCTGAAGTACCGTGTTGAGGTGAGGCAGCAGCTGCTGCAGGGTTCAGCGCCATGCCTGCAGTTTCCAGGAGTGGGTTGCCACAGCATCTGTATCATTCTGGTAGCGGTGACAACCCTTACTGTGTGCCTCTTTAGACGACTCGCTATTGTTTTTCAAACACTTGAGGTTCAGCCTGAGCCCAGTATGTGCGTTTCAACCATGCCAGGTGCTGATCCAGATCACCCTAGGCGCCTTTCAGCATGTGAGTTGCCCTCCCTCGTTCCATGCATCATGCAAATTGTGTGCTGCTACCCTGCCCACCTTCAGGTGCTCCTGTTCATAATTTTGAGCGCAGTTCAGTATGTAAGTCAAGATGCATGGTGGTGATTGCGCGTGTATGCACATTTGAGCATGCATGCTGACATGCGTGCGTGTGCGCGTGTGTGCATGCGTGTTTGGGGGCGGGAGGGTGTGCGCATGCGTGCACGCGTGTTGCCCTGCATGAGGCAGGGTCAAACAGGCTGCATACATGCTCAAGGCCATACAGCCTGCAGCAGGCTATAAACCAACCAGGATGTGCCTGCTCTCCTCCACTGACGTGCTTGCGTCCCATCCATAGGTGGACCTCCTGTTGCTCATCCCCCTCCGCATCATAATGGGCGCCGCCTTTGCTCTGCTGTACAAGACTGTGGGCACCTTCAAGTACCCGTGGCTTCAGGCTATGGGCTCGCAGTGCTGCAGCTACTGCATCAGCTGCTGCATCGAGCTGCAGCACCGCAGCAAATACAAGAGGCGCAAAAAGCAGGAGGCTGCCCGCGCCTCAGAAGCTGAAGCCAAGCTGCAGCAGCTGCTAGCCAAGGAGGGGATTGGGGCAGCAGCATCAACCCCCCAGGTGCGTGGGTGAAGCAGCGCTCGCCTTCCAAGCAAGTCTCACCCCCCCTTCCTCTGTCTCATCCTCCTTCCCTGAAGGGAGGGGCAACTTTCCCCTGTGCATGGTGCATGGTGCATCTGTGGCTGCTGAGGGGTCCTGCAATCAGGTGGGAAGGCCTGCGTGCGTCTCTTCCTTCCCTGCCCAAGGCCGCGTCTGAGTGTCTGACTGTGTAACCCTCACCCTTGCCCAGGCCCTTGCCCATAAGGGCCTCACCATGCCACAGGAGGCGTTGCCACCTGCCCTCAGCTCTCAGTCCAGCGCAGAACCCCACGCAGCGTCAGCAGAATGCAGAGCAACAGCCTTGATGGCGTCAGCAGTGGCATCAGACTTTGCTGCGAGAACAGCAGCAGCAGGCAAGGCCGGTGGTGCACAGGGAAGCCAGCCGAGAAGAGATGATGCCCTGCAGCATGCTGCAGGGGGCGGCAATGCAGCTCGTGCACCAGGCTATGTTTCAAGATCAGAGCGTTACAAGGTGCGGACCGCCGGGCTTGCGGTGTGGCAGCTTGCACACGGCCCCTCTGTTCCATGCCACTTCACCGCACCTGTGCACTCCCACAGCTGGAGAGCCAGAACTGATGCAGGCAGCCATTGCCATCCCACCCACCATGCACAATTCATCCCCCCCATGTACACTTTGCTGCAGGTGCACGTCAAGCTGCACAGCCACACCGCGCCTGAGCAGCAGCCAGCAGCCAGCGCGGACGCCTTCAAAGCAGCCTTGACAAGCAGGTGCGCTTGAGAGATTCCCAGCTCCGGTTTGGATATTATGGGGACTGTTTGGCACATCCATACAGTAGCTGTAAATGCTTGCTCAACTAGCATACGGCAGCCAGGTTGAGCACACACACACATACACACACACACGCACACAAACATGCACGCACATGCACACACAGCACAACACAACACACACATGCACACACACACACGCGCACATACAAACACGCACACACACACACGCACACACGCACCTACGCGCGCACACGCACACTGGCCAACTCAATGCAGGGCGCCTGGGTCCTACGTCGTGGGCATGGCCACCCGGTATGGCTGCGTCCTGATGTCCACCACGTGCTGCGGCAGCGGGGGCCTGGATGCTGCTGCCCGTGCCGCGGCCATGGAGTGGGTGGAGTCCACGAGTGCGACCCATGGCACGCTGGAGCACGGCACGGTGGTGACGGTGCAGGTGAGAGCTGGGCGGGGCTCAGGTGCTGGGCCCAGGGGCTGCTGGGTGGCACTGCTGTGGACCCTCCCGACGCTCACTCCTGCACCCCCACCCCCCCTTCCCCATCCCGCCCACCCAGTTTGCCGGCGCCCAGCTGGTGACGTGCACGTGGGACTCAGCCACGCGAGGGTGGACCCTCACAGAGGCGGACAACAGCGCGAACAAGTTCCTGCAGGGCCAGTGCGCGCTCACCCCGCACAGCCCCGCGGTCCTGCTGCCGGCACTTCTGGACAGCAGCTCGTCCCCGCTGCTCGACACGCTGGAGGAGCTCCTGGAGCAGCTGGACAAAACCCATTCCCTGCAGCTTGAGCCCCAGCCCTCGCAGCAGCCCCAGCAGCCCCAGCAGCAGCCCCAGCAGACCCAGCAGCAGACCCAGCAGCAGCAGCCCCAGCAGCAGCAGCCCCAGCAGCAGCAGCCCCAGCAGCAGCAGCCCCAGCAGCAGCAGCAGGAGAAACAGGTGCGGAGGGAGTCCGAGAGGCTCCCGTCCCACAACTCCCCCATCCTCCCCCTCTCGCAGCACTCCTCCGCTGCCCCCCATTCCCAGCACTCGGGCTGCGCCAGGAGCGGCGGCACCTCTGCCCCCTACGTCGACATCACAGCCACCTTGCTTGCGCCCGAGGGTGTGGCGCTCGCTGGCTGGGAGTCAAGCCTGGATGAGGGCGTCAGGGTGTCCCAGGAGATCCCCGGGGTCCTGAGGCTGCTGGTGCGCGCGCACGGCCTCTTCCTGACCACCACCGTGCTCAACGTAGACTACAACACCAACAAGCTGCGTGTGGTGCGGGTGAGTGCTGTGGGTGGGGACCACAACTCCAACACGTGGTGCGGGCGAGTGGTGTGGGTGTGCTGTGCACATCCACCCATTCATCCATCCATCTGGCATCAGATGCTCCTCCAGCAGATGCTCCTGCCGATTGCCAGCCAGACACAGCTGCAGCCGTGGCTGCTTGGAGAGTGCAGCCCTCCACTCTTGGCAATTGTGCTGTTGAGAAGCTGCATGCGTGCCGAGCTAGTCAGAGGCCGTGTTTGACACGACAATCTGGCCCTAGGACCAAACCACAGAAACGCCCCCCAAGAACCAAATCTGCGTAAAGGGCATTGCCACATGCCAGGCTGCCATGCAATGCCGCTTGCCCCCCCCCTACCCACCCACCCCACCTCAAAATGGGCGCAGTTGCAACCCCAGGTCGACGTGTGCGGTTGGTGTCAGAGTGGTGTGGTGTCCGCCACACAGCAAAGGGGCAACCAGGGTCCTCTGGCTCATGATTTTTATCATACCCCAACCACCGCCAACACCCCTGTCAGGCGCGTGTGATGTTGACGCCGGACCTCGTGCAGTCAAGCTCGTGCCAACTCATTGAGCTGGAGCTGTGGCACAACAGCACGTGTGTCGGCAGCGCGCCGATCCTGCTGGTGCCCCAGAAGAAGAGGGACGTGGCAGAGGTGGGTGGGTGGGCGGCCCGCACGCGCGGCAGCCTGTGTTGAAGGCCTTGGTGCGCGTTTGACGCGGATTGTGAGTGGCCTGTGTGCCTGTGTGTGTATGCACAGGTGAGTGCGGTGAGTGTGTGCGGGGTGCGGGCCATGGGGTTTCCCTGGTTTCCAACTGAAGCAAGCTCTGCTGTCCAGCAGAAAGTCCTTTCAGCACCTGCTCCAGCTGGCTACCAGTTTATCAACCAAGATAACCACCGTGGCCTGCAAGCCACCCATCGCGCCCACCTGTGCACACACACAGGCCACTCATGCACGATGAGGCATGATGGCTTCAGCGACGGGCGTGTGCTCCACAACTATGAGGCACACCTGCAGCGCACACGTGCATGGGCATGCGCATTCTACCTGCCCGTTCTGCACCAGTGTCTCTCCAAGCTGCCTCTTTAGCCTCCATTCCTCCTCCATTCCTCCTCCTGCCGCCCGCCTGTGCTTCGCCGCCTCATAAGAAATTAGTGCATGGGGCCAACCCTGACCATTCTTGCAGGGCCTCCCAGCACCGCATCCCATAGCTGAATAAAGTGCCCTCATTATATGTGTGTACTTGCTTACATACAGCCCCGGGCCTGGGACCTGGCCAACCCTGCGGCGTTCAGCTTGTGTGGGCGATGCTCAGAAGGTAACACTCATACTATTCAGCGCTGTGCTAAACTAGCTGCCGCCGCACATAATGCAACCTTCAGGACATCTGGAACTGGGCAGGGAACACTGTTGTGAGCAACGGGCCTTCGGCAATCCAAGAGATCTCCGCATTCATCCAGGTCTGTCCAGCCCGCCCTTCTGCCTGCACACCTTGCCTCTCCTGCGCCCATCTCTATGTGTCGTTGCTCTTGCTGCTGTCTCCTCCAGCATACACCTCTTGCCCTGCCTGCATTGCATGGCAATCCTTGCTGCCCAATGCCCACACATGTTCTCGGCAGATGCAGCTTGTACGGCTCACATGGTTTCCAGGGCAAGGAGGCGCTTGGCCGCCACCGTGGACTCCCTCACACTCTGCTCTGCTGCTGCGCATGCGGCGCTGTGGTGCCGCGCACCACACATGCTGGGCTGCCCCTCCACCCACCCTCTGGCACCACCGCCTCGTGCGCAGGACATTGGGGAGTTCCTCCTCTTCTGTGCCGCTCCACCTGCGGGCACACCAGCCAGCCGCATGCACATGATGCAGGCTGTGATGCAGGACCTTGCGGACCACGCACACGTGATGGGCTTGGTGGCTGTGGAGCAGGTGGGGTGTGGTAGCTAGCCACCTAGTCACCACCTGGCACGCCACGCACCACCAGCACACCCCACCCACACGTGCAGCAGCTCGCACTCACAGGGGAGGGGGGTTGCCTGGCGCTGCACCTGGAGGGGGGTTGCCTGGCCTAGCCCTCCGCTTGCCTTGGTCCAGTGTCAGCAGAGCTCCAGGCTCACAGCCGGCACTGGGCCAAGGCTGCACTTGGCCTGGCCCTCCGCTTGCCGTGGCCCAGTGTCAGCAGCGCTCCAGGCTCACTGCCGGCACTGGGCCAAGGCTGCACCTGGCCTGGCCCTCCGCTTGCCGTGGCCCAGTGTCAGCAGCGCTCCAGGCTCACTGCCGGCACTGGGCCAAGGCTGCACTTGGCCTGGCCCTCCGCTTGCCTGATTGCTGCGAGCCTTGGCCCAGTGTCAGCAGTGGGCGCAGCTTGCCCCTGAGGGTTAAGTTGCAGGTGCAGCCCGGCCAGGTTGGTGGTAGAGGGCGGCCCAAAGGGGGGGCGGCCGGCCCTGGCCCATGGTTTGGGCCGGCCATTTCCGTATTTTCTAGCTGCGCCGTACTTCCGTTCATGTGCATGTTCAACAGGAAATAGGGTGGCTTGGGCTTGCCACGTACGGGTCTGGCCAACCTTTATGAGTCATAACCCAGCGCACGCAGCATACACCGCTGAGTGCCGCGCCCAGCTGCCTCACACAGCTCCCCCCTCCCCTCCACCCCGCAGGAGATCGTGCAGCAGCACGAGCAGCGGCAGCAGCAGCAGCAGCAGCAGCATGAGGGCCGCAGCATGCAGCAGCAGCAGCAGCAGCAGGACCAGGACCAGGACGGGCTTGCTGGCGCCCTTGCGCCGCGCCCCCCCAGCGCGCCCACCCTGCGCCCGCGCTCCTCGTTTGGCCAGCTCCCTGGCGGCAGCGCCGGCAGCAAGAGCAGCTCCCTGCCCGCGCCCTCCGCGCCGGGGCAGCGCCCTCCGCCCTCCGCCGCGCTCCCCGCTGTGAGCGAGATCCTGCCCGCCCTGGACACCCTGGGCACGATGGCGGGGCCCCAGAGCGCCCCCTCCACGCGGCATGGGCCGTCTGTGACGGGGCTTGCCAGTGTGGCTGGCCTGGCCAGCAGGGGCCTGAGCGCCGAGGCCAGGTGCGCTGCCCCCAGCGGCCGGGCGCCCCAGCAGGCACGGCTGGCGAGCCTCCCGGCGCCCCACGCCCCCGCCAGCAAGAGCAAGGAGGCGTGAGGCGGGCGCCTGCCTGTGCGCGGGGCGGAGGGGCGGGGCGGGGCGGGCTCCATGAAGACGCGTGTGTGCAGTTGCAGTGGTTTTGTTTGGGTCAATTTGGGTAAACTGAACCAGTTGTTCTCCCCTTTGCTCCCCTGCACGCCTTGCAAGATGCACATCAGGCGCTGCCCATCTGATGGGGGCAGTGCCTGCGTGTGGCAGAAGGCACTTTTGCCAGCGCCCGTTGCAGTTTGACTGTGTAAATATTACAAGCTCGTACCAGTATGCCTTTTCTTGTTCCTTACCTGACACCCGTTATGTGTTATGTTTGACCTCTGTTTGTTGGGCACAGACCTTTCTCTCAGAAAGGACCAGTGGTATTACATCATGTGCGGAAGTGGCAACTTCCTATCCTGCTGCAAGACCTGCCGCGCTTGCTTGTCTGCGCAGCGCCTGGCGGCTTGGGGAAGCTGGACCTAGCCCTGTGGGACACTAGCAATAGGGACGAACAAAAACAAAAAACTACAAACCCTTATTGCACAGACCCCTTCTTGTTCTCACGCCAACTGTGGATCGAGTGGCAAAACTTGTGCTGCCTGCTGAGACCCTCCTCCAGGTCTGGAGGTGGCTGCTGCTGCTACTGCTGCTGCTGCTGCTGCTGTGCCCACCCCCTCCTCTGCTCCCACCACACCCTGCTGCCCTCACTCTGCGCTGCCCTTACCCTGCGCAGGCGCCTTGCCGCACTTCTGCAGGTACAGCCGGTACTTCTGCAAATGGCTGGCCACGTTCTCACCTGTGCAGCACGCACATTGCAGCATGATGCATTTTTTGTGCAGAGGGGTGAGAAGTGCATTGGCGCGGGCGCAGCGGGTGCAGCGCAGTGCAAAGTAAGGGGGTGTGCCAGAAGGCCGGCCAAGGGCCTACGCTGGCCCAAACACACTTGCAGAGCCAGTCCTCTGGGGCAGTCCGCATGCCAAGAAGTCATGGGCGCCTACAATGGCCAACGCGCCTCGTTTGCTGCATGCCTTGCAGCCCCGCAGCTGGCGCCCTTGCTGACGCACACCCACCCCTGAGTGTGCGAGCCTCCTCCAGTGCAGGCCAAGTGCAGCGCGCAAGCCCCAGCCCAACCCTGGTTCGAGCACACCCCTCCAGCGCACTCACGCGTGAGGCCCTCGATGCCTATGATGTCAAGGATCTTCCGTGGCACCGCCTGGTCGACGCCCTGCCAGGTGTGCGAGCGCGTGTGTGTGTGTGTGTGTGTGTGTGTGTGTATCTGTGTGTGTGTATTGCATGTGTATTGCATGTTTATTGCATGTGTGTGTGCAAATATCATTCGGTCCAGCAAGACAAGGGGTCAATGCAAAGTTGAAGTGAGGGGGGCTTGAAGCCTCTGCAGGGCGTCCTTGCCTGCAGGCAAGGGAGGGGAGGTGGGGGGGTGGGAAGGGGGTGGGTAATGGAGGAAATCGGATGAGCACCTCAATGGCTGCGTGGTGCGTGGTGCAGGTCACGTACAGCGCCAAGGCAAGAACCGCACCTGCCCTCCTCTGCTGGAAGCTAGCTGCTCAGCAGCAGCAAAGGGGGCAGGCTGCTGCAGGCGCCTGTACAGCTTTTTTTTCCCCACAGCAGCAACAGCCACCCACCAGCTGGTTGACAGCGTTGATGAATTGCTGGTGCATCTCCGCGTTCCAAATCATCTGTTTTTCCCCACAGCAGCAGCAACCACCCACCAGCTGGTTGACAGCGTTGATGAATTGCTGGTGCATCTCCGCGTTCCAAATCACCCGCGGCTTCTTCCCGCCGCCCCCTGCCTCGCTGCTCGACTCCTTCCGCTTTTTGTGGCCGGCGGAGCCCTTCTTGGATGGAGGCGGGGGCGCCAGTTGCTGCTGCTGATGATATTGATGGTGCTGGTGGTGACGATGGTGGTGGTGGTGGTGCTGCTGCTGCTGCTGCTGCTGCTGCTGCTGCTGCTCCTGCTGCTGCTGCAACAGGTAGTACTGCTCATGCTGCTGCTGCTGGTGGTGGTGGTGGTGCTGCTGCTGGTAGTGCTCATGCTGCAACTCCTGCTGCTGCGGGGGCTGCAAGGTCAGGAACGGCGGCTGCTGGAGCAGCGGCTGCTGCTGCGGGTGCTGCACGTGGGGCATGAAAAGCTGCTGCTGCTGTGCCAGCTGCGCAAGGCCACAGTCCTGCGCCGCAGGAGCGAGCAGCGACCCAAACAAGTGCGGCAGCGTTCCTGCCCCCTCCCCGCCCTGCTGCCCCGCGCAGTGGTGCTGGTGCTGGTGCTGGTGCTGGTGGTGGTGCTGGTGGTGGTGCTGGAGCGGCGGCGACTGCTGCTGCTGCTGCTGCTGCTGCTGCAGCGGTGTGGGCAGCGGCGGCGGCTGCATCAGCAGGAGGGGTTGCT
>LFIK01003933.1_pt1 | contig 12045 bp, 12 predicted proteins | sample 643401 | NCBI WGS metagenome assembly LFIK01 (sample SAMN03777447, study PRJNA286221) | soda lake metagenome | biome: soda lake; feature: Kulunda steppe; material: water; isolation source: sample T5-Br brine of Lake Tanatar-5 | place: Russia: Kulunda steppe | collected 2010-07 | reverse complement strand
TTGTGTGTGCGTGTGTGAGTTCGCGCGCATGAGCGCGCTTGCGTGCGTACGTGCGTGCGTGCGTGTGTGTGTGTGTTTGCATGTGTGTGAACATGTGTGAGCGCGGTAAAGGTGAAAAACTGCAAGATACCTGCTCCTTGGCCATGCCGTCGGTCAAGGAGCATAAAGGACTCATCAATCCTTGCAGGTGCATCCTGCTGGCCCTCCAAGGCACCCGTGATGATCAGCTTTGCTCCACATATTGAGCATTGGCACAAGGCTTGTGTTTCCATTCCAAGGCTGTTCCTCCTTACTGACAGCACATCCCGGCAGAGTGCATGCAGCTTATTTCTCTTTTTTGTTCAAATTAATTTGAAGCAGTCGACGTAGTTAGACTTATCGTTATATCTAGTAGATCTAGGGTTTGATAGCATGATAGACTTCAAAGTACACGCAGTTGCACGCAGTCACACACTATTTGAAATATGCAAAAATACGCCGTGATAGTGTACAAGATGCAAGCTGGCAGGGGGAGCCTGCCAGACTACTTTCGCTTTGTCTTGGGCAGCAGGGGCCTGGTGCATCAATCCCATGAGAGCCGCAGCCAGACACCTCCAGGGAGGATTGAGCACGATACTATGGGCCCCATCACTGTTCCCGCTGACAAGTACGAATTCACTTGCAGCAAGTGGGAACAGTGTGATCATGATGCATTACCAAGGCCACAATACACAACATGTTTTGCAGGTACTGGGGAGCACAAACACAGAGATCACTCCAGGTGCATAGAGGTGTTGTGAAACGCTATCCATGCCTCCTTCTCACCCTGTTTCATAATAAACTTGCATCCAAAACACCTTTTGTACACCCTTGTTCTCTTCGCACTTTTTTGCCCTCAGAATTTTGTTATAGGCGACCCTAGCATGGAGCGCATGCCTGAACCATTGGTGCGTCCGTCTGCAGCCCCAATGTTGCCAATCTAACTCCGGTTCAGGTTACATGAGAAACAGAAATGCACAATTTTCTGGCTCCAAATGATTCACAAGAAAATAGCTCACAGAAGAAATACGAGGATGTTAGCTTTCAATGAAACAATGAATTCTTCAAGTTCTTGGATTTTTGTTAAGTCTGTGCATTTACTCAGCCACTTGTGCAGCATGCGCATGAACCATTATGTTTTTTCAACATCTGATTTTGCATGAAGGCTGATAGAAAATACACATGAGGATAGGCATGAATGATGGATGTGGAGGCAATTTTGTTGTCGCAGTCCCTTTGTAGTCTATCATAAAAGAATTGCTTTTGTTTTATGAGTTTCTCAGTAGCAGTGAAAAATAACTTATATTGCTTGTGTGCTGGGTGCGCATCTCGGAGCACAGGTACGCGCGTTGGGGGCCATAAAGAGAGCAGCCGCGGTGGTAAGTGCTCGCCCTTTCACAATATTTTGAGATATTCACTTTCTAACCCAATTCATTAACATAATTTGATAAATGTCCATTTGATTTTTTGGAACCTGCCACTCAAGATCTCCAATCTGTTCCAAGCATGATATGTGCCTGTGCTTAGCAATGCAGCCTGACAATTTGACAGTAATAATGATTGCATATTTCATGCACGCATATTTAACCTGGTCACAGTGTTTTCTAGTGTTTCAGACTCTAGCTGCGCTGGTCCTGTCCTTGTGTCCTCAGCATTGAGCATGTCTTCACACACAATTCTTCGTCTCTCCCTTCCCCCCTATCCCTCTTTACCATCTTCTTGGGAATCTATGAACTCACACAGCTTCTAATCTGTTCCCTGGTTTTTGCAATCAGTCATCCTGCTTGCTTGAGGCCTCTAGTATGCTTGGCATGCACCCTTGCTGGCATTGAAGTCCTGAGCTGCAGTCCCTTGGCACACCATGCCTGGGACCGGGGCTGTTGATAATCCTTGGTCTATCCATACCAATCAGTTGTGCAGCAGCTTGTGCCATCTTGAAGGACCAAACAACCAAAGATTTTGGAAACTGACTTGCCTACTTTTTGACCTCTCAGGTGAACAACAGAGCAGGCCTTTTGGGCTCCCAACAGAGCAGCGCAATCATGCAGGCTGCTTCTGAGGTGGGCTGCACCTGTGCCAGCGTACAGAGGATGCCATGTCACGCAATGTGCTTGATGCCCACAGGCATGGCGGTCCGTGATTTGCTCTCTGTCTCCCATTTGCCTGCATTGCGTCTTGCTACTGAGTGTCATGCCGCGCAAGTTACCATCATCTCAAGGCGCGCACTGGCAAGCTGCAGGTCCTACTTTGGTGTGCATGCACTCTGATGAAGTGGTTTCCCACCTTACACATACACCAGTACAGAACGATTGAACTCAATTAAGCATTGCATGCTCCTGTGTTGATGTAGGTGGCGGAGGGCAAGCATGCTGCCCACTTCCCGCTCATTGTTTGGCAGACTGGTAGTGCCACACAGACCAACATGAATGCGAATGAAGTCATAGCAAACAGGTGAAGAAGGAGGGAGACGGGGGAAGAGTAGGCAGCAGGCACATGGTAGACCAACATGAATGCACATGAAGTCATAGCAAACAGGTGAAGAAGTGGGTAAATGGGGGAAGAGTAGGCAGCAGGCACATGGCAGAGGCATTTCTAATCAAGATCCTCTTGACCCCCACTGCCGCGTGCTGTGATGAGAGCTCTCACCTTTCCTCCCTCAATGACTGGGAGGCAAAGCAGGGACAGTCTTTGGCATGAGAACCATCTGTGGCTCAGTTGATGCCTCTACCAGCACCAAAAACCAGCACAGGTGGCCCATGAGATGATTTTGTGGCTCTTAGCAATGTCTGTGCCTCTGTGCAGAACTGGCTAATCTTGCTGACCAGGTGCCGCTTTCATCATGTACTGACATGTGAGGCCTCTCCCATCAATGACAAGTTGACAAAGAGCGCGGTGGCCTCACGGGGCTGCTTAATGAAAGTGCACATAGCAATGACCCTGTCACATGCTCAGGGGCAAAGAAAATGACGGTGTCCTCAGGTAAGAACCTGTTATGCCATGTATTGACTTCCAGGGCTACATCTGTGATCCGAGAGGAGCTAGAGGCTCTGCGGCACTCCCTCCAGCCTCAGGAGCTGCAGGCCCTGCCGCAGCAGCAGCTGGATCCCCCGCGCATCCACCCAAATGATCACGTGAACATGGGCCAGTCTTCCAATGATACCATTCCAACGGTGTGCCGCGCAATGCGCCTTGCACTGAGCCGCTGCAGAGGGTGGTGTTATGGTGCCTAGCGCTAAACTGCCGCAGAGGTGGCTGTGAGCTGCGGCCATGTGTAAAAAGCAATGATGTTTTGGGTCCATGTGCTTCTCTGAGACATTCCAGCTCCTCAGAGTCTGTCATGGGCTCGCGCGGATTAAGGTCCACAAGAGGCATATGCCGTCTTGGCCCGCACCTGTTGTTAGCCAGAGACACCAGCCAAAATGTAGCTTGTTTCAGGTTGAGTTGATCATCACCAGCATTGAAGTGTTTGCAGTGAATGCTGCTATGGTGCACAACTTAATGCACATATGCACCTATGCCGGCATCTTCTTGTGCGTGTGCACACACAGGCTATGCACGTTGCTGCTGCACAAGAAATTAACCTCAGGCTGCTGCCTGCGCTCAAGAAGCTACAGGTGGGTGGGGATACAAGTGGGTAACTCGTGCTTCTATGCGACTGTCTTTAGAGCAGACAAAAAGTTTGGCAACTGCCACCGGCATCATAGCTTGGGGCATTGGATCTTGTTCCAGCTTGCTGCACCTCATGCACTGTGCCCGCGATAGAGAGCGAGCGCATTGTGTTCTACCCTTGCAAATGAGGTGTATTTGAATTTGGTCCTGTATGGAAGCCCGGACGGGTGCAGGAGTCCCTGCCTCAATCTAGCAAAAAGCATGCGCTAAATTAGAGGCGTGCATCTCAGGCAGGAGCAGGCACGGGCCCCAGAGGAACAGACAACAATCCAACTCCAGGCTCATGCATGTGTGGGATGCTGCTGCAGTCCCAGTTGGAGAAAAAAGCCACCCTATATTCCAGCATCATCAAGGTCGGGCGGACGCACGCCCAAGATGCTACCCCCCTGACACTTGGGCAGGAGTTCAGCGGGTATGCTGCCCAGGTGCGCCAAGCCCCCAGAGCAAATTGTTCTGTCATGCACAGTTATATAGCCCCCATCAGAAGTTTGCATCTTTGGTGCGGGCACTTGCTTTTCTTTGAGGAAGGCGTGGGCATCTTTTGACCAAGGCACAAAGTGGCAAAAGCAGGCCTCAATGATCTTGATCTGCGATCATTTTGAATCACCATCGCACTCACACAACTACCAAAAAGGTGCACGTTAGCAGAATCCAATGAGTCATAAAGAAAATAATGTGTAAGGTGTAGACCGCTGCGCCACTTGTGCATGCTTGTGCCTATTACATGATCGTTCCTTGAAGCACCTTTTATACCTCGGTCCCACGCAAGGTTAACCGTGTAAGATAAACTCTTTGAGCCTGCATTCCAACAAGCACTGGCCCATTACTCTGACAATGGCTTCCCCAGGGAAGCATTCAGGCCACTCCAATCCAAGGCCATGCTGCACACACAGTCAGCGGTGCTCATGATGGCCTACCGGGTGTGGCTGCATGCTGTTGCCTGCAGGTCCGTGCAGGCATTGAGCGTGTGGAGAGCACGCTGCCAGGCTTATATGAGCTTGCACAGGGTGGGACCGCGGTGGGCACTGGCCTGAACACGTTTGAAGGTGAGCACGTTTGAATGTGAGCATGTTTGAAGGTGAGCATGTTTGAAGGTGAGCATGTTTGTAGGTGAGCACGTGTGAAGGTGAGCACGTTCGAAGGTGAGGCGGGGCTATGCTTGGTGCCTTGTTGGGAAGCATGGCAGCTCTGTGCTTGGACCAAAAAGGCTTTATCAGGGGCAGACTGTTGGCAAGCCTTGAGGGCACGCTTCAAAACAAGCCTGCTTGATGCCGGAAGCATGCAGGGAGAGTAAAAATGAGTCTCGTGGTGCACTTGTGGAGCACTCTGTGCCTGCAAGTGAAGACTGTCGCAGCGATTGGCCCAAAGTCTCCAGAGAGGGCGCCTGCAAGTATGCAGGCCTTGGCCAGCACTGCTGGAGGGTGTGGCCAATGCTGTGCGGTCACTGCTCAGCACATTGAGTACCATGTATGGATGTGCACAGGCTTTGACAAAGCTGTGGTGGAGCAGCTGGCGGCAGACATGTGCCTCCCGTTTGTGCCTGCGCGCAACAAGTTTGAGGCCATTTCCGCCCATGATGCCCTGGTCAACAGCCACGGCGCACTTAACACCCTGGCAGTGTCTCTCATGAAGGTGCGAGGAGGGCACATGCAAGACACAGGTGATGATCCTGGCTACTGCAGCTGCGTGCTACCTGAGCAGCGCCTACAGGTTATGATATTATAAGAAGCCTTGAAGCACAGTGCTGGCACCCTACATAAGGTCTGAATTGTATGATGCACTTCCCCTTTCCCCGCCCATACATAAGCCTAGATATACAGGCAAGGCAAAGGTATCCTTCATCCAACATCCTAGAGCAATATTCCAGGGCCAGATTGCAAGCGAATTGTCTCATACTTTTAAGCTTGGACCTGCACACCCACATGACCTCGTTTGCATGCACACATGCACACACACATACATACGAACATTACCCACACACAAACGCAAACATACACACACATACAGTAACATAATTACACACGCATCATAAGGGAGCAAGGCACATTTCATTGCTGGCCCACATGCGTGCACGGGCACACACACACATCACACACACACAGATTGCAAATGACGTGCGGTTGTTGGGCAGCGGGCCGCGGTGCGGCATTGGCGAGGTCCAACTGCCCGCAAATGAGCCAGGCAGCAGTATCATGCCCGGCAAGGTCAACCCAACACAGTGCGAGATGCTTACCATGGTGTGCAGCCAGGTGGGTGACCTCCATTGTTTGTGGTGAGTACATACAATGAGAATCAGTGTTCTGGTACTTACTGCCTGTCCCTTTTGGGATAAAGCGTTTATATTGTCTGTAACTTGGAGTGTGGTGTGTTGCCTTACAGGCGGTTGAGGTGCAAAACTTGGTGAAGGGCATGGACTGTTGCCCGTTGCCTGTTGGGCGTAGTTTGTGTGGTGATCAATGTCATGGATATCATAGCAATCTTTCAGCACAACATTTTGTCTCAAGGGTTGGGTTTTCAAACATTCATGCTGTTATTATTTTACCTGCGTGCAGGTCATGGGTAACCACACAGCCATCACAGTTGCTGGAAGCAATGGGCTGTGGGAGTTGAATGCCTTTAAGCCTGTCATTATTGCCAACTTCTTGAGGTAAACAGAAAGCACAGATGCTTTGTTTGAATGCTCAAGTCACCTTACGCTGCTGAATCACCTTGCCAGCCAAACACCCATCTGGCGTCAACCTTGTAGCTCCTTTGGTCTCCATCTAACATCATGAAATCCCTTTGCTCTTGATGACAGGCACCTTAATCCTGGCTGATGTATGTCACAGTCCAACACCTTGTCAAATCAGGGCGCCAAGGTCATTGCCATTGTTGATCCATGTGCAGGTCTGTACGGTTGCTGGCAGATGCAAGTGACAGCTTTGCTGCACGCTGCTTGGAGGGCTTGCACCCCAACCAAGCTCGTATCGCGCGCTTCCTTGAGCATTCACTCATGATGGTCACCGCCCTGGCCCCCCGCATTGGGTAAGCTCAAACAATGAACTCATTGTGCAGTTCCAAGAGCATCGCGCCTGCTCTGAGTGGTCATAACCAGTGCAATCACCCCACCAAGAACAGCCAAGTATTTGCTCAGCACCAAGGTAGTTTGGTGATCAGGCTTGTATATTTTGAGAAGCGCCCAAAAGCATCTGGCCCAGACTTGGTATTGCAGCTTGCTGCAATGACTGTACACATTCCGCACTGAACAAGTATAATATCCAAATTAGTCCCCTTGTGGTGGAGGAAAAACAGCCATGTGGCTGCTGCATCCTGAGTATCCCAAGTCGGCTGCCACAGCATGATGCCTAGGTTCAGGCTGAGGATGCTATGCTTGCTTGCTGCTTCAACACAGCCTTTTCAAGCTTGGATGGACATATTTGATTATCATGCATGATTCGCTGGACAACCTGCATGGTTTGAGGTGTTCCTTCGTCAGGCTTCCATGAGCTATGTATAGCAGTTACATGCAGCTCGTGTTGTGATGTAAGCATTGTGGCCATGGCATGATGGTCAGGGGCACTACCATGTGGGATACAAGCGCAGGTACGAGCGCGCGGCTGCAGTGGCTAAAAAGGCTGTAACAGAGGATCTACCACTGAAGGAGGCAGCGCTTCAAGCGGGAGCGGCCAGCAGCGAAGAGTTTGATGAGTGGGTGGATCCCAAGAAGATGCTGGCTCCACATCCGCTTACAGCCCCAGCGCCAGGGCCCGAGGCTTAGATGTTCATAACCATGTGAAGCTTGGACTTGGGGCATTAATCTAGTTTGCGGCAGCCCTGAATCAGGGTAGGCAGAGTCAGCGTTCAAGTTTCTTACTGAGTGCACGCTGCCAATTCTCTGTTTGCATGAAATGATTTGATTGTACTGGCTTGAACCCAGCTCGTAGTTGTATCCTGGTTCCTTGACACTTGTGAAACAACACACGTAGCTTTGAGCATGTGAGAAGTACACGTGCCTTAAAACGAAGAAGTGAGATTGAAATCCAAATTGCACTTTGCGTTCTTAAAGGGCACACTAGCCATGAAACAGCCTGCTCCGAGTTTGGCAATACTTAAGGAGTGTGAGCATCAATTCGTATAGTTTCATTGATTTGCATCTACTGTCTGACAGTATGAGCCATGCTTTACATGTCCATGCTGTCGCACCTTAGCAACACCTTCCATCAGGTTTCAAATTCAGGCTTGCCTTTACCTTCAGCCAAGATGTGCAGAGCCTCTAACATTTTGCTCGCCTTCAGGGCGGGGCGGTGCTACTTATTTACTATGCCCCATCTCAGGCTGTGAAAAAAGAGGAGACCACCAGTAGTAGGCGTAGTACGCCAGCCGGGGTAGCCTGTCGGGAAACTCGAACTTAGGGATAGGTTCATTACTGGTGCGAGCATCAGCAAAGCCCCACCTTCATACTGGGAAAAAGAATATTGACGAGGGGCAGGAGGTCTTGAAATGAAGTTTTGAAATGAGCTGTGCGCTCTATTTGTATCCTGCTTCATGCCCTCTATCTATATTTTTTGTTGCCCATCTGTACCCATGCCTCATCTGCCGACTTAAGTTTCCTCTCTCAATGACCCAACAAAAGTTTGCCATTTCGTTTCAGACATTGTGGATTTTCTTTGAGCAAGCAAACTCAGCCGAAAACCAATCTGCTCAATATCCCAGCTGGCGGCTACCCCTCACCTTGTTATCCTCAAAACTGACCTGAGATTCAGGATGCAGGAAACATGAAGGGATTTAACTGATCTGGACCATGGCCATGTCAGGCGCGAAACACCAAACTTGTGATTCGAATTGAAATCATGAAGTAATATGGAATGTGTCTTTGAAGAGGATAAGCAGGCCTTGAAGTTGTCATAACTTGCATAAACACAAGGCATCCAAACTCCAAGCAGTTCCCAGCCATCAAAAGTCAACAATTGTCAGGGCTATCATGCACATGTGCCAAAATGATGGGCCACCATCGTCATGTCCCTCTGGCATGCAGTCATCAGTCGCAACAAGGTGAAGTCTGGCAGGGTCTTGGTCATCGCCCTCTCCTCTCCCAAGCAGCACAGCTGCTGTCAGCAGTAGTAATGGTTGTCATGTAAAGCTGAAGTCCGGCCAATGATCCGCTGCATGAGGGCCTCCAATTCAGTGAAGCGCATCTCTGCGTCGGCCAGGGCCATGCTCTTGGCCTCCAGCTCACACGTCAAGGATCGCAGTGCCTGCAGGCATGCACACAGAGAGGAACTCCATCATTCAGCCAGTATGCCCTCCAAGGGCACCTTCTTAGAAGGGTTTGGGGCAGCACAAGCGCAAAGCAGACTTGTCACAGGCCTCCTTATCCGACCTCCACCTGGTGCAGCCCATGATCCATGGCCCTTTGGACACAGCCCATGATCCATGGCTCTTTGGACACAGCCCATGATCCATGGCTCTTTGGACACAGCCCATGATCCATGGCTCTTTGGACACAGCCCATGATCCATGGCTCTTTGGACACAGCCCATGATGCATGGCCCTTAGGACACAGTCGAGCATGGCCTTGCAAACACCAGCTTCCTTGGGACGTCCATGCACGAAGTTGTCATGCAGAGTCTGAGGGGCCTAGCCTCTTCCATGAGGCATGCACAAGCAATGGTCCGTGCCATCCCCTATGTCGCAAGGCATGCCTAAGCAATGGTCCGTGCCATATCCCCCAGGACACCACAAAAGAGCAAGCGGGCACGGGAAGGTGGCCCGGCTTTGGATGGGTTGCTTCCTGCAGCCATTCAGGTCTGTTGGCTCATCGAGTGACAATCGGGGCTGACACGGATGTTCCAGGGCTGAGGTGCGCAGGGTGCCAAAAGACACTGGTTACAACGCGCTGCAGCTTTAACAATGTCCGTAGGGAACGACTTTAACGATGTCCAAAGGGAACGACTTCCTGCGGCACAGCAGAGGTGCACCGGCGACCAACCGGCAGCACCCTTGTGCACCCCTTTTGGTGGCGGCGGCGGCCTGAGCTGCAACCCAACCAAGGGACAGGAGCCCAGCAGAACAGCACTGAATGGGAGGCTCCTCGTCGCAGGACTTGCTGCGGAGCAGGCACCAGCCGAGCGCACCTGGCTGCCTCCACCCTGCGCGGTCGCCACCGCAGCCTTGCTGTGCATGCACCAGCCGTGCGCACCTGGCTGCCTTCTCCCTGCGCAGCCGCCACCGCAGCCTGCAGCTGCGTGATCGTGCAGTCCCTGGCGGCCAGGCTCTGCTCGCAGGTGCGCAGCCGGCTCTCCAGCATGCCGCGCACGACGTCTTCCGACTCCGACCTGAGCAGCATGTGCCATGCACGGCGGGAAGGCATGCACTGTGCACAACTGGGAGGCATGTACCAGAGGCACGGCGGTGCGCGCGCTTTTGCTCAACAGGCCCTTGCCGTGCCATTTGCTCAGGCCTGCATGCCCACTTGCAGAGCCGAGTCGGGCAGTACAGGGCAGTGTGGGGCTGCGAGCACACGCTGACTGTGCACACTGAGCGGCCCAGCCTGCCCGCTCCAATGAGCGCGGGCGCCCAGAGCTTCCCAATGCAAGGCAAGAGGCCCATTCTGATCCAGCACATGGTTTTGACACAGCTTGATCATCCCAACCATAAATAAGAACAGGCCACCAGGCGCACCTGGAGACGAGCCGGGCTTTGCGCGCCAGCTCTGCTTCCAGCTCTGCCGTCCGCAGCTCAGCAGCTTCCTTTGCCACCAGTGCCTGCAGGACAGAGCACCCATATAGGCACTCTGAAGGAATTGCTGGATGAAGACGCACATGGGCGCATGGAAGGGACTGCAGGATGAAGACGCACACGGGCGCATTGAAGGGACTGCAGGACATGATGGACATGGGCACCCTGAGGGGACTGCTGGATGAATACGCACATGGGCGCCCTGAGGCGGCCGCAGGGTGACAGGAGCAGCCAGGCACCTTCAAGCGCCTTGTGAGTACCGTACATATTACAAAAAGGTTTGTGTCCAAAAGTGACCACAGTTGCCACAGACGATGACAAGCGGCCCCATAGGGCGGCCACATACGTGGTCCAACACTCGATGTAGGGCAGCGAGCTGCGCGCGCCTCTATGTGTGGTCCAATACTCAGTGCAGGGCAGCAAGCATTGCGCGCACCTGCTCCAGCGCAAGCCGCAGCTCTTGCAAGTCCCGGGACATCGCCTCCTTCCAAGATTCAGCCACCTGCTGCATGTGCTGCAGCTCTGCTTCGCAGTCGGTGCGCGCCTGCGTGTGGGCCCCCGCCAGCAGCATTGCGCAGGCGCCGCGGCTGATCAAAAGGTGCTCGCTGCGCCAGGCGCCGATGCATTGCAGATCAATCAGGCTGCTTGCAGCACAAGGTGTGTTGTGCAGTATTGCCGATCAGGCTGCTCACAGCACCGGGCGTGCATGCTTTGCAGTGTGTTTCAGCGCATCGTCCAAAAGGCCAGGACCCTTCAGGAGTGCGCGCCACAGGGCAGCAGCGATTGCGCCCAGCCAAGGCACAGCGCCGCACTGCACTGCACCGCCCTGCCCTGCAGTGCACTGCCACCATCACCATGGCCACCCTTACTGTCATCACCACCATCATCATCTTGCATACTTGTCACAACCATGATTGCCATATCATCAATATTGGCAGCAGCAGCAGCAGGGAGCAGCTGCGGCAGCTCGCGGCGTGTGGCGTAGTGCGGCTTGTGCACACCTGCTTGGCCACTGCCTCTGCGCTCTGCAGCACTGTGTCAAGCGAATGCCGCTGCCGGTCAGCATCCATCCACCGGCAGCTCAGCTCGCCCAGCTGGCGGTCGGCGTCCCGCAAACGGCGCTCGCTGTCACGCAGCCGCGCCTCTGCATCCGCGGCCCTGCGCTCGGCAGTGGCCTGGTGCGCCTGCACACGGGCACACGCACGGCGGGATGGGGGCGCGCCGGCACGCATTGCGTAATCAGTGATCGCAAACAGCAGACACTTAGCCTTTAAGGGCTACCAGTACGCAGGCCCCAAGCTGGCCAAGCACAGCTTATGGATTGCACGCCACCCAGTGTGGGAGTGGGCAACCACACATGCCTGGTAAACCCTACCACCCAAGTGTAGAAGTGGGCAACCACTCATGCCTGGTAAACCCTTCCATCCACCCTTGGATATCCTCCTCCAACCCACTCCCGCGAACACGCTGCATGCTGGCAAGAGGGGCTGGAATGTGGGGTCAGGCGTCAGCACCCTCCTACAAAGATGTGAGAATTCAGTAGCAAGCCTGTCCACCCTGGCCCAGGCTCCACTGTCACCCTTTCCAATCTCTCGCTCCTCAGCAACAGGCAGCCCTGGCCCTGACTGCTCCTGCCTCCCC
>LFIK01003932.1_pt1 | contig 12046 bp, 11 predicted proteins | sample 643401 | NCBI WGS metagenome assembly LFIK01 (sample SAMN03777447, study PRJNA286221) | soda lake metagenome | biome: soda lake; feature: Kulunda steppe; material: water; isolation source: sample T5-Br brine of Lake Tanatar-5 | place: Russia: Kulunda steppe | collected 2010-07 | reverse complement strand
CGAGAAGGCGGCGCGCGACGGGCGCGAAGACCTGCTGGCCACGGCGCTCTGCACGGAGCTTTGCGACAAGCTGCGCTCCGAGGGCGTGGAGCATCTGCATTTCTACACGCTCAATCGCGCGCATCTGTCCCGCGATGTGTGTCATGCGCTGGGGGTGCTGCCGCAGGTCGCGCTGGAGAACGTGGCCTGATCCTGACGTGACCTGACTGAGCGCGCCTTGCGGCGCGCACGCCTTCTGGCACTCCGCTGACGCTCCGTGCGGCTGGGCTTCGGCGCAAGCGTGGCGCGCTTACGCCCCGAGCGCCAAGCTTCCCATATCCAGAAACTTGCGCCGCCGCTCGGCGATCAGCGTGGACGGGTCCTTGCCCGAGAGCCCGTCCAGCATCGCCTTGACCGCTGCGCCGACGGCCTTGATCGTCACCTCGCGCCCGCGCTGGGCCCCGCCCAGCGGTTCGGGGATGATGCGGTCGATCACGCCGAGCTTTTGCAGGTCCTGCGCGGTCAGGCGCAGCGCCTCGGCGGCCTCGCGCATCTTTTCCGAGTCCTTCCACAGGATCGAGGCGCAGCCCTCGGGCGAGATCACCGAATAGACCGAGTGCTCCAGCATCGCCACGCGGTTCGCGGTCGCGAGCGCCACCGCGCCGCCCGAACCGCCCTCGCCGATCACCACCGAGACCATGGGCACGCCGATTTCCAGGCATTTCTGCGTGCACCGCGCAATCGCCTCGGCCTGGCCGCGCTCCTCGGCGCCCTTGCCGGGATAGGCGCCGGGCGTGTCCACCAGCGTGATCACCGGCAGGCCGAAGCGATGCGCCATGTCCATCAGCCGCACCGCCTTGCGGTAGCCTTCAGGCCGCGCCATGCCAAAATTGCGCGCCAGCCGCGTCTGCGTGTCGTTGCCCTTTTCCTGGCCGATCACCATCACGGGGCGGTCATCGAGCCGCGCCAGCCCGCCCATGATCGCGGCATCGTCAGCGAAGTTCCGATCGCCCGCCAGCGGCGTGTATTCGGAAAACAGCGCGTCGATGTAATCCTTGCAGTTGGGCCGGTCCGGATGCCGCGCCACCTGGCATTTTCGCCATGGACTCAGCCCCTTGTAGAGGTCGCGCAACAGCTTTTCGGCCTTCTGGTCCAGGGCCGAGGCCTCGTGCGCCACATCCATTTCGGGGTTGGCGCGCGCCATGGCGCGCAGCTCGGCCGCCTTGCCCTCGATCTCGGCCAGCGGCTTTTCGAAGTCCAGATAGTTCATACAGCCCCCGGGCCCGTTCAGCCCGGGTTATATGCCCCTGCGCCAGGCTGATTGCAACGCGGATCAGCCGATGTGGAACAGCGTGTTGAACAGCTTCGGGTCCAGGCTTTCGGCCGCGAAGGTCGGCCCCTCGGTCAGCACGCTCACGGCATCGTGGCTGTGCAGGCTTTCCTGATGGCTCGCCATCACCCGGAAGTCCCCGACCCGCAGATCATCCAGCAACTGCTGGCAGAAGGACCGCGCCGCATCCTCGACGAAGATCGGGTTCGCGGCGTTCAACTCGGCAAAGGCCTGTTCGTCCTCGCGCTTGACCATCACCTGGGTTTCCGTCGGCACCGCGGCGCGGCACAGTTCGATCAGGTCCTCGAACCACAGGCACTTGCCCGGCAGTGCCTCGACCGAGATCCGCGCCACGGAGCGCTGCGAATGCGGTGTCGCCAACTGGCCGCGGGTCATGCGTGCATGTTCGCTCAGTTCCAGCGAGCACGGGCAGGTCGAGGAATAGACATAGTCCAGATGCATGAACCGCCGCCGCACGCCATCGCGGTCCACCAGTTCCAGCGCGATGTCGTAATACTGAAAGCCGTCCAGCCCGGAGCGCAGGCTGCGCACCCGCATGGGGAAGGAAAAGCGCATCTGGATGCGCGCGTCGAAACTCTCGAGGTCCGACTTGTAGTCATCCAGCGCCGATTCGATCACCCCGAAGCTGAAGGTGCGTTCGGCATGGCCATAGAAGGTGCGCATGATGCGCGACATGTTGATGCCCTTCTTGCCGGCCTCCAGGCTCACCGTGCCGGTCACGCTGGTTTCCAGCGTCACATCGCCGTTGTCACGGGTGTGGAACCGGATCGGCAGGCGGAAGTTGGAAATCCCCACATGCTGGATCGGCGCGCGCGCCCCCACGATCAGGCTGGACGGACCATTCTGCAGGTCCGGCAGGTCGTCGCGATAGGTGTCGTCGGCGCGGAACCCCTCGGGGTATTCGCGCGACAGCACCGGGTAGTCCGCGGGCGGCGCGTCCGGCAAGAGCCGTGCTACCGATGGCTCCAGCGCCGCGATGTCGGCGTCCGGCGCCTTCGCCGCCCAACGCCGCAGCACGTCAAGCGCGGCCGCCGCCTCTTCCCGGCTGGGCTGGAGGTCGATCTCGGGGGTATGCATGTTCATCGGGCCAGGCCCCTCTCTTGCTTTACCTCGGGAAGGATAGGCGCTTTTTGCATTCCATCCACCCTGTGCACCGGGAATTTTTCAGGCGGCTTCCAGCGCGGCGCGCAGATCGGCGATCAGGTCGTCGCAATCCTCCAGCCCCACGCTGAAGCGGACAAGCCCCGGCGTGATGCCCAGATGCGCCTTGTCAGCGTCCGACAGGCGCTGGTGCGTGGTGGTCGCCGGGTGCGTGGCGATGCTACGCGCATCGCCAAGGTTGTTCGAGATCACGGCGATGCGCAGCGCATCCAGCATCCGGAACGCCGTCGCCTTGCCGCCGCGCAGATCAAGCGCCAGCATGGTGCCGAACCCGGACATCTGCGCGCGTGCCACTGCGTGCTGCGGGTGGTCCGGCAGCCCCGGATACAGGACCCGCGCCAGCGCCGGGTGCCCGGACAGCGCCTCGGCGATCCGCTGCGCGCTCTCGGCCTGCGCGCGGACCCGCAGGTCCAGCGTGGTCAGCCCGTTCAACATCACCCAGGCGTTGAACGGACTGATCGCGCCGCCGGTGTGCTTCATGAAGGGTTCCACCGTCTTGCGGATGTAGTCGCGGGTCCCGCAGATCACCCCGCCCAGGCAGCGCCCCTGGCCGTCGATATGCTTGGTCGCGGAATAGATCACCACATCCGCACCCAATTCCACCGCACGGCTGAACACTGGCGTGGCAAAGACATTGTCCACCACCACGAGCGCGCCCGCCTCATGGGCCAATCCGGCAACGGTCTCCAGGTCGATCACCTCCAGCGTCGGGTTCGAGATGCTCTCCAGAAAGACCGCCGCCGCACCCCCTGCCAGCGCCGCCCGCCACTGCTCCAGATCGGTGCCGTCCACGAACACCACCTCCACCCCGTAGCGGCGCAGCACCTCGTCCAGAACGTAATGGCACGAGCCGAACAGCGCCCGCGCCGCCACCACCCGATCTCCTGCGCGCAGCATGGCCATCAGCGCGCCCGACACAGCCGCCATGCCGCTGGCCGTGGCAAAAGCGTCCTCGGTCCCCTCCAGTTCCGCGATACGTTCCTCGAAGACCGCCACCGTGGGATTGCCGTAGCGCGCGTAGATGAATTCGTCCGGACCCGCGTCCAGAAACCGCGCCTCGGCGCTGGCAGCATCGGGATAGACAAAGCCCTGGGTCAGATACAGCGCTTCGGCCACCTCGCCGTACTGGCTGCGCCGCGCGCCCGCATGCACCATCCGGGTCCGCCGTCCCCAATCCCTGGGGGTGCTGTCCTCGCTCATTCCGTCTCCCCGGCGCCCGAACGCCCCAAAGCAACGCACCAAGCCCGGGAGGTCGCCCAGGCCTCTTTAGCGGTCTGTTTAACGTGGCCCGCAATCCGGCAACAAATCACCACGCTTCATGCGCTACTGCGGCACCGAGGGCAGGTCAACAGCCAACCGCCGCTCACCCCGCAACAAACACCGCACCATTTTCTTGCAAAGAATACTCACTCGACCCGTCCCCGGGGGCCCGAAACGCCTCTTGCAGCGCGCATCCCGCAGCCTCTTCATCTTGCCAGAAATACCCAATCACCACGGCCCGTCCCGAACTGCCGCGAAAGACTGCGCATTACCGCGCGCTCACGCACGCGCACCCGCGCGCGCGTAAGCGCGCGCCCGGCCCAACCCCGGCGGGCGGCTCTGCCGCTCAGGCCGGGGGCGGGAGCGCCCCTCTCCTACCACATGGTGCCACGCGCCCGCTCCGGCCATTCGGCGTCATAGGTCACGCCGTCGAAGCCGCCTTCTGTGATCTCGGCCAGGAAGTCACCTGCCGTGGGCAGACCGTCCGAACAGTCCCCGTTCCGCCAAAGCCCCGCGCGCAGCAGCGCCCGCGCGCACTGGAAATAGACCTCGGCGATGGAAAATTCGATCACGCATTTCGGCGCCACGCCCTTGCGCACGAAACGCGCGCACAGCGCCGCATCCACGCTCAGCCGCGCGGAGCCGTTGCAGCGGATCACCGTGTCGGACCCGGCGATCATGAACATCAGCGAGGCGCGCCCGTCGCGCACGATATTGCGCAGGCTGTCCAGCCGGTTGTTGCCGCGCCAGTCGGGCATCAGCAGCGTCCGCGCATCGGCGATCCGCACCACCGGGCCGTCATCGCCGCGCGGGGTGGCGTCGACGCCATCGGGACCCACGGTCGACAGGACGGCGAACCGCGCGCGCTCGATCCAGCGGGCATAGGCCGGGGTCAGCGCGGGCGCCACCTTGGTCAGGCTCGCCCCCCCAGGGGCGTCATAGAGCGCCTCCAGCGCCGCGACGTCGCTCACGTAGCTCACGCCGATTCCCCTTCAGTCCCGAACCCGGCCTCCGCCATGAGCCGGTCCGAATTGGTCTCGATCACCCGCTCCAGCTCGGCCATGAACGCGCGCGGCGCTTGCCCCGCCGGGATCGGGTCCAGAAACTCCACTACCGCCAGCCCGGGCTTGCGATAGAACCCGTGGCGCGGCCAGAACACGCCCACGTTCGTGGCCACCGGCACGCAGTCCTGCCCAAGTTCCTGATACAGCACCGCCGTTCCCACCTTGTAGGGCAGATAGGCGCCGGGCGCCACGCGCGTGCCCTGGGGATAGATGATCAACTGCCCCGGCTCCTCGGAGCCAGCCTCGACGCGGGCCAGCATCTCGCGCACCGCAGCCCCCCGCTTGCCCCGGTCCACGGGAATGCAGCCGACCTTGAGCGCGTACCAGCCCAGGATCGGTGCGTAGACCAGTTGCTTCTTCATGATGAAACGCGGGCGCGGCAGGGCGCCATAGATCATCAGGATATCCAGGAACGACTGGTGCTTGGCCGCCACCAGCACCGCGCCCTCGGGGACCTGCCCGCGCACCTCGGTGCGCAGGCCCACGATCCAGCCGGCACTCCAGCGCACCCAGCGGCAATAGGTATGGCACGCACGCGCCGCATAGTCGCGGTGCACGAACACCATCGGCGTGAAGACGATGGCCAGCGCCACCATCGCCAGATACATCTGCACGATGAACACCAGCGACCGGGCCAGTTGCACCGCATATCCCATCACGTCACCCCCCGCAGCACCCGGAACGCGGCGGCGCGCGTCGCCGCCCAGGCCACCACTGCCGCCAGCGGCGGCACCGCCAGCGGATAAAGCCATTCCAGCCCGGCAAAGCCAAGCCCCGAAAGCAGCCCGCCGCTTTCGCCCGCATCCGGCATGGCCAGCAGCGCCCCCATTCCGGCCGCGGTGCCGAACGCGGCGCCGATCAGCGCGCGCAGGGTGAAGCGGCGGACGAAGGCGCGGGCAATGAACCGGTCGCGCGCGCCCACCAGCCGCAGCACGCCGATCACCTGCGCATTGGCGGCCAGCGAGGCCGAGGCCGCCAGCGTCACCATCGCCGCCGTCGCCCCGCCGATCAGCGCCATCGACAGCGCCGCCAGCGCGCGCAGCCTTGCCGCCGCCTCGACCAGCGGGCGGCGCCAGCGGGTGTGATCGTCCAGCACCGCGCCCGGCGCCTCGGCTGCCAGGCGCAGGCGCAGGCCCATGCTGTCGAACCCCTCGGGCGCCTCTGTCACCTCGACCAGCCGCGGCAGGGCCAGCAAGTCCAGCGGCAGGTCCGGGCCGAACCAGGGCTCCAGCAGCGCGCCCTGTTCCTCGACCGGGATCACCCGCGCCGACGCCACGCCGGGCGTGGTGCGCAGCACCTCCAGCACGATCGCCGTCTGCTCGTCCATCTGCGTGGCAGGGGCGGAAATCCGCACCGTGGCGGTGCGCGACAGCGCCTCGCCCCAGCGCGCGGCCAGTCGGTCGGCGGCCACCGACAGCGCCAGCGCAAACACGCACAGGAACGCCATGGCCCCGGCGATCAAGAGCGTCAGCCAGGCGCTCTGCCCGGCCGGGGGCACCACCCGCAGGGCGCGGGGGTCGCGACGGGGGTCGCGTGCGCTCACAGCTCCGCCCCCGCCAGTTGCAGCTTGCGCCCGGCGATCCGCAGCACCCGGGCCGAAACCTGCGGCTTCGCCGTGCGGATCAGGTTCAGGTCATGGGTGGCGATCAGCACCGCCGTGCCCATCCGGTTCAGCTCGATCAGCAGCGACAGCAGCCGCACGGACATCTCCCAGTCCAGGTTGCCCGTCGGCTCGTCCGCCAGCAACACCGCAGGCGAGGTGATGACTGCCCGCGCCAGCGCCGCGCGCTGCCGTTCCCCACCCGAAAGCGTGGGCGGCAGCGCCTGCGTATGGCCCTCAAGCCCGACCCAGGCCATCAGGTCATCCACATCCTGATCCGGCACCGGGCGCTCCCCGGCGATCAGCGGCAGCGCCACATTGTCCCGCAGGCTCAGATGATCGAGAAACTGACAGTCCTGATGCACCACGCCGATCCGCTGCCGCGCCAGCGCCAGCCCGTCACGACCCAGATCGCGGCGCTCCTGCCCGAAAAACCGGATGCTCCCGCGCGCGGGCACCAGTTCGCCGTAACACAGCCGCAGAAGCGTGGTCTTGCCCGCGCCCGACGGCCCGGTCAGGAAATGAAAACTGCCGTCGCCCAGTTGCAGCGTGACATCGCTGAAAAGCTCGGCGCCATCGTAGCCATGTGCAACAGTTTCCAACTCGATCATCGCGCTGTCCCGTTACGGCTTGGAGACGCCCCGCGCGCTTGCTACAACATGAGGTGCGAAGTGCCAATGACGGATGTTTTGCCAAAGGGAGCGCCCGTGATGCGGTTGATCTGTCCAGGCTGTGAAGCACAGTACGAGATCGACGCCGAACTGCTGCCCGACACCGGGCGGGACGTGCAATGCTCCGCCTGCGGGCATATCTGGTTCCAGCATCCTTCCCAGCCTTCGCCTTCACAGGCCCACAGCGCCGCCCCCGTGGAGGAGGAGACACCCCTGGGGGAGGAGGAGAGCGCCGCCCCAACGCCGACACCGAAACGCGAGATCGACCCCGGGGTGCTGGATGTCCTGCGCGAGGAAGCGGCCTTTGAGGCCGACCAGCGCGAGCGCGAGGCTGAAACCCTGTCCAGCCAGCCCGAATTCCCGCTGGACCCGCCGCAGGCGCCCTCGCCCAGCGTCAAACGCACACCACGCCCGGACCCCGGCACCGGAAATGACGACCGTTCGGCAAGGGCGAGTACCGCCGCCACCACCGACCGGCGGCCCGAGCCTGCGCCGCGCAGCGGGCTTCTGCCGGATATCGACAGCATCAGTTCCACCCTCAGCCCCAGGGCCGCAGGCGGGGACCGACCGGAGAAGAGCGACCCCGACGAGGCCTCCCCCGAGGCCGGGCGCGGCAGCTTTGTGCGCGGCTTCACACTGGTGATTGGCGTGGCAATCCTGCTGCTGGCGCTCTACATCGGCGCCGAACCGCTGGCCGAGGCGGTGCCGGGGCTGGCCCCGCAACTGGAAAGCTATGTGAGCTTGATGGACGGCGCGCTGGCCTGGACCGCCGATCAGGTCAACGCCGTGGTGGCGATGGTCAGCGGCGACTGACTGCGCGAGGCCTTGGGGCGCCGGGAATACCATCTCTGCACATTGCGGGCACAATCCCGATACAAGTCATTCCTGGCTGATCCCTTCGGGCGCGGGCGGGCGCTTGCGCGTCAAGGCCCGTCAGGGGGCGCAGGAAACGCTCACCCCGCCCCGGCGGCATGATCGGCGATCCGCGCGCAGGCAGTTTCCAGCACCGCATCGTCCACGGTCAGCGCCACGCGCACCCAGTCGGTCAGCACCTTGCCGAAGGACGCGCCGGGCATCACCGCAACGCCCGTCGCCTCGACCAGTGACTCCGCAAACCACGTGCCATCGCCGCGCCCGGCGCCCGAGACATCGATCAGCGCGAACATCCCCGCCTCGGCCCGGTGCACGCGCAGCCCGGCGTGGCCATCGAGCCGCCCGTGCACCAGATCCAGCCGCCGCCGCAACCGCCGCCGCAGCCCCTCGGCCACCAGATCGGGCGCGCGCAGCGCCGCCGCCGTCATGTCGGCGATGAAGGGCTGGTTGCCGAAAAGCATGGTCTCGGCCAGCGGCAGCAGGCGGGCGCAAAACGCCTCGGGGCCCGCGCACCAGCCCGTCCGGAACCCCGCCGCCGCATGACTTTTCGACAGGCTGTTGGTGACCACCACCCGCTCGGCATCCAGCGCGAAGGGCGACACAAAAGGCTCGGGGCCATAGACCAGATCCTCATACACCTCGTCCGAGATCACCCACAGGTCATGCGCCCGCGCCAGGTCCAGAAGCGCCGCGATCTCGGCGCGGCGCAGTACCGCCCCGGTGGGGTTGTGCGGCGTGTTCAGGAACAGCACCCGCGTGGCCGGGGTGATCGCACGCGCCACATCCTGCGCCTGCATGCGGAACCCGTGCTCGGGGCGCAGGGGCACGGCCACCGGGGCGGCGCCACAGGCGCGGATCACGCCCTCATAGGTGGCATACATCGGATCGCCGACCAGCACCTCGCACCCGTCCTCGGCCATGGCCATCAGCACCGCGTAAAGCGCCGTCTGGGTGCCGGGAAAGGCGATGAAATGGCCGTGCCCCATGGGGCGGCCCAGCCGCGCGCTGTAACGCTCGGCCAGCGCGTCCAGCAGATCGGCCTCACCCCGCCCGTCGGCATAGCCGGTGCGCCCGGCCCGCATGGCGCGCTGGGCCACGTCCAGCAGCGCCTCGGGCGCGTTCACGTCCGGCTCGCCGATGGTCAGCAGGATCACCTCGCGCCCTTCGCGCTCCAACTCGCGCGCGCGGTAATGCACCGCCCATTTGGCGCTGCCCAGTTCGGCCAGCCGTTCGGTCACCGGGGCATAGCGCATGGGGTCCTCCGTTCTTGTGGGTCCCCGCGCCTGTGCCAAGCCCGCGCGCCGGGCGCAAGGGCCAGCGGCCGCGATTGTCGCCGGAAAGGGCTTGCAATCCCCCGCGCCCCCGGTGCCAGTATGCGCCCGCAAGAATGACAGGAGGGAGCGCCCATGCCATTGACCATGAACCGCGAGGTCTTCATCACCTGTGCCGTGACCGGATCGGGCGGCACGCAGGACCGCAGCCCGCATGTCCCCCGCTCGCCCGCCCAGATCGCCGAGGCCGCCATCGACGCCGCCCGCGCGGGCGCGGCGATCGTGCATTGCCACGTCCGCGACCCGGAAACCGGCGCGCCCGCGCGCGACCTGGCGCTTTATCGCGAGGTGACGGAACGCATCCGCGACGCTTCGGTGGACGTGGTGCTGAACCTGACCGCAGGGATGGGGGGCGACCTGACGCTCGGCGGCACCGACAAACCGCTGCCGCCCGTCACCGGCACCGACATGATCGGCGCCGGCGCGCGCGTGCAGCATGTGGTGGACTGCCGCCCCGAACTTTGCACCCTGGATTGCGGCACCATGAACTTCGCCGAGGCCGATTACATCATGGTCAACACGCCGGGCATGCTGCGCGACATGGCCGCGCGGATGGTCGAAAGCGGCGTGCGGGTGGAGATCGAGGCCTTTGACACCGGCCACCTTTGGTTCGCCAAGCAGCTTGTGGCCGAAGGGATCATCCCCGACCCGGTGCTGGTGCAGCTTTGCATGGGCGTGCCCTGGGGCGCGCCGGACGATCTCAACACCTTCATGGCCATGGTGAACAACATCCCCGAGGGCTGGGCATGGTCCGGCTTCGCGCTGGGCCGCAACCAGATGCCCTATGTCGCCGCCGCCGCGCTGGCGGGCGGAAACGTGCGCGTGGGGCTGGAGGACAACCTGTTCCTGGAAAAGGGTGTTCTGGCCACCAACGCGCAACTGGTGGAGCGCGCCGTGACGATCCTGGAAAACATGGGCGCCAAGGTCGTCGGCCCCGATGCGGTGCGCGAACGCCTGCAACTCGAAAAGCGCGCGCCCGCATGAGGGCGCTGGCGGTCCTTGCGCTGACCCTGCTGGTCGGCTGCGGCATGGTCTGGCGCGACACCGATGTGCCCATGCGGTCGGTGACGGAACTCGACCTGGAGGCCTATGCGGGCCGCTGGTACGAGGTCGCCCGCTTCCCCGTGCCCTTCCAGCGCGGATGCACCGCCACGACCGCCGTATATGGCCCGCCCGAGGGTGGCGAGATCACCGTGCTGAACACCTGTCGGCGGGGCACCCCCGATGGCCAGGTCAGCCAGATCGCCGGGCGGGCGAACGTCGTCGGCCCTGGTCAGCTGCGGGTGCGGCTGGGCCGGATCCCGTTTCCCGGCGCCTATTGGGTGCTCTGGGTGGCGCCGGACCATGGAACGGCGGTGGTGGGCGTGCCGAACGGGCGCGCGGGCTGGATCCTGCACCGCAGCCCGGATATCCCGCCCGCGCGGCTCGCGCAGGCTAGGGCCGTGCTGGACGCGGCGGGGTATGATCTGTCGCAACTGATAATGACGGAGCACTGAATGCCCAAGGCAGCGATCATCGGCGGCGGTGTCATCGGCGGCGGCTGGGCCGCGCGGTTTCTGCTCAACGGCTGGGACGTGGCGGTGTATGACCCCGCGCCGGGGGCGGCCGACGCCGTGGCGCAGGTGTTGGCGAACGCCCGCGCTTCGCTTCCCGCGCTCTCGGACGTACCCCTGCCGGATGCGGGAAAACTGACCTTCGCGGCCAGCGTGGCCGAGGCGGTGAGCGGCGCCGATTACATCCAGGAGTCCACCCCCGAGCGGCTGGATCTGAAACACCGTGTTCTGTCCGAAATCCAGCAATCCGCGCCGGAAATCCCAATCGGAAGCTCGACATCGGGCTACAAACCATCCGAATTGCAACAAGGTGCGCAGAACCCAGCCACAATCTTCGTCGCGCATCCGTTCAACCCGGTCTATCTGCTGCCGCTGGTGGAGATCGTGCCATCCCCGGCGAACGATCCGGCGATTGTTGCAGAAGTGTCAGAGATGCTCCGCACCATCGGCATGTTCCCGCTCCATGTTCGCAAGGAGATCGACGCCCATATCGCCGACCGGTTTCTTGAAGCCGTCTGGCGCGAGGCGCTCTGGCTGGTCCGCGACGGCGTCGCCACGACCGAGGAGATCGACGAGGCGATCCGCATGGGCTTCGGCCTGCGCTGGGCGCAGATGGGGCTGTTCGAGACGTTCCGCATTGCCGGGGGCGAGGCCGGGATGCGCCACTTTCTGGCGCAGTTCGGCCCCTGCCTGAAATCGCCCTGGACCCGGCTGATGGACGTGCCCGAGTTCAACGACGCACTGGTCGACCTGATCGCCGGGCAATCCGATGCCCAGTCAGGCGCGCATTCCATCCGCGCGTTGGAGCGCATCCGCGATGCCAACCTGGTCGGCTTCATGCGCGCGCTGAAGGCGCGCGACTGGGGCGCAGGGCGGGTGCTGAACGCACAGGACGCGGCGCGGCGGGGCAGCACAGGCGACGGCCCGCTCTGGCACGGCACCGTGCTGCCCGGCTGGACGGATGGCCAAGGCGCCCTCGCCCCGATCCATTGCCTGAGCATCGCCACGGAAACCGCCAGCGCTTATCTGCGCCTGCACGGGATCGACCCCGCGCTGACGCCCGCGCGCACCGAGACCCGGATGCTGGGCACCGCCCGGCGCGACGATCCGCTGACCGCCAGTGCCGAACCCGCCAATGATGACCCCCTGACCCTGCGCGTCACCATCGCCAGCCGGGACCGCCCGCTGGCCGAGGTCACGCTG
>LFIK01003929.1_pt1 | contig 12051 bp, 11 predicted proteins | sample 643401 | NCBI WGS metagenome assembly LFIK01 (sample SAMN03777447, study PRJNA286221) | soda lake metagenome | biome: soda lake; feature: Kulunda steppe; material: water; isolation source: sample T5-Br brine of Lake Tanatar-5 | place: Russia: Kulunda steppe | collected 2010-07 | reverse complement strand
TCGAGCCCTGCTCACGCCGTGCACCGCCCGCCTTGAGCGCGGCGTGCAGCGGGGTGTGCGCGACGTTCACGTCCGGCAGCGTGCGACTGAAGTACCGCTGCGTGGCCCGGATGATGCCGGCGATGACCGTGGGGAGGAACTCCGAGATCCGCACCGTCACGACCGTCTCGATCCCGGTCTTCGGCAGCACCTCGTCGAGCCGGTCGGCGAACATGTCGATGACCACCAGGGCGCGCGCCCCCGAGTCGTCGAACTGGTGGATCATCTCCGTCGCGGTGTACAGCGGGTTGGTGTTGACCAGCACGCACCCCGCCTTCAGGATTCCGAACGCCACGACCGGGTAGCTCAGACAGTTGGGCATCTGCACCGCGACACGGTCGCCCGCCTCCAGTCCGGCCACCTCGCGCAGGTACAGCGCGAAGTCGTCCGAGAGTCGTTCCACGTCCCGATAGCGCAACACCCCGTTCATCCCGTTGGGCATGACCTGGGTGAACGCCACCTCGTCGGCGTGCTGCTGCGCGGACCACGACAGCAGGGCCGGCAGGTGCTGGAAGGGCACGTCGGCGAGGTTCGGCTCGACGCCGTCCGGGTAGTGCCGGAGCCACGGTTGATCGGTCATGGTCGGTCCTCGGTCGATACGGATGTCACTCGGCCAGCGCCGCCGCCAGGGCGTTGCGGTGCGCGAGCATGGCCTCGTCGTCGAACAGCACGAAACGGATCAGCGTGACCGAACCGAGCGTCGGGGCGAGGTCGGTCACGGTGGTCAGCGCGACCTCGGCCGCGGGCCCCAGCGGAAACCCGAACGCCCCCGTCGAGATGGCCGGGAACCCCACGGAGGTGATGCCGTACTCCTCCGCGACCCGCAGCGTGTGCCGGTAGCAGTCCGCCAACAACGCCGCGGCGGGCTCATCCCGGCCGTGCACCGGTCCCAGGCAGTGCAGCACGTGGGCGTTGACGAGGTCGTGACCGTCGGTGCGTACGCACTGCCCGGGCCGGATCGGACCGAGCGGCACGGCCTCGTCGGCGAGCCCGGGACCCGCGGCCGCGTGGATCGCACCGGCCACGCCACCTCCGGTGGTGAGCTCGGCATTGGCGGCGTTGACGATCGCGTCGAGATCGGGCTGCGCGGTGATGTCGCCGACCGTCAGTTCGATGGTGACCGCACCGACCGTGGCCCGGTCGTCGCCGTGGGCCGCGGACGGATCCGTGGACATCGCGTTCCTCCCGGGTGCGCAGGGTCGATGGAGGTGGGACGGGGCGGGCCGTGGTCAGGGACCGTCCGTGGCCCGGATCGCGGTCACCGCCTGCGCGAAGTGTGCGTCGTCGGGATCGTCGACGCCACCGATCGCGCGACCGAAGCCGTGCGACGCCGTGCGCAGCGCCAGACGGGCGAGTTCGACCGCGTCGGCTCCGGGCCAGCCGTGCACGAGCCGACGCCATGCGCCGGGCACGGCACCGGCACCCCAGCGTGCGCCGAGCAGCATCCCGGCGATGGCGGCGACGGTGTCGGTGTCGTCCCCGATGCGTATCGCCGCGTGAAGGGCCTCGACGAGATGCGCCGCCGGCTCGTGCGCCGGGACCGGGGTGGTCCGGATGGCGCTGTAGGCCGCCTGCAGCGCGGTCACGGTGAACCCGTTGGGGGTGAAGCGGCCCGGGGGGCCGTCCTCGGCCGCCGCCAGCGCGTCGGCCCACATGGCCCGGTTGGCGGGGGTGACGTGGTCGAGCCCGTCGTGCACGCCGTCGAGCCGCTGCTCCCGGATCGCCCGGTCGATCGCGATGCACCACAGCACGCAGCTGTCGGCCGCCAACGGATCGGCGTGCGTGAGTTTGGCGACGTCACGGGCCGCGGAGGCCACCAGCACGTCGTCACCGAGGTAGGCCAGCGCCACCGCGCCGGTGCGCATCAGCGCGCCGTTGCCGGCACCGCCCCGCGGGTGACGCTCGAGGTGGTCGGCGGCGACGGTGACCAGCTGCCCCGGATCGGCGGCGCGACTGAGCACCGCGCGGGTCGCGTTCCCGACGTCGGGTGGACCCGAGTGGAACCAGTCGAGGAAACGCTCCCCGATCGCGTGGAGGTCGGTCGCCCCGTGCCGGGCGGTGACCTCGGCGACCCCGATGCCCATGGCGGTGTCGTCGGTCCACTCCCCCGGTGCGAAGTCGCCGAGCCCGCCGCCGATCATCGCCGCGCGACCGTCCGCCGGCAACGGTGCCGAGCCGAACTCGTAGCCGGCACCGAGTGCGTCCCCGACCGCCGAGGCCACCAGGGTCCCCGCGATGCGATCGGCCAGCCCGGCCACCTCGTCGTCCGTCGCCCCGCCGATCACTGCATCGCATCCGCGATCGGCCGCAGCGAGGTCCACACCTGATCGGCCGGACGACGAGCGCCACCCGGGTCGAGCAGCTCCTCGAATCGTTCGAGCGGGGTGAAGGCGACCTTGCCGGACACCAGCCCCGCCATCGCGCTCGCCCGCCCGCCACTGCCGGCCTGCTCGATGAGGTACTCGATCGAACGGGCGGCGAACCGGGTCGCGTAGATCCGGTCGAACGGCGAAGGGTCGCCACCCTGTTGCAGGTGCCCGAGAATGGCCTGGCGGACGTCGAACGACTCGCCGCCCTCCTTGGAGAACAGCGCCCACAGGAACGGCGTCGTGAACACGCGGTCGGCGTGCTCGCCCCGGATGATCAACCCGAGCCGTTGGCCGGAGTGGATGTCGGTCGACAGCTGACGGACGTCGTCACGCAGCCCGTCGAGGTCGATCCCCTCCTCCGGGGTGTAGATGCGCTCCGCGCCGGTGGCCAACCCGGTCGACATCGCCAGGTAGCCGGAGTCCTTGCCCATCACCTCGACGATGAACACCCGCTTGGAGGCGACCGCCGACTGCTTGATCATGTCGACGTTGGTGACGATCGAGTTCAGGGCCGTGTCGGCACCGACGGTCAACTCGGTCGCGGGCAGGTCGTTGGAGATGGTCAGCGGCAGACACACGATCGGGATGTCGAACGCCGGGTGCTCGCGCCGGGCGGCGTGCAGCTTGGCGGCGGCGAGGTAGCCGTCGTAGCCGCCGATCATCACCACCGCGTCGACGACGTGGTCGGCCAGATTGGTGGCGATGGTGCGCAACTCGGTGTCGGTGGGCACCTTGCGGGAGGTCCCGAACTCCGCACCGCCCCTGGAGACCCAGCCGCTGACCGACATCCAGTCGAGCTCCTCGATGCGGTTGTCGACCAGCCCCGGGAACCCGCCCTTCACGGCCAACACCTGGTGGCCGCCGTCCATGGCCACACGCAGCGCCGCGCGCACGGCGGTGTTCATGCCCGGTGCCGGGCCCCCGCCGTGGATCAGGGCGATCCGCAACGACCGGGTGCCGTTGATCTCCCGGCTCGCCGAGGCCCGCACCAGGGTCTTGAGCGTCTCGAACGACTCGGAGAAGCTCTCGCCGCGCAATGCCATGGCCCCGTCGTAGTCCCGGGCGGCGATCTTCTCCGCGACGGCGTGGGTGCGGTGGACCGACTCCATCAACGGTGAGGCGACGATGCGGTTGCGGCGGATGCCCACGAGCTTGGCCTCGTCGTCGCCGGCCATCGCGAGCAACTCCCGCACGGCGTGGTACCCGCACTGCGTGGCGAGGTTGCGGTCGAACGCACTGGGCGCTCCACCCCGCTGCACGTGCCCGAGGATCGTGGTGCGGGTGTCCTCACCGAGGCCCTCGGCCAGCACCCGCCGCACCTCGTCCGCGGTGATCGGTTCACCGTGGCGGTCCTGTGCCCCCTCCGCGACGATGACCAGGTTCTGCCGACGACCGACCTGCCGCCCGGCGATCACGATGCGCTGCAGCATCTGCCGCCAGTCATCGGTCTCCGGAGGGTGTTCGGGGATGAAGATCCAGTTCGCGCCGGTGGCCAGCCCCGCCATCAGGGCGAGGTAGCCACAGTTGCGACCCATGACCTCCACGACGAAGGAGCGCTGGTGGCTCGACGCGGTCGAGTGGATCGCGTCGATGGCCTCGGTGATCCGGTGCAGGGCGGTGTCGGCCCCGACCGTCATGTCCGTGCCGAACATGTCGTTGTCGATCGACCCGACGATGCCCACCAGCCGCAGGCGTGCATGCCGTTCGGCGTGCGCCGGCTCGACGTCCCCCTCCTGGACCAGTTCCTCGAGCAGCTCGGGCCACTCCTGGCGGAACAGGTTCGCACCGGTGAGGCTGCCGTCACCACCGATGACCACCAGCGCGTCGATGTCCCGGGCGACGAGATTGTGGGCGGCCTGACGGCGGCCCTCGCGGGTCCGGAACGCCTCCGAGCGGGCCGTGCCGATGACCGTGCCGCCCTGCTGCAGGATGCCGCCGACGGTCAGGGACGTGGCCTCCTCGATCGCCTCACCACCCTCGACCATGCCGCGGTAGCCCTCGTGGATGACATACGGGGTGATGCCCGCCTGGATGGCGGTGCGCACCACCGCGCGCACCGCCGCGTTCATGCCGGGGGCGTCACCTCCGGAGGTCAGCACCCCGATCGAATCGGGACGGTGGTCGGGCGGGGACGTGGCTGCCACGGGGCTCGGACTCCTCGAACGGATGACGACGAACCTCAGGTGATACCCGTCACGTCCCGCCCTGGCAAGAAGGGATCCACCGGACCGTGCCGCCGATGATCGTGGTTGCCGCCGCCCTATCCTCGTGGCCGGTCGACCAGGAGGCTGCGGTGGGTGTCCGCGAGGCGTTGCGTGGGGCCTACCTCGAGGCGGTGGTGACGATCGACCGCGACGACCATCGCCTGCTGCTCGAGCCCCGCGCCGACGGTGGCGTCGAGGGCCCGTTCCCCGACGCCGTCGATGTCGTCCACGTCATCACGGCGTGCAATCCCCGCTCGCAACGCCTGTCGGCGGCGGTCAACGCCGCGCGCCAGCAACGACTGCGTGCGGTCACGACCACCCTGCAGCTGGCGTGGACCACCACGGCCCTCGCGCAGGCCCCGGACGGGTCCTGGCCCGAGGAGAGCCTGGCGATCGCCGACGCCGACGAGGACGCGGTGCTCGAACTCGCCCGACGGTTCGAGCAGCACGCGATCTACGCCTGGACCCCCGACGAGCGCGCGGTCGTGTGGACCGACTCGGGCCAGCGCGACCCCACCGGCTGGCGGTGCACCGTCCGACCGCACTGAGCGCACCACCGGCCTGACGATGCGCGAACGGTTCAGGTGCGCGTGGACCCGACCCCGAGCACCGTCGCGAGCCCCAACGCACTGCGGGGCGCGTAGGGAGCCCGCCACAGGCCGCCGTGCACGGCGTTGTGGGCTTCCTGTTCCCACGGCGCTACCTGCGGCGCACCCTCGGCGGTGTGCAGGTCGTGGACGAGCAGGGCGGCCATCAACGCATTGGTGGTCGCCGGCTCGAAGATCTCGATCCCGAACCGGTGCGCCCCGGCATACGCCGCGGCCAGCACCCGGTTGCGCACCACCGACTGCGTGCGGGTGGAGGGTGCGACGTTCAGCGACACGGTCGTGCCCGCGGCCCGGGCCGTGGTCGCACGCCATCGTTGGATGCGTTTGGCCAGCGCGTAGTTGGGCCCCTGCTGGGCGACCAGCGCGTCGCAGATGCCGGGTGCCACACCCGGGGCGTAGTTGCGCTTCAGCAGCCGGCCGCCGCTGAGCGTGCGCAACGGCCGGCCGACGAGCTTCGCCGTGGCCGACCGCTCGGCATAGGCCCGTGTCGCATGGTCGACCGCCTCTCGGGGGACGGCGAAGGCATCGGTCGGGGTCGCCAGATAGGCGTACGCCGCATCGGGGCGGATGCCGAGCACCCGCTGGGCGAGCAGGTCGGCGGCGACCGTGACGGCGACGTGCGCCCCACCGTCGGCGTAGGCGTAGGTGCCGATGACCGGGACACCATCGAGTCCGGCCACCCAGTCGGCCGCGGCCGGGACCTCGCCGACCAGATCGACCCCGGCGTGCGCGACCACCTCGGCGTCGTCGGCGAGGTCGCGACGGGCGTCGATGGGGACCAGCAGCCGGCCGGCACGGGCACGCGCCGTGGTCACCAGCTGCTCCCAGACGCCTGGTCGGGGCAGATCGATCGCGGCGACGGTGGCACCCCAGGACAACAGGGAGCGCAGCGGCCCGATCTCCGCACCGGCCCCCAGCACCGCGACGGTCCGCCCCTCGAGCCGGAGCCAGTCGGGATTGCCCAGGACGGCTTCGATGGCCGGCAGGACGCTGGGTTCCATGATGCCGTCGTCGATCCACACCCGCAGTTGGTGCAGCAGCCGGTCGCCGACCAGGTGACCGCCGCGGTGGGGCACCACGAGCTCGGTGACCGGCTCGCCGCGGCCCTCGATCGGGTGGGTCGCGATGTCCCGACCCGCCGGCGCGTCCCGCAGGGCCGCGACCGACCGGTCACCCTCCCTGGAGGTCATCACCATCTGCTGGTGGACCGCCGTGAGCCCGTCCGCGGCGATGCGCTCCGCCTGGACCCGATCGCCCAGCCCGGCCTCGGTCAGTCGCCGGACGTGGCGCAGATAGCCCGACCGCCAGTTGGTCTCCCGTTCGGCCGCCGCCGCCCCGGTGGGATCCACGGCCTCGAGCGCCGCGGCGACCACCGACCGCCCCAACGCCGAGGTGGAACGCGCCCCGTCGGTGCCGCGGGGGAAGGCGACCCGGCCGGGGACCTCGTCCGTGTCTCTCGAGGATCCGGCGTCGCCGGCGGGCTGCGATCGTCGACCGGCCATCAGCTGGGCCCCGACACGCCGGCGGACACGGTGTCCGCCACACCCCGATCCGTCGCGCGGCGCACCAGTCGGTGGATGAACCCCAGCTTGGCGATGACCGGCCCCGTGAGCACGAACGGGTACAGGTCGTCCTCGCCCATGCTCCGGTTGACCGCGTTGAGGGCGTAGCTCAGGGGCAGCCAGGTGGCGATCATCGCCCGGATGCCGTCCGGATCCTCGAGGTCGACCGTGGTCGGGTCGGCGGCCAGCGCCGGGGTGGGCGCGGAGGTGGGTGCCGATTCGGCCTCCGGATCGGGTCCGTCGACCCGCAGCCGGAACGCCGCGGCGCTCTGCAGCACCCCCGAGATGTGCAGATAGTGGGCCATGGTCTCCGCGAAGTCCTCGGCCGGGTGCATGGTCGCGTACTCGCTGACGTGGTCGCGTTCCCAGCCAGCAGGAGCACCGTGATGGTAGTGCCGCTCGAGGGCCGTGGAGTAGTCGGTCCGTTCGTCGCCGAACAGGCTCCGGGCGTCGCCGAGGTCCTCCGGGTCGGTGACCAGCACCGTGAACAGGTAGTGGCCGATCTCATGACGGAAATGGCCGAGCACGGTCCGGTAGGGCTCGCTGAGCATCATCCGGATGCGTTCGCGATGGACGTCGTCCGACTCGGCGAGATCCAGCGTGATGACCCCACCCGCATGGCCGGTCGTCACCGGCTCGACGGTGGACGCGAGCAGGTCGAACGCGACCCCCTCGCCGGTGATCGGATCGCGCGGCCGCAGCGGCAGCCCGAGCGACCGCAACTGGAACACCAGTCGGCGCTTGGCGGCCTCGGCCTTGGCGAACTGCAGCAGTGCCGCGTGGTCGACGTCGGCCGGGCGGGTCCGGGTCAACTCACAACTGACGCACAACCAACCGGCGGGCGAACCCGCGGGGACCAGCCAGTTGCACTTGGCCAGCGCCCGGTTGGCGCAGCGCCGCCAGTCGTCGTCGACCTCGACGATTCCCAGCAGGCCGGGATCGAAACCGAGCGGCGTGTCACACCGCACACACGCCGTGTTCGCGAAGAACACCAGTTGCCCGCACTGCGGGCAGTTGAACGTGTCCACAACCGCCACCTCTCCATCGACCCGGCCGGATCGTGACCAGTCGACCCACGGTACGCGCTCGGGCCGGGACCCGGCGGCGCCCATCGGACCCGGGCGGGGACCGAGGGTCTACACTCCGGCCCCGGCCATCATGGGCCGTGAGAAGGCGGGGACGTGGGGGCTCCCACCGCGATCGATCTCGACGACCTCGGGCCGCGACCGGCCATCGAGTCGTTGCTCCACGCCGCCCGGCGCAACCTGCACATGGACGCGGCGTTCCTCGCCGAGACCGTCGACGATGCGCAGATCATGCAGGCCACGACCGGGCCCAGCGCGGAGACCTTCACCGTGGTCCCCGGTGGCAGTCGCCCGCTGGTCGAGACCTACTGCCAGCACGTCCTGCGCTCGCAGGCTCCCTGGATCATCCGCGACACCAGCCTGGAACCGCTGGTCGCCGAGATGGCGGCGACGCGCGAGGCGGGTATCGGGGCCTACATCGGCGTGCCCGTGTCGTATCCGGACGGACGTCCCTTCGGCACGTTGTGCTGCGTCAGCCATGAGCCGTGTCCCGAGCTCGGCACCGACCAGACCGCGGTCCTGTCGGCGCTCGCCGAGGTGCTCGGCTTCCACGTCGAACAACTCGAGCAGCGCCGTTCCACCATCGCCGACCTGCAGACCGCACTCGAGGATCAGGTCGCGGACACCGGGCAGATCGCGCTCGACGAGGCCATGTTCCGCGAGCTGGTGGACACCAGCCGCCAGCCGACACTCGTGCTGGACGTGGCCGACGGTCGCATCCGGTACGCCAACGACGCGGCGGCCACCCTGGCGCGGACCACGCCCACGGCCATGCGCACGACCCACCCCTGGACCCACCATGCGGTCTGGGACGCGCGGACGCTGACCGCCCTGATCGAACCCCTGCGGGTCGGATCCAGCGACGAGGTGCACTACACCCTGGAGCCCATCGACGGTGCGCCGGCCCTCGACGTCCAGATGCGCCTCGTGCGGCGCCCCCCGGACGCGGCCGTCATCGTGTGGACCGCCCACGACATCCACGTCCACCACGAGTCGGGTCTGCAGCTGCGCGACAGTCTGGGCCGTGAATCGGAGGCACTGCTGCTCGAGCGCCGCGCGTTGGAGCGTGAACGTGCCGCGAGCGAGGAGCTGCGCCGCCTCGACGAGACCCGGGCGGCGTTCATGACGGCGGTCTCCCACGAGCTGCGGACCCCGCTGACCACCGTCAAGGGGGTCACGGAGGTCCTGCGGACGGGTCGTGTCCCCCTCGATCAGGCCGACGACCTGCTCGAGCGCCTCGCGCTGAACGCCGATCGCCTGGACCGGTTGCTGACCGACCTGCTCGATCTGCGTCGGTTCGAGCTGGGGGCGATGGGTCTGCGCCGCGAGCGCCGCCGACTCGACGAGATCGTGCGCGACGCGGTCGACCAGGTCGACACCGACCGGCACCCGACCACGTTGGACCTCGAACCGATCGAGGCGATGATCGGTCCGGTCAAGTTCGAGCGGATCGTGGCGAACCTCGTGCTCAACGCCACGGTCCACACCCCACCGGGCACACCGATCACCGTCGCCCTCGAGGTCGTGGCGGGTGGGTGCCGCCTACGGGTGACCGATGGGGGCCCGGGCGTCCCGGTGGACGAGCGGGGCCGCATCCTGGAGCCGTTCCAACAGGGGCGCACCGCACCGTCGCACCGACCCGGCACCGGTATCGGGCTCGCGCTGGTCGCCGCGTTCGTGGCCCTGCACGACGGCACCGTGCACATCGCCGACGCCGAGGGTGGCGGTGCCGACTTCCACGTCTTCATCCCCTTGCCCGGCCCGCGTGCGGCCGGCGACACCGCCGCCACCGAGAAGGAAGAGCGATCGTGACCGACGACACGCCCCCGCCGCTGGAAGCCTTCGACGCCGAGGTGGGCCGCGTGCTCGCGATCGTCGCCCACCCGGACGACCTGGAGTACGGGGCGGCCGCGGCCGTGGCCCGCTGGACCCGGGCGGGCAACGAGGTCGTCTACGTCCTGGCCACCCGTGGCGAGGCGGGCATCGACGGCATCGAACCCGACGTCTGCGGGCCTCTGCGGGTCCAGGAGCAGATCGCCAGTGCCGCGGTGGTCGGCGTCGAGGTGGTGGAGTTCCTCGACCATGCGGACGGCACCGTGGTCCACGACCTCGCGCTGCGTCGCGACCTGGCCCGGGCGATCCGTCGGCACCGTCCCGACACGGTCCTGACGATGAACCACCGGGAGAACTTCGGTCAACCGGGCACGCTGAACTCCGCCGACCACCGGGCGGTCGGTGCCGCCACGCTGGATGCCATCGCGGATGCCGCCAATCGCTGGATCTTCCCCGGTGAGGGCGGCGAGCCGCACCGGGTCGCCCGCGCGATGGTCGCCGCCTCCCCGCTGGCGCGCCATGCCATCGACGTCACCGACACGATCGACCTCGCGATCGCCTCGCTCAAGGAGCACCGCGCCTACCTCGAGGGGCTCGGGGACCATCCGATGTCCGATCCGGAGTTCCTGCGATGGGTGCTCGGTGCCACCGGCGAGCGCATCGGCACGGAAGCGGCCGTCGGCTTCGAGCTGTTCGAGTTCTGAGTCCCGCCCGCCCCGACCGCCTGACCCGGAGACCCCATGTCGACCCCACTCACCGTCATCGCCCGCATGCAGGCCCGGCCCGACCGGATCGAGGACCTGCGTGTCGAGCTCGACACCCTGATCGCCGCCACACGCCGGGAGGCCGGCTGCATCAACTACGACCTGCACGTCCACGCCGACGACCCGACCGTGTTCGCCTTCCACGAGACCTGGGCCGACCGGGACGCCTGGGAGGCGCACGACGACGCCGACCACGTCCATGCGTTCCGCGCCGCGGCCGGTGAGCTGCTCGCCGGCGAGGTCCGGGTCGATCCCCTGCACAAGCTCGACTGAGGTCGGGTGGGTGTGATCGCCGCCACCGCGCGGGATCAGCCCCCGTGGGGCCGCGGACCGGTGACCGACGACAGCTGACCGGCGAACCGCATCAGTTCCGCCGCCGCGCCACCGGTCGCGACCAGGGTCATCGCCTCCGCCCGGGCCTCCAGCCGGATCGCGCCCGGACCGATCTCGCACGCCGGATCCCCGCAGTCGTGCACGTCACCGAAGGCCTGCCAGCCGGCCCCGGCCCGGGACACCACCACCTCGGTGACCGCGGCGTCCCCGGCACCCCAGCACCGCACCGCCACATCGGTGATCGCAGCCAGAGGCGCCACCGCGACGTCGAGCTGCAGTCCCAGCTCGTGCTCGTCGGTCACGTGCTGGGCGTCGCCGGCCATGGCGTGCACGAACCGGGTCGGTGTGACCAGCCCGAGCGTCACGTCGGTGTGCACGTGACCGTCGTCGCAGACGTCCCGCTCGATCCCGGCCGCGACGTCCACGACCGGTTCCCCGGCGAGCAGCTGCCCGATGCGCTCCGCGCAGCTCCAGCCCACGTCGTTGCCGTCGAGCGGTTGCAGATGCTGCTGCCACTCCATGTTCGGCCATCCTCGCTGTCGCCCACGTCGCCCGGACGTCACGGCCGGGCGGGCAACCCTACTCACGGCCGTCACGGGCGTGGTCCGCCGCCCCGTCCGCCGCGACATGCACGAGCGGCGACGCCGGCGTCCGATCGGACACCGCCATCGCCGCTCACCAGCATCGACCGGGACGCTGCGCCCCGACGTCGATCAGGTCCGCGTCGGGACGTCAGCTCCCCGGCAGTTCGTCGTCCTTGGCCTCGTGGACCGCGACCTCGCCGGCGAGCGCGAAGAACGTCGGAGCCCACAGACCGATGAAGATGCCGAACCGCTCCGCGCGAGCGGAGTCACCGGATTCCTTGGCGGTGCGCCAGGTGGCGATGCTGGCGAAGATGGAGGCGAAGCCCATGATCTGCAGGACGTCGCTGTTGATCCCGAACTTGTGCATCTGCTTGACGAGCACGTGATGACTTTCTGTGGTGGCGGTGTGGACGAGCTTCGATCCCGGTCGCGACGACGGATGCAGGCATGCGGTCCGTGTGGCCCCGACCGGTTGCCGGCATGCCACCCCGAACGTCGCCCGTCCGCTCGTCGCTCAGGTCGTCAGGATCCCGCCGTCGACCGGCAGGGTGATCCCGGTCGTGTAACTCGAGGCGTCCGAGGCGAGGTAGACCGCCGCCGCCACGAACTCCTCGGGCTCGCCCTTGCGCCCGGCCAGCACCCGGGCTCCCATCATGGTGTCGAGGTAGCC
>LFIK01003928.1_pt1 | contig 12053 bp, 27 predicted proteins | sample 643401 | NCBI WGS metagenome assembly LFIK01 (sample SAMN03777447, study PRJNA286221) | soda lake metagenome | biome: soda lake; feature: Kulunda steppe; material: water; isolation source: sample T5-Br brine of Lake Tanatar-5 | place: Russia: Kulunda steppe | collected 2010-07 | reverse complement strand
GGATGTGGGTGCTTGTACGTGCGCATGCATTGAGCTCTTGCATAGCCGGTGGGAACTGCTGCGGTGTCACACCTGGCTGGGCGCCCGCCATGCCCTAGCTAACCCCACCCACCCCGAGCGCAGCCACTGCGTACGCTATTGCCGCCAGGGCGGCCAGCACCTCACCACAGCCCCACAGCCACCTGTGTGTGCGCAGAGTAGTGCATGTGCGGGTGCTGCTGTGGGTGGTGTGCGCAGGCTGCAAGGCCATGCACGCACGTGCAAGTGCAAGGCGCACAACAACGCGTAGTGCATTATGGAAGGCACAAGGTGCTATGCGAACGCGAACAAGCATGGCAGCCATGCACGCACGCACTCCCTCCGCGTGCCTACACCCCATGCGTCCACCCCACCTCACCTGCAGCCCCCCAGGGAGACGGCCGGCCACGCCCTGGGCGTGCGCAGGAGCGTGATTGCCGCAAGGGGCGCGCACCTCCCCCTGCGCGCCAGGCCCTGCAGCAGTGGCGGTGGCGGCTCCCCCTTGTTGCCTGGCTGCTGCTGCTCCTGCTGCTGCTGCTGCCCCTCCTGCCTGCTGCTGCCCCTGCCCTCATCCTCACCCGCGGGCGCCAGTTCTATGCTTAGGGTCGCATGCTGCAGCTGGTGCCCCTCCTTGCCGCCGCTGCTGCTGCTGTTGCTGCCGTTGCAGCGAGGTGCCGCTGCTGCTGGTGGTGGTGGTGCTGCTGGTGGTGGTGATAGTGGTGGTGGAAGGGGGGCAGGGGTGTCGCTGCTGCGGCTGGCAGCGGTGCCCATGATAGTGGCGTGAGTGGAATAGCTATGATAACTCCATCCCCCAACTTGAAGGCGCAGTGGTGGGTTGCAGGAAGCACAACTCTATTGTGCCCTGAAGAGAATGCGCTGCAACCAGTGCAGAGGAATCTCATTACTTAAATACTGCCGCATAAGAGGCATTATCAGAAGTGCAAAACAGCCCGAGGAATGCGAGGGAATGCGTTGATGAATAGAAACCATGGGCAGGCACCCAACCACACATTTATTGAATAAATGATCTTGTGATAAGCCAATGGCTGAATGCATCTCCTTGAACCCCTCTGCTGCCCCTGCTGCTGCTGCTCCTGCTGCTGCTGCTGCTGCTGCTGCTGCTGCTGCTGCTGCTGCTGCTGCTGCTGCTCACGTGAGCACCCAACAGCTGCTCCCGCGCATCAACCCGCACCCACCACGCCCTCATGCATGCCCCCCATCACCGCCTCTGCCGCTGCTGCCGCCCTCGGCCCCACCCCTGCCTGACCGCCCACCCTTGCTCGAGCGCTGGCTCTTGCTCTTCCGCTTCATGGACTGGAAGGGGAGCTCGTCCTCGCCCGCACGCAGGGACCCGGCCTTGCGCTGGGCCTCCAGCTCGCGCAGCAGCGCTTGGCGCTGCAGTGTGCGTGTGTCGTGTAATGTGTGTGTGTGAGTGGGTGGGTGCACTTGTGCACGCGTGCGCTAGTGTGTGCATGCGAAATGAGTGCACTTGTGTATGGAACGTGTATGTGCAATGCATACTATGCAGAATAGCGTACACATGAGTGTTTGCACATCTCACACAGAGTCCTTGTTGGTGCAGCGCTATATACACAGGAGGATGGGAGCGATGCTATTTCCCTCGTGGCATGCATTCGCACCTGGAGGAAGCCGCGCATGGCTGAGCACACGGTCATGGCCGCGTACGCGTGCGCCGCTGAGAACCCCGAGTACACGAGCTGGCCCCCATCCTGTGGGATGGGGTGGGGGTTTGTGATGTTGCAAATCGTTGAGGCAATGGCCTGAATGGACACGGTGGGTTCTGCGGTTATGTGGTGTGCATGCGTGTGCGCGTGCACGTACATGACGGGTGCACCGCCCACCGTGCGCAGCTGCAGTGCAGGCGGCACAGAAGGGAGGGGGTGCACGCACGCCCCGCCTGCACCACTGCCCCTGGACCCAGTGAGTGCGGCCCCCCACCCCAACCTTGGGCCGCTTGGGCGCCATGCAGCCATGCATATAAACATTACAGGCACACCAAATGCCCATTCTCCCCCTCATCCTTGTACTAAGAAGCACCTAATGGCCTCAGCCGCGGAGGGCACGCCCCCCACCTTCGGCAGCTGGGGCGCCATGTAGCCGTGCATGCGCATCTCTTCCTCCGCGGGCAGCTCAGCCCCAGTCACCAGCCCCGCCAGCGCATGCAGCACCTCCATGAAGTGGACCGACGCGGAGCCTTTCCTGCGCAGGCGGTTGGGGACAGAGAGGGGGGGGGGCAGGCTGGGTGCTGGGGCGGGCACAGCAGCCACAGGCAGGGGCTGGCCCCTCCTCACAAGGGGCGCGCCTCACGCGCGTGCAGCACCTCCATGAAGTGAGCCAACGCCCTTCCTGCAGCAGTAAACAGAAAAACAAGCCAGGCATGCGTGGGTGTGACCCAGCGTGCAACTCTGATCCCTGCACGTGCAGTTCCTCCAAGTGTGTCAAGTTAACATGAGGAGAAAAGAAGAATGAGATGTCCACAAACGAATGCCATGAACGAGCATCAATGGTCATACAAATCAAGGAGTGAGGGCACCACAAGGCGCGCTTCCTCACCTGAGGGGTATGTCTGCAGACAAGATGATCTTCTGGATGCGCTGCCTCATGTACGGCTGCCCCTTCACGCCCAGCGGTGGCGGTATCTGAGGGGGGGAGGGAGGGGGGGAAAGAGGACACCATTACGTGTGAGAGTTGTGGTGCTGAGAGGGGTTCAGCACCATTATGTGAGGGCTGGAGAGGTGCACCAGGGGTCCAGAGCTCGACGCGCACAGGCGTGCACCCCATCCCACTCAGGACACCAGGAAGTGCAGACAGTGGGCGTACAGTCAGCGCATGGCCTGCACCAGTGTCAGCAGCACGGGCACTCAGTCCGTGCACCTTTGACCTTGAGCACCATCTAAAGCGCAGCGCACACATGTTCCCAGTGCACGGCACGGCGACGCACGCACCAGCATCAGCAGCGTGGACAGCTTGGTGACGCTGATGAAGGAGGTGCCGTAGACGTCCAGCACCTCCCACGCGCGCACAAAGTCCATGAGGTCGTTCTGGTGTGTGTGTGTGTGTGTGTGTGGAGCACAAGGGAGTGCACTGTCGATTCTAAGCTCGACCCCTGGTGCACAAGTGGAGGGCAACTTAGCTTGCCCAGTGTTCTACTTTACAGGCGCATGGAAGGAGGCATCAGCAGCCATCCCCTCCCTAATTCTGCGATGTGGATATCCACGATGAGCGGGACTGTCCACAGCCAATCAACAAGAAACTTACCACAGTAGAGGCCCCCCACCCACGCCCAACCCACCCACCCACACACCCACGTACGCACCTGGCTGATGGCCATGACCTCCATGGTCTCTGCTGTCTCGATGCTGTCCACGATGACGCCGATGATGAGCTGGAGCATGATGAAGGAGCAGACCAGCATGTAGACGCAGAAGAAGAGAACGGACAGCATGGGCTCAATGGAGCATTGGTCCTCCTGGGGAGGCGGAGGGTGGGGTGTGTATGTGTGCGTGTGTGTGTGTGTGTGCACGTGTGTGTGTGCACGTGTGTGTGTGAGGTGTGTGTATATTTTTGCGTGTGCGTGTGCGTGTACGTGTGTGTGAGAGAGAGAGGAGTGTGCTGAGTGGTCATGCTGGCAGGGGTCAAAGGGAAGGGAAGGAGCAGGTGGGGCCATTCACACGCGCACACACACCTCAGCGTCATCCTGAGGGAAGCAGATCCATAACACTCACCCATGCACTTGAGGGAAGGGCATCCAGGAAAGTGCTGTCATCGCGCGGGTCCAGGTACTGCCCCGCGTGGAAGTCCCTCTGTGCGCATGAGGGGGCGGATAAGTGATGTTTCAGTGTAAGGGTGCAAAAGCAAAATAGTGGTCCATGTGCTGTGGGCTAGAAGCTACTGGATGAGAGTGTGGCAAGATGGAACTGTGCGCTGACAATGAGGGGGAGCAGCAATCTGTCGTGGCTGCCCATCCTCCACCCTGCGCTGTGCCCCCCATCTTGACCGCACCTGCACCCTGCTGCCCCCCACCACCGCGGTGGCAGACACGTTGCGGGGGATGAAGATGCAGTCCTCCTTAGCCATGGCGTCGAACATGACATCGTTCCACTCCTCGGCGGACACAATCCTGCGGGCATGCGTGTGTTGGGGATAGCAATGTGTGCTGCGTCGCTAGTTGCGTTGCCATGCGTTGTAATTGTGCGTGCGTGTGTGTGTGTGTGTGTGTGTGTGTGTGTGTGTGTGTGTGTGTGTGTGTGTGTGTGTGTGTGTGCGCCAATAAGCATTGGCAGCACTTGATCGCAGCAAAGTGCAGGCCGAAGGCCAGCATGAAAGCAGGAGCACAGAGAGGGCCCTTCCTCTCCAACCACACACACCTCAGCATGGTGACTAAGGCAACCGGGAAGTTCCCAAAGTTTGCGTGTCGGCTGATGCCGTCCCCATCCTGCTGCTTGAGGTTGCCAAACAGGTTCATGCCCACGATGATCCAAATGTACCTGTGGAGTTTTGTGTGTGGTGCTTGAGTGTTCAAAACGGTGGTGAGGCTTCCAGGTGGCTTTCTCATCTGACTCTTGTCAGAGCACACACATCACCGACTGGTAGGACTGATAAGCTGACATTACGTCTGACATGACCCCACATGCTGCCAGCCACAGCTGACCCAATGTTGCAGCATGGGCTGTCTGACAGTGGTGGGAGACGAGATGAGTGGTGGGAGCATTGCAACAACAGAGTACAGCACCACCAGTTGGCACGCGTAGGGCAGGCAGCAGAAGTCGCTGGCAGCTGCACCAAGCCCTGAGACGGAGCCCCCCTCCCCTCCCACGCCCACCCCCTGGTCCTTCTCTCACCAGAATACAATGAGCACGCACGCCACGTTGCCAGTAGCAGGCATGGACCTGCAGAGGGCAGAGGGTGCATGCACGCTGGCGGTGAGGATGGATGCAACAGGTGGAGCCTCATTCCATACGCTAGAAACTGCAACCGCACCATGTGCACGCAGCTGCCATGATGCAGGCACCACACATGCTGTATGAGCCGGGGCAGGGCCCTGGTGCACACTTCACACACATGCCAGGCTGAAACGCAGCTTGCGCGCGATCCGTGCATGGAGGTATGGATGCATGAAGATGCAGGAACCGTCACCAAGCAGCAGCCCTCACCAGTACAGTGTGCGTAGCAGCTTGCGCATGCCCATGGCGGCCTTGACCAGGCGGAAGATGCGGACCACGCGCAGCACGCGCAGCATCTGCGGGCGGGGGATGGGCCGCCCCACCCATTTGAGGGAGGAAGGGCTCAATAAACCATAAATTTGGACGAGAGTAGATGTGAGGGGGCGCACCCACGGCTGCGTGAGGCCAAAGATCCATAAGGCGGCAGCAGAGGTTCCCACGCCATGAGCCGTAAGTCAATCAAAACTGTGCACAGAGCAAGGCAGCACCTCCCACACGCTCTTTAACACCACGCTTGCGATTTGTGAAGTGTGCTTCAAGATACAAAGAGGCCTGGGCGCGGCCACGCAGCCACAGGCGCACACACGGGCGCGCGCACACCTGTGGGTGCGCGTGCCTGCTTGGCGCACACACGGGTGTGCGCACACCTGTGGGTGCGCGTGCCTGCTTGGCGCACACACGGGCGCACGCACCTGCACAAAGCGTGGCGATGCGCCCTCCACCCCCTGCGTGTTCTCCAGCACCACGCTCATGATGGACAGCGCCACCACCACCATGTCCAGCTGGTTCCAACCGGAGCGCACGTACGCGGGGATACCAATGGCCAGCCACCTGCGCACGCGCGGTACATGTGCGGTGGTGGTTGATGCAGGTGGCGTGTGTGAATGTGTACATATGTGTGTGCGTGTGTGTGGGGGGGTGAATGTGTGCATGTGTGTGTGTGCACGTGTGTTGATAAAGCCCGGCATTTGTGAATCCATCCACGCACACACTGGACCGGCATCTCACTCTACAAACGCAGGACATCATTCCTTAATTAAGGCCCACACCCTGTCACTCGCGCACCTCATCAGCATCTCCACCGTGTAGAGTGCGGTGACCGTGATGTTGGTGATGTAGATGGCGTCCTCCCACTGCGCTGACATGCCCTCGTGCGCCTGCGTGCGCAGCGTGGCAGTGCAGGCAGGTCCAGTCCGCAGGTGTGTGATGCAAGCACTGCTTGGCTTAGAGGGGCACGCGCTTTTTGTTTGAATGGTGGGCATCCTCCCTCGTAAGCCTGCGCAGCACATAATGATGCGCACGCTACTGCGCTCACAACATGCTACTTTAAAGCAGCCCACTGCACATTGCCCGTTGCCCGTTCCACGTTGCCCAACCCCCCCCCCTCCCCACCACCACCCCGACCCTCTCCGCCGCCTACCGTGAGCATAATGACGGTGTTTGCGATGACCACAAAGTACACCACGCCCTCTGCCATGTTGTTGCACATGAGGGCGTAGGCAGCCCGGCGAATGGGGTTGGCGGGCGGCACATGGCGCTCCTGCGTGGTAAGCAACAGCGCATTTGTTTTTGCTACGGCCCATAGTACGGGCACACTTATGGGCACACCACCTTCTACCACCTTCTACCACCTTCTACCACCTTCTACCCAAGACAGCCTCTTTCAAGTTGTGGAAAGCGGTCGCAGGATGCCATTGACTCATGGCTCTAAACGTCTAAACGTGGTAACGAGGAGAGCAGGAGCCACAGCAGGGCAGGCCAGTGCATCCCCTCACCTCAATGGTCGTGGCAGACAGGAGCTGCTGCAGGGACACCCAGTGCTGCTGCTCCGCCGTGAGCAGGGGGCTGTTGCCGCCGTTCTCACTCCGCATCTCGTTGTACTGCACAGGCAAAAGGGGGGGGTTCAGAGGCGGGTGTGTAGGGATGTGGCCATGTATGGCTGCGCGTGGCAGTGCGTGGCAGCCCACAGGGGAGGCTCCCCCCCTCTCCTCCCCGCCAATGGGTGCAGACACGCAGTTGTGGCAACAGCACACCTTGTTGATGGACACGCCCGAGACCAGACCCACTGATGGCTGGAGCACTGTGAGGTGCACAGAGCTTGATGCGCCAAGGCACAGCATCCACCCCCCTCCTACATGCAGGCAGGGCTAGCTGAGAGGTCCTGCATGCAGGCAGGGCTAGCTGAGAGCACCTGCACGCAGGCAGGGCTAGCTGAGAGCTCTTGCATGCAGGCAGGGCTAGCTGAGAGCACCACCATGCAGGCAGGGCTAGCTGAGAGCACCTGCACGCAGGCAGGGCTAGCTGAGAGGTCCTGCATGCAGGCAGGGCTAGCTGAGAGGTCCTGCATGCAGGCAGGGCTAGCTGGGCGCACCAGCATGCATGCGCATCATCACCACCCGACAGCAGCAGCGGCGGCGCACCTTGTTGATGGACACGCCCACCACCAGATTGATGATGGTGATGCTGCCGATGATCATGAAGATGATGTACAGGAAGGCGATGTACTGGTTGGCGTCGCGGAGGGGCTGCTGCCCCACGCCCACCACCGACATCGTGTTGTACATGTTGCCGCCCCAATTCTCCACCAGCGCCATCTGTGCATGGGTGTGGGTGTGCACGTGTGCGTGCGTGTGTGTGTGTGTGTGTCTGTGTGTGTGTGTGTGCCTGCACATGTATTTTGGCATGTGTGCACCGGTGTGTGCAGGGGAAGAAACACGCGCACCTGGTACAGCACCCAGATGCCCATCACCACGTTGTCAAAGCGGGCCAGGTCGCGCGACCACAGCGTGGACAGCTCCCAGGGCGGCACCGCCACGCCCAGCGGCGAGTGGTAGTGGGAGGTGGTGATGTTGCGGGGGGGCGCGCCGATGTTTGTATCCGATGCCTGGCACCTGGGGGGCGGGGGTGGGGGGGTGCGCAAGGAGGTTTCGTTCGTTGATGCCCTTGCCCATGGGCACCAGGTTGTAGGGGTCCAGGTGCGTGCTGGAGCCTTCATTTCACTGACCTGTGCACACCCCAAGCCTATCCCTAACCATCGTTTGAATCCTTGCCCCAAGTTCTATTTGTTGCCCTTGCCAGGCCAGGCACCAAGGGTAGTAGGGGTCCAGGTGCGTGCTGGATCCCTTCATTCTACTCACCCGCCAAAGCCTATCCCTAACCATTGTTCGAATCCTTGCCCCAAGCAAAGCCCCGACCCCAAGCCATGGGCAAGCGCACCATGTCTTGTTGATGCTCTCGCCCGCCGCCACCAGGTAGTACGGGTCCAGGGCATCCCCCCTGTCCGCGCCCTCGCTCCTGCAGTAGTGCATCTTGCCCTTGAGGAGCACCACCGACAGCACCTGCGCCGGGGCGGGGCCGGGGGAGGAGCAGCAGGAGGTTGGGGGTGGTGAGGCCCTGGGAGGGCGTGAAGGGCAGAGGGGGGGGGGCATGTGGCCCTGGGGGATACCTCCCGCAAGAATGATGGTTGCACTTGCCCATGCGGATGGTGAACTCAACCCATGGATCATCACCTCGGCAGCCAGGCAGCCAGGCAGCCACACACGCCCCGCTCAGCTCCCTGCAAAGGACCCAGCTCACTGAGCACGAGCGGCACACAAGCTGCCCCAAAATCCAGGGCAGCGCGCATGCACCAGCAGCCCACCGAGAAGATGTAGTAAAACAGCAGCCCCACGGTCAGCACGTTGAACAGGTCAGGCATGAGCCGGCGCAGGGCCACGACCACGACCTTGACGCCCTCCAGCTTAGAGGCCACGCGCAGCAGGCGCAGGCCGCTGCGCACAAACGGCGTGGGGAGAAATTGAATGCGTTGTGGAGGTGGTGCAAGGGTGTGCTCCAACAGCGTTGTGTGTGGGAGCAGTACTGACGCCCTCCAGCTCTACTGCAACACGCAGCAGCAACATGCAGCAGGAAAAGGATTCAAGCTCAATGAACGGTGCCAATTGAAAGGAAAGCAAGCTCATGGGCTGCCAACCATGGTGCAGGACACCAGTAGGGTTCTTAAATGAAGTCAACATACAACACCTTGCAGTGTGCGCAGCGCCTGAGGCACGCGCACATGGGCTGCTGGCCCCAAGCGCCATCCAGCCAATACAGGAATGAGGGTGCAGTGATGCTGACTCCTAGACTGCCAGGAGGCGGTGGGTGGTGACCCACCGCAGCGCCTTGAGCCATGCGCACGTGAGCTGCTGCCTCCCATGCCATATAGCTGATGTAGGGATCAGGGTGCAGTGATGCTGACTCCTAGACTGCCAGAAGGCCACCACCCACCGTAGCGCACGCAGCGCCTTCAGCCACGCAAACGTGGGCTGCGAGAACGTGACGTCCATGATGATGACCACAAAGCTGACGAGGAAGATGAAGACGTCCACCACGTTCCACATGCTGCGGGCAGGGCATTGTGCGCATGAAGCCTGTGAGTAGGGGTTGGGAGAGGCAGGTGTACCCACTGCGCCCCCCATACGATGTGTAAAGGGGTCCCTCAAAGGAGCCATGCGCGCTCAGCGCCTAATGGTGCTCTGGAAAGATGGCTGCAGCTGGGGCAGGTCCTGGTGCTGCAGCCACATGAGGGCACGCACCTCCTGAGGTAGGAGTTGCGGCCATTGAGTACCAGGCCATTGGCCATGACGCGGAGGACGATCTGCGCAGGTGGCAGGTGGGAGCAGGCGGGTGCACTGCTCATGGAGCGGATGAGGGTGATCTGTGCGTGCAGCATGGGGGTGGGGGTTGCAGCGCCCACTGGGGCCGCCGTAAGGGGATGCACTGCAGTGCATGGGAGAGTGCGCCAGAGCATGGCGCTCGACCCACGGCTGCAGCCCCCCCGCAGCAGCGCACACCTCTGCGCCAAAAATGGCCGTGAACGTGCGGTCCAGGTTGACGACCGCCACCCCCCGCGCGCTGGCCCGGTCCAAGCCCAGGGTGTCGAAGCACAGCAGCACGCTGTAGCCCAGCACGATGGCGATCATGAAGTTCTCAAAGTAGCGGTGGCACGTCAGCTGCGGGGGCGTGCGCGTGGTTTCCGAGGTTGAAGGGGTTTGTGTAAGCCTGTGTGGGAGAGGAGACTGCCGTGCAATGTGGACCGCCTGAAGGGGTGAGGCACAGGCGGACAGCCCTGGACCAAACCGAGGGAGAAGAGGTGATCGTGGGGTGGGTGGGCAGGGGGTGGGCGCAGAGATCTGGGGTGGGAGGCTGAGCAATCAATGCACTTCCAGGTGGTGGGCGCAGAGATCTGGGGTCGGTGGACAGAGCAGAGAGAACGAGCCTTGATGCGTGCAGGTGCTATGATACCAAAAAGCACAGTGTGGGCCCCGCGACTCCGTGCACAGCAGCAAGTTGGCTGTGGCTATGCGTGAGCAGGAGTGGCCTTGACTTGGTGCGCAAGTGCATACGCAGGTGTGCAAGGAGGATCCGCGCGTGCCTCTCACCCACCATGGCGGCAGCCACGCGCAGTGGGTTGCGCGGCCTCAAGCAGAACAGCGCGTTGCCCCTGAGCGCCTGCTTGGCGTCTCGCTCCCACTTGCTGGTGCGGTTGCTCAGCTGCGTGTGTACGTGTAGTGTGTGTATATATGTGCGTATGCATTTGTGTGTGTAAGTGCAGGTGTAAGTGCAGGTGTGGTGAGGCGCAGAAAGGGAGGAACGGTATGCATTATAGTGTTTTTCGTCATCACCCCAATACACAGCTGGCAAATGTGCTGCACATTGAAAGGCACGCAGGTGTGCAGCCCCTGAGCAGCAACAGCCTTACGCTGGGAGCCTGCACCTGCCACACGCTGTGCACGCTGCACACACGGAGCAGCTCTGCCACCCCCGCGCAGCCTGCACGCCCCATTGGCCAGCACAGCTTGGACGCCTCACCCACTGGCGCCGCCTGCATGCACTCCAGAGGCTGGCACAGCCTGCATGCACCCACAGGCGCAGCCTGCATGCACCAAGTGGCGCAGCCTGCACGCCCCAGTGGCCGGCACAGGCACTCGCACGCCTCACCAACTGGCCCCGCCTGCATGCACTCCAGTGGCTGGCGCAGCCTGCATGCACCACGGAGCGCGGCCTGCATGCACACACCCGGCCCACCCACCACACCACACCAACGGGCACGCGCACCTGCCGCAGCCTGTTCCGCTCCGCCAGCGTGCGGCTGTGGGACCTTGGGAGCGCCTCCACCCGCTCCAGCCTGCCCTCTCCGCCCCCCTTCCCCCCACCCCCCGCCCCCCCCTCGTCCTCGTCCTTGTCGACGTCGGGGAGGTCCGCAAAGCGCAGGCGCTCCTTTGGGCCTGCGGGCACAGTTTTGTGCACACACGCAATGCGATGTAATGGGTCTGAACACAAGCATGTGGTGGGTCTGCGCTTCCCTGCCGGTTTGGAGCAGGCTGGGCACGCGCGCCCTCGACCCGTGAGGAGCAAATGGAGCATGCACCCCAGCAAGCACTCGCCCCCCCTTGGCCAGTGTGGAGCAAATGTAGAGCAAGTGGGCAGGCTGGCAGGGCAGCGTTGGAGGCGGGCGTGGGCTGGAGGGGGGGCATGGGCTTCTTTTTGGGCTGCGTCAGGCGCCAAGGAGGGCCCTCACGCCTCGAGCTGGGAAGGGCACACCCTCTGGGCAGCGTGCTGCGGCTCGCAAGTCTAAGCACACACGCTGGCCTGGCCCCAGGCGGCCACATCCCACGCAGTGCAGCACGCCCCCGTGCCTCACGCCCACAGAGCAGTGTTACAGCGCAGCAGCGTTGCGGGAGCCGCACCAGCAGGAAGGAAGCAGCAGACGCACCTGGTGCACGGCCACGGTCGCTGCTGGCATCGCTCCCGCTGTCCGCGGACCACTCCACCTCCTCCTCCTCCTCCTCCCCCTCCTCCTTCTGCGGACGTTGGTCCAGAGGGTTGGGATGGGAGGGGTAAACAGTTAATAAATTATTGAAGTGATTCAGTCATTATTTCCAGTGCCACTGTCCCCCTGGGGTGGGTCCTTCAGCCCAAGGGGCAGGACCTGGAGGCTTAAACAGGGCCCAGGCATGAGTTACAGCAGGCCAGGGGGGGGTGGCCACCTGCTGTAACTCATGCCTGGGCCCTGTTTAAGCCTCCAGGTCC
>LFIK01003927.1_pt1 | contig 12054 bp, 13 predicted proteins | sample 643401 | NCBI WGS metagenome assembly LFIK01 (sample SAMN03777447, study PRJNA286221) | soda lake metagenome | biome: soda lake; feature: Kulunda steppe; material: water; isolation source: sample T5-Br brine of Lake Tanatar-5 | place: Russia: Kulunda steppe | collected 2010-07 | reverse complement strand
GCGTAGTTCTTATAATGCTCCGCTGCACGCAAGTCCGTCTCTGAGACACTCCCAAGGTCCTCTAGGCCAACATCTACCTTAATCTCTTGTTGAAACAACTGTGAACGCCGCTGCTGCTGCTGATGCTGCCGCCGCTGCTGCTGATGTTGGAAAAATGTACTTGCTGTCTGACTGCTTGCATAAAGGTGCGTGCCACAGGCCATCTGGGATGGCCGCACATCCTGCCCCACCGGGGATGTGTGGATCTGCTTCTTATCTGGATGAGCTTCAATGTTGACAGCTATATGTGGTGGCATATCACTCAAGGGCCCAAGGGTAATTTGGTGCTTTTGGGTTTGTCTTAACAATCTCATCTCTTCCTTGTGGATGCGCTGCATAGTCCCCAAAAGGACGAGGCCTAGCACATAGTCACTAAGGCAAAGGGCTTCATGGCCGAAAAGCTGGTGACATGTCTCTCCAAGATTTTGCTGAGCTGTCAACGCTTCACTTGTGACTGCAGTTTCAAGTGCGTGCGCTGATCTCCTATCTAGACTGCAGCACATGCAAAGAAGGCATGTGCAGCGCCTCACCCATGAAGTTGGTGAGCTGTAGATTGGGAATAGATTGTACAAACTCAGAATAACCTGCGGTCAATGAAATACTGGTGGTCAAAAGCAGGGCCTCCAAACAGGAGACGTATTCGTGGGACCTACCAGCAATGCAAGCCCAAACGCTGCCCAACTGCCAAAAACTGCGGCATGGATGATGCCCACCCATGGAGAGGAGGCGCAGAGATCACGTTCAATGTGATGGTAGTTTGCCACAAGCATTGTGCCCCAAATGAGGATGCCTAGCATGCCGGAATACAGAGTGGCAACGACATAAAGGAGTGGGAGAACCAATTTCCGTTTAGTTTCATCCAACACACTTCCTGCAAAAACCAAAAAAAACTTGAGTGACAGAGTTATATCAGGTGGAGGTGCACAAAGTCCTTGCAAAAATGTAGCCCAAGCATAGCTTACCAAGGCTGCTGAGCCAAGCAAGGATACCATGAGCAACACAATTGGCTGTGGTGAAGGCTAGCAAACATATGATGAAGCTGGTGAATGGCTGAGAGGCACAGTACTGGCCATATCTCAATCTATGTTTGGCTGCAGCGATTAAGCCTGTCCATGCAGCGAAAAAAAGTGCTCCTAAGATGCCAGGTAGAACGAAGTCATCACTAGCAATGTGCCACCTGATGCAATAGGAGAAGTCGTTGTAAAATTGTCTTTAGAATTGATTTGAGGACTTGTGCGAAGACTTCCATGCATACTCAGCAACATGCTTGTGCATGCTTGGTTGTGCATGCTTGGTTGAGCATGCATGGTGTATTTGTGTGCAAGTAGTGTTCGCAATTGTATGTGAGTGAGTGTTTACATGCATGAATAAGTACCTGCGACCCAACGCGTTGATGCCTGGCATTGGCCCAGTCGATATCACACTACTTCGATATTGACCATGCCCGAAGTTGCCTACAACAAGCCAATAGCAATATTGAAGATGTTCTTGTTTGGAAATTGGAGCATTAACAGAAGAGTCATGTTGACTCTGAGTCGCTCTGACTCAAGTGTGATCGTTGCTTGATCGATGCTTGCAGCAATAAAATGGCATATTTCTGTCTAGGCAAGATTTTCTGTAATGACACGCTTGGGCCATGTGTGAAGAAAACGTGGCGTGGGGGAAGCTCCTGCTGCTGCTTCTTGTGCCCGTGCCTGAGGCTGTGTTTTTGGGAATGGAAAGACAAGTGAGCAGTTGAGACGCAGGCAAACTCGTTTCCATTGCTGATTCCAAACATCCACGGCTCAATCCCAAAAATGTCCTCGTTCTCAGACTTGATGAGGCGACCCTTATCCCTGGTCTGCTTACAAAAGAAGCTTTCACCGCTGGTGTGTGGACGCCATGACATGTTAGCCAGCTTTTGACCAGAACAGTTGCCATGCCATGTTAGTGCTCAACTCTCTGGCGCTAGCGCTCTTCTGCAGACTTCTTTGGAGACACTGTGAAGAATTTGAAGGCTAAGCATCGTGAAATGCGACCAGAGCTTTGCAAGAAGTATGGAATCCACAGGTGAGCTGCTATCAAGTCTTGCTGTTTGCCCTAATGCATCAAGCACTTTCTCCTCTTACTGTCAGGTTGTTTTCTCTTTTGCCCTCCAGAGGCTTAGGGATGGAGGATATGGAGGTTCGCATGGCCCTCAACTCTATCACCCGAGACGAGACCACCCTGTTCCACAGGGACGTTGTCACAGGTATGCATTCGAGGTCTAAGTTGTCCTGACTGGATGACCGATCTGGACCGGATTGGCCTGGATGACTGGCATTGTTCATTTCTTACTCTTGACTTTGGGTCTTTCACTCATTTATGGCTTCAACTGCAAAACAGGTGTAGAGCAAAACAATTTTAGAAAGTACACGGTTGACCTCATTCTTGGCAGATTGGCAAGGACTACCTCCTGCATCCATCAATCCATCCATCAATGCACATGCAGAGCACGTATGTACAGCAGCAACCACTTCGAAACCAAAATTGTAGATTGTATTAGCCTTTGAGAGAGGGGAGCAAAACCTTGCAATGAGCAAGCATTGCAGCGCAAGCATACATGGGTACATATGCACCTTAGTATCCAGTTGCGGCCGCGGCATGGCTGGTGCTCTGCATGTCTTAAAACTGCACCAGCAACAGGATATCTACATATCATCCATCCAGGCTCTTTCTTTAGGTCTTTAGGCTAGTCAAACCCCCCACATCATTACCCATGCTGCCTGGAGCTTGCCTTAAGATTGCAATGCTGAGGAAGGATTTAGTCTTGCTTTTCACCTAGCCAGGACGATTTCTCCCATCTCGGGCTGAGCTATCCTAATTCTTACATTGATACCATTGAAGAGGAAACGGGGATTAAATGAAATTGTGTAAATATGTTGCCTCTCCCTTTCCTTTGGCCCCTTGTCCCCATCCCATCAGCCAGAAGTTTCCCAAGTTCCCCTGGAAGTTTCCGGCCTGTTTCAATTCTGGTTCAGGCCGCGGTCACACGCGAAATTTACATAATTCAGGCAAACAATTTGGTAATTTGGGCAATACATTTTGAGAAAAAGGCAAAACAATTTTGGAATACCAAAAAAATCTGAATTATGAATAGACTATCGTGGTGCATAATTGCCCCCAATTTGGGGGAAACTTCAAGTTCGAGGACTGCCATGGGAACTTCACCAAACAACTTCCCTTTGAATTAAATGCCCCTGACAAAGGTTTTTGCTTGAAAACTGCACATCCTCGTGCATTTTAAGTCTTTCAGAATGGGGAGGTATAGACAGAAAAACCTCACAGAAAGAGGCAGGATAGAGCCAGGCCAAGGTGCCCCAGGCCATACCAAGTGCCAAGTGCAAGCCTGAAGTCATGCTTCCCAGCCTGCCCTAGGGCCTGACTTTGTCTGCTTTTCCCAATGATGAAGCATGACAAAGAGACAGCTAAACCATGCAAGCCACAGCGCAGGGCAACTCCCTGTTCTAGCAAGCAGGAGCTAGCTAAGGGCGTGGGCATGGGTAGTAGCAGTACACAGGTGTACAATGAGAGCTGCGAAATATTGCGTTTGTGCAGAAATGAATAACTAAGGTGTTATGCCCAGCAACAGAGGAACACTAAGGAAAGCCTTGCCAAAGAAATTGAGGATGACTTTTAAGTGACAACTTGCCAGACAGTTAGACGGGAGTGGATCTGCATGCGAACCTGCGCATGTGTGGGTGCATAGATGAGTTGCTGGGTAGTGTGAACATGTTGCGTCTTCTACGAGCGTTGTTGAGTTGTTGCTCATGCTCATGCATGTGCGCCTTTACCCTACTCGCTGCATATCGACATCCTTGAGCAGCTCCACCATTTAGCGCATTGTACGGCAAGCTGTATGCCATACTTTGAGGCTGCAGCCCTGTGCAGATGAGTGGAACCAATGAAAACCCTAAGCCCTTTGTTCCCACACATGCAAAGAAGGCCATTTTTGCGCGCAAGTGCTCCTCAAATTGACAGTCTAGGGCCTAGGAAATGTCAGTGATGACCAGGGGAGTTCATCCCGGCCGGGCCCCTGAGGTATTGCCCCTGGCCACCGGCGCGGGCCAAAGCTGGTCCGGGTTTACCGACAATTTCATTTGTTGCCCTTCCTGGCGTCCGAAAGGATTAAAATTGACTTCCAGGCTGCAAATTAAAGTCAACAGCAAGGAGGAGAAGGTGATGGGAGGTGCCTCTGCCCAACCTGCCTCCTCCATGGGCAGCTTGGGCCCTCTGTAATTTTTCTTGTAGGGTGGGCAGGCAATGCTGCTGCGTGGTCTGGCTTGACAATCTTTATCCCATCCAGCGCCTGGCCGATGGGGTTTGCTATTGCTTTCCCTGCTCCCACTCTTGCTCTCGCTCCCGCCCTTGGTCAGTGTGAGTGTGGGCGAGAAAGAAGGCAGAGACAGTTGTTCGCCTGGTCTCCTTGATCCAGGCCGTCCATTCGGGGAAAGCCCTGGCCACAGACAAGTATCCACTGAAATGCACCCTCAATGAGCCATGTGGAAGCAGCAAATGCATTTGTCGTGGACAACCGAACAGTTTGTACATCCCAGAAGCTTTATGACATGCTGATTCAGGCTGCCCTGGACTGCCAAGGGGCAACCTGTAAGGGTAGCAGCATGCATGCATCAATGATCATGCAGCATGATGCACGCTGAGAACCACTTGAGTGTCCAGCCAAGAAGGAACTAAAAGGGCCTGCGCCGCAATGTGAAGAATTGGTCGTCTAAGACGATGCAAATTATGATTATTGCCCTGGGTAAGATGCTTGCATGTGGGCAAGGAATTGGCTGCTCTAAAGATCTCGCCAAGCCCACTCTCATGCCCCCCTGGATTTAAGGAGTGACAAAAGAAATATGAAATTGCGCAGGTCGTTAAATCATGTGATCGATATTCAATTGGAACTTCTTGCAACGGCATTGATGTTGGGGAAAAGAAAATGGTCTTCAACTTTGATGATGAAGATGGTGATGAATGGTCTCACATTTTTTATGCATGGTTGAGCAATGGTGATGATCCCTCTGTATCCATCTGAGGTAGATGGATGGCGAGGCAAATTGGATTTTTTTTTGTAGTTTAGTTGCATAGCTTTTGCCTGCCGAGCCAGGGCAGCTTAGTTGATTTTTGGGAGGGATCACTGCAGAAGGTGTTGCGTAAAGGAAGGAAAAATGGATGAGGTGTGCATGGCAGAGGGATTGGAGGATCTGTGAGGTGGTATGCTAGCATGGATTTCACCCATCCGACACAGCTTATGTCCTACTGATAAGTCTGAATGAAAGACTGTTATACAGGCTTTTGCATATAAGAATGGTTAGATCAAGTTTTAAGGATAGAGTAATGAGTCGTACGTGAATTTACGTACATACGCGTACACTAAACAGTGACAAATAAGAGCATCTGGTAAAATGGCCATTTTAAATCCGTGGTGCAATACGTAGTTGCGAGGTCCCCGGCAGGCCCATCCAGCCTCTTCCTGGACCCATTCTTTCTGCTCGCTCTCAGCCCTGCTTGCTCCTGGCGTGCACTAAGCAACAGCGACCACTGCCTGGTGCTGCTGATGGTCGTATTGTGCTACTGATGGCGACACAAATGGCAAGCAGGGCTGAGTGCACTCGGCCTGAGAGCCCTTTCCTCTTCTTTAGGATCATGGCCCAGAGCAGGCTGTGCTGGCTAGAGCTGCTTCAGGTTTTGGACAGCTGTGCATCTGGGTAAACAGAGGCAGGGGTTAAATGCAGGTTGTGCTCCTGGTGCAGGGATGAAGGGGCGCACCGTGCTCGCGCCAGCCCATGCAAGCACGCGCTTGTACAGCAATTGCAATGCTTGCACATCTGTGCACCATCAGCCTGCCTCAAGATAAGATGTTTCCATTGCATGTCTCAATAATAAGGCATTGGTATGTTGTCCATGGCCCTGGGGAGCTGTTTTGGGGTTGTCGGGGGCCCCCCCGACCCATCTTCCATATTTGCTAGTCAAACACGGCGTATATACACAAAGATTTGCGAATTTACTGTAATATATGCAAACAGAAAGTCCCCGAGTCGTGTATGACCCATTCCTGTTGCACGCCATGCTCTGAGCTGCAGCAGCCATGCACCTCACTCGTACATATTGCAAGCTCAATGCTACAAAGATGTCCGGATGACCAAGGAATCCCCCTATTATGGGAATCACTTTGCAGGCAAGGCTACAAGTACTTGTTATCTCTTGAGGTGATACCCGCAGCAAATCATCTGCTGTGCCCCTGGCTAAGCTTATTTCGGGTCAAAACGAAAATATCTGGCACTGGCTTCCGGGGAACTGGACGTTTTCAAAGAGTAGGCAAAGAGGACATGTCACAGACCCCCCTCAACTTCCAAGGTGATGGCTATCCCTCTCTCGTTCTATCTACCTTACATTCTTCACCATATTTGGCACCTGACAAGTGTAAGCCTGGCAAACACATACATAGGACATCATCTCAGTGCACTGTTGACCTGGAGAGTCATCACCAGCTATTGCTGCAACTGCATTCATTAACCCGTGTATGGAAACCTTGCCTCCTCAGACATCCATTCAAGGTAAATGCTCTTTCTGACATGCAAAAGCCTAAACAAGGGGTTTCAGGGGGTCTTGCACGAATGGGACCCTTCCTGAGGGCCTCCAGAGACCACCCCCAATTTTCGCCCAAAGTGAAAACAAAGTGAAAAGTGCACATTGGGGCTTTGAATTTAAAAGTGAAAAGTGAATGGGTTGAGAATTCCTCGCGTGTGACCGCGACTTTCTTCCTTTTTAAGGTTTGTGTGAAAAGTGATAAGTGTGCAAAAATACATGTGACGGCGGCCTCTAGGGCTATTTAAACTTATTTTAAGGCATTGCCATACAACCTGACGTTGCGACTAAGTTACCTTGGTAGGTGTTACTCAGTCGACATGCTCGATGACTTCACTTACAAGTGCAGAATTGCCCAAACATGCATGTTTGCAATTTTCTGGAAACCATTGCTCATGATGAAATGCAGGCCTTAAATGGATTTGCCCTCTTTTCTGCAATGCATTTTGCTGTTGCTGGCAAGACTACGCGTACTACCAGGAGAAGGTTTTGTCCGGTGAAGCTTACAACGTGAGTGGCTTATCAATGGCTTAGGATGCTGCTTTAGCCTTAAAGAGTGACAGACCTGTTTTCAAAGCATGATTGGGTTGGTGAAGGGTATTGCTCTTTAAAAAACCACATCCTAATGTGACCAAACAATCCTGGGGAGTAAAATCCTGGTTAAGCGGATAGTATGTCAGCTTTATGGCACCCATTTGGTACATTCTTTATAATGGGTAGGCTGGAAAAAGGTGATGCATCAACAAATACTCTGCTTTTATTTGGGCTTATGGCAGCTATGAAGGCCAAATGAAGCTATGCTCTGCTTTATAAAAAAAAGTGTGCATCATACGTGCCTGATGGCCAGCTTTGTCAACACATTTATGGTGGGCATAATGTGCAGATCTAAGACATAACGCTAGATTAAGTTGCCTCAAATCAAAACAATTTTGTCAGGGAGGTGCAACTGAAGCCCAAAATGGGTATGCTATCAAATGCTCCTGGGGCCATATCATTGGCAGGCACCAAGCTCAGCACTGGGGTGCAGCCCTTATTAATGCATTTCAAAGCATTTCAGTTTATATCATGCAAATTACGGCATATCTGCCATATCAGCCGCAGCGCAAACACAACCTGTGACCCTCATACCTCTACACCGGATCACCCATGATTTTCGGGGCAAGTCTGTTCTTGTAGATGTACAAAAATGCACATTATGAGCACGTTTATAACCAAGTGGGACCAAATGATATAGTCTCTTTTTTAAATCCCGTTCTTTTATAACCTCTAGGGTTGGGTCATTCGGTCATTTCATCCTTAGAAGCGCAAATTATTCGTTAAAAAAAGTGAAATTCGCGAGGTATTTGGTCGCTTTTTCGTTCAATTTTGGGGATTGGCCCAGGAGGGCCCTCTCCCTAGCAATTTCACCCAGTTAAGGTCCCCCTCCCTCTGTTTATGCACAGTCTTCTCAATCTGACTGCATGAAAAGTTGCAGCAAGAAGGAGAATGGCATTGGGGCACATTGGATGCATCATGATGTATCGTAAAGGTTGGGAGGCAGCCAAGATTGCCACGGAAATGACGGTGAAACGTAACTTTAATTCTAAAACAAGGAACTTAAGTAATAACTCAACTTACCAGAGGTCGATGAGGCAGAAAAGGGGATAAATTGGTCAAAAATGGGTGCGAGGCCTGTAATTGGCAAATGCCACTTTTTAAACTGAGTTTCTTTTTGGGGATGAGGCCATTCCAGACAAGGTCTTGGAGCACTGCAGCTGCTGCTGCTGTTGCTGTTGGAGCCGCTACTGCGGTGGCCAGCTGAACAACCGCTGAAACAGTGCAAAGATGGGCGAGCATTCACACTCAAGCGCCCTCCCAGAGTTTGGGTCGCATTTGGGTTAACTCTTGCACAACTATGTACAGAATAAAGAGCTCTCACCCGGGTATAGGTCCATTGGCCCAGGGCAATGGTGCCCAATTTTTAAGAGGGCCCCTGGCTTGCGCCACGGGCTGGATTGAGACCATGGTTTGAACTATTGCTTACAATTTTATGGCTGGGGGCAGGGAAGCATTCGAAGAGAACGGAACCATGTCAAGGAGAACCAAATCCCATTCAGGACATTAAAAGCATTTTTTAAGATTTATATTAAAAGCAACATAAAAGCTGGATTAGAAAAAGCAATCATTTTCAAAAGGAGACCACATTAGCCCTTGGGCAGCCTTAGCTGAAGAGGACAGCTTCAGTATCCCAAGAAAAAAGCCTGTGAAGCAAACTGCTGCCCTTGCAGCTGCCCAGCCATCGAGTAAGCTTGTGCCTGCAATTCTCAGGCCCAGCAGCATCAAAGACAGAGAAAGCTGGTGAATGGTGCAAGCAACAGTATTGGCTCAGTTTTGAGGTTGGAGGCAGAGGGCATCTTCATGTGAAGTAAGGGGCCTAACCATTCCCAAAATTGGAATGGAGGAAATGGGAATAGGAGTTGCACTCGGCATTGCATAGCAGTGTTTGAAGAAGCGGAAAGAGGCTTTAGCTCCAGGGAAGTGCTGCTGATGCACGAGCAGAATTCACAGAGATTAAGAGGGGGAGGTGCAAAGGTAAGGGTAGTTGGAGGGGAAGGAGGAGGGCTTGATAGGAGTTTGAGGAGGTTGACTCTCCTCCGAGTCCTCTGATGAAGAAATGGAGGAGGGGGAGTGAGATCCTAAGTGTTAGAAACAAGCGAATGAATGCAAACGCAAAAATCTGAAATTTATGATAAAATGGCTTTATATCTAAAGCCTTCCAAATCTGTTATGTTGCAAATAAATAAACATTGATCATTTTGGGTCCTAAGATAAAGAGCTCTTAAAATCAAGTAAGTAGTACAATTATGACAGCGAACATGTGGTGCTTGGGAGGCAAAATGGTCCATGATTGAATTGTTCTGGCTTAAGATGTAAGCTGTGTATGCCAAAACTCATGCATCCATCAGCCACAAGAGTCAACTGTTTCAGCCAGTAATTCATCAAGTGCATGCTATTTTAAATTTTGCATCAAAACAGATCGATACCATAATTTTGCCTTGTTGCCCCTTTCTGCATTTTTCCATCCCGCTGCTGCTTCTGCTGCTGCTGCCGCTGCTTTTGTCTTTGAGCAGCTCCTCACCATGCACATGCCCTTAAATTTTAAGTGGAATGCATTTTATCAACAGAAGTTTTATGAGATGATGTCTTGCCAATGAACAGCAAGAAGATTCAAATTGCTCTTGGAATGTTCGATGCATGCAGTGTCATTGGGGGGCATTTGGGAAGCACCTATGCTGCTGCTACCTGGGAGAAGTAAAGCTTGGCCCCTTCATAAAGTTGTGTTAAGTTGGCTATTTCACACATACACACGTAAAGGCTCCTTTTCCATTCTTTCTTACAGCCGTCTACTTCACAATTTATATTGAAGATAGGGTTGAGCAACAAAGCAGCCAAGTCAGCGAAGGCCAAAGCATGTCTATGTCTAGAACAAGTGCTGGGGCGAGCTCACAGTGCAGATAATCAGTTTGCAATCCACCACACCTCTTTATGTAAAGTGTGACTTCAGCACTGCTCCGTTTCCTGACCTATTATACCATTAGATAGCTTAATTTTCCTGGTTTTTAAATGATGCCCTTGGAGGCAGAATTAGTGTTTGGGAAAGTATCATTTTTAATGCCAAAATGGTGCAAAATGGTGTCAGAACTGGCAATGGCATGCACGCCACGCATCTACATCAAATTTTTACACAGCCTGACTATTTACGACATATGTGCTTGTTATGCATGGCTGGAGCTGGAAATGGGCCGAGTGTGTGGGCAGCGAAGCAAAATAGCCACATTTGGGGGGATCCAATTATGAGGACGACCAACTATTATCACAAGTTTTTTAAAAGCATTGTGTAAGGTTTGTTGCAATTTTTTATTTTCAGGTCTCATGCTGTTGTGGTCCATTTTTCTCAAAGCCCTCCCCTGATTACAGCTTAAAGTGGGTTGAGGGTCAGATTGGAAAAAGTGATGAGCTCATCATCTTGGTCTCAGCACCTGGTGACTTTCATCCCTGGCATGGAAGGGAGAGCGATGGGCCTGGTAATGTGCACAGCATCTTCAAGAGTTATGCAGAAAGGTCAGAGGGACGCATTCGTTTTTGCCCAATCCAGGTAAGTTTTAAAGCAACTTGCAATTCGGATTGTGTTCCACGTTACTTTTGGGTGTAAGGCAGATAGTGTATTGTTACAGGTAGCCTTCTCACCATTGGCTTGATAAGCTGGTTCCAGAGTACACTTTCGTTGAATTCCATGAAAATGCTTCTGTTGCGTTCCCGCAGAAAGGCAAGGCTTCTGAGTATGGAAATGAGCTCATCAAGCCAAACAAATTGGTGAGTTTCAAAAGGTTTCTATTTCATTTGCTTGTTCATTTCTTAAAGCCAAGTACTTGTGTGCATGCAGGATCCAATGGACCCAGAGCTCCGTGACTACTACGTTGCTCTGGCTGATCAAGAGTACCCTGATATTGATTTATGGAAGGCATACTGGTTAGTCCAATTTTCGGCTGTAGTGCTGGAGCTGTGATTTTAAGGGCTCTGGCTGGATTCTTTGTGCCTGACCTTCACATCCAATGGCAATCTCAACAAGGTAGTTACAATAATGTTCTGTGCTTCTGCACCACAGGATTGCCAACATCAAGCGTGAGATTATGAATGCCAAGTTGGATTATGCCCGTCACCTTTCCAAGGTGAATTTACAAGCTGACAAGCGAATCCGGGGTCGGGGATCTGGAGGTTAGGTCCCAAAGAATGGTTGACCTCGGCTTTCATATGCTGCTCAGCACTGCACACTTTTGACCAGCAAGACTCCAGCTTTCATTTTTATTTCTCAGGCAGTGAGATTGACATTTTGATGATGATTGCCATTGATAAGTGCTGAACCTTCACTGACCAGTGTGCCTTGATATTACAATCCCTCATGCCCAGCCAAGGCATCAAATTTGGTAGAGTAGTCACAGAATCTGAGAAGCTCAGGCTAAGGCAGGGTTTTAGAGCTGTAAAGGGGCGGTGCTAGATAGGGGCAGAGGTTCGCAAGCTTAGACCAGGGACCTCGGCTAACAACAAGTGCAAGTGCTTATAATGAGAAAGGTAATGTCTAAAAATTTTGGGCACAGCAAGCCATGCATGTACGCACGAAGATAGCTTACATCTGAATGCCTGGCAATTTCCAAGTCTCCCACGAGACTTGACAAACGCCCCATTGTTTACGTATTGGGGCTGGAAGGGAGCTTCTGATATCCATGAATCCAAGTTATCTGTCAGGGTTGGGTCAAGCGTCCATTTGCCCAGACCTTTGAGCGTACAAGACGAACAATGCTTGTATCCACATCGATTCGTCCGCATTTAGGGGTCATTTTTGGGTGAGAGTTTGATGGAAGGGGGGGC
>LFIK01003926.1_pt1 | contig 12055 bp, 8 predicted proteins | sample 643401 | NCBI WGS metagenome assembly LFIK01 (sample SAMN03777447, study PRJNA286221) | soda lake metagenome | biome: soda lake; feature: Kulunda steppe; material: water; isolation source: sample T5-Br brine of Lake Tanatar-5 | place: Russia: Kulunda steppe | collected 2010-07 | reverse complement strand
TGTTCCAGGCGACACGGTCCACCGTCGAGTCCGATCGAAGCTTCGAGAGACGTCGTTCCCCGTCGAGGATCCCTCCGTCTTCGGTTCCACCATGGTTTCGTTTCGTGTCCAACGACGTGTGGTTTGGAACGTGGATGGTACCACACGTGGATTGCAAACAACCACGTGCAACGCTCCTTGTCGCGACGAGTCGGCAACGCAGCGAACATGCGAACGAACGAACCAGGCAGCACCACGCAGACCGTCCACAACCGCCGCACGACGCCGTGTCGAACGAGAACACGTGCGTCTCTGCACCCACGAAGCAGTGCAGGAAGACGACGAAATCCAAGTCCGTGGACGCAACCAAAGCCGTGAAGCAGAAGACGAAGAGAATCGTGGACGTTCACGACCTCCAGGCACACGTGGACGGAAATCAAACCAATCGCGTTCCAACCCACCGCATGACGACGAAACGACGGCCGTGATTGGACGGATCCTGTTCGATACGTTCCAGGAGATCGTCGCTATGCCAAGCACGTCTGTGTCGCAACCTGTGCATGTCGCAGTTGCATTGGATGGGTTGTGCACGTCGGATCGATCGTCCAGGCCAGCCGTGTCTTCGCCCAACGAACGCCAGCCGACACCGGTTCCCACTCGTTTCCTTCCACCTCGCATTCCATCGCGTCTTCTTCCACGTCCCGCACCTTGCTGCGACACCTTGTATCGCCTTGTTTCCCACGCACGTAGGTGCAGCCTTCATCGGAAGCGCCTGTGTTGCACGGTCTTGCGTCGGTGGTGTTTCAGGACCGATCTTGTGGATGAGATGTCCAGGGGAATCCGTCCACCAACCCACCAACCAGAAACCCTTCACGTAGCAAACTTGTCCACCACCAAGACCAACGGAAGGATGGAAAGGTGATGGAACGTCGAGGGAGGGACAAAACGAGAAAGCAAACGTGCACGTGCCACGTTGAAAACCAACGGATGCGATCAAGAAGAAGACGGGACGATACGCGGCACATCCCGTTCGTGGAACGTACGCCTCTCTCCCCTTGCCTCGCAAGTGAAGGTCGAGTTGCGCCGTCCTTTCCGCCTACCTCTCTTGGAGTAGAAAGAAACGATAAACGTCCATTGTTCGTGCATCGCCTCTATGTGAAGCAACTAAATTGTATGCATGGGAACGCTCAAGGCTTCCTCTACCCATACCCTCATCAAGTGCAATCCCCAAGGAAAAGACACCGTCGGATCTCAACCCATCCATCAACTTGTTGACGCATAGCAACACAGTTGCCGATTCGAAACTACAAGCATGGTGGCCTAGCCGGCGACAAAAAATGATACCAACGTCGACCATGTGAAGGCATCGTTTGGTTGAAAAAGCGATCCCACGACTTTGGTCTCGCTCTTGGATGCCACGGCGCCTTTATGTGAGGCGTATTCCACACATTTACTTGGTATTAGCAAGTCCATTAGTCCTGTCATCGTCTTACATCGATAGAGATGACAACAACTGGTAACGTTGACGAGCATCTCATGGTCGAGAATCGATCCTACAAGCCTCGAGACATGCAAAGTTTACAAAATACTTGCGTTGCACGCACATGTTTTCTACAAAGCTACATGTGGCGTGAGAAAGGACATTCTCTTGTACAACATACATGTCATTCGTGCCGTAGCAAGGTGTCGATTCACATTAAACGATGCAAAGCAAATCGTAGAACAATTGGAGAAGAAGCGCATTCGAGGATAAGGAGTGCATTGCATTCGACCAAGCGAAAGTGTGCAAGTGGGCCCCACGTGGAAGCATTCGCTCTTGTGGAGGTGTGTTGCCGGGTTTGAAAGACAAGCGCATGTACGGTGTTGTAGGTTTGACCGACCGATCAAGAACGTGAGCCCTTGTGCTATTGCTCGAGCAACGGTCGACAGCATGTGTCATCGTGTATGGGCATGCTCATCCACCCAAGGTTTACCAACTGGACCTTGCAGGCATGTTGGATCACGAACGCGCCTGCGTTTTCTTTCCACTCTTCGAGTCGATGTTTCGTGGGTGCACGTGAAGGATCGAGGGGGGGTTGCGATCTCGGTCGGGTGTGCGGTCACCAGGATTTCCCGCGAATATTTGCTCTGCGGCACATGGGTTCGTTAGCCAAGCGAGATGCGTTCGCGTTTTTCGTCCTTGTCCGAATCACGGATTAGCTTTGGAAAGATTCTTGGGGTTTCCGGTGTCGACGGTCCTACCTTCCTTCATGTACCGCAGAGGACGGATCCCTGGTTCTCGGGTGGGCCTCGTGTCGCGTGAGACACAGAAGTTTCCTCGTGTCCTGGGACCTGGAAAAGAGGCTGCGACCGTGCGGTCGTGGTTGCCGTGGGACGGATCACGGCGGACCATCGGATACGTCGATGTGCTTTCTTCGATCGATCGACGCATTCTTCTGCAACGGTTGTTTGTGGAAACGGTGGGATCGTTTCTTCTGTGTCGTTCCTTGGTTTCGTGTTGGTGTACGATCCACCATTGTCTTGTAGGGAGTAGGAAAGATCCATGGAGTCCATCCATCTACTTCGATCCACGTGCGACGTGTGTACCTTTCCGTTTCCGATGTCTTCGTGTTTCGCCTGGACGTTCGTCGATCCCGTGTCTCTCCCTTCTCGATCGGTTGGGATTCTCCCTCGTGTCTTGGGCGATGTCTTCCGAATGGCACGAACCCCGTGGGTCTGTTCTCTCGAACCCATCGTGGGATGGGAAGGTACAGAACGACTACACCATCCACAGGTTTCACCGACCGATTCATGGGTGCCTTCCCACGTATCGCATGGGTGGTTCTTTCCATCCTCTTCTTCTTGTTTCGTCTTTCTTTGGATTGGTTCTGCGTCGATTACCTTCCCGTCCAGGTGATTCCATGCGTACGAGGTGAGAAACAGCTGTGTGCGTGTTCCATCCTTTTTCCCTCCACCCTCCGTTCGTGGGTCGATCGTTCCCCCCTTCCACCCCTCCCATCCAGATGCACCCCTTTTGCAGACACACCTGCCCTCGAAGGGCAGGAACCAGGGGAGTTCTCCCTCCTTCGTCCCCCCCCTCCTTCGAGGTGCGGAATGGGGTGCAACTGGGGTGCGGGGGAAGGGTGTGGGTTCGGAGTTCGGGGGAGGGTCGCATCGGTGGCGGACGATTCACCACAACAAACGCACCGTTCGTCTCCACACGTCTTCGTGGAACAAACAAGCGAACCAAACGAAGGAAGGACCAGGGGAAGAGACGTGGTGTGCGTGGTGGGTGGATCACGTGGTGGTGGTGCGAAACAGACCGAAACCGTCCACGAAGAATCGAAGAACGAACCGTTCGATCGGTGCTCGAGTGGACGAAGAATACAAGACGTGCTCGGAAGAAAAGCGAAAGAAAACGAAAGAAAGAAGAAGAAGGAACCCGTCGTGCGAGCGGTAGAAGACGAAGAAACCAAACGCAGAACATCTCCGTCGAAAGGGACGATCGTCAGGAAAGAAACAACGAGAAAAATGAGACTCCGAAGCGCAGCACGCGTGGAAGCCAAAGGATGGGATAGAGAATGGAAGGAAACAGCACAAGGCGACGACCTCGCCATGGAAAAACAACGCATCAAACAATGGAAAGAACAATGCAGAACACCAGACAGAAACAACCAGCAAACCAGTAGAACGGACCAAGAAAGAAACGAACAAGAAGCCAAAACGCCCGTGCTGAAAAACGTGCAGGTGCGTAGAAACGAGCAAACCGAGCACGGCGACGAGACGAAAAGGAGATCCGACCGATGTCGTGGAGCATGGGACGAGACGGGAGGTCGAACGTGACGAAACTGACTCATTCATTCGCTCTCGCCGCGAAAATGATTCCAACGTCGTGCCTTGCCGTCCATCCGCCGAACGCACGAACGCAACACCATACAACCACAAATCCGCACAGAAATGCAAGGAATCGGAGGAAGGAGAACCATGCACGCCAGTGCAAGATACGATTCAGGACATTCCACCCACACCGCTAGCCCCGAAAAAAGCACCAGCGCGGACGAAGAAACGTCCCGGTGATTTTCTAATGTCTGCACGACGCCTGGTGTTCACGGAGTCCAACCTCAAAAAATTCAATGACATACCGTCAAACTTTCCAAAGGTCAAATCGGCACGTCACTGACAAGGAACCGCACCATCTGTTGAAAGGGGGTACAGGGTACGTGGGTTTTTCTTCTAGGCCAAGTAGATTCAGACTCTGATCAAAGCAGCCACTGCTCAATATGCGGCTTGTGGTAACATAAGTGGTGCTACTGCGTGTTTGGAATAAGACCACCGGCAAGAATTTCAAGCAGTGCCCAAAAGCACATAACATGTTGCAATAAAGAGGTCAATAAGCTTTCACCCGTAGGCTGAGGTATTGGTCTTTATGTTGTGTATTCAGCGTTGATTTTCACATAATCGTAGGACAAGTCGCATCCCCATGCCTTTCCAGTTTGTGGTCCGTTTCCAATCGACACCTTGATTGCCACGGTACCATGATCGCTACAGGTTGACTTGAGGTACGAACTTGCAGCTTTTGCATCGAATTCCATAGGCTGTCCCTTATCCATCAAAAGGTGTGGCCCAAGCTCTATTCGAAGATCGTCCGTAGAAAACGTTATTCCGGCATAGCCGGCCGCGCATGCTATTCGTCCCCAGTTTGGATCATGCCCAAATATGGCTGCCTTTGTGAGAGAGGAACCAGCAATGGAGCGTGCTACTTGATTTGCGTCAGTCCTTGTATTTGCTCCGGAGACAGTCACTTCAACAAGCGCTGTAGCTCCTTCACCATCCCAAGCGATTGCCTTTGCGCAGCCTTCGCACACTGCAGTCACCGCAGCTTCCAAAACCTCAAAAGCAGCACCACTTGCTTCTGTTATTTCTTCTCCACCAGCAGCACCATTGGCAAGACCAATCACCGTGTCATTTGTCGATGTGTCGCCATCCACGGTCATTTGATTGAAAGTATTAGAGACCGCACTGGAAAGAATTTTTCTCCATGCTGTTGTGCTAACATGTGCATCGCATGTGATAACTCCCAGCATGGTTGCCATGTTGGGATGGATCATCCCGGACCCTTTGGCCATCCCCCCAATTCGCACCGTGCTGCCCCCGACGTCCACTTCCAATGCGCAGCTCTTGCTAACAAGATCTGTGGTAGTGATTGCAATAGCTGCTTGTTCACCTGATTCTTGATCCCTACCTAAATTTTGGGCAATGCTGGGAATGCCTTTCAGCAAGGCATCCATCTTGATTCTCTTCCCAATGACTCCAGTGGATTCCAAGAGGACATCGTCCTCCTCCACGCCAAGCACTTCTGCAATGGCTTTCGCAGACGCCAGCGAATCTTCCCATCCTGCATTTCCTGTTGCCGCGTTGGCCTGTCCTGCATTGATGAGAACCGCCCGAACCGTGTCTTTTCTCCCAAGCACCTGTTTGCAATAGATGACAGGTGCTGCCGCCATGAGATTGAGGGTGAAGACCCCGGCAGCTTGAGCTGGGATGTCGCTCACCACAAGTGCTAGGTCTGCTTTGGTTCCTGCACGCAAACCTGCCATCATACCAGCAGCTTGGAAGCCCATGGGTGTCGTGACGCCTCCTCCTTGGACCCGTTTCCAGGATCCTTCAGGAACGAGGATGGGCGCCGCCGGGAGATCGAAAGCCGCGAACTTTCCGCTTCCATCGCCAGCGTGTCGTGCAACACGTCCACGCATCCCATTCTTTCCTTTTCTAGCGACGTGTGACGGTGTAAGTGCGCACAGAGCCAACATCGCAATCTCGTAGCTCGTGGTCTGTGTCGATGGTGACCGTTTCGGACGAGGTTGTGTCGTTGCGGCTCAACAAAGTCCCCAACCAACCCACCCCCACGTGCAACACCAAATGGAAAGAGGAGCTGTGGTCTGCATCCAAACAAAGCATTGACGGGAAGGGTCGTGTCGTGACGTCTACTCCTAGCATATATGAACGAACGTTGCACATCTTGTTCGACAAATGCAAGGCGATCCCGATGGATTGTGTCACGTGATCGCCGCGAAGCAAATCAAGTCCACCACCGTAGCAAAGGCTCCCTTTTCAACATCAAACCGTGTTTGCGTTTGGCAACAATACGGAATAAACGTGAGATTGCAGAAAAAACTCTTTTTCCTACTTGTACGAGTGCAAGCGCATCGGAAGAGAGTTATTGCCTACTATTTGGACCAAATAGCACAGCAAGGGGAAGACAAGTCAAGTCAAAATAATCGAGAAAGGCAGAGACAAAGCCTTCGCAAGCAAAAACCAAATGGAATCCCACTTCACAAATGTCATCTCTTGGTACTTATTTTTGGTAACCAATCAAAACAAACGAGGTTATTGTAAACATCACCTCCACCCAGTATACTCGTGTTGTCTTATGTTGTTGCAAAGACATATCTAGATTAAGGAAAAACTAGTGTGTGAGCAAGATGTGACAATGACTTTTTTCTTGATTTGCAACGTTGTGAAGGAATGGAGCATGCACACTTTTAGATGTGTCGCCATCGAACAAATATTCAAACTTCGTGCTTAGCCTATACGGTTGGTTTATCATTTGTGTGTTCCAAGTTTGAAGAAGGTAATCGATGTGTCGTAGTCTTGCAACAAACTCAAAGGTAACGACATGTCTACGCAAATCCTGTTCTGCTCACACACTCTTCCTATAATTGTTATGAAATACGAAATTGTAGCTTAAGCGTGCAAATTCAATGGAGGTTGAGACTTCTCGTTGTTGGTCATTTCAAAGTTAGGAAGGTGGTGAACGAATTCTATCATCTTTGAATTGATGTGGAGACGGCATTTTAGGGTTTCCATGATTTGCATGATTGCAACATGACGAGCGTATTTTTGAAAAGGGCGTATGATGCTTCCAAAGTTCCGATTGGAGTCAGCCTAGGTACTTGCCCTTTACGGGTGTTCTCTTGAAGAACGAGGATGGCAAGGTTGTGGAATCCGTAATTCAAGAACGAAGAAAGGATGTGCCCTTACTTACCTAGCGATCCGTTGCAAGACCCAAGGAGTTATAGCGTTAACGAATATTTCAATGATCCCCACTCCGCGAAGTAAAATGGATTTGCATCTCAATCACTCCGCCGATTCAACAAGATTATACCCACGATTGTTTGCATGGAAATTGCACGTACAAGTTACCACTAGAGTGCACCTTGTGGGTATCCGGTATGACACCCGAAAGATTTTGGTGAACTCCATGGTGGCACCTAGTCCTGCCTTACGAAAGCAATGAATGGTCAATTTTGCAAGTTACGCAAGCATGACGAGAACGAAATCGAGTGAAGCTCGAAAAGTAAGATGGTAACCTACTTTTTGTTCTACCCTTGACTCTAGCAACACGAAGCTTGGATTTAAGCCTACCAACACATAGAGTGAGCCAACATCAATGATAAAACGGAACTTCAAGTAAGTTGTTATCCAACTTATTGCAAAACCTTCCCGATAAGGATTGCACCCCTATTGCGAATCACAAGAAATCACGAACATTTATTCATTGAAAGGTGTGCAACCCATTGTAGAAAACAAATGATTGTCGTGCCTACGGTATTTTTGTGGCACAACGGATGACTTGACATCCGAGTATCCGAAGTGATGTGCCTTCAACAGGGAAGAGAATTTGGAGTTTTGTGGGAAAATGGTAGCAAGCGAGCCAAAACCGGATGAAATGGCACTTTTACGAATGCAAATGAAATGATGGAGTTGTTGTCGATGTGAAGTTGTCGAGGATCCTTTTAAAAGTAATTTAGAAGGTTTTTCTACTTGGCTCAAAAGTCCGAAGATCCCAAACAAAACTAGACTAAAACTCACCTTTGTGGTATGTGCATACCTTTTGACGCAATCGAAGAGAACCAACGCCCGCATGCTTCACTAACCCCCTTTTCTACAATAGTATGAGTAGTTGTTCGTGAACATCTTCTACGCACAACGGAGAATCATCCATTCTTGTATCGTTTGATCCTAGTGGAGATGAAAGTCCAAAGTACTTTTTATCATGGCAAGCTACCTTTGATTGGATTTTTTTCCAAGTTGCAAATATTTGCGTTCGTCACATGGCCATGCATCGACATGTGAATAGCCATGGTCCTCCTCATCACGCACCGTCATTCTCCATGGAAAAGTGCACGCCTTGCTATCTAACCTGTCGGTAAAGCACCACACCAAAGACATCGCACATTGTCGCTACAATGAATGGATTTCTACCCGCGGTTGCTTTTGAGCGATACAATAGTTACCACACGGACAACGTACCGAGTTTCGGAGGACAGCCGTGCAACTTGATCCGCCCTTTCCTTAGGAGAGGAGCGTTAAAGAGATGAAGATGCGCGTGCAAACGCAAGTAGTTCGGTACGATCTTCCCTGTGAACGCTCGATTGGTGAATGGAAGGCCATCTCCCTTCTCCCGTCGAGGACGATCCCTGGTTCGTGCAGTGCTCTTCGGAGTCATCCTCGACGTGCACAGCCATCGTTTTGGGTGGATCATGCCTTCCACGTGGGTGTCCTGGATGTCAGACGTTCGACTGGATTGTTTCTCATTCAAGCACCATGCGACGCGACACAAGTCGAAGATGTCGCAGAGGATCCACCATGGTGAGACAACGAAACGATGAGATGGACAAAAGTGGAGATGGAGACGTGCCAGTAGAAACGCGACGCAACAACACAGACGCAGGATGGTTGGTTCTGCACTCTTCTTCCACGGTGCTACCGAAAGATGCCAAGATATGAAAACTTGCTACTGTCCGAATGCATGGTGCGTGGGCGAATTGTGATTGCTGACGAATTTCAATTGCAATATGCTGCACGACAGGAGGACTGGAACAATCGGAAAATGGCCAAGGAATGTACCCCAGATGAAATGTCCACTTTGATGGGTGGACGAAGAGCGAGGAGATGGAGGAATGAGAAGGCTTTACGAGACTTGGCTGGACCAATGTCAGCAGAGCACATGGCATCGCTGTTCAGTCCAGCACCATTTGGAGTGCAGTATGATTCTGCGTGGACTGTAGCAATGCATCCCGACAATCTGCCACTGTGGGAAGAGTTCATCAGCATCGATATGGATGAAGAAAGCACTGTCCTGGCGAAAGCTAGAACTACATCTTGTAGTACAAGAGACCCGCTCCGTGAATCTAGAAACTCATGGCAGAGAATGGGAAGCCGTTACCGCCGTATTCTATGCCGTGCAGCCTCGCATGAACCTTCCCTCGTAAAGTGCCTGGAAGATGTCATCATCCAGTTCGATTACAGTCTGAAGGAAGAACAAGTCGTACGTTTTGATTCCAGGTTTGAGCGTCTGATCTTTCAGGGGCTCTGTGATTACCATGATATTTTTCACCGGACTAGCAATGTAATAGGGGACTCAGCACAGGTGTGTGTGTGGACGAGGAGATGGGAGAATTTGGATTTACTCACGCGAATACCATGCATTGAATTTCTTGCACACATTGGAAAAATAAACCCTGAAGCTCCAATGACCAAATCAGAAGGTTATGAGCAGGGCTGGGTAGTGCTAAACGGCCATTGACAATGGCAGATGCTGCAGCGCAATGCTGAGCTGTCACAGGCTGTTCAAAATAAACACGACCAGCTGTGTTTTTGCAATGTGGTTTAGATCAAAATGCCTGCAAGCAGAACTTGTACAATATTACACTTTTTTTGCTCTGTACATCCTGCTCTTCTATTACCTATGCTGTGAACTTGCGAGTGGCATTTCCGGATCTCTGCATGATCCTTCAACATTTGATACAGTGTGTTTTATAATGTCTAGAACATGAACCAAAGCTTTGTCTCTAGTTCAACTGCTTTTCAGCATCATGGGCTCTGCTTTCTGAGACTAGCTGCATCATTGCCACTCCCATCAGTAACCGAGGAGGTTGCTGATGCGCACTGTACCTACATGAGTTTGTGGGTGGCTGATGTCCACGTTCTTTGTAGACTTTCACACGCAGATTTTCAATGCCAAGGAAACGTTTTAAGAAGCCTCCATTACTACTACCAACAAATTGATTTTGGATGTTCGACACACTGTGTTGTTGTTTACCACATTCCTGTATATTCTTTCCATCACTATCGCAGGCTAGAAACTTCCACTCCACGGTATTTGTACATAGTCTTTCACAGATTGTGTGAACATGAAGCTTCTATCGGTTGCCGATTGTGCAGCAATGCTTCTTCACGAGGACGAAGCGTTCTTGCTCAACCACAGAGTTGGTGCCCTAGGCAAGGATGAATCTAACATACATGTTGAGGTGGAAAGAGCTATCAACTTTGACTCAGATGCTTCCGAGAATTTATAGGTTTTTCTTGAAGTGTCCTTGATCTTGCCACATATATGCTTGCATGTATTACCTGTGCGAGCCTTCGATTTCTCGGGTAGCAATCTTCTTATCAAGGCAACTCGTTCGGAAAATCAAGGAGGAAAAGCAAACTACGTCTTCGAACTACGTTGAAGTCTTTGCCGAATACGCTTTGAGTAGCAAGCAAGAATGGGGTTGTGCCGGTATTTATGACATTGTGGACGCAATAGTGTTTAACGATGTTTGTGCACCTTTCATGTCTGTATTGCGAGCCACTCAGGCTCATCGTAAACTCAATGTTTTGGCATGATATTGTTGTTAAGCTTTGCTCGTCAAACACGTCCATTCATGCATGTGTCACAAACTTGCATCAAACATGCAATTGAGCAGTTTCATTCTAGGGCAGGTATCGGGAGTGCTTGATGACTCTTTTTACACCTACATGGAAGCGTACATAAATGCTCGGCACACGTGATTCCAAGCTCTTCGCGCTCACGAACTCTCTGCCACTACGTATCGTTCTCCTCTTGGTAACAGATCTCCTGACCGCGTTATGCTCCTTTATTTGCTTTATCTCGTCGAGTGACGCCGAGTTGAGAACTTTGCAAATGGTGTGCTCGCAATTCGCATAAAACGCTTGAGACACGATATCCCTCTTTGTTCGTGTAGCGTGGCAGAAGGGTACACGTTGCAGAGCCTTTATGTCGTAATACTTTGGCCGAGAGGATATAGTGTCTTCGAACTATTCTTTACCATATCCAAACTTGCAAGCACAAGCGCACAAACGTTTTGATCGTGGTCGCCCATTCTTCAAAGCGTGCATTCGCAAAGAAGGGGGGGCATGAAAAAAAGTCATCGTCATACAAAAATTGTGCATGGCTCGTTTCCTTCGATGTACTTTGCGGTTTACATCCAGCATGGTCATTGTTCGTCTTTGCAAGACATCGACCATCAATGTCGGCTCCACGCACGCATGTCACGTGAACCTTCGATCGGGGACGGGTTGAACATGGATCGTCATCTTGATTTGTAGCACCCCACCATCACAACCTAACGATGTATAGTATTTGGGACCCTCTCTTTCTTCGACGACGAAGTACGGCGGATGGTTTCGATCGACGGAGGGTTTCTTGGCACAACAACACCGATTTCATCCTTCCCTTTCGTTGGCCAAAGCCATTCCGAGTCGACCTCCGCGTAGGGGTACGGGTTGCAAAGGTTTGGCACGGAACTCCTCGGATTTTTCTTCCTTTGCCTTGGTACCAAGACGAGCGCACGAAGGCAAGCGTTCCCTTCCTTTCTTGGATGGACGTCCTCGTCTTTTCCATGGTGGGATCTCGGTTGGGTTCGATCCTTGCCGTACTCTTCCAGTCCCTTTTGCCTTCCTTCTCGAAGGGGATTCGAACCCGAAGCCGTACGGGTTTGGGATTCCCAACAGTTGGGCGTGGACGACCGGATAGAAAGGGATGTTGGTTCCTTTCTCTTGGTGGTCAGGACATCCAGCACGTACGTCACGAACGGGACGTTGCCGCACCGCGTTTGTTTGTTTGCTTTTGTTTCGACGCATCGACCGCGGGAAAGAGGGATGGAAGCACGTGCTGCCGTTGGCACCAAGGCCTCGTTCCGCCATGGGAAGGGGAGCGCACCGCGTGGGAGGCGTGCGACGCACGTGGTGCACGCAGAGGTGGAAGTGGAGAAGAAATCGCAATCCTTGGAAATCATGCGGAGGTTCTCCG
>LFIK01003925.1_pt1 | contig 12056 bp, 10 predicted proteins | sample 643401 | NCBI WGS metagenome assembly LFIK01 (sample SAMN03777447, study PRJNA286221) | soda lake metagenome | biome: soda lake; feature: Kulunda steppe; material: water; isolation source: sample T5-Br brine of Lake Tanatar-5 | place: Russia: Kulunda steppe | collected 2010-07 | reverse complement strand
TCCCGGCACATGCAACCCTTCAAGCAGATCGCTGCGATAGAGTTTAACTGCTTTCAGCATGTTGCTTTCTTCGATCTGCTTCTCGAATTCAAGAGCATCACACTTAAATTTTGTGGTATCAATCCCTAATTCCTCTGTTCCCCTGGTAATAAGGATATCATCTCCCAGTGTTTTCCGGATATGATACAACAGGTTACTCAGGGAATTTCGGGCACTCTTTTGTCCCTTTTCCGGCCATAATAACGGAAGAACACGATCTCTCCGCTGCATGCCGCGGGGCCGGTTTAGAATCAGGTACGACAGTAGAGCGAGCCGTTTTGGTCCTGCAAGAAATGAGTGCTCAAGGTTTCCATCTTCTCCTCTAAGCTCAACCGGACCAAGAATTTTAAGATCAATCATAATGCAAAATAATTCGTCTTAGATCACAATCTAATACATAAAACGGAGTGAACAAAGAGAGCCACCGTATACTTGAGTTGTAATCTGAATTATAGACTAAAATAAGGGTAATTATGAAATCAAATAAACAAACTAAAATAATCTTGAAGCCATTTCTTGCAACGCTGGCAGTTGTATTTTTATTTACTGCCTGTAGTGAAAATCTGAGCACTTCTCCTGATGCAATAATATCAAACAATGAGATACAATCTCAACCCAGTTTGGCTACCCACAGCAGCCCAAATGTTGTTGAAATTATTGCAAAACACGAGGGAGCCGATTACATCTTTGAACTGTCTGCGGATGAGATCCCCTCAGGCTGGACTACTTTCAGGCTGATTAACGAATCACACTCAACACACTTCGCTTATATAGCCGGTGTGCCTCAGGGTGCTATAGATGGGGCTGTTGAGGATGAAGAAGAACTGCTTGATTACTGGATTCAGCATGTTACCAATCCTTTCCAGTTTTTTATGGACACTTTGATTCCCGATAAAGAGTTGAATTATGATAATCTTCCTACCAAATATGCAGATTCATTCTTCCCATATTGGTTTGAACAAGCTTTACCTAATGGCGGCCCCGGTTTTGTTGGTGGAATGAGATCCACTGAAACCACGGTATATCTTGAAGAAGGAGAGTATATAGTGGAGTGTTATGTAAAGAACGCTGTGGGCGATTTTCACTCATATCTCAATATGATTGAACTTCTAACCGTAACCGATGAAGAATCAGGTGCAGTAGAACCGGCATACACCAGTGAAGTGACTGTTTCCTCAAACGGTATTGAATTCGATCGCCACATAAGCGCCGGTGAACATACGTTTAAAGTTACGTTTGAGGATCAAATCGTTTATGATCATCTGCTTGGGCATGATGTCCACCTTATTCGAATGGACAAAGGTACAAGTGTAGCCGAAGTGGGCAAATGGATGAACTGGATGGCCCCGGACGGTCTTGTATCGAGCAGCAGTGCTTCGCTTGGTCCAGCCACATTTCTTGGTGGAGTTCAAACCATGACAGCAGGCAGCCATGGATATTTCCATGTGGAGCTTGAGCCGGGACGATACGCATGGGTTTCTGAGATACCCGATCCGCATTCGAACCAGATGCTGGAGGTATTTAATATTCCCCGGGGTGAAGCTGCCGGACGAGGACAACGCGGCAGACGCTAATCAAGATAAAATAGCATGGGATTTCCGAATTCGGAAACTCATGCTATTTATAATTTGAATGGAATAGTTAGCTCACTTATAACATTTATTTTTTAATCTAAATCACCCAATGAACTACTCAACATTTTACCCACAAACATTCACTTTTACTCTGATATCTACTCTGATGTGTTTCATGCTTTTTTCAGCCTGTGGTGATGAGAACAATATCCCGGCCGACACAGTTATTGAGAATATAGTAGAAGTAACAGCTATGCACGACCACCAAGAAAACCTGCATCTATTTGATATGAACACCCATGAAATCTCATCAGGCTGGACGACTTTTGAGTTTACAAATGCTTCGCCCGTAGATCACTTTTTTGTCATCTATAAAGTTCCAAATGAAGGCATTGAAGCAGCCGAAGAAGCCGGTGACCCTTTACTTGATTACTGGTTCAAGGGGGTTACAGAACCTTTTCAAACAGAGTTTAATCCATATGTAAATGGAGAGATCAATTACGAAGAGTTTACGAATAACCTGGTAGGCTCTATTATGGAAAATGCCTCCTGGTTTTTTGACCCGGGTGCTGCACCAATGGGTGGTCCGGGTTTTACGGCTGCCGGCAGAACAAGCCAAACAACTGTGTATCTTGAACAGGGTAATTATGTAGTTGAATGCTATGTGAAAGATGAAAATGAGGTGTTTCATTCTTACATCGGTATGCTTGAACTACTGACCGTAACCGGTGAAGAATCAGGTGCAGAAGAACCGGTTGCCACAACTAGCATGACGATCTCTTCAACCAATGGGATTCAGCATGATGAAGAATTGAGTGCGGGGAGTCATACTTTTGAAATCATTTTCGAAGACCAGGAAATCTATGCCCATCTTCTCGGACATAATGTTCAACTGGTCAAATTAAGTGATAAAAATGATGAGGAGCTTTTAAGTGAGCTGGCAGCCTGGATGGACTGGAGACAACCGGGAAGTCTGGTTGACCGCGCCCCTGGAGGAGCGGAATTTAAGGGCGGCTCCATGGAGATGACAGAAGGAGCAACAGCTTATTTCCATGCAAGCCTGGAGCCGGGAGATTATGCCTGGATTGCAGAAATACCCGACCCGGCTGATCACGGGATGCTGAAAACCTTTACTGTAGAAGATGACAACGCTTCTGCATCCGCATATTAGCATCGTTTAACAATTTACATTCGGATGTAAATCACATGAAATCAAAATTATTTATGTCATGAAAAAAATAGGCATCATAGGCGGAGCCGGATTTATTGGAAGCTACATCACCAAAATTTTTTTGGAAGAAGATTTCACGGTAAAGACTTCAGTAACGGACCTTTCCAATAAACAGAAATACCTCCACCTGAAGAATTTACCGAAAGCATCCAATCTTGAAATAACAGAAATGAATGTATTGGAAACAGGCTCTATAAAAAAATTTTCGACCGGCTGTAAAATTCTGGTACACGGCGGGGCTCCTTTTCGGCTGGAAGTTAAAAACCCTCAAAAAGAACTCTTTTTACCAATAGTAAACGGAACTGAGAACTTTTTAAACGTCGTAAAAAATATTCCCACAGTGGAAAAAGTGGTAATCTTATCGTGTGTAAATGCCTACAATACATCTTTTCCACTACCTGCGGATGACAAAAGTCCGGATTATCTCTACACAGAGGATGATGTCCCATATATGCATGAGAATAATCACACATATTCCCAGGCCAGGTTTTATGCCGATCAAACTGTTCGCGAATTTACTGAAGCAAACCCTGAACTCGGTTTCGAAATCGTGAGTCTCTTCCCAACTTTTGTGATCGGCAAACCTCTGTCAGACAGAGATGATTCAATTTCTGTGAGAATACAAAACATGCTTAGGGATAATCCGGCATCCGATATTTTACCGGGTATGCTGCAGGAGAAGAAAGCAGAGCTTGCTATGGTAGACGTAAATGATGTTGCAAAAGCCGTTTTTAAAGCAGCTGCAAAAAGTGGTCTTCACGGTAAAAACTACTTTTTAAGCAGTGAAAGCTGGAAAGTCTCTGATTTATCTCGGATGCTAAACAACCGGAACCCTGCCGGCAAGCCATCTATAGCCTACAGTAATAAATTAGCTTCAAGCGTTTTGGGAGTGAATTTTAAACCGATCAATGAATCCCTGAATAATTCTGAAATGGTTCAGCCTGACATTAACTGATATCTCGTAATTGAATTATTGATTTTTGAAGTTGATATTTAATAACTATCTATATATTTAAATAAGGTAAGTGGTTGATTAACAATCTTTTAACAGAAAGAAAATGTTGCATTTTCACTTCTGTACAGTCTGAAATTCAATACTACTAATGTTTAGTCAACGATAAAAAGTCGGATGAAACCTGTCAGGTTTAGAGTTGATATGACACCACTCAATGATCACTAAATCACGAGTTTATTATGAAAGTCATTTTAAAATTCACACTTCTGTTTGCAGTATCCGCAGCTTTAATACATCAATTAAGTTACGCGCAGTCGCATTCAACTGAAGCAGATCATTCGGATCACTCAATAACCATTTTGGCCGAGGATTATGCATTCCAGACTCCAGATGAAATTCCTTCGGGATGGACTACTATTGAATTCACCAACGAAGGCAATGAAGATCATTTCCTTTTTATCGCGAAACCGCCGGAGGGTAAAACGTTTGATGATTATGCATCAGGCGTTCTGAATCCTTTTAATGATGTTTGGTACGCCCTCAGAGATGATGGAATCTCACAGGAGGATGCTTTTGGAAAACTGGTTGAAAGTTTACCGGAGTGGTTTTGGTCTGTTGAGTTTATTGGCGGGACGGGAATCATACCTGCAGGCGCTACAACTCAAATTACTCTCAATTTAAAACCCGGAATGCATATTCTCGAATGCTACATGAAAACCGAAGATGGAGAAATGCACAATGTGGAAGGCATGATGCGTGATATTAATGTGGCTGATTCAAAATCAGACGCCTCGCCACCTGACGCTGAAATAGCTATTATCCTCTCCAATTTTGAAATGGCTATTGATGGAGACCTTACTCCCGGCAAACATACCTTTTCCGTTCATGTTGCAGAGCATCCTGAGGATGGTTTTGGGCATAATGTGCATGTGGCACGAGTACAGCCGGATACGGATGTAAATGAAGTTTTAAGATATATGAATTTTATGGAAATTGACGGCTTGCAGACCCCACCTCCGGTTCAATTCATCGGTGGGATGCACATTATACCGCAAGGTGAAACCGGATATTTTACCGCAGACCTGGAACCCGGCCGCTACCTGTTTGTCTCAGAATATACAGGGCATTTAGGGGTAATGAAGGATATAGCCATCGAATAGAACGATTATAAATTCAAACCAAATTGACTTGCCCGATTAAAATGCTTTAACTCCGAAAATGATTCACGGAAGTTGAATTATTCATTCGGGTAGTCTAACATAATTTTGTAAAAACAAGGATGAATATTTTCAGGATTCTTACGCTGGCAGTTTTTATAACTGGGCTTTTTATTATAATAGTCGGTATTTCAGACAAACCGGCTCAATCTGATTATCAGAAAGAGGATCGTATTGCAGCCGGCCATCCGGTTCTGGAGAATCTCTCAACAGAACCCGGCATTGTGGAGGTGGAACTGTCTGCATCCAAAGAACGAATTTCGTTGGTGACGGGTGTTGAAACTGATGTCTATGCCTACAACGGCCGTGTACCCGGCCCGCTTTTGGAAGCATCTGAGGGTGACAGTGTAATCATTCACTTTAAAAACGATTTGCCCGAAAAAACTACGGTACACTGGCACGGCCTCCACCTTCCTTTTGTGATGGACGGCAGCCCGTTTCATCCGGTAGAGCCTGGCAAAACCTTTACCTATACCTTCAGAATTCATGAAGGAACAGCCGGAACCTATTGGTATCATCCGCACCCTCATCATCGAACTGCATGGCAGGTGGGAATGGGTCTGTACGGTGGCATCATTATTCGTGACCCCAATGACCCATTGCCCAATTCACTCACCGAGCAATTGTTGATTTTATCTGACAACCGATTTGATAAAGATGGCGAGATAATATTTGCCAAACCCGGTTCACGCCAGGAACGCGTGGACGATATGAATGGCCGCGAAGGGGATGTGCTTTTCGTGAATGATGAAATCATGCCGGAATTATCAATCCGCAGCGGGGAAGTACAGCGCTGGCGTATTGTGAATGCCTCCGGGGCCAGAATCTACCGTCTTGCACTTAAAGGGCATACCTTTACCCACATCGGGAGTGACGGCGGACTGTTTGAGCACCCTAAAGAAGTGGATGAAATCATTCTCTCAAATGGAGAGAGAGCTGAACTGCTTGTTCACGGGACCGGTGAGCCGGGAAGCAACGTAATCCTTAGGGATTTAGCGTATGATCGCTACATGCCGATGTTTCGACCATCAAACTGGGACGAGACAAATGATCTACTGACTCTACGATACACGGATGAAAACCCTATTCATGAGCCATTTGAAGTGCCGGAAACCCTGCGCAAAATCCCGGAACTGAATGTTGATGATGCCACCGAAACAAGAGTGATGAGGATGTCTAACGGTAAAATCAACAGTAAAACCATGGACATGAACCGTGTGGATGAAACCGCTGAACTCGGAGCTACGGAAATCTGGGATATCCGGAACCTCGTAGGTATGGATCACCCGTTTCATCTTCACGGCTTTCAATTTCAGGTGATTGACCGTAATGGTAACCCGGTCTCACAACGAAAATGGGAAGACACAGTGAACGTTCCCGGTTTCGAATCGGCCCGCTTCATCGTCCGGTATGACAATTACCCGGGTTTATGGATGTTTCACTGCCATATTTTGGATCACGAAGATCAGGGAATGATGGGGGTTTTAGAAGTGAAGTAAATGATAATCGACCTGTCAGCGTACCGAACGGAAGAGAGGTTCCTGACAGCGTCACGAAAGTGTAGGTCGAAGCTCCCGCTTCAACAGCGCTTTGAATTAAGAATAAACCGATAAATAACAAGATCAAGAAAGAACAAAAAAACGGAGTCAAATCATGAAAACTTACTTTAAACTACTAATCCTTTTGCTTCTAATTACTGCATGGACTTTAAATACGGGAATAGCACAGCATCACTCAGGTTCAGATAAATCGAACCATTCGAGCATGGTGGAAATTATTGCGCTGGATTATGCATTCGATGCCCCTAACGAGGTACCTTCAGGATGGACGACATTCCGCTTCTTGAATGAGGGTGAAGAGCCTCACTTTTTCGTGCCGCAAATTGTCACGGGAGGCAGATCGTACGAGAACGTGGTCAGAGAAATCTACCCGGAACTAACCGAAATATGGTATGCCTACAGGGATGGGGAGATCAGTTTTGATGAAGCGTCTGTGAAAATCGGTGAGCACTATCCGGAGGACTGGGGCTACGAATAGCGTGGCGGATCCGGCATATTGGCTTCCGGTCTGACCACAGAGGTGACGCTTTATCTGGAGCCGGGCAGCTATGTTCTGGAATGCTATGTAAAGACGGAAAATGGCGAATACCATGCCGACGAAGGCATGGTGAGAGAGCTTATCGTCACCGATGAGCAATCTACTATCCAGCCACCGGAGCCAGATATCGAAATCATACTCAGGGACTTCGAGATGACGATCGATGGCGAGTTCACGCCTGGCCGCCATACGGTAGCGGTTCATGCTGCTGAGGGATACGGTCAAAACGTTCATCTCGCCCGCTTGGAGTCCGATGCGGATGCCGGGGCCGTTGCGGAGTGGATGCACTGGTTTCATATCGATGGCCTGCAAGTGCCGGCACCGGCTACATTTGTCGGTGGCATGCACGCACTGCAGGTAGGTGCGACCGGCTATTTCACCGTCGATATCGAGCCCGGCCGATATGTCTTCGTCTCCGGGTTTGATTTCGAGAGCCAGCACGTGATGAAGGATCTCACAATTACACCGTAGCTACTACAGCAGTCAATATCACATATAAATTTCTATGCAAGCCATAAACCAACCGTCCATGAAAAGAATTCTGATACTTATAGTCACTACTGTTTTTTTTATATCGTGTACTGTAGCCGATTCCAGTAATGGGTCGTTTTATTTTGAGACAGGAGATCCCGGTCTGCATGGCTTCCATGTTGACTCTCTTGAATCGGCCACCCGCTTTCTTGCAGAAGCCGTTGAGAAACAGTGGATACCTGGCGCTGTTGCAATGATTATAAAAGATGGCACGATTGTCTATGAAGAAGCAGTCGGGTTCAGCGACAGGGAAGAAGGAATTTCTATGCAAACAGATAACATATTTCGCCTTGCCTCCCTTACTAAGCCCATTACTTCTTTTGCAGTACTCATGCTCTACGACCGGGGAATGCTGGATCTGCATGATCAGGTCTCCATGTATCTTCCGGAGTTTTCCAACGCAACCGTTGTGCAGTCAGTCGATTTTGCCGACAGTACCTGGACAGCACGGCCTGCCTCCCGGGAGGTGACAATTCATGATCTTTTGACCCATACATCAGGCATTACATATGGATTTATGGACTCTACAATGAGTGCCATTTATAAAAAAGCCAATGTGCCGGATTTATTTGATTTGGATGGCAGAAGGATTGAAGAGTCTATCTCTGCTCTCGGATCACTCCCTCTTCAGCATGATCCTGGTGAAATGTGGACATATGGACTGAATATAGATGTACTTGGCAGAATAGTTGAAGTGATTTCCGGTGAGGCACTCGATCATTTTTTCCGTTCGGAAATATTTGATCCGCTTGAAATGAACAGCACATGGTTTTATATCCCGGAAGAATCAGCAGATCGCCTTGCGCCGCTCTACCATCACCCTGAATCTAACACACTGGAAAAATTAGCACAGTATTCACTTGGAGATGATGTGTCTATTAACACAACCGATTATTATATCGGCGATGGTACGTTTATTTCAGGTGGAGGTGGACTGGTCAGCACAGCAAGAGATTACCAAAAGTATATTCAGATGATCGTAAACGAGGGGCATTTAGGTGACACCCGACTGATCAGCAGCAATACTGCACGGCTGCTCTTTGAGAATCAAATTGGAGATCTCAGGTTTCGTGAAGATGGAATGAGTTACGGATACCAGGTAAACCTTGAAGACGGTGATCTTCGCAATGGGCGTAAACCAGGCCGGCTCGGTTGGGGCGGTTTATTTCAGACGACTCACTGGATGCTTCCATCTGAGAATTTGACTGTTGTTCTCATGTCGCAGGTCAACCCATCGCTTCACAGGGCAGAACTTCACAACGGATTTGAACAACGTGTTAATAATTCACTTAACTGAGTATTTAGCAAACACGCAAAAAATACTCACAACCAAATAAAGAAGACAGGATGCCAAATTTACGAAGAAATTTAATGTACGCCATACCAATCATCATAATGAGCATAGGTTTTGGCCTTTTTGGAGCCGACAAGGTAGCCGGACAATCTCCGGAAACTGTTGTTCATGTGGAGGCTTTGGATCACGCTTTTGACGTTGAAGCACCTAATGAACTTCCATCCGGATGGATCACAATTATTTTTAGTAACCAGATGGCCAGTTTTAACCATGAGATAAGTTTGGTGCAGCTTCCCGATGGAGTTGCTCATGAGGATTATCTTACGGATTACATGATCGCCTGGGAAACCTTATTACGTGAATACCAGGAAGGAGTTGTAGAGCGCTCCGGAATAAGCGGCAGGGTAAATGAAATGCTGCCCGCCTGGTCAGGTGACGTCCATTATGTTAATGGTCGCGGACTGGTATCTCCCGGCAGAACTGCAGAAAGAACGACTTACCTGAAACCGGGTAAATATTTGTTGGTCTGCTGGATGAAAACGGAGGATGGAATCATCCATATTATGGAGGGAATGCACTGGGAGTTCACGGTTACGGATGAAGCTACAAACAGCCCTGAACCCAATCCGGAATCACGGATTACCCTGCACGAAAAAGAAATTGAAGTGGATTGGGAGCCGAAAAAAGGAAAACATGCTTTTGCACTTGAATTAGGCCTGAATCCTGAAGGCCAATCCCATCACAACAATGTACACCTGGTGCGAATGGAAGATGGAACAGACCTGGATAAAGTGAACGAATGGATGGATTGGTACAAAATTGGCGGATTGAGATCACCCTCTCCTTTTGAATTTCTTGGAGGCCTTGGATACGTAAGTGAAGCAGAGACCGGATACTTTGGTCTGAACATAACAGAACCCGGAGAATATGCATGGGTTGTGTTTGTTCCCCGCGGCAAGGGGCTCTATAAAACTTTCACAATAGATTGAGTTGAAACCGATACACATTTGTCGGACGGGGGCGTCCGACTTACTTAACACATAAATAACAATATCATGCAAAAACAATACACTTAATCACTCCTATTCATAAGGTTCACACTTATTTTAGCCCTGGTACTCTTTGCTTCATCATGTCAGCAGGCTAACCATGAAATGGCCGCAAGCCAGAGCAAGGAGGTTGCCATGCAGTATATTGAGGCCTATAACGAACAAGACTGCACTGGAGACAATTTTTAAGGATCCATTTATATCATACGAAGAGGAAGAATCACTTGATTCATTTTTGGACACAATTCGGAGTTGTGGAGAGTCCGTATCCTGAAGAGTAATTCAGGTTTTTATAATTATTCTTGTCGGGTCAGAAAAACATTATGATTATGTAGAGGCTGTGCCACCCGCATCAACACTGCAGTAACTCGCTTTAATCAGTTAGAGCTTAACCAGAATCAAACAGAGGAGTCTTATCATAAAGACATTTTTCAAACTATTAACCATCTCATTTCTCATCAATTTAGGAACTTTAACGGCAGCAATTGCGCAACACCACTCTGCCACAGATAAACCTGAGAATGCAGGCATGCTGGAAATAGTCGCCACTGATTACGCCTTCGATGCCCCAGAGAAAATTCCCTCGGGCTGGACGACCATAGAGTTCATCAATGATGGAGAAGATCCTCACATGCTTCTGTTCCACCTACTCCCGGAGGGAAAAACATTAGATCACTTTGCCGGGGAGCTGTACCCGCCGGTGAATGAGTGGTGGATGGCAGTCAGAGATGATGGTATGGATCCGTCAGAGGCACGCCAGGTAGCAAATCTACCGGCATGGTTCGGTGACGCGCAATGGATGGGAGGCGCCGGTTTCATAGACCCAGGGCTATCCACCAAGATCACCATGAAGCTGCCACCCGGCACCTACGTGATGGAGTGTTATGTCAAAACAGAGGATGGAGAACTTCACGCCATGGAAGGAATGCTGCGCGAACTCACTGTGACTGACGAGCGCTCGGAAGCAACCCCTCCCGAAGCGAATATCGACATCACGCTCTCCAACTACGAAATGGATATTTATGGCGACCTGACACCCGGCAGCCACACCGTAGCGGTCCACTTCGCGGAGGGCTCGAACCACAACGAGCACGTCGCTCGTCTCGATTCTGATGGAAGCGTACAAGACGTACTGGACTGGCTCCCCTGGCTTGAACACGACGGACTGTGGCCTCCCGCTCCGGCTACTCTTCTCGGAGGTATGAACATCCTGCCGGAAGGTGAAACGGGCTACTTCAAACTCGACCTCGAGCCTGGCCGCTACCTATTTGTTTCCGAGATGACAGGTCGCGCAGGTGTGCTGGAGGAGGTGACTATCGAGCCGTAAGGTCAGGGAATGATGGGTGTAGAGGTAAAGTAACCGACCTGCCAAATAACTGAAACATGACTACACAAAACATATTATTACACTTTTACACTATAATTATAAGTCTCATTACCTGTATGGTGCTGGTCGTTTCATCATGTCAGCAAGCAGACCGTGGAACGGCTGCATCCCAATATGAGGAGCTTGCCATGCAGTAAACCGAGATCTCCATTTCTTCGCAATGAGAAAAGCTTTGTCATTGGCAATGTTCATCGATTGATCGCGGATGATAGATCCTGCACCCTCCCTGGAAAGTGAGGGATGACAGTAGTGATCTTACTTTTCTACCAATATCATCACAGATCAACGACTACTGCTTCAAAATAGAGTGATCGCCGATATGAATCTCCCCTTTGGCTCCGTGCGCTTCTGCGTGATTTCCAATGGTTGAGCGATTCAAATCACATCCATCAAGCTGTGCGTTGCTCTGAATGATTGAGTTCTTCAGCGTACTGTTTTTTATTTTTGTACCGGCTTCCACTGTTACATTTGGCCCGATCGTACTTCCGCTAATCTCCACGCCTTCGCCAAAATAGACCGGCGGGTGAATGGTGGTATTTTCATAATCATCCTCATTATAGGAGTGATCTTCTTTCTTCATGATCTCACCCGTAGTATCGAGCCAGGCGGGGAGAGTACCGCAATCGAGCCACTCTTCAACCGTGGCTTTTTTGAATACGTTGCCATCTTTCAATAGTCGGTC
>LFIK01003923.1_pt1 | contig 12059 bp, 12 predicted proteins | sample 643401 | NCBI WGS metagenome assembly LFIK01 (sample SAMN03777447, study PRJNA286221) | soda lake metagenome | biome: soda lake; feature: Kulunda steppe; material: water; isolation source: sample T5-Br brine of Lake Tanatar-5 | place: Russia: Kulunda steppe | collected 2010-07 | reverse complement strand
GTGTGTGATGTGTGTGTGCCAAGATTGATGTGTGTATGCGCCTGATGTGTGTGCCAAGATTGATGTGTGTGTGTGTGTGTGTGCCTGATGTGTGTGCCTGTCACACGCGCCGTGGGCGATGCACGCGGCCTGGCAATGGCCCCTGCAGCCGCGTGCGCCAAGGGAGCTGCGTGAGTGACGCATGGGAATGGCGCTTGCCTTTGCAGCCAAGGGTGCTGTGTGAGTGACACGTGGGACTGGCGCATGAAAGCCTTTGCATGCCAGTACGCTGCTGGACGCAGGCCCCTACGGCCACATGCGCGCAGGTGCGCACACCGTACCCACAGGTGCCTGATAGTAATGTGAGGGATTGAGGCATGCGCAGTGCACTGGCATGTACGCGCCAGTCGTGCGTTTACCTTGGCACGGACGGGGGCCCCCACGGCCGCCTCTGCGGCACACGGGTGCTGAGGTGCATGTCCTGCGCTTGACGCATGTGAATGATGTGTGTGGATGGAATTGGCATGCCAGGACGCCGTGCGCAGCCTCTGGCACTTTTGAGGGTGGAGTCCTTTTGAGGAGCGAAGTTGCTGGGAAAGGGCGTGCAGGAAGGCACCAGGGAAAGGGTCTGCAGTCACTGGGAAAAGGTGTGCAGTTGCCAGACAGGAATTTGTGCGCGCGGAGGGTGTGTGCGCAGGTGCTGCACCAGGGCGAGTGCACACCCCTCGGACACCCATGCACGAGCGCTCATGCACTCACTCACACACATGCATACACATGCACACGCACGCAAACATGCCTGCAAACACACACACACACTTGCAGGCGTGTGGAATGGCGCGGTGGTGGCGGTGAAGGTGCTAGAGCACCTGCGGCAGGACGAGGACCCGGACTCCCCAGACAAGGAGGCGATCCTGAACGGCCAGCTGTCGCACCCCAGCATCGTGAGTGCGCTGCGCCGGCAGCGTGCACGAGCAGGGTCCCCTTGCATGTTGGGGGCGTGCTCGAGCAGAGGATCCTTTGAGGAGGCTGTGCAGTTGGAGCACGCACGCATGTGCATGCGTGTGTGTAGTGTGTCAGGGTGCTGGCGCGGCGTGCTGGTTGGTGAGGGCGCAGTGTTGGCGCCAGGGTGCTGGCGCAACGTGCAGGACGGGAATGCAGCTGCGCTTGTGCGCACGAGCGCAGCTGGAAGCACGCGCGCACAGCACAGCGCAATGACGCGCACAGGCGCAAGCACAGCGCAGTACTGGGCACAGGTGCAGGCACATAAACCCCGCACAGCACACCATCGCAGACACATCCGTGCTCGTGCGCAGGTGCAGATGTACAAGTCTTGTGCGCGCGAGGTCGGGCGCTCCCAGGTGGAGGACGGGCAGCCTATCATGGAGACCTGGATGGTCATGGTGCGTGCGCTCCCCGCGCTGTGGGGCATGCGGATGTTGACCTGGATGGTCATGGTTCATGCGCTTCCCGCACTGTGGGGCATGCGGATGATGCGCTGTGGGGCATGCAGATGTTGACCAGGATGGTCATGGTGCTTGAGGCTGCCAAGGTTATGGGGGCGCATTTTGTCTGGTGTATACCTGGGCAGGGCAGCGGGGGCTCTCGATCTCAGGTTCGGGCAGGGCAGGGAGCGTAGACGATCGGGTGCAGGGGAGCGCAGGGAGCACAGCGAACCTGGCACAGGCAGGGTCCATCTGGCGCAGGCAGGTCCGGCACCTTATGTATATCATGCTGGTGCACATGTGCCCCCTTGCGGTGCAGGCAGGTCCAGCGCCTTGTGTGTGGATGAGACCATGCATGTGCACATGTCCCCTGCACAGAGCCAAAGAGGGTAGGCCTCCTTTCATCCGCCGCCGCAGGAGTTTTGCAACAAGGGCAGCCTGTGCGACGCCGTGGACAAGGGCTGGTTCAGGAGCAAGACCTCCCTGTTCGAGCCGGACTGGAAGGCGCTGGTGGGTAGGGGTGGGGGTTGGAGGTGGGAGGGTGGGGAGTGTGGGGGTGCAAGGCGCTGGTGGGTACGAGTGAGGGTGGAAGGGTGGGGAGTGTGGGGGTGGGGAGAATATTGAGCCGCATTCTCTGACAGGCTCCTGCTGGAGTTTTCTGTCCTTGTGTGTTCCTCCCCCGGCCCCCAGACCGGGAGTGCCAGACGCTAGTGGATGAGACAGGGACGTGGCTGAACTCGTGTGTTGAAGCACAGTGTGGGTGGCCGCGCACCCAATCAAGCCGTGTGTGTCGCTGCAGCCCTGCTGATCATATGTGCAGCCCATCGCGCTGTGTGAGCACGCAGCCACGCAGCAACATCGCGCTGTGTGTGCATGCGAGTGTGCACCACTGGCGTGATGCTCATTTTTTCTCTTCCGCGAGCGCTGCACACTCCATCATGCATACCCAGTGCCTCTCAGTGGTGGCTGAGCTGAGGGCCTGGTGCGTCCTGTGCGGAATGCAACGCGCGCAGCACTGAGCAAAGCAAGCAGAAGGTCAGTTGAGGTTCAGAAATGTGTGGGTTCACAGTCAATTCCAGCAAGGTCAAATTTTAGCGGCAAGGCATCCATATCCATCCTTCACCTGGGGACACAAATGCACGCACGCACGCGTGCGCAGATCATCACGGCCAAGGAGATTGCGAGCGCCATGTGCTACCTGCATGGCTGCAACATCCTGCATGGGGATCTCACCAGCAACAATATCCTGCTGGCGGGCGGCGAGAAGGACCAGCGCATGTTCGTGTCCAAGGTGGCGGACTTCGGTGAGTGTGCGTGGGGGGGGCTTACCTTTGTGTCCAAGGTGGCGGACATTGGTGGGTGGGTGCTGTGCCCTGCCACCCTGTGCTCTGCCAGTGACTTCGCATCCTGTGCTCTGCCAGCGACCAGCGGTTTTCTGCACGCCGCCTGTGCCTTTGTGTCGTTTGCCTACATCTTTGTTGTTTGCCTGTACCTTTTTCCTTTTTTGACGCACCGCCTGCGCCTTTGTGTCTTTTGCCTACACCTTGCAGGCCTCTCACGGTGAGTAAGACTGACCGGGGATATGGGCAGGGTGTCGGCAGGTGCGTGGAGTTGGGCATGCAGGGGCGTGGAACAAAACATCGTCATATCACCCACGCCAGTAAACCGCGTGGCGCCCGATGTCGTGGCGTCCCTGCAACAAATGTGCGCAATTGCCGCTGAAAGAGAATCACTGCTCAAGGAAGAGGGTTCAGAGAAGCACATCTGCACCAGATTTGTCGCCAGAACAATCCATCGCTCTGGCGCCTCTCAGCTGGGTTGCCCTGGCAACAAAAATCCACTGATTGAAGGGCATAAGAGGCGCAGAAAGGCCAGCTGCTGTTGGCGATGGCCCGGGGTGTGACTTAGAGACGAGGGGTGTGACTTAGAGCCCGGGGTGTGACTTAGAGCCCGGGGTGTGACTTAGAGACGAGTTCTCATGAATAAAGGCACTAATGCTTCCGTGTCTCATGTGGACAACTGGCTTGTGGGGACTTGCACTGAAATTTAGAGTGGCTTGTGCACTCAAAGCCCCTCAGCCGCCTAGGCCTATCATGTCTCAGTTTGAGGGAAAGCTCCATGCTCCCGAGCCTTCTCACATTTCCATTGCAATGCCCGGAACTGTGCGCGCCAATGCAGCGCGCGCAGCAGATACTGCGCTGCAGAAGTGGGTGAGCACAATGTGCAGCTTGCAACTGCATGCCTCAGGGCGGGCAGCTGGGCATGGGGCGTGCGTGCATGCAGCGTGTGGGCGGCACCATCGTCTAACATATTAATGTTCACATGCATTTCATGACTGCTTCATCTATAGATCTGATAGAGTTGGGTGCCGTAGATCGTCACTGAGCCCAAAAGGCTAAGCCGTCCTGCCTGGGCCGGGGAACAGATGTGCGGTCTCCGAGCATGTCCACCTCAAGCAAGAAGCAAGCAGCCCTTCTGCTGCTTAACAAGCCTTACAAGCAGTAGGCTCGTTGTGGAGGCAGCATCCCCATCAGTGATCAGCGTAGAGAGCCATGTGGTAACCATCTATAGATTGGAGCTATAGCACTGACAGTTCGAGCTGCAGCAAGCTCTCTTCTCACGCCTCCTTTCACCTGACTCATAAACTTGTGATGACAATCCATGAAGTTGTAGCGGCAGCAACAGCCGCAGCTGGTCCTCTCTGCGGCCATCAATTAGCATTTGGTACCTCCTCCACGCCAGAGCAGGCCTCCTCAAACTTCCGCCCCAACCCCCCCGGCACGCACAGCAGAGGGTGGCGCACCCGGGCAAGGGCTTGTCCCGAACACCCACAGACTTGCAACACCGCCATTTCATACACACCCTCCCCCCCTCCCCCCCAAAATGTTCCTCTGTCCTGCTCGCGCATGCGCTCTAGCAGCATGGGCTCGCTGTACCCACGGCAGGCTTCTTAAGGTCCATATAAGGTTCAGGGAGCGTTACTGGCCTGAGCACCTTGTGCCCATGTCAAGGCTCCTTGCGCCATGGCAGGCTTAATGTTTTTTGTTTTTGATATTTGAACCTTTTTAAAAAGGTTCAAGAAACGTTACAGGCCTGAGCACCTTGTGCCCATGTCAAGGCCCCTTGTGCCATGGCAGGCTTGATGTTTTTCAAAACCTTTTAAAAAAGGTTCAAGAAATTCAAGAAACGCTACTGGTCTGGGCTCTCCTTGTGTCCATGTCAGGGTTGTGTTGGTCAAGGGCTCGCTTGAAAAACTGACCTGCTACCCACGTCAGAGTTGTGTTGGTCAAGGGCTCTCGCTTGTGGGGCTGACCCTGTGCGTCAGGGTGCTGGACCTGGGCAAGGACACGATCCAGACCAAGACATACGGCACCGTCACGTACATGCCGCCTGAGCTGCTCATGGAGGGCAAGATGACCAAGGCGTGCGACGTGTACGGCTACGGCGTGATTGTTTGGTGAGCGCGGCGTGGATGATGTGCGCGTTCCAAATAGTCTATGTGGCCTAGATCGCATTGCTGGACGCAATGCTCTCCTAACAGGTCTTCTCAATCTCAGCCTACCAGTGGGCCTGGGCCTGCGTCCTGCGGCGGCATTCCTTGGGGGTGCCAACACCTTCTTCATCACTGCTGCTCCTGCTCCAAACTTCCTCGCTGCCTTCACTATTTGCCTTGGGTCCCTCTCTGCTCTGCTTTGGTGCTGTGTTAGCATTTTTTCAATGCCATTGCTACACGTGAGTATACAAGCAATCCTGCCTATGAGGATTTGGGCGTGCGGCGTGCACCGCAACGGGTGTGTGGAGAGTTGCGGTGTGAGGCTGCAGCCCCAGGAAGGTGGGAAGGGGGGCATACAAAGGAAAGTGATGGGAATGGGGTGGGATGGAAGGCCTGCTGGGGGGGCTCATGCTTGCCGAAGCTGGGACTGTAGCCATTGGGCTGCAGCCATGCATGCCCGCCGCTGTGCCTGTGCTGACTCTGCAACCATGCCCGCCTTCTCACCAAAGCGTGGGGATTGGGGCTTGTGCTGGGGCCATTTGGGCCATGAAACTCACATGCCACGACCGTGGCCGTATGGCTCACATGCCACGACCGTGGCCATATGGCTCACATGCCACATCTGTGGCCGTGTGGCTCGTGTGCCGGAGCCATTCAGGCCATGTGGCTCGTGTGCTTGGGCCATCTGGTCCACATGGCTCGCGTGCTGGGACTGTGGTCGCGCCACGGCTGTGCGGCATATGCATTTGGGTCCTGGGGGGTGCTGTGCTGAGTCGTGGTGCAGCCATGGGCCCTCTGGGGGTTGCTGTGCATTGTGTAAATGGGGCCGCCCACTGGCTGAGTATGGGGCGAGGCACAGGTGCTGCGCGCGTGGGTGTGCATGTGTGCGTACATGCGCACCCCCTGGCACGCCTGTGCTGTGCAAGCCTGGCGCTCCATGGCCTGCCGTCCTGTGCACGCATGCATAATGTGTGCCAAGACGTGCGCACGCGCATGAGCGTGCGCCCACACACGCAGGCGCACACCGACACGCACTCCATTCACCGGCACCTGCATGCGCTTGTCCTGCGCATGTGCAGGGAGATGTACATGGCGCAGCGCCCTTGGTCGGGGCTGAGCCACGGCCAGATCATCCACCAGGTGCGCCGCGCAGCGCTCATCCATGGAGCAGGCATGCGCACACACATGCACACACATGCATTCACGCAACACACACATGTACATACGCATACACACACGCGCACACACATACACAACACACAACCAACGCACAGATGTATGCGAACATGCGCACGTGCGCACACGCACACGCACACACATACACATGCACACACATACACACGCACTTTTGCAGTCATCCACTGCGCGATTTTGCTGCCACTGCCTGAAGAAATTGTGTCACGCGCGTGCAGACCTACCTGCCTGCGAGCAAGCCTGCGTTTGGCTTTCCGCTGGCTCATCTCTTGCCGATGCTTTGCACTCCCTGGTGCAATGCATACCTACCTGCTCTCATTTTCTGGTTCAGCGGGCCAGGGGTGCCCCGTTCCTGTAGCTCAATAGCCATGCTGCCAAGGCGCGCCAGCTTTCAATCTCAGCACTTCCGCCCACCGCTGCCTCCCAACCTTCCATCAGGTTCTCAGCTGCTTTTCAGCCCTCCACCAAGCACCCTGCTGCCTCCAAACCTTCCATCAGGCTCTCAGCTGCCGGTCAGGCCTCAATGAAGCGCCGCTGCCCATCCCTCACACACCTTCACAAGGCGCAACTGCCCCCCGGGCGCAGAGGTCACCGGCCTGCCTTGGGGGCGCTGCGGCGCTCTCCCCCTTCCTCCGCCCACGCATCCCTCCCCCCGCCCCTCGTGTGCAATGCACGCAGGTCACCAGCCTCAAGACGCTGCAGCTGGCCACCAGCTGCCCCACGGCGCTCAAGAAGTTCATCTTCAGGTGCCTCAGCGTCAAGCCCGAGGACCGGCCCACGTTCGCGGAAATCCTGCCCATGCTGGACGAGCTGGAGGATGAGCTGGTGGGCACGTTCTGAGGCCCGCGCGGAGGATGGGCTGGTAGACGCGCGCTCCCCAGCCTCGAGCCAGAGGGGGGCATCCCGTGCTTGCAGAGGTGTGTCCAGCCCACGCGCTGGATGGTGGGCCGGAGGACGAGCTCTGGAGGATGGGCCGGTGGGCTGTGGTGCTCCTGAGGGGCGTGTGGGCCCTGAGGAGGGGCCCACAGCTGGCGGAGGCCCAGGGGCGCTCGCCCAAAAGTGCGCGTGGCAGAGCGTGTGTTGTGTGTGGGGGGCACCCAGGGCTGAGCCGGCCAGGGCCGCTGCCCGCGCTGGGGGGAGCTAGGGATGGCGGGACGTGGCAGGCGCTGTGTTGCGGGGGTATGCACTGGCCAGGGGGGAAGGGGGGCACACTTCAGGGTGGGCTGGCGGAGGCCAGGGGTCAGGGATGCACGTGTGGAGCCTCCAGAGGCGTGCGTGTGGAGCTCCATTGCACATGTGGGCGCGCGTGTGGAGCCTCCGTCGCACGGGTGGAGCCTCCAGAGGCGCGCGCGTGGAGCCTCCATCCCATGTGTGGGCGCGCGTGTGGAGTCTCTATCGCACGTGTGGAGTCTCCATCGCACGTGTGGAACCTCCAGAGGCGCGCGCGTGGAGCCTCCATCGCACGTGTGGGTGCGCGAGCGGAGTCTCCATCGCACGTGTGGAGCCGCCAGAGGCGTGCGTGTGGAGCTCCATTGCACATGTGGGCGCGCATGGAGCCTCCGTCGCACGTGAAGGCGCGCGTGTGGAGTCTCCATCGCACGTGTGGAGCCTCCAGAGGCGCGCGCGTGGAGCCTCCATCGCTGTGCAGGCCCTGCCCGTGCTGGCAGGACCGGGAGCTGCGTCTTTGCAGGGGCGGTCGCAAAAGCCCGTGAGCTGGTGGGGCCTGTAACACCATGCCTGTACTGGCGGGACCGGGAGCTGCGCCCTTGGAGGAAGCAAGCTCTTACTGGGCAAGCTGATGGGCTGGCGGGGCGGAAGCAGTGCAGGTGGGCCATGGACCCTCTGCAGTATGGTGCGTGGCCCATGCATGCTGGCAGCGACGGCCGCGACAGATGCCCAAACTGTGGCTGGCTGGCTGAGCTACGTGAGCAAATGTGGCTCTGCTAGGGTATGGATGAGCTGTGGGGAATACCTATATGCCTGGGGCAGTGCAGCCCCTGGCCCCTGCTGCCTGTTAGGGGCGATGGGTAGGTGATGGGCGGGGGTAGGAGGCGGTGAGAAGGACGTGCAGAGAGGGGCCGCGCGCACTGAGGGGTTGCGGCTTAAGAGGTGAAGGGGGGGGTTGGGGTCGTCGTAAGGGAGAGGAGTCAGGCTTTGGTAAAACCCAGAAGTTCAGGGGTGAGTGTAAGGGCGACATCGATGGTGGGGGACTGGGCCATTCAGGGTGGACGCTAAGTTTGTGACCAAGATGAAAGCAAGCTGGGGTGTTTTGCTGGGGCTGGGGTTGTAAGTGGGAAGTGGAGGGCAAGTGAGCCGTGAATTCAATTACTGTGCCGGAGGTCATTCAACATGCAAAAACTCAATATGTTGGTGAGTGGGGAACATGATTTATTTCTAATTTCTAAAGCAATGTTGGTAGAGGATGAAAGTGGCTGATGTGTAGGTGCAGGTGCGGGCCGTGCCTACGCACCCTGTGTGGTGTGTTGGCATGGCGGCCACTTCATGTGTTATGGAGGCAGGCTTTCCGCATCCCTCCTGCGTCCTGTGGAGTCAGGCGCGCACATCAGAAAAGCTGGGTAGTTGCCACGCTGCTCCAGCCCTCTCCGGGCTATGGCAGGGCAGGCCCTTCAGAAACAATGTGGCGAAAGTAATGCCAGCAAGACTGGGGATTGGCATATTGTTCATGATTTGGATTTGTGTTAGCGGCGAGCACCTACCTGTGTGAGTTGGGTGTGCTCGTGCAGGTCTGTTCCAGAAGTATGCGCCTCGTGACTGAGGTGGGATGCATGCAACTGAAATCGCATGGACATGGGTTTTACATTCAGAACTTGTATTTTTGTCTTTTAAGGATGTTCCAGGGAATTTGTGTTCCATGTTTTAATGCAGCAAAAGATTCCAGCATTGCCGTGCGCACTAGGTGCAGCTTCCGTCATCTACGCTAAGTTGAGGCAACCGCGTCATATGCTTCTGCCCAACGTGCAAGCACTCCCAAGCGAACTGGGGTGTTGAGCTGCGCTTGCTGTCGGGCCCATTGACTGTGACTTGGTCTTGCTCCTGTGGTGGCTGTGACACGGATCCCAGTGCTCTTCAACTTGAGCAGGATTACCCGAGGGCTCATGCTGCTCATTGAAAGTTCTGGTGCTCTGAATGTGATGGTGCTCTCAGTGTGATGGTGCTCTCAGTGTGATGGTGACTGCAAGCGAAGTTTGGGGGGGGGGAGGTATGTGGAAGGCGCAGTATGCGCGCTGTGTTCAGAGTGAAGTGTGTGCTTATTGTGGGTCATGCATTCCAGGCTGCAGTCATTTGAGTGGGTTTATGCTCGCGTTGTGCTTTGCATGAGCAAGTTTTCTTCAATGCATGCATTTGTGTGCGCATGTGTGGTGGATTTGCGCCGAAGGTGATTTGCTGTGGTACAGGGAAAAGCCTCAAAATGCATGCTAATCGGTGACCAAGTACTGCATTGACCAGTAAATCAGGCCCTTGACACATGTCATCAGGGCAGGGTCGTCCACTGTGCCTCCAAAGCAACCCATCTTCCACCTTGCAGCATCCTCATCCCTTGCCCTCACTCGATGCCCTAGCTCAACATGGTTGAGGCGGAGGTGGGCTTGTAATTAATTTGTGATAATTGCTACTGAGGTGGGAGCTTGCATCCAAGTGCTTGTGCTGGAGCTCGAGCTTTTTAACAATTTGTAAATCAACTACCATAACCTCATTTCTTCCATGTCTTCCCATTATGTATTCCTGAGTCGCGATTTTCAATATAATGAATTTTAATGGAAATTATTGTTATGCAAATGACTAATAAGGTTCAGGCAGTTATCCCTGAAAGTATGTATGTTTCCTTTTTTAGGTTTAAACAAGGACAGCTTAGCCTCAGCTGAGCTCAGCTGAGCTGAAGCCTGTCAGGCCTACAACCTGAAGCTGAATCTGGGAACTTCCAAGGCACAGATATATAAGATGTATAGAGAAGGAAACTTTCCTTGAAGGCAATGTCTGAAAAGCAGAAGCGCTGCACCAAGAAAGGCTCAGAAGTTGAGCGATCTTATTAATGACAGACCTCATCTAAACAGGTGACGATGTGTTGTGCAAAGGGTAAGAGAGGTTACGCGAACAACTTCTTGCATTCAAGGCAAATTTCCAGGCATTAACTGACTGTACTACAGCAGTACAGGGCAACGCCTGAGACCTCAGCACATTCACTTCAAGATGTGAGTCACATCAGCTTTTCAAAATTATTCAGTTAATACCACAGACCATCACCGGATGCTCTGGATCATGTACGACTTAGGCTTCCCTACAAATGCCATGAATGCAGTGAACAACCTTCATAAGATGCCACCACACAAAGCAGATTGCCATCTCGGGGATACACGCATAGATTTCCATTGAAAAAGGAAGCATCCAAGGCGACACACTCTCTCCCTTCCTCTTGCCCCTAATGATTTATCCTTAAACCTGACCTGTGGACTATGAGCCCGGATAGCTACCTTGAAGCAGCCTGATGCTGAAGCCAACCAGGCCTACAACTATGACCAACACAACAAAGCACGGGCGCAAGGAGCATGTGTGCATGCCCATTCAACTACTCGGTCGTGACGCTTGTCCGGGCTGGAAGGGTCTGCATTGTCAAGTGCCGCACAGTATCCATGTAGGCTTGCCAGTGTGGTTTTAAATTGCCTGTATTTAGACGCCATCAGCAGGCAGAAATGGACTCCTTATTAGACCGGTCATTTTTTACTTTGACAACATGAGAGCTGAGGATGTGGATTGTTTCTCTTGAAGCAGACATACAAATCATTTCTTTTTCTTTCTTCTGAGACTATGGCTCAACAAAGTCTAATCTTGCCAGCACATGTAGCCAACAGGACTTTACCCCAATGGCTTCAAGTTTTGCCAACCTTTCAGCAGATGAACTTTGATCCTGCTCTTGACCAGATGTTATTTGCAAACCGCCAGTCAGAACAAAAAATGGCCATAAAAGAGACGCACACACAGGCTATACGCCCTTTGCGCTGGGATGTTCACCTCATTGAAGTCAAATATTGTGATGATACACGACCAGAGCAACAACTAGCAAGAGCAACTAAACAGCATAGTAGATTGAAACACACCCTTGTAAAGCAATGCCACAAAGTAAGCCTACGTACCATCCTGATTGGAGTGATGGGGACCATTTAAAAATGTCAACTATCCCTCAGTAATGTAGACTACGGAAATTCACTCTCGATCTAAATACTCATTCTATTCAATAACAAAGATCATAAACATAAGTATGAAGTTGAAAAGTACCAAGGAAAGAACAAATGGCTCTCTTCAGAACCCTCCCGACCCCCACTTATGACATTCTTCCTACTACCGTAGTTCGTGACGAATTAGTAGTTTGATGGTGGAAGTTTGCCTGGTGCTTGCACCAGATGTAAACTTTTTCTTGATTCACGCAAACAGGGGTTACCTTGTTGACGTAGTCTTTTCTTTTCTTCAGATATTTTTTGTCTAGCTGGCAGTGTCCAGCAAGCCCGCTGGCAGCAGTCAACCCATCTGGCTGAAGGTCTAAACCCATTGCAACCTACTAGGTTAGTAACCTAAACTTCTAGACCGGTCAAGTTAGATCTGTAAGAAAAACTAGGCGCAGCTGCCAAGCCGCGGGCCGCGAGGCTATGAGCTCATAGACAGGTTTCTAAAGCAGCTGCAGCTGCACATGCATGCAGCTTGTGCGCACAAGCTTGCCTCAAAGACAGGTCTCTTAAGCAGCATGCTGGCAAACTTTTCAAGTTCCATAACTGGAAAAAGGGACATTCAGTTACAGGGGTTTAAGTGGCACCCTGTCAGTGTCGCTGATCCAGCGCAGATGAAGTGCAACTTTGGGACAAAGGATCGATGTTACCTTGAAAATATCAGAAAAAATTGCAGTCATTGTTTTAAGTTCATATAACATATATAATAGG
>LFIK01003920.1_pt1 | contig 12064 bp, 24 predicted proteins | sample 643401 | NCBI WGS metagenome assembly LFIK01 (sample SAMN03777447, study PRJNA286221) | soda lake metagenome | biome: soda lake; feature: Kulunda steppe; material: water; isolation source: sample T5-Br brine of Lake Tanatar-5 | place: Russia: Kulunda steppe | collected 2010-07 | reverse complement strand
TTTGGCTCTCATGTTCAGTGTGTTTGTGTGTGCTGCATTGGTGCAGGTCCCTCCGCAGCCGCCGCCCCATGTGGATGACGCATTCTATGATGGCCTGTTGCGCTCCAGCCTTGAGGAGATGGCGTCTGAGTACGTCTACAGTATGAAGAAAGCCATCGTTGATTATGTCATCATGTGAGTGCACGCCACGAAAAGGTCGGAAGCTACCTTGCAGGAATGGGGGAAAGGCTGTGGAGGTGAGAGTAAGCAGCGACAGCATTGTGTACATGCTTCGTGGTAAGTTGCTGGGGCCCTCGTTCCTTTTTTGACTGGTTACCCAGGCCACACCGCTTCAATGTCCTCCCCTGCAAGCTTTTCTGGGGAGCGTCAGCATGTGACAGGGTCCTGCCTGGTGCCACTGACAAAGGGCATCCATAAGGCAGGGTCTCTGTGTTGCACATAGAAGGAATGGCACGTGGGCGCAAGTGTGAAGTCCAGTATTGCGGCTGCGCGGGCCTTCAAGCGACTTAGACGCATATGTGCCAGCAATCACATGTGTCAGCCCTTGGCAAGCTGCTCAGCGATGCCTGATCCCTGGCTGCTTGTTCCTGCTCATGTGCTTGCAGAAGCCCCATTGAGCGCGAGCGTCTGAGCCTAGAGCGCCTGCAGCCCCTGCTGGCCATCCCGTCACCTGTGGAACGGAATAGGCAAGCAGTGGTCACGCGCATGCTGCCAGACTCTTGGCGCCTCAACGTTGACACTGCACGGTGCGTCTGCTGGTCTGCTAAATCTGCTGATCTGCTGCGTCTGCTGTTTTAGGGACGCTTAGACCTTCTCCTGCCGAGCTGTGCATACAGGCACGTCTCGGAGGTTTCAAAGATTGGGTGCAGCTCAGCGCAGCTACATGATTGCATGCATGGGCAGCATTTGAGGCCTGGTCTCAAGCCCTGCTGATGCAGCGCACTGCGCGTACCCTGCCCTTGGGGTGGGCTTGCTGTGAGCGATTGCTCTAGAATGCCCTCTTGTGTCTACCTGAGGGTGGGTGCTCTTTTCACAACTGTGTCAAGCTGCATGCTGTCCTGCCTGCAGGGAGGAGATTGCTTGGACGCTGCAAACCTTGAGCGTGAATGCGCTGGAGCTGGCGCGCATGTGGGAGCACTCAGGCTTCAGCTCCCTCATGCTGACAGACGTGCAAGAGCAGGGCTTTTTGGAGCAGCTGCCCATGCAGGTGTGTCTGCCTGGTCTCCTGGCCCCATCCTGTCTTGCTTCGTTTTCCTTTCCGGTTGTGTGCTCAACCTTGCTGCTGTAACAGCATAAATGTGCCCACATGTGCACACAGTTACACACAGCAAACACGTGCGTGCGCATACAGAATGGAAGCTGCCACAGCTCTGCAAAAGCTCTGGCTGTGTTCCCACCTACCCTATCCTACTACTGGGGATGGGGACGTAACTTCCCGCTTCTGTCCTGACTGTTCTACCTGTCCACAGGCCGACACCTTTCGCCAGTACCAGGCAGAGTGCATGGAGGTGGTGAAGAGCATGTTGTGGACAAGCTGGGCGCCCAAGAGCGTCGAGCTATTTAACCGGCTGCCACCGGTGTTTATCAACAGCGACTCGGTGCGTGACACGTTGCCCCATGTCTCGCTAACCTGTCCTGGCATGGGCCCGTCAGGAGCCATCCCTCAGGCTGCACCTCCAGCCTGCATGCAGCCTGCAGGTGCCCATCATAAGGGGGCAAGGCCTTTTCAAGCCTCTCCACACAGCTTGCCCTGAAGCGTCGGCGCACCCTCTCCAAATGGGCTGCTGCGCGTTCTTCAGCTCGAACGCTGCACTCACTGGTCGCCCACGCAGCGACACAAACCATGGTGCATGGCCTAAAGCTGCCTGGGTGCGGCTCCTGGTTGAGGCAGGCAAAACTGATTGACGCAGCGTGGTCATTTTGGAAGCCCCGCCCTGCGCTTTGGCCATGCTGACACACCAACCCCGTGCTTGCGGGCGCATGGTCCCCGCCACTGCAGGACGCCTACTACCGTGCAGTGGCAACCCTACAAAGCAACCAGCTGCGCTCCCTGCTGCAGCGCTCCCTGGACTCGTAAGTGTTCACCCGGGTGGATGCTGAGTGTTGCACCATGTCTTGCTCTACCAGCCCAGTTCATGTCCCCCGCCCACCTCTGCCCCCCACTGCAGCATTTGTACCAGCTTATCCTGCTGCACATTCTGTGTTTTGTATGTGGTCTCGTCGCGTTTTCCTGCCAAGGGCTGTGCAGTGCGCTACGCTGACCCCAGGCTCTGCACCTGCCCACCCATTTGTGCGCAGCTTTGTGGCCTTCTTTGCAAAGCACCAGCCCGTGCCAGTGGTGGATCCCCAGCAAGACACGCTGATGTGGTCTGTGGGTCCGGCGTTCGTGCTTGAAATGGTGGAGCAAGAAGGTGGGGCTGGGATCAAGTGCGCCTGTGTACCTTGGGCCCTGGCAGTCATTGGCACCCCCGCCCCCAAATTCTGGCCCCCATGCACACGCATGCGAGGAAGCAATGTCCTGGTCTTTGCCTTTGAGCACCAACCCGTCTTACTGCGACTCATGACCCTGTGCATCTTCATAGGCTTCCGTGTGTTTCTTGCATACTTTTATGCAGAGCCAGCTGCTTGCAAGTGCATACACACAGGCACACACATGCATTTGCGCACACGCTCCTGCACGTGCCTCCTTGGCGAGCTAGCCTGGGCAGCTTGGTGAGTTGTGCATGACATGTGTTGCGCACGCTCATTTGCGCCCGCAGGCCGGCCCTCCTTCAAGCCCTCCTTTGCTGAGTACGAAGAGGTCGTGCGCAATACGCTGGATAATGCGGTGACGGCGGTGTCTGGACTGCCTCGCGTCGGGGCCAATCTCAGGTGCGTGCCTCCAGAGTGCGAGCTGTGCTGCAGGACCGCATGCCAGCCCTGCCACTCATCTGCCTTGAGTCGGCACAGCAGGAGCCAGCACTTTTCTGCCAGCTTTCCTGTTTCTGCCCTTTATACTCCTGTCTTGCAACTATGATATGGCTGCAGCGGCGCCAGCACCTCGTTCATCCCTCCCTCCAACGATCGTGGCGGGGGCCACTATGCAAATAATAGCAGCTCCATTCCCACCACCACTCTGACGGAGGAGAGCGTGGTGTCTGCGCGCAAGGTTTGTGCGTGTGTGTATTTGTGTGCTGTAGCTTGCCCTGACTGCCGGTCTGCCTCATTGCCCTACTTTCTATCTAAGACACTTGGAATTGGCCAAGTGTGTGCATGCTCACACTGTCCGTGGTTGCTGTGCAACCGCAGTTTGTCCTGAACATCATGGCTGGGAACACAGAAGCACCAAGGGCCTTAGCGGCCATGTTCGATGAGTGGATGTACCTGCTGGGTGAGTAAAATGATGTGGCCGATTGCTGCACCTTGGCTGCCTTTGGTTTGCTTTGGGAACGTCCTGCCTGCAGCTTTTGTATCCATTTGAGACGTAGCTGCTCCTGGTGATCAAGGGTGCTCTTGTAAAGCTTTCTATGTTGCGTCAACACGAGCAGGAGAAGAAGCAGACAACTTTGTGCGCACTTTTGGAGAGCGTCCTGATGAACCGCCCTCTCTAGAGGAGTACCAGGTGAGGCCCAGCATCAACGTGCTGCATTGGCTTTATCATCTCAAGGCTGTTGATGCTGCCACCGCCAGTGCCGCTTCCGCTGCTGTAAATACTCAAAAATCACTGTCAGTCTGGTGTGTCAATGTCAATGTTAGTGCCCATAAGTTTTCCGCTCTTTATGGGTTGCTCGCTCCAGGCTGAGATTGACCGCCTGCGCCATGCTGCTCGGACCATTGAGCTCCTGTGCACAGACGATGTACGAACTGGTGGGTAGATGCACACCCAACAGGCTGTTGCTAGCATGTAGGAGAAGCACTCTTTGTTGCTCTGGACATGGTGTGATTTGGATCCTTAGAACTGCGTCATAAAGTGCTCACAAGAGTTGCTGAGCATCTGTATGAAGAGGATGCTCCTGACTGCAGCCAAGCACGTCACTTGTATCCTGCCATTACGCCAGCTGTTGCAAAGCACGGCAGCGTGCCTGCCGGATTGCAGGCGTCATGGCAGCATGGAGAGTGAATTTGCAGGCATTCCTTTGCTCATGCGCTGCACCTGCTCCCTGCAGGCATTTATGTGGTGCGCTGCCGCGCCTTTAAAGAGGAGCTGACCGCCTCTGCCAAGATGCTTGAGAACAAGCTGCTTGACCAGGTGGGCACAACGGTCCTGCTGCCTGAGGCACGCTGTGGCCGTGCCCCCGGCTTGCTGTGCCTACTGGCTCCTGCATCACATGCCAGTACATGTGTGCCTGCCAGGCCGCCTGGCACCAAACCCAGCGCGGCCCCTGTCTCCTGTGCTTGCAGCTACGGGCTTTGAACCGAGCCAACAACATCAAGATCAATGAGGATTACAGCGTGATGATGACTGAGGTCGGCAAGGTGCGTGTGAGGCCCCTGGCTCACCCCAGTTTGGAAGCTGGGCCCAATCAGCAGCTGTGGCTTTGCCTGACCTCCTCTGCTTTGAGGTAGGCTACTGGCATGGTGCAGCACCTCCCCGGGTCCGTCTTGCGCCTGCTTGAGCAAGCGCAGGCAAGAACTATCCCTGGAATTAGGCGATCATCACATGCTCCCGTAAACATGGTTGCCTCAACCCGTGCCTGGCGGTCGCAGGTCAGCCACAGCAGCGAGGAGGTGCTGGCTCTGAAGCGCTTCATCCAGCGCTGCGCTCAGGACCAGGAGCGGCTGAAGGAGATTATTGTGCAAAACAAGGAGCGCGATGAGTTCATGTTCAATCATAGGTGAGGGGCGGGTGCTTGTCCGGCAGGAGCATCAGACAGCCAGCTAGCCCCACAATGATGAACCTTGCTGGATTGATGGCGGAGCGCCAGCCCATCCATTTGCCTCCATCAGGGCACACACCTTCTGGCTGCTGGGGTCATGCTTGCACCTGCATGGCTTATGCCCCGTCTTTGCTAGGACTTCCTGCGCTCCAAAGGTTGCACGCGCCTGCCGGCCACGCAGGTTCCCAGTGCCAGCTGAGGATTTTAAAATCGCCATGCGCGCATACGAGTGGCCGCGCAAGATGCTGGACATCATGAGAGAGGCCACCACAAAGGCCAACGCCGAGCACAAGGAGTTTGAGCAGCAGCTCAAAAAACGCCGCAAGGTGGGAACAACCACTCTCTGGCTTTCAGAGATACCGTGATTCGTAGCAGCAGCATCACCCTTAGGGTAACAGCCCCGAAATGCCGAACCATTGCTGTTGAAGTGTGACAAGCCCAGGATCATGACCTGCTGTGCTGCAAGCTTTGTCAAGCAAATCAGTCTGCTTACTTGGCTGCCATGCAGGAGTTTGGCGAGGTGCTTGATCGATATTCTTCAGAGATGGAGCAGTACCACACCAAGAATGAGATGATGAAGCGCGACCAAATTGCGACTGAGGTGGGTCTTGTAGGATGGAGTTTGCATTGAAACAGAGAAATCTGCCTGTGGCAGGGCTGCATTACTCTTGCTAATTGCCATGTACCTTGTCAGCCGCTTTTCCCTGGTCCTTATATCTATTGCTTTATGGACACAACTTGTGTCATTCACGGTGGGTTTAGAAGGTGCTTGCCTAGAAGGTGCTTGCCTAGAAGGTGCTTGCCGAATCACATTTGTTTGCTGTTGCGCATCCAGATCAGCAGCACAGGCACTGCGTTCTGCCTATTTGGTACGCCGCAGGTATCTGAGCTGTTTGACCAACTCAAGGCAGCCTCTGTGGAGGCGGAGTACATCAATGGGCAAGAGAAGATGTTCGGCTGGGCCCTCACAAAGTATGGCAATGTGGCCAAGGTGAGCAGCTGTGCAAGTGCTGCTTGACTGTTACCCCGAGATTGGCCCAGCAAGGTGCAAGCGTGACCATCGTGGACAAGGAGTGCATCACGCAGTCACGTGTGTGTTGGCGCAGTCATGCGTGTCGTGGCGCAGTCATGCGCGTGCTGGCGCATCACCTGCTGCATGGCTGCGCTTTCTGGGGCTTCTTATTGGTCAGGGTGCGCTTGCATCAGGCCTGGCTGGGGCATGAGAGGCACCACGTGTCCTGCCACAAAAGTGCCATTGTAGCTCAGTTAGTCACTCCCCACCTACGCGCTGACTTTCTTGCAGTTGATCAGCAGCCTGGAGCCGTATGTGACGCTGTGGACAACCATCAGCCAGTTCTATGACAAGTTCGCCGTGTGGATGAACGGCCCCTTCTACAAGCTCAATCCAGAGGACGTGGATGCGGAAACAAATGACGCATTCAGGTGTGTTCACCAGTGGCACTTTTTTAAGGTAACAAGGTGCACAAGCAGCAAGGCTGCTGGTGCCGCCCTTCCTGCATAAACCTTCCATGTACGTACGCTAGGACAGAGTAGCACATGGCTGCATGCTGATGCGTCAATCCATCACCGCCCAAGCCGTTCATTACCTGCACAGCTGCACATTGCACCTATACCTGCTTGGCCATGCACACATGCCAAACATGTGTGCACCCTGCGCCTGGCAGGCAAATGTACTACTGCTTAAAGGCTAAGAGGGGTTGGCCCGTACCTGCGTTGCCTGCCTCCATGCAGGCGGCTGTTCAAGTCGACCAAGTACTTCAGTGGGGCAGGTGGGGGAGAGGCGCGCGCAGCCCCGCTTGCGGTGGCAGAAGAGGGCAAAGCCAAGGTGACGGCCTTCCAGGAGCATTTGCCCCTCATCAACGCCATCTGCAACCCCGGCCTCCAGGAGCGGCACTGGGCGGTGTGTGTTAGCGGCCCACACCTGGCTGCTAGGGATGGTTTTCATGCTTCATCATGCTTCTTGATCTTCGTGATGCAGCCATATGTTTACTGCTGCAGTGCTTCTACTGCTGCTGTTGCTGAGCCAGTCACCATTGCCAATGCTCTCAGCTTGTATTGCCCACTGGTGTGTGCCATCTGCTGGTCCACCATGCTGCCTGTACGCGTCATGCCCAGGCTGGAGGCCGCACTATGCATCATGCCCTGCCGTGCCTGCAAAAAGTGCATGTCACAGCCCTATCTACAAGCTGTCCGCAGAGGCAAGCTCAGCCCCCTGGGATGCGTTCCACTTCCTCCAGGCTCTTGCTGAGATCGTGGGCTTTGAGATCAAGCGTGATGAGGTGACCAGTCTCAGGCGCCTCCTGGACCATGACATTGCCTCACACTTGAACAAAGTGACCGAGGTCTCTGACCAGGCCAGCAGGTGTGGCACTTGATGGACGGGATAGGAGGCCTTTGGGTACCTTGAATCTGCTTGTGTTTTTTTTACAGGCGGCTGGCTGCACTTCTTGGTGGCCAGATAGAGCGCCAGCCACTGACAAACCTGGCCCGCAGGGACTGCCGCTCTTACAACGCCTCGGCCTGAAGCCTTCCCTGCCTCCCTGCTTGCCTGTTTCCCTGCCTGCCAGGAAATCCACCACATGCAACCTTTGCATTTTTTGCTCTGACTTCCCTCTGCTGTGCTGCTGCTTCACGCGCCCAGGGAGTGGTCCATTGAAAAGGCCCTTGACAAGATGGCCGGTGACTGGGTCGGCATGAAGTTTGAGCTGGGATCGTGGAAGGAGACAGGTGTGCACCATCCCCCAAGCTCCACAGCACAGCATTTGGGGCTACTGTGCGCCCTGGCCTGCAAGGTTGAGTAGGAGGGCACACGTGGCCTGCTTTTTTAAGTGGGTGTGTCGTCATTTGTACATGCAATGCTTCACAATTTGTCAAAGGTGGCTTCAACCTAATGTGGTCCTCTGAAAATTCAAACATTGGCACCTCCCCTTGCCAATAGTGCTGAGTAGTACCATGTGGAGAAGGAAGCTTGGTCATGGTCCTGGGTACCACCAATGCTGTGGGATAGAGCTGTGGAGTGCCCCCGTGCTTATTTGTAGGCACCTTCATCCTCAAAGGCGGGCCTGTGGAAGATGCCCAGGTTCTTCTGGACGATCACATCGTGAAGAGCCAGGTGGGCTTGGCAACACCTATTCTGGCGGAAAGCTGATCCTTAGGCTGCATAGTAGCCTGCAAGCTGCTGCACCCATTCACATGCTGTGCAGCCCCTGCTACTACTCCCGCCTGATTGTTCACTCATCGACCTTAGGCAGCTCCACACCCTTAATCTGTGAGCGGATGCTTGTTCTTGCTCCTGACAGTGTCCTGCCGTACTGGCTGCACCCCTTGCAGGCCATGTCATCCTCGCCCTTCGCGGCTCCTTTCATGGATCGGCTTGGGCCCTGGGAGAAGAAGCTTGTCCGTTTCCAGGTCAGCGGTCAAGCCACATGGGAATGCTCCTTAGCAATGCGCCTGGCACGCAAGGCTGTTGTAAGCACGTGCTGCTGATGCAGCTGTGCATGCAGTGCGAAACTGCCTCTGCTTTGACGCCCCTCGCCCTGACTAATTGCAAGGTGGCATGGCTGCTGGAGGTTGCATTACTTGGCTTCCACAGCCCCCATGCCTTTGTCCCACGACCCCGCAGGACATCATTGAGCAGTGGCTCAAGTGCCAGAGCAAGTGGCTGTACCTGGAGCCCATCTTCGGCGCGGACGAGATAATGAAGCAGATCCCCAGGGAGGGGCAGGTGCGCCCGCTGCGGCCTACTCGCTGTGCCTGGTCTTTGTACTGCACTGCAGTGCACTTTGGCTGGCGGTGTTTGGACAGTTGTGCGCTTGCGCTGCAAAAGCCTGTTTGCGCCACGACACAAGTGCAAAGTCTCTGGCGAGCTCTGTGCTTGCCATGGCACACCCCACAGCGTCTCAGGCATGCCATGCTTTGCTGCGCGCGCATGGCAGGCGTTCCGGGACATGGACACCATCTGGCACCGCATTATGGAGCGTGTGCATGCCAACCCCCTGATGTCCGAGGTCGCAGACACACCGGGCCTGCTGGAGGAGCTGCAGAAGTGCAACCGCTCACTGGATATTGTGGAGAAGGTGCGCCCAATTGGGCGCAGGCGTGCTTGGGTGGTACGGGTTGTGAGCGCAGGCCAGCGTGCGCACATGCCAGGCAGTGCTATCACTTTGCGCAGTGTGTGCAACCTATGCAGCACGTGTGCGTGTTTGTTGGAGAAAAATGTTTTGCCCTTTCAACTCACTTGCCCTATGCAGACGCTAACAGGGCAATTAAAGCATGGACGGCAGCCCCAGTGCACACCTTGCCTGGCGGGCTGTGTGTCATGTTTTGCTCCCCATCCACTGCACAACCTTGCTGATTGGGTTGCCTGTGCTCATACGTCACCCTTGTAGCATGAATCACGCTGCGCGTCTCCCCCAGTTGGTCTGCTGTCAATCACATTCCTCTGCACCCTCCACACTCACTCACTGCGCGGCACCACTATGCGGCCTGCAGGGTCTGAACGACTTTTTGGACACCAAGAAGATGGCCTTCCCGCGATTCTTCTTCCTGTCTAATGACGAGCTGCTGGAGATCCTGTCAGAAGCCAAAGATCCTTTGCGTGTGCAGCCCTTTGTCAAGAAGTAAGCATAGTTGTGTCGTCCTTGCAGCGCAACAACTCAGTGCAGGGTTGCTCCCGCCTGAGCAGGCCTGCGCACCACTTTCCTTGCGCTGCAGCCTGTAGGCATATGCTCTTCCTGGGAGTCATAAGACAGATGTGTTGATGGCATGCTGCCCTTGTGCACACCTGGTGCATGCCCTGGTGTGCACACCTGCTCCGGCTTTGTCCGCAGGTGCTTCGAGGCTGTGCGTGAGCTGATCTTTGAGTCGGAGGGCGAAATCACAGGCTTGTTCAGCGTAGAGGGCGAGAAGATTCCTTTCATGGACTCTGTCAACCCTGCAGTGTCAGGTGGGGCGCTGGTCACAGGGGTTGTGCACTGCAATTTCAGTGGTGCTAGGAATGCAGTCCAAGCAACAGGCCTATCACACAGCCCGCTAAATGCGCAAACGTGATTTCAATAAAAATGGCCATCTTGCAGTGTCTTTGGCGTGTGCCTGTTCTGAGGCTGCTGGGTGCATGTTTGCTCCCTGGGCTGCCACCTGCCAAGCGCCTTGCTGTGTGCTGATGGAACAAACCCGGCACATTTGCGTGCCTGTGCCTGCAGGCGCTGTAGAAGTGTGGCTCCTGGAGGTAGAGGGGGCGATGAAGCGGACCCTGCACAAGGTGTGCAGTGGCGCTGCTGGCTGGGTAACGCTCTGCTTTTCTATGTTCTTGGGGTGCTTGGCATCACCGGTACAGCCAGATACGTGCATCACCGGTACAGCCGGGTAGGTGCGCGCACAGCCGCCTTTTTAGTATTGTCTGTGGATGGCTGGACATTGCTTGTAGTAGAGTCAGCCATGCAAATGTGCCACATGCTGCAGGTACGGCAGCATTCAATTTGTGAGCCATTTCCTTTGATCCTCTGTGTGTGGGTGCACATGCCTTGCCTGTTACTGCTGTCCTGCAACCCTTGTGCCACACTCGGTTGTGCGACCCTGCCCAGGTTGCTGGGGAGGCCTTGGAGGCGTACACCAAGGGCCCCCGCTCAAAATGGATCCTGAACTGGCCAGGCCAGCTGGTGCTCAATTGCTCCCAGGTAAGTGCCCCAGCGGCGCAAGAGCGACACTGCCCCTCAGTGGAGGGCTGTGTCACGGTGCAGCCATTCTGCCTGCTCCGGGCCAGCTTCCAAATTTGCTTTGTCTCATGCAGCACCACGGCAGGCTGCATGCAGCAGCGCGGCATGGCACCAATGTGTGCAACAATCCTCACAGGTACGCTTTTGGTTTCTACCCCCGATGCGCTGTGCATCTTGAGCTCACAGGTGTTTTGGACCCGGGAGGTGACCATGGCCATTGAGTCTGCGGGTTCTGAGGGACTGAAGGCGTACGGCGAGAAGTGCACGGCGGAGCTTAACAAGATTGTGAACCTGGTGAGGGTTGTACATTGGCATGTGGGATGGTTTGGGAGGGGCAGTCGGGGGGGCATTCAGCCCCTGCCCTCGCTTGTACCTCATTGAGCTGCTGAGGATGCCTGGGTTGAATGCAAGGTCAGCCCATGTTTAGAAACTGGGTAGAGGCAGGGCTGCGCTCGCTTGGCTGCATGGAATTTTGTTCAAGCTCGCGCAGACAGCATGTGTGCTGCAATGATGTGTTGTGCTGTGTGGGCTTCATGCGCAGGTGCGAGGCCAGCTGACGTCCTTGGAGCGTGCAACCTGCGGCTCACTTGTGGTGATTGATGTGCACGCACGCGACGTGGTGGATGACATGACGGCGCGTGGCGTCAATGACATCAGGGATTTCAACTGGTGCGTGGCCTTATCTAACTTGACGCGCCCAAGTGGTACCTTCTGCCTGTCTTTACGCGTCGGCAGCCGATGAAGTTTTGCAGCTGAAGCGTGTGCTCCTCTGATTTGGCCCCTTCACCCTGCGCCCCCATCCTCCTGGTTTGCGTCTGCAGGGAGAGCCAGATGCGATACTACTGGGAATTCCACGATGCCCCCCCCAGTGGCGTGCATCCCCAGGTCGGCAGCAGTGGCTTGTGCATTGAGTGTACCACCGTTCCCTTGGTTGCTTGTTTGGTGCACCTGTTGACTGTTTGATGAGACTGCTAATCATCACTGCTCTGTTCCTGACTGATCTTCTGCGGCGCTGGTCCTGCAGGAGACGCTGGTGGTTCGGATGATCAACGCTGAGGCCCTGTACGGCTATGAGTACCTGGGCAACTCGGGTCGCCTGGTCATCACGCCACTGACGGTAAGTTATGATTTTTCGCTCTGCACAGCTAGTGCTCGCTGCCCTCGCCTGCCTGCCCGCAAGCCACGAATGTCACATTGGCTGCGGCTGCTGCTGCTGCTGCTGCTGCTGCTCGTCCTGCTCTTGCTGGCATAGCAGCAGGCATGTGCCAATTGGCCTGCTGCACCTAATGCCTGTATGCTATGCTGCCTGCCTACCCTGTCCATTGCAGGACCGTTGCTACCGCACCCTCATGGGCGCTATCCACATGAACCTGGGAGGGGCGCCTGCTGGACCCGCTGGTGTGTGTGTGTGTGTGTGTGTGTGTGTGTGTGTGTGTGTGTGTGTGTGTGTGTGTGTGTGTGTGTGTGTGTGTG
>LFIK01003919.1_pt1 | contig 12066 bp, 16 predicted proteins | sample 643401 | NCBI WGS metagenome assembly LFIK01 (sample SAMN03777447, study PRJNA286221) | soda lake metagenome | biome: soda lake; feature: Kulunda steppe; material: water; isolation source: sample T5-Br brine of Lake Tanatar-5 | place: Russia: Kulunda steppe | collected 2010-07 | reverse complement strand
ATCCGTAAGTGCCTACGGAAAGTGGCCAACCTGCGGATATCCGTACGGATATCCGTACGGATACCTGAGTTACGGAGGCTAAAGGGGCCTTACGGATATCCGTACGGATACCCTCACTCCAGTAGGGTTCTAGAGCTCAAGGAGGATCATATCATGCATGATCATGGATCACGATTGATGATCAACGTTTGATCAAACGTAGAGCGCAAGTGCAAACACACACCTGCAGGCCAGCCACACCACTGGGCATATATAAAGTATATACTTTGAGGCAAGCTTGCCTTAAGGCGTGCACGAGCTCCTGCATGCGCATGCGCTTGGTCTGAATCAGTAAAGGATCCTCTGGAGGAGCACAGTCCTGGAGCACACACGAAAGTGTGATTTTCCAGCAGGGCACTTAACGTTTAACTTGGCCACAGGGCTGTTACGTATACGTGGGAGAAGGGATGGTCGGCTGATGCAACAACACCAATTCTCATCGCGTACGTGTACGTAATAAGGGCTCCCCTGGAGCAAATAGAAGCAAACGCCGACAAAGAGAGGGAGAGAGGAGTCCGTCGTTAGGCAGGGTTTGGATGAGGCAGCAGTACTGGCAGCTCCGGACAGCACTAAGCAGGGGCAGGCTGCTTGAAAGTAATTACTGTAATGCCGCAGCCATGCATGAGCAGGTGATATACTGGGCTTTGAGGTTTACCGTGCACAATTTGTGTGCACACACAATCTGTGCTAGCAAGCTAAAACCAAGCACATCACTTGTTGGATACATAAGCTACTTTAAAAGTTGTGTTGGCCTTGTCCTACCTTCTGGCTTGTCCATGGCTTAGTGGACCATTTTCACATTTTTGACTTGGTCTTCACCACGCAACACCTGCTTTGTACGAGAAAGGATCGTGCATGGTGATGGCCATCCCCTGCTGGTATGACACTGCCACAGCCATGCAACAGCGTTAAAGGACATAAAGCAGCCTCTGCATGTTTAAAAACTTGGAGCCAGCCAGCTGTTTTGGTCGTGTTGCTTCTGACGCGGACAGTCAGGCTGAGAATTATGTGCAAGGATTGGCAAGTAGCAACAAGGCAATGGAAATCCCAGCTAGGAGGTTCAGGTACGTTATTCATTTGTATCTTTATACAAAGATACATCTTTATCTTAATCTAGGGTCAGGAAGCAAGTCAAAACTGAAGAAGGAGCCTCATACGTCCATCAGAATGACAACTCTTGTGTCTCTAAGGAGTATTTTGCTCCTCCATCTTATCTTCTGGCCCGATCAAGCTATTGGTGATGAGCCCCTAAATCATCCATCATCGGAACCTAAATCTTCCAGCACATCGGCCAGGTCTGTCAGACCGTTACAAATGTGCTGGAAAACCAGATCTGGTTTCTAGAAGATTTCCCATTAAAGCCTTGCTTGCTTGAATGCACTGGCCACAGAGTTTGCACTGGCTTGATCTTTGGACAGATTGGCGCCACCTTACGTTTCTGCCGCTTGGCTTGCCCCTTCAGCAGGATCCTGATGGCATTTGGCTTTGTGAATTTGTCGCAGATCTGGGCAAGATGTGTGCTTGACTATTGCAATATAGTATCAGATGATATAATATTCAGCACGTGCTGGTGGATGTGCAGTGCAGCAAGGAGCTCTGGTTCTCAGGAATGCAAGCATGGGCTTTTGTTTTAAACAAAAGCCAGCCCTGGCAATCAATGCAGTAGCACTCATGTTCAGAGCTGGTCTGTGTAAGTTATTTGCAGAATACTTACCCCAAGTTTTATTTGCAGCCATTCTTCAATCACAACCGGAGTCATCTCGCAGTACTACTGTGATCAGAACCACAGTCGGATGCTGATTTACATGAAGTAAATACTCCTGGCCCTGGGGGGAGCAAGCATGAGTGGCAAGACCTCCAGTCTGTCAGCCCTCTTCAATACAAAAGTTTACATTGAAATAAGTCTTCCAGATGGGTTGACCGCTGGGCCCACTAGTCACCATCAATCAGCTACGAATTTATTGATGTTGATACGTTGAACAAGTAACAATTTTATGAGAATTGCATTCAAGAGAAATAATTGACCTCCTAAACACTGATTGCTGTAAGAGAAACCTCCAGGTAAAGACAGGGCCAGATTGGAAGCAAAATAAATGTGCTCAAGCTGGAAGCAAAGTAAATGTGCTCAAGCTGTAAGCGAGAGAGAAAAAGGATTCCCTGACATGTTTCTAAGGAGAGGTATTTTATGCTAGCTCCACTGTCTGCAGACGGTCCTCCAGAGGAACGGATGGACCTAACCAGGCAGAAATGGTTTGGTTTAGAGAAGGAAAATGTGTTAGTGCTTGCGCAGGTCTGACCGCAGGAGGTTTCTAGGGCGAATTTGCCCCTGCACTGTGGAACATCCTTAGTTAGCTGCGATGGCTAAATGGGGGACATTCATGGTGTCATGATTGATCAGCCATTTGCCATTCATAAAACGTAAGAATGTCTTCGTACTACAAAGTTTGTAGATTGTACAAGAGCCATGGTGTGCACAGGGTGGCCTAGATTCTCTAAGTAATCTTAAACAAACTAAGGGGGTGGAATTGAGAGAGATGAACCCAAACGCCAAGTGAATTTGCCCGACTGAGTCGAGCCGACTAGATGCATTATTAAATTTCATCTTACTGACCATTCGTCTCGTATACAAAGAGGTGACACTGAGCACAGCCGAATCAACCGCTGCATTCGATGTAGATCGCCTTACAGGCTTTTCTTTATGGTTATTTTCTGTCTCAGGAACCGCACGTACGGAGATGGCGTTGCACCCTTCTCAATACCCAAGGCCAGCCTGCACAGGACATGCCTTGCACAAGACCACACATTGTAGATCATACTTGAGGTAACACGTGCCAATGGTTCATGCTTGAGCTCCTGATTCAAGTACTTGGATCTGGACGGAACTGAATTGCTTTCATCATGGTCCGTCGTCAGCGCGTCAGACGTCTTCTTGGTCAATGGGATTGCAACTCAATGAAGCATCTACAGGAGGCATGGGACATAATCATGATGTGCTCCTTTTTGCACAGGTCTTGTTTTAGGTGCCACGTGGCTCAGCGTGCGGACACTGGAACCAGTTCCATCCCTGCTCAAATTGAAACGCTCCAAAATGCTCCTCAGGCAAGCTTAAGCAATCATCTGTTTGTGAAGCAGGCTGCATCTGTATGCGAGTCGCCTTGTATGTATAGAGTGAGGTGCTGTTGAGCCATGGTGTGTCCAATGGGCTGCCTTTTGTGCATTGCCAAGCACTCTGATGACATTCAGTTTTCACCTAGAGATGTTGCCAGCCACACCAGTTTAAAGGCCATGACAACGGCCACATTGATCCTGAACTGCACCTAGATACCATAAAGAATTGCTGCCAAGGTGGAGCTCTTCAATTGCTCCAGTGTGCCCCATGCCAAGCATGAGATGCTTTATATCTGTAGATCGTGTAATGTAAATAAATCACTTTGGAGTTGACCTTTCCAAAGATGCGGCCTTGCGCACCTGTGATCGCAACTTTGCAGGAAAAGGGCAAGCTCACTTTTTCTTGGTATGATCACTGGTAAGCCTGAGGCAACCATTGGAATTTCACTTCCTCAGTCAGTTTTTTTGCTTGGCAGGAACTTGTGTTAAGTACGCATGCAAATCAAGGTGTGTGGAGCTCAGCATACTGACTGCCTAAGATTAAGGAGTGCATCAAACAATTGGGGATACTGTCTGGCAGCTTCAAAGTTTGACCGCTTGGAGTCCTCATGGACGCCATTATTGTTGCACTTTTTTGAGGCAGACATCTTTCTTCTTAAGGGCCACACCTGTGCTCATTTGCAATTTAGGTATCCTCTCTCTCCACTTACTGGTCTGGATCCCAAGCGTCCCATGCATGTGAGCTTTTGCTGATGTTGTTCATCCTAGTAGACATGCATATGAGATTCAAGTATGGATCCATGCGCAGATAAATTGACTTTATTTTCATGGGCAACCTCTACATTGATGTGATAAGCAGACGCCTGGTTATTATGGCTCTATTCAAGCTCTCGGCAGGATAATTGCAGCTGCTCTCTCTATATATCCTTCTGGTCTTTCATTCACTATGCTGTGATATATTAGTCAGCCTCCAAGAATGCTCCTCCACATATGTCTACAGTTCGATTTGCTTGGCATGAGCCTAGTTGTCTGGTCAGACTCAAAAGGCAATTGGTCTTGCATGAGCGACCGATGCCCCCACAGGTACGCTTAGTCAATTGCGTGTGCAGGGTGACCCACTCATAAGGTTGGCAGGGTTTCCAAGAGGACATTACTTCGCATCATAATCTCATGTGTTTTGAGGCTTGGCATATCACACAGGAAGAAGAATCTGGCAATAAGGCACATGGGCGTGCTCGGCAATATGCAATATTGCAGAGGCGCACGGGACACACAGTGCACGTGTTTGCAGTGTGCAGTATTTTCAAAGAGCGCCTACTTTGTAGCAAGGTCGGGCCGTTTTTAAGCGGTTGGCAAAATTACAAGCATTGCTTTAAGATATGGCAGACGAGCTCCACTTTGCCTAAGCTTTGCCTAAAATATGGCACATGGTGCATTCTTTCAAATATCAATTTGTACATACTCTCCATTACAATCAGCCTAAAAGGTATGTCGTGATCAAGCATATCTTCACACTTCAATGCCCTTAAGTTTTAACCTTGTGTGCACAGGCTGGCACCTCTTTCTGAGGGGCGGATTGAGGGGGACAGCTTGCAATGCTCTTATCATGGGTAAGCCTTATAACCTCCATAAAAAATGTGTGAGGATGCACGTGATTTTTCCAATTGCAGCTACAGTTTCTCTTGCTGATAAACTGATTATCTGTCCTGTATTGCATTGCTCTGAAACGTGCAAGAGGGGTGTCACCTGTGTCTGAAATTGAGGCGCATCTTTTGCGCAGGTTTGGTGATATGGGTGTTAGTGGGTCTACTTTGGGGAAGTGTGGGTCTACTTTGGAGAAGTTTTAAGGATAGGTAGATAGGCAGAATTGCAATTGGAAAAAGTGGAGGAGAACAGCTGTTGGGCCCAAACAAAAGTTTATGAAGAAAAGTTCCCAAAGTCCAAATAACACCCCCCTGTAAAGTTTTGTTTACAAGTCAGGCTCAATAGCTTGGTCATAATGCTCAACATTTGAGGCAAGAGTTTGTCCACCATGCATTTGATGGTGGACGTGCAGTCCTCCATTTGAGCATACATACTCCCTTGCAAACACACTCCAATACAGCCTAGTATTAGCACCAAAGGGACCAAAGGTACCCATACATTTAAGCGCAAACTTTGATGTGCTTAGGCGTGATCACGCTGAACAGGTGGAGGTTCAGCTGCAATGGCGCGTGTGTCCAAATCCCACAGATTGATGATCCTAAAGCGCATGCGACCGCGATTGCGAGTGCTCGATCTGGGGTGCAGGTACGCACATTAGGCAGTCCCTAAGGGATCAAATATTTCGGTAGCATTAAACGTATTTGATGCAAGCAAGTGGTGTGGCATCACAGGATTGCTTCTGAACTATTCAGGTATTTTACCACCACTAGGCCTCGCTGACTCTGATGAAAGTGTGTTAGACACTTTGGTAGATGGGATCCAGTCTCATAGAATGCAGTTTTATATCTTTGAACTAAAAGACCACAGCCAGACACTGGAAAATCCAAGTTCACACATGACACTCACCTAGCAAAACATTAAACATGCTAGCCTAGTCAGACAAGAACTGCTTAAGGTTTGTTATCACACATTTCAGCGCCATCTATCAGTGAATTTCTATCATCAGCAGCAACTCAGATTGTTTGAATCTGAATTACTTTTCAGTTGAATTAAAGCAAACATAGTTATTTCCTCATTGTAAGCCTACATCTAAGATCCAAACTTTTTCTTGGGATCATTTGCAACGATTGCTGTCTTTTTTCTGTGTTTCTGTTTTTGGGACTCATTGCACAGGCCTTGCCAACAAGGGTTCAGCATGGATTGCTGTGGGTCTTACCCCATGCAGCTGCCGGCGAGGTGCCGTTCCCGAGCAATTTGGGTCACTTGGATGGCACAAGGTATTTTCAGACATCCAATAAATGCCTTCAACTTTTCTGTACCATTTCTGTACAATGCACTAGCACGAGCTCACTTATATAGCACATAATGGGACGCAATTGTTTCATGCCTTGTATAGCTTTGTTCACAAATTTGTGATCACCATAAGCCTTTACACCCTGTAATTTTATTAAGCTAACAGGAGGGCAGGTGGCATGGCACCGAGGCAAGGCTTCAAGTTGCATTCATTTTATTACCCAAATCTTCTGCAAGAATACAGAAGAAAGGAGGTGCGGGTCAGAGCCCATGCAAGATCTTTGCTCGACTTGATTTTTACTGCAAATTTCACTTAGTCAGTACACACATATACTTCTCCAGCTTAGTGGCCACAGGCTTGCCCACGTACAATACATGGCTCAGACAAAATTGTGTGGCTCAGAAACAAGTTGTATCATGCTCATCTTGCAACTTTGCTGCATTTGCTGCACATTTATGCAACTGGATCACCTGCTGCAGATTTACATGGAACGTCCGAGACATGCCCTTGCGCTGGGACACGGTAAATAGCGGGAAAGCTTAGAATGAAAACGAACAAGGCTTTTTTGATAAGCTTTAGATGCAGGGTAGCTGCCAGCCTGTGTAGAGTGGGCCACAAAAAAATGATGAACCAGTCAGGATGCTTGCGAAAGACGCTGCAAATGGAAGCAAGTCCACAGGAATGAAAATATTTACAAAGCCACAACTCTATGTTCAGCATGCTTGAGGAACAAATGCTTTATTGTGCAGGTTTTAGAGAACATCATGGACCCAAGCCACGTGCCCCATGCCCACCATGGTGTTCAGGTACACATGATAGCATGAAATGGCAACCTTGCTTTAACTTGCACAACAGGCCTACTTTGTGTGGTCCTGAAAGGTTGGTCACAGTCTTGTCGGACCTAATGACCATTCATATTCTCAAAACATGCATTCAGCTTCATGGCAAGAATTGCAATGACCACTACCCATATCATCTGTGATGTAATTGCAATTCTTCCCCGGCACATATTTTCTTGGCTACAGCACTTCATGGCAGCTCTATCCACAACTCAAAACAAATATGTTTACTTTCAGGGCGATCGCTACCAGGTCTCCAGCTTCTCCATGACGCCTTTGGAAATTGATGAACAAGGGTTTACTGTGGATATGGGCGCAGCACCCCCGCCGTTGGACTCTCTGCGCATCATAGGCCACTGGCAGCCACCATACAGATACCGTGTGCTGTGAGTAATTGAGCGTGTGTGCTGTGAGTGACAGGCGGTGTGTTCTGAGGTAAGTCCCAGCTCCCCTGTATAGTAAGTGACTCCAAGCTGCAGATTTGGGGAAGAGGAAGGAATGGGGCTACCATGGGCACCTGTGAATGGGAATGGGCACCTGTGAATGGGAATGGGCACCTGTGAATGGGAATGGGCACCTGTGAATGGGAATGGGCATCTGTGAATGGGAATGGGCATCTGTGAAGAGGAAGGCATGGGGCTACCATGGGCACCTGTGTGGAGGGCAAGAAGCAAGCGCCATGGCTTTTTTTCGCAGAGGCCTGACATCTAGAACATCTGATGGCAAATGATAGTCCGTGTTTTGGATGAGGCATGTCTCCATTACTTGGAAGAGGGGCTTCCATTTGCGAGCCAAAGACATATGCTGTGCTTTGCCGTGTGTTCTTTATATCCTTCTCCTGTTAAGAGCATATTGGGTAATGAGGTTGCACTTATCAATCAATTAGTAAAATCAAATAGAAGAGCAACTGTACCCACATGCATCCATTTGCAGCCTTCCAGGAGGACCCAGTTTTGAGAATTGGTGCATCCCAACCAAACCTGGCTGGTAAGGTATTGAGTCAGTGAGTTATGATAGTGTTATTTCCAAATGTTTCACCAAACAGTCACTTAACTACCGATTGTCTCCACAATTGTCAAGAAACACAGATGTTGGGAATCGTAATGTGGCGTTATAGTTGTGCATTTTTGGCACATCATGCTTCCTACGTCATTATACACACGAAATGTATGCGCATGTTGGCAACATAGGATTTATACTCGTGCTTTTGTGTGCAGGTGCCGCTTTATGTCAAGCTTGCCCCACCCGCCCACAGTAAGGAGGGCCATGGAAAGAGTTACAAATGAACAGACATTAATACAGACCTATGCAACAAGATTGGACTATTGCACTTGAATCGGTGCACATTGATCAGGGGAAGGAGTAACCTTGAATAAGGGATGATAAATCCATTCCATTTTCCGTATTCCCTGCTGGTACAAGGCACGAGTAAGAGTGTTGAGCTACAATAGCTAAACATGTGTGTGCGTGTGTGTGTGCGCTCAGCAGTACCCCAAGCAGGCCTTTCACTGCTCCTGCAAATGTTGTTCCCAAAGTAAGGACATCACATGTCTCAATCATTAGTGTCTTATGCCTGCCCATGCATCTACCAAACAAACAAACACCTTGCCTTAGCTGCCCATGCAGGCCCCTAGCATCCCAAAGTCACTGCCTGAATTAAAGAAGCGCCTGGGGGTATGGTTCCTGAAAACCTTCCCCACCCTTGACCACCTTTATCGCCAGCAAGTGCTGGATGGAGACGCCATGATCCTACATCTTGCGGCAAGTACCAGAATCTGCACTCTACCTCGCATGCTCCTCAATATTTGAGGCATGGGTGAGCTAGCTTAGAAGCTTAGAAGGTGTTCAAGAGGGGCCAAGGCATGTAATTGGCAGTCGTTGGGCAAACGCGCAGCCTGCATCCAGGAGATGGCGCTGTCATGTGCTCACACACAACACTGTGGCTGCTGTTGACACCGCATCCGTGGTCAGTAACAAGAGGGTCTGCAGGTCCTAACTGGACAGGTCCATTGCAGGTCCTAACTGGACAGGTCCATTGCAGGTCCTAACTGGACAGGTCCATTGCAGGTCCTAACTGGACAGGTCCATTGCAGGACGCTCTGTGATAAAGCTGAAGCTGATGTTGCTCTTGTCCTGCCTTGTGATTCATCCCCTCGCCATTGATTTTTGCAATGCCCTGTGCTGCCAAGACCTGCGCAGGCTGCATCACTGTTCAGTGAACAGAATCAATATTTGTGCTATATCTGTCTCTGGGGGGTGCCTGTTCACTCAGGAGCGGGAGCTCTTCCACAAAAGGCGCGGTGATTGGCGACGGAACTATTACATGCCAGCCTCTGCTGGTGGGTGAGCTCATGCTTGCTTGCCCCGCTGCTTGTGGTGCTGCAGGAAAAGGCTGAGAGGCCGAGAAGCACATGGGGTTGAAGAAAGACACAAGCAAGGGAGTGCTTGAAGAGAGCAACACCGCAATGCTTGGTCAGCAAAAACAAGAATTTTTTCAGGTTCAGCTGATAGACAGCAGTTCTCAACAATTTCTGCTGCCATCTGCTGATGCACCCGATGCAGACATTCAAGTCAGCACATTCCGTCGGTGGTATGATACTTTTGGCGGGCAAGTTCCCACATGCAGCCAAGCAGATATGGATGCAGTTGCACAACCCTTACCCAAGGAGCAGGTGAGGTGACGGGCAAGAGAATGGAGAGCGTATGCATTTGAGGCGCAAACCAAGGGGGAATGGGGCTGCCAGTGCAATTTAAAAGTGTGTAAAGAACAGATGGAGCAGCCGAGCACCCATAGCAGATGTGTAACACTGGGCCTCATGAAGTTTGTTTTCGTTCATCAGATGATGTCGGCTCAAAAGGTCCTACAGGACGTTTAGCAGGACTTACAGCATGTTTTAGCAACCCTTAATAGATGCTGGCCTTTGGGTGTATCAAGGACTCCCGTAAGTTGCGGATGGTCATTGTTTGCAATATCCGTCTCTTGTCTGAGCTGCTCCGTATCCCAATCCCAAGCATTGATTCACTCACATGCATTTTGATGCCCTGTTACCAATGTGCCGGTGCTCTTGCTTGTGGCTCATTAACTTATGTCTATGCTCATCAGCTTGGGTCCACAGCCCCTTCAGCCAAAACATTTCTGTCAAACCTGCTGTCAACTCGCATAATCCTGAGGTTAGATCAGCAATGCAGCAGCACCTGCCACACTTTTCCTTGAACACATTTGCATTGCATGCCACCTGTGCACAAACCCGCATCCACATCCTGAGCCGCCACAGGTTTCCTTTTGGATAACTAATCTTGCTATTTGCCCATTGCTGTGCACAGAGCCTTGCATCCAAAATCATCCATATTTGATATATATACGCTATAGTGGACCCTAAGTGGGCTCCTCAGCTTATGAATCAGTGATCACAGCACGCTCACACACACACACGCAGACACAGACACACACACACATTTTCTTTGAAATTTTTCATGAAAAGGCTGAAAAAAGAGCTTTACCCAGTGCAACCTTTTTTTTGGGGCACCTCAGGTCCTGGATCGCTGGTCACAGCACACTCACACCTGCGCGCACTGCCTTGCGGCGGTGAAAGTGCTGGACATTGCCATCCCCGTGTGCGCAAGCCTGGGGCTTCTGGCAGCAGCTGCTGCTGTCGCAAGCCTGGTGCGTGTGGGTGGGCATATTTTGTATGTACGGACGTGTGTGCGCGTGTGCAAGCATGTTTGTGCGCACGCACTAAGCATCAGAAACCATCAACTGTTTCCCATGGCCGGAAGCCCTCCAGTAAACATGTGGAGAAAACTGAATTAACAGCTGCATTGCAATCACCGATTGTCTGATACCCTTTTTCTAACTCATTCATTGTAGCATAGCTCATGTGCACAGCAATAAGCTCACGCGGTTTGTATGAACAAATGACAACTGACTGTCATTGTCTTCAGGTAGCCACGGCCTCAAATTTCAGCGCAGTCCACCCATTCAGCTGCTCAGATGTGAATGGCAAATATATTTCCACACCTTTCTCTGCAGCTTTGGCCATTGTGATGCAGGTATGCCATTGTTAGAATGAGCGAGAGGATTGCCAATCTAAATATTGGCAGACACTGTCTTTGCTGGGAAGATGGCCGGGAACCCGCGCTAAACATCTGCAAGCAGCAACTGCAGCAGCAGCTGCAACACCGTGTGAATCTTTCAGTGAAATGCCTCAGGGCAGATCTCAAAGTGCCTACGATTGGGTGCAATCTGAGGGCCTATTAAATGGCTCCATCCCTTTTTGATTAGGGTTGTAACAGCAACGATATTGTATTCCAATTTTGTGCATGCCCAAATGGTGCTCCTCCAGGTGATCTCGCTGGCTTCCAAGCAAATCTCAGCAACTGGTGCTGCTGCAGCAGCAGTGGCTGTAGCCTTCCTCCTGGCATTCAAGGCCCTACAGCGCTGGCGCGCCAGCTACTTCTATCTAGGTTATGATCATGCCACACGCTGAGCTGAGCTGAGAGCTACATACATATGCATATGCATATGGTCATTAAGAGGGCCTTGCCAAGCTGCACATCTGACGCAGCCTAAAATAAAATGTTGTTTAAACTTAACGGCTCTGGCGCGAAAAGCTCGCCATTTAAACTTGTAGGGTGCACTGAAATCATGCAAATTTTTCATCTTCACCATAATTCAAACTAGGTAAAACAAAGTACTATTGCGGTACCATTTCAGTTTGTCGGCATGACCGGTTATGCTTGCCTACTAAAAGTATCTTCAGGTGCTGTGCAATTTATAGGAATTCATAGACGTGGCTTAAAATTTTTGTAAAGAAAAACTCATCTGGAACTCATCTTTTACATGATGATGTAAAAGATCAGGAGAGCTCTCCTCTCGATGTGATTAGATCTTGGACTGAATGATTTAACTATATAATTAAGGTTTACGGTGCGTTTACAATGGTTTGTGCTTAATTCTGAATTAATCACTCGAATTAATCACCCCATAATTAATCACCCCCGCTTTTACAACCATCGTGATTAATTATGAGATTCTTCTTAATCCTTGAAAATTCAAAGAAGGCCAGAACATCCATATTTGCATCTTGGTAAATGGACAGGGGCAGACAAGGTGAACCTCCTGACGTCCTGTCTCATCCTGTT
>LFIK01003918.1_pt1 | contig 12069 bp, 20 predicted proteins | sample 643401 | NCBI WGS metagenome assembly LFIK01 (sample SAMN03777447, study PRJNA286221) | soda lake metagenome | biome: soda lake; feature: Kulunda steppe; material: water; isolation source: sample T5-Br brine of Lake Tanatar-5 | place: Russia: Kulunda steppe | collected 2010-07 | reverse complement strand
GGGCACCTGCGATGGAAAGTCGATTATCCACCCTCGCAACCTGTGGGTTCGGGGTTCGAACCTCACTGGAGGCCACAACCGGCTAAGCTGCCCTCGTTCGGCAGATACAGCCTTGAAACCTTACCTTTTCTTGCCCAGTCTGACTGTCTTTGGTTTTCTTTCTCAACGGCACAATGGACTCTGCCATTTCATTTCGGACATTATGGACTATTTTTTGGCTGGCGAAGACCAGCAACAGATTAATCAGCCTAATGACCTGGCTGGCGGTCAGCGGGTTGGCGGTTAACCCTAACTTGTCTTCCTGTGCCTCTTAACTCGAAAATGACAGAACATTTCTACACAGCTAGCTGCACATGCCTGAGCGAACCGCAATTGAGCCACAGCAGGAATTGGAGGGATCAACAGGGCAGTCAAAATCTTCATGGGGCTCGTCACCCGAAAATAAAACAAAATGAAATTTATTTTGCATCAGGGTTTCGAGCTCTTAAGTCACCCGGTCATCTAATACCAGTAACCTCCCCTTACCTGATCCCATTGCCTGATCCCAAGGATCGTGCCAGCATTTACCTAGATTGTGACCACTAAAAAAACACTCCTGCACCTATTTGCTTGGTGCGCAGCCCGCACACCTCTGGCAGGCAGGCAGGCAACTGTCCTGAAAGAGCGTGCATGTGATGAGGTGCAAGAGCCTGCCCAAACAGGCATCACCCACCATACAAAAGCACTGCCCACAATGAGTCTGATGGGGCCACCACAAATAATGGATGGACAACCATGACGTAATTTGCCTGACAATAGAACTGAAGCACGCACACACACACACACACACATACGCACACACACACACATACGCACACCCACACTCAAGTGTTCACCACAGGACAGGCAAGGCACATGGTGAACACGCGCTTGATGTCTTTTGGTTCTGGAACACTGCACCCCTGACTAGTCACAGCTGACAGCTGTACGTGTGGTACCATGGCATGTACAGGCGGGGCAGCAAATGTACAAGGAAGGCAAAAATGCATTATATTCAAAGAGTGCAGTGCTGACGACCTCTCGGTCGTCCAATGCGGCAAATATCTTCACATGTCCACATGCACTGCACACGTTTCTGTGCGTCGTGGATGCAAGCACGTGCAGCCCAGCCCCTCATCCCACACCGCCCAGTAACCAGGAATAATAAAAGGGTGTGTGCCTGGCACCTCATGCTCTCGCTTGCGCATGCACATCTGGTGGCAGGTGCACACCTGTCTAACTGCCCTGGCAGCGAGGGGCAACAGTGCTGTCACACTCCGGCACTGCGCGCATCTGCCATGCTTGCTGCTCTGCTGCGCCCGCTGAACCCCACACGCATTCGCACACCCACCTTGCAGCCCACCCGATCCCTAAGCACGCCTTGCCCCCAGACTGCCACCCTCTCCCTTCACGACACAGCAGTCACAACAAATGCTGTCCCAGTGCATGCGCGTGCTGGCCTGCACACGCGAGAGAGCACTGCATGCATGCATCGCGCCCTGCCTGCAGATAGAAGCGTACACACTTGGCACACTCTGCACACACCACCCATACGTCAGTTCCATGCCCGCGCATCCCCTCTGCCACGTCCCCGCCACAGCGAGGGCTGCTTGGGGCGGCCTCACCTTGCACTGCGCGAGGCAAACTGTGTTGCACACTAAGCGCCCCCACCCTCGCGACGCGTGCACGCACCCCGGGCCAGGCAGCTTCACCCCGCCTCCCTCCCTCCTGTCTGCTCCCCCCGCCCTGCTGATGGAGAGCTTATTCACGAGCAGCCGCCCCTGCGTGTCCATCAAGACCCACGGACTAAGCACGCTCCGCTCAGAAGCCCATGCCGCCCATGCCACCCATGCCGGGCGCCATGCCAGGCGTCATGCCGGGCGCGCCCATGGGGCCACCTGCTTGCTGCATGCCGCCCATGCCCATCTGTTGCATTGCCGCTTGCTGCTGCATCTGCATTTGCTGGGCGTACGGGTCCATGCCCCCCTGCTGGGGCCCCTGCACCGCGAAAGGCAGGGCCATGCGCTGTAGGGTCTCAGTACGCGCCATGCACGGGGTCAGGAGCACCTGGGTTTGTGAGCCCGCAATGCACAACACATGCGCAGCCTTGCACAAACAGCCTCGGCGCAGCCGCTTGACGCACCAGTTTGGTAGTCGCCTCGGGCCGGCGGGCCTTAGTCCACCCCACCCCTGTTCTGTCAAAACCCCATAGGAAGAAATGCAGAGCGAGCGATCAAGCAGTGACCTGTGAACCTCCCCATTGCTGCTTGATGAGGAGTTGTTGGAAGAAAGGTCTGTGGAGCTTCTGTGAGGCACTTGGTCTTAAAACTCCCATCAAGCCCGTCATGGCAGCAACCTGTTGCTGCAGCGGAGTAGTGCGCGCCCTTACACCTACCGCCTGCACTGCACTCCTCACCGGTCCATCCACCCACTGCACCGCGACTGCCACAACAAATGCAGCGTGCACACAGCAGTGACAAAGCCACAGCGCGGCGGCTGCGCCGTGCGTGAAGCTTCCCTGGTGCTCGGACACCCACACCGCAAGCAATCGCTCAAAAACATAATGCACATGCCTGAACCTCCTTGACCCCTCCCAACCCTCAACACTACCCCTCCCAACCCTCAACACTACACAACCCAACCCACGCGGCCCCCACGTACCGGCTGCCCCATGCCAGCCATAGCTTGAGGCCCGATCATGCCTGCATCCATGCCGCCGTAGCCGCTGCCTGCGCCTGCGCCGATGGCCCCCATATCACCGCCCCCGCTGCTGACTAACGACGCCGCTGCGCTGCCCGGGGCCCCGCTCTGGCCACTAGCTGCGGGCAGCACAGCACAGCATATGAGTGGGGAAGTGTGCCGCGGCGGGGGGCGCATTCAGAGTCGGGCGCGAGGGGCACGAGAGGGAAGGCATGAATAACTGGGACGATAGGAAACAGAACAAAGGGAGACGGGGGTGGAGCAGATGTGAGTAGGGGTGTGGGCCAGTCATGGTTGGGCGCGTGCCTGCCGGCGCCACCAGGGGCACTGAGACCGGAGGCCTGGCCTGAGGTCGCAGGCTTGAATGAAGGCCTTATCCTTGTAATCCTTGAGACCAGAGGCCTGGCCTGCAGTCACAGGCTTTCTTGAATGGAGGCCTTATCCTTGTAATCCGTGAGACCAGAGGCCTGGCCTCTGAAGCATGAAGCGCTTCTGCGCCTGCCATACGGTGGCTGGCTCCATGGTGGCATGGTGGGGGTGATCGCAGTGTGAGGGCAGCGGCTCTGGGAGCGGCGCTGCAAGGAAAGAGCGTATGCCTGGCAGCACAGGCGCGTCTGCTTGGCTGCAGGGGGCAGAGGTGCAGGCTGGTCCTCCTCGACCCTTCCAGGAAGCAAGCAAGCTTGTCGGCAAAACAGCAACGAGGGCACCACTTCCGTGTTGCTTGAAGTGCAACCGGCAACACGTCAAGAGGTGGCTGTGCCCACTATGCCGGCACCACCGTTCTGTATGGCCGCTGCAAACCATGTAGCGTGCAAGGCTGGAGGCACCACACAGTGCATGAACACACAAAAGGCAGCAGCACCATGAGAAGCCACAGAGCCCCTCGTGGCCTCGCGACGCGCTCCTTCTGCGTAGCCTCCCTCACTGAGGGCACGCGGCGCACACCCACCTGCGTACTTGACGATGAGCAGCCGCTGCTTGGGGTCGTCCGGCACACACACCTGGCCATCCATCTGGCGGATGGCCTTCTCAGCCAGCGCCCTGTGCGGGAGCCAGGCAAGCAGCAACAGAGGGAGTGGGGTAGGCTGCTGGGCACGCGCGGCACATGGCTCAGCAGCAGAGGGAGTGGGGTAGGCTGCTGGGCACGCGCAGCACATGGCTCAGCAGCAGAGGAGCGTGCAGGGACCGCGTGATGCGCACAGGGGGCGCCTGGCGGAAGGGAGCAGGTTGCCGCTGTGAGTGCCATGCTTGGCAGGGCGCTGGGCGGTAAGATACTACTGGTAGGGGAGAAGGCTGGCATGGACATGGTGCAGGTGCAGGCAGCAACTGAGCGGCTTGCAGCATGGGGGCCTGGCCCCAAACCAAACGCCCATTTGAGGACAATCTGTGCTAGTTTCCCAAGGGCTTGCCCTGCGGCATTTTCTTTCAGCCAGATGTTATGACATGAGTGTGGATGTGCGCCACACGGCCATTGTGCCTGGACACACTCACATTAACACACACCGACGCCCAGCATGCATGTCAAGCTCGCAGCGCCTGCGCGTGTGTGCACCCACCTGCTCTCATACGTCACAAACGCGCAGCCCTTGCTCTTGCCCTGGGGCGTGCGCAGCACCACCAGCTCCAGGATGGTCCCCACAGTGCTGAAGATGGACCACAGGTCTGCCTCAGTTGCCTCAAATGGCACCTGGCCCACAAACAGCTTCCTGCGGTCACAAGGAGCCAAGACAGTAAAGCACCGGCTTTCAGCAGCGCCAGCAGCACCATGCAGCTGGTGCAAGGCTTGCACGGCCATGACACCAGTCTTGGCTTTCTCGAGCCGGCTGTCTTCCGGCGGCTTCTGTCCCAGCGATGACAGGCCAAGCGATGGATGTCCTCCCCTGCTCTTCCTGTCTCCTCACCCTCATCCAAGAGACAGACCCCCAACCGACAACTGGCCCACAAAAGTGAGCACACTGGCTTCAATTTCATGAGGCGCTATCATAGTTCCATTTCAGATGTTGTGGATGCCTCTTTGGCTTTGGTGCTAATCAGCCAGGGACCAATCAGCCTGCTGACCTGGCTGGCAGTCAAGCCTGACCTTGTGAATGCACCGCTGTTCCACTGTTGTGTGGCACCAGCATGCGCCTCTTTGGCCTGCCAACCCTTGCGCAGTGTTTGGGCCATGCAGGCTTGCGCAGTGATTGGGCCATGCAGGCTGCAGACCCCCAGACACTCATCCACACTGCGCATGCGTGTCGTTACCCCGCCTCCGTGCTCCACCGCACCGCATGCATGCGTAAGCCTGCACATACCATGCTTTGGCACTCTCGTCCACAGTCCCGGTGCCCAGTTTGGATGCCTGCATCGCTGAGTTGCCTGCGTTGAGCTTGGGCTGGTTGCGCATGCCCGTGGGGCCCATACCGGGCATGCCGGGCATGCCACCCATGCCATTCATGCCCTGTGTCCATGCGCGGCGAGAGGCTTACAAGTGAGCAAGTTAAGTGGCTGGGCTCAGTGCACATGTGCCAGGCAGGCGGGACATCACCTTCTGCTCTCCCGATATTCAGGGGCAATGTGCAAGTGCATGCCACGTCTTCCGATGATGCGTCTAGCAGCAGCAAAATGCAAAGAAGCGCACCACTTTTCAAGGCATTTCTGGTGAATAAAAACGAGCCCCAGGGTGTGCACAGCATGGCTACAGCGCCTACCTTGCTCGTGCATCTGCACACCCACCCACCACGAGAATGCGCAACACACATCCACACACAAGCACAAGACACATGCACATTAGGCAACATGAATAGCCATGTGAGTGCGCAGGCAAACAGAGCCTGTCAAACAGGGTCCTTGAGCTGGAGAGAAACTAGGTGCGCACCATGCCCATGCCGCCCATGCCCATTCCCATGCCGCCCATGCCGTACGCGCCCATGCCGGCGGCCATGGGGTTCATGCCCGCCATGCCGTAGGCGCCCATGCCGTACGGCCCAAATCCAGCTCCCATGCCTGCTCCAGTAAACGGCTTCTTCGCGTTGCTCATCCCGCCAGCAAATACACCCTGACCCATGGCCATGGTATCATACGCACGCTTAGAGCCGACGCCACCAAATCCATCTATCTGCGGTGCATGCAGGCCGAGGCGGGCGAAAAGCAGGGAGGGGGGTCGTGCGCGTGCAGGGGAGGGGAGGGAAGGGAAAGGTGAGGGAGAGGCTCTGGATGCGTGCATGGCGCTCTCTGTCTCGTCTGCCTTGGTGACTGCCTACTTTTAAAGCTGAAGTTCCCTCCCCTGCTGCTTGGCTACTTAGTTCTAACTTTGGAACCACAAGGCAGCAACTAGACGCTGTCACAACCCACACAAAACTGCGCACCCAATGCCACAAAACTGCTGCACACGCAACTGCTGCCACAATCACAATAGACTGACATGTCTACAAACACAGCACAAAAAACTAGGGCTGATCGAACTGCAAAGAGTTCGTCTACCCATACCTTGGCATCTGCAAACTTGACAACCAGAGGCATCTTAGCACCCTCTAAGTGTGTCTTTCCATGCAACCCCGCGATGGCAGCTTCACACGAGGACCACCGGTCAAACATCACGAACGCACACCCTGTGCACACACACAGCACATCAAGAGGACGTAAGACAACATGAGTGTAATCCTGTCCATCAGCTGTGGCGACTGCAGGGTAAGGCACACTTTCACTTTTAAATCTAGGTGTTAGACAATGGTACAGAGGTGTGTGTGTGTGTGTGTGCTTGTGTGGGCATGTTCACGTGCATGCACATGAATGCGCTCGTGAGCTTTCATTTCATGTTTGTGAGCATGCGCACATGTAAGCTTGCTCACATGCGCACGTGCACGAGTTTGCGCATGTGCACATGTGTATTTGTGTGTCAGAGTGAGCATGCGCATGTTTTGTGTGTGTGTGTGTGTGTGTGTGTGTGTGTGTGTGTGTGTGTGCGAGCGCATGCGCGTGTTTTGTGTGTGTGCGTGCATGTGGGTCCATGTGCGCGAGTATGTGTGCTTGTGCATGCATCTTGTTTGCTCGCCCACAGCCAAAAGGCGCAGGGAGCCTACCTGCTCCTGGATTCTTCTTCAGCATGTGGAGTTCAGTGATATTGCCAAACGGCGCAAACATGGCGCTGAGGGCCTCCTCAGGCATAGTGGTGGGGATCTGCACAGCGGGTGGCAGGGATAGTCGTCGGGGAGGCAGTGGAAGGCGGCACAAAGACAAACACAAGTCTGTGAGAGTCAGCAAGGCCTGTCATCCTGACTGCCGGGAAGGGACCCAATCTGCTGTGGATGGGACTCCCACAGCCAAGGCCATGAACATGCATGGCTGAACACACTGCGTAAGAATAAGGCCAGCCTCTGAGGCATGTCTCCCCCAGCAGGATGCCTTTTACCCACCTGGCCCACGAAGAGCTTCTTGGGGGCAATGCCCATGATGGGGCCGTCACCGCGCTTGGGGGGGTCCGCGAATTTCACCACCATGGGCTTGGAGCCACCCAAATGCGTGGTGTTGTTCTCGCCCTCAATGGCAAGCTCCGCCTCAGTCCAGGAGTTGAACATGATCATCGCGCAGCCCTTGCTGCGCCCGTCCGGGCCGGTCACAACCTGGCATGAGCGCAGCTCGCCGTACTGGCTGAACAGGTTCTGTACATCCGCGGTGGTGACTTCGAAAGGCAGCTGGCCAGCGAACACCTTGGGCTGCGCGCTCGCGGGTGGGGGGTAAGGTAAGGGGTGACTGATGGGGTCAAAAGGGGCCAAGAGGGATGTGCAGACGGGTGGGAATTCTCTATGCAGTTACCCAGTGATTCCGGGCGGCTGGCTCAGCCATAATGACCCACAATGGAAGCCCAGCAGCCCGACATAAGCAGCTGCACACGTGCAGGTGCGTGTAAGCAGCTGCGGGGCGTCCTAGGTAGGAGCGCTTTGTGACAACGATCATGAAGGCGCCCCAAACTCGCGCGGGCTCATGCAACGTACCTCAGGGCAGACGGGGGGGTTCTCGGAACGCCAGGACATCCTTGCTGACAATCCGTGGCCGCGGGGTCCGGGCCTGGTTCAGCGAAAGGAAAGGCCAACTCGGCAGGCCAAAAAATATCTGGACACAACCTGAGACCCCAGGGGTGTCTTTATTTATTTCTCTTCCTTCTTTTACCAGTCCGATTAACGACAACTGAGAAGCTTGCCGCTTCAAACCCGTTTTGCGAAATTGGGCAGTGCAAATTGAGATGTTTGGTGGGCAGCTGTAAGTTGCTGTAATGGAAGAGCTGCACAGGGAATTTGCATCCTGAAGGGGATCAATGGTTGACGTCGTGGATCTCACGCAGGCAAGCAAGCTGCCCTTCATCCCCCCATGTATGCAAGGCCCCCGGCAAGGCAGCAATAAACTTGCTGCAAGGCCTGGCCTGCACAGCTCAGGAAGCGCTTGCAACAAAGTCGTCCCGGAGTCACAGTCACATGCCCTGCTCCATCCGCCTCTGCTCGCCATGTCAGTGATTGCAGCTCTACCCAGAGCATCAGGCCAGGCACATACGTGCAAGGGCCCTGAAAAATGCTGGTGGTTAAGAGGCTTGCAACAGTTATCATCCCTCCTATGCGCACATGACCAGCAGGACAATGAGAGCGGCAGGGGCAGCCATGGAGCCGAGACGCAAGCAGAGGATGATGCCCATGAGCTTGTACCACTGGGACATTTCAGGACAGAGGTTTGTACGCTTCCTTGCGTGCCTCTGCTGTGCCTCCCTAGCGATCAGCCTGCCCCCAAACTGCAGCGTTGCTATGCAGCCCGCCCAGCCCTGGAAAGCTACCTCCGAAATGCAACAGCAAGTCATTGGCACTTAAGCATGCATGAAGCTCCCTGCTTCGTACAGCTAGCCCGCACACCCCATAGCCCTGATCTTAGGCCACCCAGGCAGTGGCGTTGTACCTCTGGCAGGCTGAATGCCGGGGGAGGGCCCCGCCATGGTTAAACGGAAAGCTTGCCAGACCATCTGCTTGCATGGATCACTCCCGAGTGCAAAGGACTCAGCGCCATGGCCCCATTGCAGGTGGTAGGCATCAGGTACTACCAGGGCGAAGTGAACATGTGGGAAATGGTGTTGTTAGACAGAGACAGGCACAACCCTTATGATAAAAATGCCATCCAGGTTCGTTCGTTGCTTGCATGGCTTAGTGCATGGTGGCGGCCCTGCCAGGGCCACAGCCGCTCAGCTGCTGTGCTAGCACATAAGAGTGTTGAGGAAAATTGGGTGGTTGGCTGCTCTGACGACGAGGGTGAGATGCCTCTTGATGTGCTGGTTGCATTGATATCTTTGGTTGGGTCTTATGGCACAGATCATTTTGTCGGCCCGTCCAGGGTCATTTAATACCCTGGCAGATATCAAGCTGCAAGCTGCGTGTATGTGCACTTGCAAATGATTAGACCATTCTTATTGCTGCCATGGTTCAGTGCTCAGTATTGACCTTTCTTTAGATCACGCACTTCCACTACCCCTGTGCTACACATTCCATAAAGGTGGCAGCCTGCAAGCATTCGCTTGTGCGTAACTGCAGCACACTGCCGCGGCTCGTCGGTTGTTGCAGGTGAACAATGTGCAAGGAGTCAAAGTGGGGGTGAGTGCCCATGCTCAATCACCCCTAGCACCAGAGGAACAAAGTAGCATGCGTCTGCCGCGTCACAGCACCCACAGATTGCACACCGTGAGATGCAAGTGTTGCATGTACTCAAACGTGTGTTGCACATGCTCAAACACATGTTGCGCGTGCTCAAACATGAGGATCAGCCCCGCGCCTGCTGCCCTTGGTTTCAGTGGCATGTGCCGTGTGCACACGCAGCACATCAGCGCTGCCCAAGCTGCTGTGCTAGCACCCCTCATCGACGAAGGGCAGCTCCACATCGAAGGTGAGGCACATCAAGGGCGCAGTTTTTTCCTGCTTGCTCCTCTCAGGGACCAGGGCCTCCACACATGCTGCAGTCATCCTGAACTGATGCATCAGCGGTGCCTCTTCATGCCTCAGCCCTCGTCCTGTGTGTTGGAGGCCTTCTTGCTAGAGATTTCCTACCTCTAGCAAGCAACACGAGGAGCGGCACATCATGGAGTGCTTCAGCACATAAAGGGCTCGGCCTTAGCAGCATGTTGAAGAAGCCTGTGCCGCACACTCACATCTGTCAATGCAAATAAGATGCTTGAAGGCAGCTTCAAACCTGTGAAGGCAAATAAGGAGCCTGAAGGCATTTGGAGGTACTCCATCTGGCACCAAATGATTCAGGATATGGCCACTGCATCCCTGCGGCGGGCTCCTTAGCACCCTCTCCGCTTTGCCCGCTGCAAGCCTCCCTGTGCGAAGCGCATACGCTGCGTACCAGGCCCCCCCTGGTGGCTGAGGGGATGGCCCTTGTGCACCCTGAGTCGCTTGCTGGCGAAGGCATTTGTGTGCCCTCTATTGCCTGCTGGCGCCAGCATTGCTGGCGCAGGCATGGCCTGTGCGCGCGTGGGTGTGCAAGAGCTTGTCGGGTGCTTTGCTTGTGTGCATGTTCGGGGAGGGCTCGTGGTCTTGTGGACATGCTCAGCTTTTTTTGTTTGCGCGCCATCATGCATGATGCGTGTGCGTGTGCGTGTGTGTGTGTGTATGTGTGTGCATGTGTGCGTGTGCGCACATGTGTGTGCCTTTGTGTACGAGTGTGCGCGCAGGGTTGGCCAGCGGCCCCAAGGGCAAGTTCAAGCTACCCATCGTGGTACATTGCTTTGGGGCGGCGGACGCAGCGGCACGGCAGCGCGTCGTGCGCACGCTGTTCACCCACGGCATGCACCTGAGCACCTTGGATCCGATGTCCTCCCAGCAAAGCCCAGGTAACCACAGTCAGGGCCTGGAGGAAGCAAGGTGCTGCCGACGCGCGCACAGGCAGGCGCGCCATAGCCCTGGGCCAGCCCAGGACAACCCTGTTGTGCTGGGGGCGCGCTTGAGGTTCCAGGGTCCTCTTGACCCCTTGAGCACTATCCCCCCTTGTTTCCTCTGCATCTTGCGCACTCCCATTGCCCTTACCAAAACTTTTGGCAAAGGGACCCGCCTCCCTTGTTCCCTCTGCCTTCCGGGCACTCCCATCATAACTCATCGGAGGCGGAAAGCCAGTTGTGCCCTAGCTTTGGTCATACGCATGCAAGAGCAGAAGGTGGTGGACCAACCTCCTGCTGTGTCCTCGTGTTTTTCTTTATTTGGGTGCGCACGGCCTTGCGCTGCACAGAAGGCCAGTGCCGAATAAGTGCAGGTTGGCTGTCCATGCATTTGTGCTGGTGGTGGTCGTGGCGTGCTACTGCTAGCTGACATGCATGTGTGATGGCTCCAGCTGGTGAGGCTCTGATTGAGAGCTCCACACCGCGCGGTCCTCCCTGCTGCAGATGTTGCAAAAAGGAGCGCAGCTGCCCTTGATAGGGCTCGCACGATTATGCCCATGGTGGGCACAGCTCCCCGCTGTGAATTCACCTGCAGAGCCGTCTACCCATAGCCCCGGCGGCTTCAGGGCCCCCCCACTGCCCAGAGACACTGTGTCCAAGAAGGAGCGGGAGGAGGCTTTGGAGAAAATGTTTGGTGGGTGTGCGCACGCGCTCCCATGCGCTGGCTACCTCCTCTTTGCCCGGCGCCTGAAGAAGACACGGGAAGAGGCTTGGGAAAAGATGCTCAGGGGACATGCGCACGCACTCCCACCCACGCCTTGGCTGTCCACTCTCCCTTTGGGCACAGATTCCTTATGGGAGCAGCTCACACGGCAGGCCCACCCAGGGAAGGCACATCTGGGAAGGCACATCGAGAAGGCACACTGTGAAGGCACACTAAGAAGGCACATCTGGGAAGGCACATCTGGAAGGCATACCGGGAGGGCATACCGGGAAGGCATACCGGGAAGGCACATCTGGGAAAGCACATCGTGAAGGTATACCAGTAGGGCACATCTAGGAAGGCATGTGGGGATGGCACATCTGGGAAGGCACGTGGGGAAGGCACATCGGGGAAGGCATGCAAGGAAGGCACACCGTGAAGTACACCGGGAGGGAACACGGCAGGGCCACACCCATACTTTTCTTGCACACACACACGCGCACACACACACACACGCTGCCAGGCATGACCTGCCCACACACTGCTGTGGATGCGCCGTGTGTGTACAGAGGCGCTGGGCATGGCTTCAGAGGTGCAAGACATGCTGAGGCCCGCCAAGGAGATTGCCTCAGGCCTCTACCCGCACCAAATGGTGCGTCCGTGGCATCATTGCCTTCGTGTCCCCTGTGTGTGTGTGTGTGTGTGTGTGTGTGTGTGTGTGTGTGTGTGTGTGTGTGTGTGTGTGTGTGTGTGTGTGTGTGTG
>LFIK01003917.1_pt1 | contig 12072 bp, 12 predicted proteins | sample 643401 | NCBI WGS metagenome assembly LFIK01 (sample SAMN03777447, study PRJNA286221) | soda lake metagenome | biome: soda lake; feature: Kulunda steppe; material: water; isolation source: sample T5-Br brine of Lake Tanatar-5 | place: Russia: Kulunda steppe | collected 2010-07 | reverse complement strand
GGGAAGGGGGGTGGGCGGTGGGGGTGGCCCGCGGGTTGGAGAGGTCCAGAACACCAATGGGGTACATTAGGGCAGTGAGGGCAGAGATGGCAGAGAGGCACAGGAATTCATCACCGCTGTGGCAGAGTGGGTGGCGCACCTGGCCGCTGGATGGGGCGGGGCTGATGGATGGGGCAGGACTGATGGAGGGAGCAGGCTTGATGAGCATGCCCCCACCCCGCACGCACGCATATGGCTACGTGTATGCCCAGGCCATAGAACCTTGCGCTCCTCCACAGCAAGGCGCGCTGCCAATGCCAGATATGCAGGTACAGGAGCACCAGCAGCACCAGCACCAGCACCAGCACCAGGAGCAGGAGCAAAAGCAGCAGCAGCTGCTGCAGCGGGAGTTCCCACCAATTCAAAAGCCGCATGAACAGTTTCAGAAGCAGCAGCAGCAGCAGCACCAGGAGCAGTGGGAGCAGCAGCAGGGACAGCAGGGACAGCTGGAGCAGGAGCAGCAACTGGAGCGGCGGGAGCAACAACAGGGGCAGCAGGAGCAGGAACAGGAACAGGAGCAAGGCAAGGGATGGCAAATGGGGCCTAAGGATGCGGGCAGGTAAGGTGCTTGCTTGCCCTCCTGCTTGCTGCAGTGCACACCAGTGCTCCCTATGGGATGCATGGCAGCTTAACGTTGCATGACGCTAGGCTGCAGATGCCAGGGTGCCAAAAGGGGATGCATGGCAGCTTAACGTTGCATGACGCTAGACTGCAGATGCCAGGGTGCCTTGCCTTGGATTTGCAGGTCTTCCCTGCCTACAAGACCTTCTTGCATGCCCTACCGGTACAAACCACTCCCAAGGGTGGTTGTGATCCCTCCTGCGTGTGGGAGTGGGGCTCCTCCAAGGCATCTCTCTGGTTTGAAGTGGCCCTGTGGGGGTTGGACGTCTGTGACTGCTGGCACACCTGATCATTCCAATAAAGACTGGCATTGATTGCAACGAGCACCAGTAGCTGGAAAGCTGCTGATGCGCCTGCTCTGCTGCCTTCCGATGTCCCCCCAATCATTTCCATGGACCCGTGCAATACCCATGGGTGCTCGTACCCTCTGCTTCCAGGAATGGGCAGCGGCAGCCACCCCGCAGCCTGCCCCCTCTGTCACTGAGTCTCCAAGGTAGTGCTCGCCAGGACCCTGCACACCACCAGGACAAAGCACGAGGCAGTGCCTGGCCTGGGCGCAGCAGCTCCCCAGCTCCCCCTTCACCGGCCCAGCAGCCGATGCCCACATTGCCAGCCACACACGGCGCTGGCCCGGGACCTATCCAGGGGCCGGCTGGGCTGGCCATCAAGCAGGAGAAGGCAGAGCGCATGCAAGAGGAGGCAGGGCACATGCAGGAGGAGGCAGAGCACGTGATGCCTTCAGCAGGGGCCTCCCTAGCAATGGGCGTGCCTGACAGGGCCCGGGTCCTGAAGCTCGAGCAGGCGCACCTGCAGCTGCAGCCGCTGGGGCTGGGGCAGGGGCAGGGGCAGGATCTGGGGCTGGGGCTGGAGCTGAGGCAGAAGCTGGGGCTAGGGCCGGGGCGGGAGCAGGAGCTGGGGCTGGGCCAGGATCTGGGGCAGGAGCAGGATCTGGGGCCGGGACTACATTATGACCAGGCACAGGTGCAGGGCCATCAACACCAGCACATTGCGCTGGGGCAGGAGCTGCGGCTGACGCTGCAGCTACGGCCAGAGGGGAAGCCACCGCTGCTTATCCCTGCCCCAGATCCTCCGCAAGCGCAGCTGCAGCCAGAGGCACCACAGCTGCAGCGATCTCCCCTTCCTGCTTCTATGCAAGCACAGCCGCAGCCAGGGAGGCCACTGCTGCAGCAGCCACCCCTCCTCACTCCTCCACTGTCTCAGCTGCAGCATGAAGAGCGCCCTGACGAACAGCCCCTCCTCTCTCCTCCACTGTCACAGCTGCAGCATGAAGAGCGCCCTGACGAACAGCACCTCCTGACTGACGAGGATGTGCCCTTGATCTCGAGGTTGAGCGCGCTGAAGGCTGCACGTCTGCACCCCAAGGTGTGGACTGATGCGAGGAGCAGCAGGCTTGCCATGCCTGATCATATGCTCTGAGGAGGCAGGCTCTCTCGGAGGACACTGCAGCTATGACTGCTTGTGGTACATATGACTGATTGCGGTACAACTCATGGTCCAAGATCTTCAAGATTGGATGAAGGCTCCTGAATTTGCCTGTAGTCTCCTGGATCCGCCTAAGGTCTCCTGAATCCGCCTGAAGTCTCCTGAATCCGCCTGAAGTCTCCTGAATCCGCCTGGCCTGAATTCGCAAATCACCTTGCGCCACGCTGCCAGAGCTGCTGCTGCTTTTGCCTCAAATGCTTGTTTGCCTGCCTTTTAATCTTGGATGTCTGAAACGTAGATGGCACTGCATTGTGAAAAAGCATGTTTACCCTCCTCACTTTTGCACAAGGACCTCTCTGCTTTTGGTGTCTTCATGATGCACCCCTGCTCAGCCCCCCTCAGCCCTACTTTGCCCCCCTTCATGATGCACGCCCAACTTAGCCCCCTCTAACTGCCGCCACCTTCCATGCCCAGGCACAGACAGGCTGCTCTCGCTGCCGCTTCGCTCGCTTTGGCTGCCTCAGCTGCAGGTGCGGCAGGCAAAGGTGGCCTTGGTGCCCTTCAGGACAGTGGTTGCAGTGGATTGGGTGCATGCAACTTGTGTGAATCTGAAAGGGTGCCGAGGCTCTGATGCAGTACCCTCTGTTCTGCGTCTTGGCCCATATGACGCACCTCACCCGGCTGATGAATTTGGCTTCAAACCACAAGATGCCCCCATTATGTCGAGCCGCTGCCCCTTATCATGCACACCATCTGGCCTCAGAAGGTTGCAGCTGTCCAACCTGTGTGTGCATCCTTGGGACTCTGTCTGTCTTGCACTGTGCACCACGCCGAGCCTGACCTCCCTCCCTCAGGTCCCTTCCCTCTCTCAAAGGGAAGCACCCAGTTATCCTTGCCGTGATCCAAGGCTGACTTTCTTGGTGCTGAGCAAAGCCTCCCAAGCACATTCGCTGCAGCTTTTTACCAAGCAAGTACGTGCATCAGTGCCCCACTTTGGTGACTTCCCCTTATGGTGGATTCCTGACCGAAACAGGCCCATACCAAAGGCTGCCCCCGTGCCAGGCTCACCAGCAAAAGGGCTGCGCTCTGGGGCTACTGCCATTGAAGATGCACAGATGGAACCTCTTCCAAGTGCGGAGGCTCATCAGCACAGGATGTCTGGTTCTTATATGCATCGTGTGCAGCTTTGAGTGCAAACAACCAGTGCTCCATAGGAATTGCTTGTACTTGCGCCTCTTGCATGCAAGCGCGTGTGCTCCTACGTTATCTCACACAGGCACCCTTTTCCAGCACCAAAATGATTACACCTTGAATGCATCTGCTCCCGTCTATGCTCTAACTAATGCTCTAGCCTCGAGATTATCAAGGCCGAGATCATGCAGCCAGTCATTTCCTTTATCAATCCAGGCGCTCTCAGTCCGTCCTACCCCTCCTACGCCTTTTTCTTTGCCCTAAGCGCTTTACTGACTTCTGGTCTGGAAAGGGCTCTACACAAAAGGGTTCTCACATCAACCTCTCCCCAAATCAACATGCAGGTGCTGCGCAACACCTGACCGCCCCTGCACTGGTCTTCCCCCCAGATGGATTTGTGCCAGTGAAGCACAGCTTCTTGAATTTAACAGTGAGCCGCGCCTTCTCAAGGGAAAACGGACTCAAGCAGAGACAGGTGGGTCATTTCCTTCTACACAAAGTTCTGCGAGCCTCATCATGGCTGCCGTTGTATTTTGCTGTGTCTTGCATGCATGCAAAGGCAAGTTGGTACACAAGGGGGATGCCCGGCTTGGTCAAAACGCAATCACTCGCGTCAACACTTGAGACCCAGGCACTTGGAGCACCATGTCAAAGTTCCAGGTGGCTCAAGAGAAGCATAACTTTACAAAGCCCCTAGTCATGGCATTACGGGGCACAATCTCAGTTGCTTATGCTTCACATGCTGGCAAGCACCGGTGATGGCTCAAAGTATTTGCAGATGCTGAGCACACAGGTCCAGGACAATCACACCTGTGCTGCACCAATTTGAAAATGTTCTCTGCACAGCCTTTGCCCTTTGCCCTTTGCCAAAACTATATGTATCCAAGGCAATCAAAATCCATGCTACTTCTTGTTCTTGGGAACTGCCTGCGGCTCCTTTTGTTAGCAACTTTGTTTGCAAAGCCTCCCTCTTGTTTGAGCGCTACCAGCTCTGCAACCCCTGCACCTTCCCGCAGATCCAGGCGATGCAAGCTCACTTTGATGCAGCTGCTACAGAGCTGCAAGTTGCAATGGCCAAGCAGAAAGCATTGGATGCAGACATTGTGAGATCCACAGCCGAGTATGAGGCTGCAAAAGCAGCTGTGAAGGCGATAGTCGATGCCTCAAATCTGTAGCAAGATCATCAGTCTTCAGATAACACTGAGAAGTGCATCCTAGAATGCTCATTATGGGCTAGACTTTAAAATTCATGCTTGCCTTGTTAGCATGACATTATGGAACAGCTTGCCTTCCAAAGACATTGTGTGCTCCTGCAAATCTTCCCAGCCATGTGCTGTTTAGACTGGACAGATAACTAAAACACAAGCATTCACTTTTGTATATGTTCGGAGTTCCTGCCTTTCAATCAGCAAATAGCATCAAACTTGTGGCTTTGACATTAGCTGGATTTGGCAAGAGTGGATGCAGTACAGCAGCAAACGCAAACAAGGTTTACCATGTAAATATGCATGCACAAAGCCTTCTTTTGAAGCATTTTCTGCTGCCGAATTTCTAGAGACTTGAGCTACCAGCCTTTTGTCTGACACATGTCCTGACTAAGGCATGCTGATAAACAGCCCAGCAACACACCTGCCAGGAGCAAGGACAGGAATAAGCCAGAGGCACAAGGACAGCAGAATCATCAAGAAATTGAATCAAGAAACATAGGGGCTCCCTGGAAGAATGGGTTTCAATGCATTCCTAGCCTCCTTCATGTGTTGGGGGGCCCCCTTAGCTCTGTGATGCGTGCTGCTTGGCTGGCTTGCCCTCATGCTCTCATGCTTGTGCACGGCTGCCTTGGGGACTGCCTGGTGTTCCTGCTTTAACTGGCCCCTGGGGGCGGCAGTGCATGCTACCCCATTCTCCCCTGCCAATGGCGTTCGTTCAGCGGACATTCTAGTGTTAAGTGCATAGGGACTTGCAGCCTCTGAATGGTCTCTTGAAGGTTTGAGGCTTAACAAATGTGAGCGCTGTAATTGTTGAGTTGGTCATATATCCCCAGAGGGAGGACAGCCTCTAGGGGCTCTTGTTTTATGGTTCAAACTAAGGCAAGCATCTTCTGCTATTCAGGATAAGGTTTAGCCAGAAGGGCTGCTTCCCATTTTCATTGAGCCTTTCACAATGAATGTACCGCAATAGTCTATGACTCTGTTGACTCCCCAGCACAAAAGTCCCGTTCTATTCAGTATAAGGCACAGCTTCAGGACTCTATGCTGGACAGAATGCAGGCAAATATTGGGTGCTAGGATTGCATGTTAAGGGATGTGTCAGCTTTCAAAGTCTTCTTCCATGCTTGCACGAACTTGAGCTGCAAGGATGGAATTTGCGTGCAAGAGGTCAGCCTCAGCAGCATGAGCACTCAATTTACTTTCCTCCAGCTGGGCAGCAATCTTCTTCTTCTCTTTGTTCAGCACTTCCAGTGTGCTCAAGACATCAATCTGCAGAGGCAGAAAGAAATGACAGGCCTCTGATTATCGACAAAAACACATGCGCAAGGCACCAAGCTCGCACCTTCAAGTCACTGTATGCCTACTGTGCAATTGTGCCTCTGAACATCCTGTAAAAACAATCTGGAATGTGTGAACAGCACCTAGCACAAAGCACACCCACAATCTGCTTGCATCGTTGCTGCAGCACAGTTTCTCCATGGATTGAAGCCCTGGGTTGTTTGCTCCTGTTATGGGATACCGTTGAAGCCAGAGTGACCAGGTGTACAGTTTAAATGCATTCGGCAGCATGGACAGGTGTGGCTCATATCAGATCAGACACTTGACCACAGAGAATGCCCTGCACAACGCCATCTAGCTGCTTCAAGTTTGCAATGTATGACAACTTGCCCCACCAATATCTAGGTCCTCCCATACCTGCCAATGCACACCAAGCCCAAGACTTCAGCCACAGCTTTGATGCTGCGGAAGTTGCCGTGGACTGGGTGATGATAACTTGGGTACCTTACCCAAAGCCATAGCTGGACCAGGAGGCGTTGTTGCCCCAAGCTGAGTAGCCTGATGCTGCCTGGGGAGGCACAGTATGAAATATGGAAAATTTCTTGATAGGTATGGGAGTGATTACTCAATCAAGACAAAAATCAAGCTCGCCTGCGTGCTCTCCTGGTGTTTAGACGTATTTTCTCACAAGTTGAAGTGCTTTCCTGCGCACTTCCAACCAAGTTCAAACAAAAGCATGCCAGGGGGCATTTGTTCCACATCCAAATTGTGAAAGTGCATGTGCTTGCTGCGCTAGGCTGAGATCTTCATGCTGTGCACCCTTAAGGCGCCGCGGCTTAAAGCTTAGGTTAGGTATGCACAACAGAGCTGCTTGGACAATGGACAAGCCCAGTGCTGAGCAGAAACGCCAGGATGAAAGAGCTCACCATTGGGTGAGGGTAATAGGGTGACTCCATAGCGCAGCACGGCAGCTAGAGCTTGGTAGACTTCGTGCTGTGCTGCGCTCTGCCTTGCTCCGCTTCCTGCAGAGGGTGAGGCACACACGAGTGGAAATTTCGGCTTCACATGTCCTGTAACAAAGTTGCTGCTCATGCATGAAAGATCCATGTTGTCCTGTTGAGGCTGCTGCCCACGCGCACGCACACCTTAGGTGATCAACAAGATTGAAAATCTTATATTAGAATTCTATAAATGTCAGGTATAAAACACCTGGATTAGATTTGAAGAGCAAAGCACATGGTTTTGTTCAAAAAGCGATTGTCAAAACAATTACCAAACATGTCGACCCCCGTGACTAAGGAAGAGGTGATCCGGTTCGAGAGGGCCGTGTTGAAGCGGCTGTTCAATGCCCGGTTAGTCGACAACGCCATCGCAGACGTGTCGGAGCAGATGGGTTGGCCGCAGCTTGAGGAGTTGGCTAACGGCATTCAGGGCGAGACCGGAGAGAAGCAGACGGGCAAGAAGCGCAAGAAGGATGGGAGCGAGAAGGAGGGGGGCAAGACGAGCAGGGGGCATGCGCTGTCCCCCTACACCCTCTTCATGTCGCTGGTTATGGACATGATTAAGGAACACCCCCAGAACCCTGCCTATAAGGTGAGCCAAAATTGGGCGCAACAGGGTTAGATGATGTGGGAGAGGGTCTTGTGATGGGCGGGCGACAGCTGATGGTGGGCAGCGTGTGGGCAGCGATGTGATAACAACAGGCTCATACGCATAAATGTACGTGGAAAGCTTAAACTGCTGCTGGCTTGGGGACTGCCTCGTGGGGGTTTAGCTCCCCAATGCAACGGAACAGGCAGATTGTGCAAAACCCTCCTTCCTTCTCCCCTTTCCTCGCGTTTCTTACGCGTAGATGCCCGAAAAACTTGATGAAGCGGGACAGCCCATGGCCAACAAACGCGGTGGAGGCATGGCAGTAGCCTCCGCGCTGTGGTCCTCCATGAACGAGCAACAGAAAGCCGGGTTCCATGCAATCTTCAAGCCGCTCGCGGACACCTTCAACGAGGAGACTGCACGCACGGGTGTGAAGGTCAACAACGTGGCTGCAAGGATCAAGGTGGGCCGGGTCCCATCCTTCTGCAAGGTCCCATCATGCTCAAGTCAAGACAGGCATTCTACCGGCCCGGTGCTGACACTGCTCATTTACTCATGGTTACAAGCGTGCTTTGGTTGTGCATGTGCACACCAACTCATGCATGCTAGCCCTGGTCAGACACAGGACAGCGAAGCAGCAAGCTGGAACGCGGTCTGGCGGCGACGAACTCCCTGCTCTTGATCCCAACCTGCCCCAAAACATCATTCATTCTAGCATAGAAGAGGATGCTGCACCCTATTGGGATCCCCCTGCACTTAAATCTACAGCCCTGTGCGTTTTGGCATGCCTGCTGGACGCCCAGGAATGGGCATCTCGTTCTTGTCACGTGGGGAGCACATGGGCGCACAACCAGGAACGCATGGATGAGACATCTGGTTGAAAACACAGCGATATGGTTTATATATGCCTAATTCAGGCATATTGTGGAGTGGGCCCATCAGCCTCATTTTTGCATGCTTGCATGCATAGACTACATACTGCAAGTGACCTGGCACGATTGGCTGGCAGCGTGTAGGCCTGGGGTCTGCCTGTGAGCACACACCAGGGCATGAAGTAATGCAAGCTATGTTTGTGCACAACTGCCGAGCATCAGCCTCTCTTCCTTCCATCATCTCCCTCCACACATAAGGACGTCCCTTGACTCAGGCCATGCTCCCAGTTCCAAGCTCCAATCAGCATTTGTTCAGACTGCTTTTCTCGTGGAAAATATGTGTGTCACAGGAATTCAGGCAGTCGCTGCCTAAGGAAAACAAGCAGGAACTTGACCGCATTCTTGAGCAAGCAGCAGCACAGCGTGCCAGCGGCCTTGCTGGCTCCCCTACCTCATCCAAGCAGCAGCAGGAGCAGGCGCAGCCGCCAGCAGGAACGAATGATGCAAGTGACTCCGATAGCTCTGAGGATTCTGAGGACGAGCAGCAGCAGCAGCAGCAGCAGCAGCAGCAGCTTAAGAAGGAGCAGGAAGCCAAGCGCTTGCAACAAGAGACCAAGGCAGGTGGCGGGATTTGCATTTGATGTGTGATTAAAGCGCTCATGGCTAGCATGGCCGGCTCAGCTTGCCACGCCTGATTTTTGCCGATAATGGATATGTGAATGTTCATTGATGTGCACTTCCTGGATAGCTTGCATGTGCTTGTGAATACCATTGATCAGCAAACATTCCAGGTATCCGATCGTACATAGGTACAAGCATTTTAGCTTACTGTAAGAAATTCTGTCTACCATGGCAAGCTAACGCACTTGTTCTTGTGCATGCTCACTGATCCCCTAGCGGGCAAAAACTGGACCTCTCAGCTACGCCGCTCCCTCGCTGCCAAACACACACCTTGCTGATGTCTGGATGACGAAGTACACCCAAGTGCTGCTGCTACTGTTGTTTGCATTGCAATTGTCTTCATGACCAGGTGCACACAAGCTGTGCGCTGCTCCTGCTTATCGGTGGAGCTGCTGCCCATACCTGCATGGAAATCTTATAATTTGGAGTGTCCAACATGTTTCCTTAATTGACATGGGAGCCTGCATGGTGGGAGAGCACCACTCACGTCACTTGCTGATCCTTGACTTTGCCTGTGTCACATGCTCTCTCAGCAAATAGTCTGCTCCTTTATAATGCAGGAGAAGAAGAAGCACGACAAGGAAGGAAAAGACGGGAAGAAGAAGAAAGAGGAGAAGGTTAAAGATGGGAAGAAAGGTGAGTAATCCATGGAGCATTACGTTGCTCAGGCTGATGAACCCACTAATGCATCAAGTGCACTGAACTGTGGGTTTTCTTGAAATCAAGCAAGCCAATCGGCTCATAAACTTAAGTGGGGCGTGATAGATGTGATTAGCCAAACGCGCCTCATGCTTTACTCTAGGCTGCCCGAGGTCTTTCCCAAAACCATGGCCTCATTTCCTGCAATTGTGCAAATGATGCTTCGTTTGTGGATGTGGTCCTTAACTGACCTGGTTCTTGTTTGCAAAACCGGCTGTTAAGCTGATCTGTCCAGGGCACCCTTAACAGATATTCGCGAAGGCATGGACACTCAAATCCATGATCTAACGTGGAGCTGGGTGATGCATCATATTTTGCATACCTGTCTACAAACGGTCTATCAACCATCAGCACCTGCTTTCATAGTCATCAAATTCAGCCCTTGCGGTCTTCTCCTGAGCAATTGCTTCTGTACTCTGGTGTGCAGGTGATGAAGGCAGCTCAAAGAAGAAAAAGAAGATGGTGACCTCTGACTCGGATTGAACGAAAATCAGGGATGACACTGCTTAGGAGTAACTTGTGGACAATGGTTCCGTTTGTTGTTATCAGCTTTACTTTCAACCAGCAGTTGAGCCTCTAAGCACTCTTATTGTTGTTTGCTTGGTGCCTTTGGATGATTTCGACCTCCATGACATTATGATGACATGATGATCCTGTTTCATGACTTTTTTGAACAAAACAAGTGCTTGGGTTTTACCTATGCTTTTTAAGGATCGGCACTGTAGGGTGTGTACCTTCAGGTACTCATTTCATGCTGGATTGTCTGGTCGTTGAGCATGTCTGAGTTGCCTGGGTCACAATTTGTTTAACGCCAGCCCTTTGTCACTCCAGGTTATTGCAGTGTCAGATTAATGCTGCATCGTCATGATCCGGGTCACGGTGACCCAGAGGTTGGTGGAGTCGGCTGGCGGAGTACTTGATCCTGTTGGCAAGCTAAAATTGGATTTGAACAAATGTGGTTGGTGGATTGGCTGTGGACAGTGACAGTGTGCACCGAGCAGACGACAAGTTGAGCACTGGGCATGTTGAGACTGCGGAGTCTCTGACACCCTTGTCCTTCTCTGATACCCTTATCCTTCTTTACACATCTTCTCTCTGGCTACCCTGCGGGCAGGCCAGGTCAGCGCTGTACGCAGCTGCTGTTGGAGTACAAGTTAGCCTTGCTTGTGAGGGATCTGAGGGTAAGTAACCACCAGCCTGGTTGTTAGGCTGATTGGTTTTGTGGCTGGTCGTAGCCAGTCAAAAAGTAGTCCATGATGTCTGAAATAAAATGGCAATGCCACAAAGAAAAAAGTAAGATCAATCTGACTGGGCAAGTCAAGTTACAATGGATTTAGACCTTCAGCCAGATGGGTTGACTTCTGGGGTTGCTGGGCGCTGCCGGCCAGACAAATAATTCTCAGAAAGAGAAGAAACTTTTTTAAATGTAAGGGTTACAAGGGTCACAAGAAAAAGGCATTTAGTCAAGAAGTGCGACTGCTAGCCTGCTCACAAGTTAAGTTGCAATGGTTTTAGACCTTCAGCCAGATGGGTTGACTGCTGGGCTTGCTGGACATTGCCAGCTCGACAAAAAAACATCCATAGTCTCAGAGAGAAAAAGGAATGATTTGTATGTCTGCTTCAAGAGAAACAATTTCACATCATCAGCTCCAATGTTGTCAAAATATGAGCACCTGTGTCTCCAATGTAAGTCCTACCAGCAAAATCAGCAAATTGTTCTTCGAATCTCCTTCTTAAATAGCACATTTCTAAGCAAGGGCACAAAAAAAGGACATGCTTTTCGTCCTGGACATCATATAAGTCACATTTGGCACAGATCCTATTATGGCTTTGCCAACAACCGGTTTCAACTCTTAGTGTATGAGCTCTCAAACGAAAACAAGCAATTTTCCGGAGCACATGCCTACTTAGTTCCAGCTCCAGGTACCTAGGCAACACATGGGGAGGGCCCTGTACATTGCTTGGTTTGACAGGCAAGGCCATCCATGCATGGTAAGTAGCCAGTTTTTGAGCATGTGTCCTAGGATCTGCACCATCCAGCTCCCTCCATACCGCACGCAGGCGCTCATGCAAGTCCACCACAAAGTTTTGTAGGGGGAGGGCAGTTGCAGCCTTAATGCAATTGGCTTATGTATCTGCTGCATGTAGACCCACACACGCCTCTATGAACTCCGCAGTCCAACACATTCTGTAGGTAGCACCTAGAGCAATCGTCGGAAATGTTTGGCCCATTGAAATGCAGTTGAATCAATCATTTTCTGGTTGAAAAAGCCAGTTGAATCAACATGGACTGACATATGCTTTTCGGTTGATTCAACTACGGTTGATTCAACTGAAAATCAACTGGAAATCAACTGAAAACGCTGGTTGATTCAACTGCGGTTGATTGAGAGATTGATTCAACTGCGAAACAACTGCGGTTGAATCAACTGGGTTATCAACTGGTC
>LFIK01003915.1_pt1 | contig 12073 bp, 16 predicted proteins | sample 643401 | NCBI WGS metagenome assembly LFIK01 (sample SAMN03777447, study PRJNA286221) | soda lake metagenome | biome: soda lake; feature: Kulunda steppe; material: water; isolation source: sample T5-Br brine of Lake Tanatar-5 | place: Russia: Kulunda steppe | collected 2010-07 | reverse complement strand
GTTTTCGCATCTTCAATCGTTGGTCGCATTCTTGAAGCTAAACGACTTAAAGTATTGGAATACCCAAGGTTTATAAGCGCTTCTTCTATAAGCGTTTCATTCACAGGGTGAAAAGGAATGCGTTGCGACCTTGATTGGATCGTTGGCAACATCTGTGAAGCATCATTACTTAATAAAATCGCATAGGTCTCAGTGGTCGGTTCTTCTAAAAACTTTAAAAGCGCATTTTGCGCATACGCATTCATCCGCTCTGCGGACTCTATGATATAAATTTTAGGCCCACTTTCTAAAGCAGTCTTAGAAAATTCAGATTGTAAGGATTTGATATCCTCTTTAACAATTTCACTTTTTTTAAGTTTTACGATGTATAAGTTGGGATGTGTTTGATTGATTACACGCTTACAGTTCTTACATTGCATACATGGTTTTTCTTCATCTAAACAAAGAACTTTTGACGCAAAAAAAAGCGCAGCATCCATTTTCATACTTCCAGCATCGCCTTCAAAGATATAAGCGTGAGAAAGCTTTTCATTGTTAAAACTATTTTCAAGCATTCTAAACGCTTCATTTTGAGCTTTTTTTAGCGTATCATAATCCATGGTATTCATTCCTTTTATTTATTCGATAAAAAACGTTCCACAAGCGTTAATGCTTGCGTTGTTACACTTTCAACATCTTTATTGCCATCGATAACTTTTATACGATCTGGAAATTTATCTAAGAGTTTCAAATACCCTTCATAAACCGTTTGATGAAACTCCACACTTTCTAAATCCAAACGATCAACGCTGCGGTGATTGTCAAAGACTCTATTTAATCCAATTTGGGGAGGTACATCAATAAATATCGTTAAATCTGGCATTTTATTTTCAATCGCAAACTGATTAATCTTAAACACTTCATCTATCCCTAAATTTCTACCATGCCCCTGATAAGCAAGCGATGAGTCAATGAAACGATCACAAAGAACCACTTTTCCTTGTTTTAAAGCCGGCCATATTTTTTCGATTAAATGTTGGCGTCTTGAGGCCGCATAAAGTAACGCTTCGGTTTTCGCATCCATCTCAGTATGATGAACATCTAAAATGACACTGCGAATCTTTTCACTAATTTGAATGCCGCCTGGTTCTCTTGTTGTTAATATATCGTAGCCCTTTTTGATTAATTTTTTCTCAACCGCTTTTAAGATAGTGCTCTTCCCTGAGCCCTCTGGGCCTTCAAAAGTTATAAATGTCCCTTTCATGTTGTCACTCCTCGAATACTTTTGTCTATTATCGCATATTTTTAATGGTTTTTAAATATCATAATCACGATATAGTGGTCTTTATAATTAAACTTACAAACGCCCTTTTAGACAAACATCAAAATCAAAATCACCAATGTGATGAATACGGTGTAAATTAAGGCATCACTTTCAATGATTTGTTTTTCATATCGCCTATCAAACATATTAGACATTACCACAAACCGATCTAAAAATCCAACATCGTAATTATGTTTAATATCGATTTTTTGAGCAGTTTTTGTGTCAATAGGACATTGATCACCATACATAATCTTACAAGCTGCACGCATGATATAAAATGTTGGATAAAAGAAAATATATTCTACGCTCAACCATTTAGGAAGCTTTAAATGGAACAAATGAAACTTCGTTCCAAACACAAAGATTAACACCCCAATAATCACAATCGGAACCATAATAAAGACATCACTGAACGTAAATACATTCATTCCTACTATATATTGATCGATAAAACTGCTATCGTAATGAACCGATATTTGTGGGATCACAAACATATTGAGCATAAACGATGGATTTAAACCAATAAAAATAATCATAATCGCAATCGCAGCCATTGACACATCCAAAGAATTTAACTTGGGTTTAATCGCTTTATATTTACCTGGCATATCTCCTAAAAATACATAATAGAATAACTTAATAAATGAACAAACAGTCCCCGCACTTATAATGATAAAAATCCATTCCGCATACAAAAACGATTGATGGCCATATTCATAGGCTTCTACTATGCCGTGATGAAGAATCGTTTTTGAAACAAACCCATTAAACAAAGGAATACCACTAATTCCTAAAGCCGCAATTAAAGCGACCATTGTTGTTAGGGGCATTTTCCTCCAAAGTCCACCTAGGTTATACATATTGTTTTCTTTCGTATGTAAATAAACAGACCCAGCCACCATAAACAATAATGATTTAAACAAAGCGTGGTTTACGATATGTAAAACACTTCCGCTATACCCCATCGCTCCGATATACCCTAAATATAAACTAACGCCTATTCCCATCACAATATACCCCATCTGAGAAATAGAATGATATGCAAGCATGCGTTTAATATTTGATTGTTGAAGCGCTAAAAATACGCCAATCGCCATCGTCACAATCCCAACCCATATAATCACTCCACCAATCGCTTCAGTAGTCATCCAAACAGAATCAAAGCGATCAGTCAATGTTCCAGGTTCAGGAAAATAAAAACTCGTCGCAACTCTTAAAACGCCAAAAGCTCCAACTTTAATCATAATCCCAGATAGCAAAGCACTCGCAGGCGTTGGCGCCACAGGATGAGCTCTAGGTAACCATACATGAACAGGGGCCATTCCAGCCTTTACACCGAACCCAAATAGTAATAACCCAAAAATTAAATACTTCATATTGCCATGTTGACTCAACGTATCAATAGCACTTGAAAACGTTAAATCCCCAATAATAAAATACATCATCACCGTTGCACCAAAAATCGCAAATCCACCGAGTAAGCCCATAAATATATAATTATACCCCGCTTGATACGATTCAGTTTTTTGACCATGGGTCACAAGCATGTAAGACGTAATCGTCATCATCTCAAAAAACAAAAACATCGTTAATAAATCGCCCGCCACAATCGTTCCTAATACCGAGCTATATGTTAACGCCATAAAGAAAAAGAATCGATTACAACGCTTTTCTTTAAACATATAAGCATGAGCATACACCATCACTAAAAACCATAATATACTCGTAATCAACAACATAATATACCCAAGCATATCAACCCTAAAACTTATGCCTAAACCTAAAACATTTCCATATTCTATTAAAATGCCCCCATCACGCGCACTCGGATATAAAAGGGTACTCAAAACAAAGGTAATAAATGCCAGTGAAATAACCACCGTATCCCTTGAATAGAATGTTTTTCTTGAGAAAAATAGCTGAATAAATCCACCAATTGTAGGGAGCATAATAATCACTAAAGGCATAAAAGAAGCATACGACAAGTCATTTAAAATTTGGTAGCTAACGAATGGATCACTGATATTAAAGCTTCCATTTAATCCTGCAAAGATATAAAACAAAAATAGACCACCTAAAAGTATCAATCCACTGGTTAAAAACGTAAAATTTTCATACCACTTATACTTCGGCTCAAACATACTCACACCCCCTACACCTCAAAAGTCGACACAGCATATTCTATCAGTGTCATCAATCCGTTAGGAAATACGCCAATCCCAACAATAAAAATACTAATAATAACAATCGGCGCAAGCATTAATGCAGGTACTTTATCTTTTGAAAGAACTGTCTGTTTTTCAGGATTATCCCTTAAAAAGGCCGCAATGATAATAGGTAAATAATAAATTGCATTCAATATGCCACTCGCAATTAAAATGAAAATATAAGGCGAACTACCGCCTTCAAAAGACGCAAGACCTAAATTAAATTTAGATATAAATCCACTCGTTAAAGGAATCCCAATCATCCCTAAGGCAGCGATGAAAAAAGCTCCCATTGTGATTGGCATTAAATACCCTACCCCTTCAAACGCATTAATTAAACGCGTATTTCTTTGATAAATAACCGCGCCAACGGATAAGAAGAGTACTGTTTTCATCATACCATGAGAAAAAACATGAAAAATAGCGACACTTAACCCTAAGTAAGAAGCAAGACCAATCCCTATCACAATATACCCAATCTGAGCAACCGAAGAGTATCCAAGCATCCTTTTAACATCATTTTGAGCAATTGCGAAAAACGACCCCATAATAACCCCAACAGCGCCAATAATCATAATCATTGTTGGAATATTAAGCGCACTTAATATATCAATGCCATATACTCTAAATAATATTTTAACAAAAACCATTAAATAAACCTTAACAACCACCGCTGATAAAATAGCACTCGAAGAACTCGGGGCACTTGCATGAGCATCAGGTAACCAAATATGAAAAGGAAAAATCGCAGCTTTTAAGCCAATACCAACAATCATAAACCCAATCGCTAAAACAATATTTGTTGGGTGCGTTTGCCAAACCGTCTCTAAAGACTGACCAACCATTTCAATGTTGGTAAACCCTGTAACCATATATAAAAGGGCTACCCCAAACAAATAAGATAAAGAGCCAATCTCATTTAACATGACATAGCGAAAAGCTGCAGAATAATTTTGTTTCTTTCTCTTTATGGAAATAATAGAGCATGTCGTAATTGATAAAATCTCCATGAACACATACTTATTAAATAAGTCATTTGTGTATATAATTCCATACATAGAAAAAAGCAAAATAAACATCAAAATATAATATCTATCGTATTCTTTTTGATGAATTCCATCGGTCGCATCACTCGTTGAATAAACAAAAATCAATAATACCATCGTCATGATAAAGAAAGTAATCAATGTTGAAAAAGGATCAATCAATAATTCTAAACCAATCATAGGATGATAATTTCCAAACCGGTAGTAAAAAGCACCTTCTGTATTAACATAATAAAGCAAATAAACACTGATTACCCATACGATGAGCAATACGGTAAAATTAAGACTTAAAGTGAACTTAAAATTCTTCTTTTTAAATAAAGGAATGACTAAAGCCGTTAACAAAAGCAGCAACAAATTCACAATTGGCAATTGTTCAATCACTGTAATCCTCTCCTTTTTGAATGGCCGCTATTTCTTTTTGATCAATCGTTCCATAGGTCTCATAAATTCTTACGACCAAACTTAAAGAATACACCGTAATACTAACAACTACCACAATTCCCGTTAAAATAAGCACAGATGGTAAAGGGTTAATAAAAACAACCTCACTACTACCTTCAGGGTCAATTAATGGAGGCGCCCCTTCTAATACATTGCCTACCGCTATGAAAAAGAAAAATATCGCAGTTCCCATAATATTGATGCCTAAAATTCGTTTAATTAAATTAGAATGTGTCACCACTGTATATAACCCAATCACAAAAAGCGCAACAGCCCCAATGAAATTGATATGCTCTAAAATGTCTTTTAACAAATCCATTATTTCTCCTCCTCAATGAGAATGTGAAATAAAGAAATCATTGTAGAGGCAACTTTTACACCAATCCCAATCATTAAGATTGGAATAATTCCACCACTGAGTAAAGACCCAAGCTCACCCATAGGAAACCCAGCTGATTGATTAGATAAAAAGCTTCCCGATAAAAATATACCTAAAATCCCAACCATTAAATATAGTAATATTCCACCACTCTCAGCAATCTCACTGACGCGATGTGAGAATTTCTTTCTCGCTTTATCAACACCAAAAACTAACGTATATAAAATTAAAGAACTACCCACCAACGCTCCTCCTGAAAATCCTCCACCAGGTGAAATATGACCGTGTAAAACAATATAAATCCCATAAAGCATAACAAAAGGAATAACAATACGCGTAATTGAACGTACAATAATATCATCCATTATTTTCACCTTCTTTTGGTTTTCTATCAGGTCTTAAAACCGATACAACCGCAACAATAGAAGTGAATAAAACAATGGTTTCGCCCAAGGTATCAAAGGCACGATAATCTGTTAATATTGCGGCAACAATATTGGTAACTCCCGTTTCGCTTGCGGCATTCTCAAGGTAATATTCTGTACTCTCACTATAAGCCAGACTATCCGTTCCACTACCAGCAGGCATCTGCATAATGCTATAGACTAAGACAACAAAAAGTAAAATAAAGATACTCGCTATAATTTTATTTTTCATGATTCATACCTCGTTGTCCGACTTATTATCGCAATAAATAAGATAGAGGTTACCCCTGCACCAATTGCCGCCTCCGTTAAGGCAACATCTGGCGATTTTAAAATCAACCATATAACACTCATCATTAATGAATACACAGAAAATATAATCACAGCGCTTAATAAATCCTTAGTCCGCTCCACTGCCAAAGCCGCTATGATTAAAAAAATGACTAAGATGACATTTAAAACCATCATTTGACATCATCCTTTTCAACAGATTTTCCTCTTAAATATTCAGTTTTTGCGATAAAATGAGCCGCTGTTGGATTGGTGATCCAAATAAAGATTAAAATTAGTAAAATATTAAACGCTAAAAATCCAATGCCTTGCCAAATAATCACACCAAACAAAACCAATCCTGCACCTAAAGTATCTGCTTTAGTCGTTGCATGCATACGAGAAAAAACATCTGGTAAACGGATTAACCCAAGCGCGCCTACCATAAAGAAAAACAAACCACTCATAATAAAAAATATTGCTATCCCATTTAATATATATGCCATCATTTTCCCTAATTCAACTTTCCTTTTAATAGATACTTGCCTACCCCAATGGTTGTCATAAACCCTATAAGTGCATATACAAGCGCTACATTCACATAACTATTTTGGTTCGTAATCGCCGCTATCAATACGATAATCGTCACAACTTTCGTTGTAATAACATTAATTGCTACAACCCTATCAGCAGCTGTTGGTCCTTTGTAAGCTCTGTAAAGCGCCACAAAAGCAAGCCCTATTAAAAAAGCTACCGCAACATAGATCACATTAATCATCACGATCACCTTCAAACTTAACAAACGCTTTTTGAAGCGGACTTTCACTTAAGTCCTTTACATGGTCCTTGGTTAACCCGTGCACGATTAAGTATTCTTCTGTTGAATCAATGGTTAATGTCCCAGGGGTTAATGTAATAAAGTTCCCATAAAATGCTCGGTTTAAATCTTTTTTTAAAGGCTGTTTAATTTTTACGACTTTTGGGCTTAAGTTCATATTTTTAGAAAGCACTATTTTTGCGACTTGTATATTCGCAATCAACACTTCTTTTAAAAACGTTCCTAACAAAATAAAAAAGGCTTTAGCACTTCTAAACGTTAATCGTGTTCTTTCTTGATCACTAAATATGAGATCAAAAATATAAACGATAACAAATAAAGTGGCTAAAAAGCCTAATGTTAAAGATAGTATGGTTACTTCAGATTCAATAATTATCCAAAAACCCAAAAGAAGCGCAAACATAATAACTGCACTAAACGTTTTTTCTTTTTTCATTTACTACACACCCTTTTCTTTCCAATTATAGTATACAAACTTTAAATCTATAATACAAATTAATTTTTGTATATTGGAAAGATTATTAATTTTCTTAATACTCTAAGGTGAGTAAATATAACCCTTCAGGTGGAGCCATATACTTTATATTATTTTTGGATGGATTATTAAGCGCTTCAATAATGGTATTTTTTTGTTGTAAGACATCTTTTATCGCATTGCCTACAATGATTCTTACCATATGTCTTAAAAACCCAGATGCTTTGATCAATATATGCGTTTCGTCCTCAAAAGATTGGATTTTAATCTCATCAATCGTTCTTATAGTTGGTTTCCCAACGGGCTTTTTAGAAAAGCCAACAAAATCATGTTGTCCTTTTAAAGGCATCAGTGCCTTATAAAGAGCGTTTAAATTTAAAGATTCAATGTAATGAGCATAATGGGCTTTAAATGGATCTTTTTTGTGTGTAATTTTATATAAGTAAGTCTTTTTTAAAATATCATATCTTGCATGAAAGACTAATGGTACATCATTTATAGTCTTCACTTTAATATCATTTGGCAACATTTTATCAAGTAAATAATGCATCTTTGAACATTCAAGCGTTGAATATGTATCAAAATGCGCCGTTTGTGCTAAGGCGTGAACCCCTTTATCTGTTCTACCCGATGCGATAATTTTTGGACTTTCTTGAGTGATATGGGATAATACCTTTTCTATCGTTTTTTGAATTGAAGGTTTTAAATGATTGGCTTGTTTTTGAAAGCCAAAATATTGAGACCCATCGTATGAAAAATCAATACGTATTCTTCTAAGCGTTGGGTCGATAGTTTTTATATAGATTTTTTCTATGTGTTTATCATTCATTTTAATTTTCATCATCAATTGCGAATCAATATTAACAACATAAAAACTTTCATACTTTTGAATATCACCGAATGAATAGTTAGAATATGCCAATAATTTATCAATCATTACCCTTTTATCTCTAGTGATTGATTCATCTTTATCTCTTAAAAAGACAGGGTCACTTAGGCTTTTACCTAAGGTCACACTGTCTAATTGATTGATTGCGTTTAAAAGTGTTTTGATCATACCATCACCCTAATTAAAATGCTTGAGAGGATAAATAGATTCGCAAAAATAATCCCGGCAGTATCAATGCTTTGCCATGAAAGTTCATGGAGTTTTGTACGTGGATTTCCAGGGATAAAGCTTCTTGCTTCCATCGCATCTGCTAACTCTTCACTACGTTTAAATGAAATGATAAACATAGGAACCAATAAAGAAACAATTTGCATGACTTTGTCTTTTAGTTTCCCTTCTTGAAAGTCAACCCCACGTGAAGCTTGAGCCAACATAATTTTATTCGCTTCATCTAAAAGGGTAGGAATATATCGTAATGCGATTGAGATAATCATCGCTATTTCTTCGGAATTAATTTTAATGATTTTCAGTGGTTTTAAAACTGATTCTAACCCTAAGTTAAGGTCTGTTGGTTTTGTAGTAATTGTCAGAATTGTTGACAGGGTTACGATGATTATTAAACGTAACATAATGAATAAAGCCATTTGAAGTGCATCTTCATACACACTAAATGTGCCTTCAAAGAATGTATAAGGCCATTCAAACGTACTTAAAATACTTCCTGCAATAAGGAGCATCGCAATAAAATAAAGCAGTTTAAAACGAATGAAACGTTTACTAAACATCCATATAAGGAATATCGCGACTAAAAAAACAATATTCAAAGGCGAATAATAAAGGGGGGCCTCAAAGAGTAATTCTCCTTGTGTATTAAATAACACTTGAAACACAAATGTAAAAATTAGTAAGAATAATAAAGGTCTTAACCCTAAATAAACGCGTTTTACACTTATTTTACCGATTAATAAGATAAACACCATTAAAAAGATTGTACCGACCATCACATAAAGAGAATCAATGATGAATGTTCCAGCCATCATTAAAAGTAAAGCGATAATTTTTGTTCTAGGATCCATCTTATATAAAAAACTATTCCCAGGAACATAACGTCCAATCACAATGTTTTTCATTGACCTAACCCCTCCTTTAAGGCTTCAAATAAAGCAGTTTTGTTTCGAGGGGTACCATTTATTTTGATGTTGAACTTATCTTCTAGATCGGCACTTAGTTTTACAATCTCAGGAATATCTAAATTCCAATTATCTATATTTTTTCTGGAAAATAGTTTAATAGGGTCACCATCATATACCAAGACCCCTTCACGCATGACCAAACAACGATCAGCATACTCATAAACCGTATTCATATCATGGGTAATGATAATAATCGTTTTATTTAATGTCTTATGAATGTCATAAAACACTTTTAATAATGCATTACGACCCATTGGGTCTAATCCACTGGTTGGTTCATCTAAAATTAATACATCAGGATCCATTGCTAAAATCCCTGCAATAGAGACTCTTTTTTTCTCTCCACCTGATAAATTAAAAGGACTTCTTGATAAGTATGATTCATTTAATCCAACGACTTTAATCATCTCTTTAGCACGTTTTAGGGCTTCTTCTTCAGAAACGCCAAAGTTTTTAGGGCCAAAAATAATGTCTTTTTCAACGGTTTCTTCAAATAATTGATACTCAGGAAATTGAAAAACAAGTCCAACTTTTTCTCTTATAGGGTTAAGTTTAACTTTCTTTTTATTTTTAGTATCTTTATCAATCTTCACACCAAAAAGATTCATTCTACCTTCACTTGGTTGTAATAAAGCATTCATATGTTGAACAAGAGTCGTTTTTCCACTCCCTGTTTCACCAATTAAAGTAATTAGTTCTCCTTCACCTTTAATGTTTAAAGTGATATCTTCAATTGCTAAATATCCTCTTTTATCCATCCCTTGATATTCAAAACTTACTCTTTCAAAGTTGATTGCCATAAATACTTTTCAACCTCCTCGTTTTTAACATTGTTTTTTTCCATATAATGTAAAATTTCTAGAGGAAGCAACAACTCTAAATTAGACTTCTCAAGGGTAGATTTATCTTGCAAGACCGTTTGTGAAGCGTCGTCTTTAATGATTTCTCCATCTTTTAAAACCACAATACGATCAGAGTGAACCGCTTCACTCATATCATGGGTAATGGTAATAATTGTTGTTCCTTCATCATGAAGTTTTCGCATATATTCAAGAATTTTCTTACGACCTTTAGGGTCTAACATACTGGTAGATTCATCAAATATGATGATGTCTGTTTCCATCGCTAAAATACCGGCAATCGCAACACGTTGTTTTTGTCCACCGGAAAGTTGTTGGGGTTCTTTGTTCAAATACTCATACATATCAACTTTTTTGCTGACTTCATCGATACGCTTTAGCATTTCATCTCTTTTAATTTGTAGATTTTCAAGCCCAAACGCAATATCATCGCGTACTGTAACGCCTACAAATTGGTTATCAGGATTTTGAAAAACAATCCCAACTTTTTTCCGAATATCGTATACTGTTTCTTCAGTTAATAAAGAACCGGCTACCTCAATTTCCCCTTTGCGTGGTCTTAAAAGTCCAATCAAAAGTTTCGACAGCGTCGACTTACCGCTGCCGTTATGTCCTAAGATGGTCACCCATTCCCCTTTATTAATTTTTAAATTAATGTTTTTTAATACAGTTTGATCTTTCATATAACCAAACGATAAGTTTGTAATGTCTATGATTGGTTTCACGCCGCATCCACTCCTAAAAATCGTTAACATTATATCAAACTTAAGGCCTAAATGCTAAATATTTAAGACATTTAATTAAATTTAAACCTTACAACTCAATTATTGATTCCCTTTAAAAAAATGATCGGGTAAAAACCCTAAAACAATAGTTAATATAAATATCATTATCCCAATAATTAATTGATTTAAAGGAAAAATAATAATACCACCGAAAGGCATCATACCAATCGCCCATTTAACCCCTATACTATCTAACCTTTTATAAATCACCAATAAATGAAAAGGCAACAGTAATATTAATACGTGGATATATAATACACTCAGTAATAACGCAAATACAAAATTCTCTTCATTTGACCCCTCAATAAAAACCGATTCAATCATATTTAGGGTAAAAGGAAGTGTGATTAAAAAGAATATGACGGTTAAACCATATCCGATATAAATGTTTCTATCGGGTTTATCTTCGCCTTCAAAAAAGGATCGGATCATAATATATAATTTCATCGATACCACACACCCTTAGATAACGTAAGGTTTAATACTTAAAATTGACTGTTAAAAATAATGTGCACAATAATTAGCGCTGCAGTAACAATCCCACTTACGCGATGTGCATAATACAAGGACTTTTGTTTTTTCAAAGAAAAATAATTTCCTAAAGTTACAGTAGATATCACTCCAATAAGCGCGAGTAAACCTGTAATTCTAGTTTCATCCAGTATGATAGCAAATGTCATATGCACTAAAGCAGTAACTAGTGCCAATCCACCAAAAATTTGGTGACGCTTCGCAATGGCTAAAATGATTGGATGTTTAATCAGTTTTTTGACAGCATTTAAAGATGATAAAAAGAAAAATAGTACCGTTAAAATCCCTAAAATTGTTAATACGATTTCCATGAAATCCTCCCATAACATTTGTTAATTGTATCATAGCATACATCTAAAAACATTTATAGATTTAGATATAAATAAAACCGACCAAAATTGGTCGGTTTAATTATTAATATGTCC
>LFIK01003914.1_pt1 | contig 12074 bp, 7 predicted proteins | sample 643401 | NCBI WGS metagenome assembly LFIK01 (sample SAMN03777447, study PRJNA286221) | soda lake metagenome | biome: soda lake; feature: Kulunda steppe; material: water; isolation source: sample T5-Br brine of Lake Tanatar-5 | place: Russia: Kulunda steppe | collected 2010-07 | reverse complement strand
GCTCCTTGGAAATGCTGGGGTTCGTTTCGTTTCCTCTGCGGTCGATGCACCTTCGGGGATGGCGTTTCTCGGTTCGTGGGAAGGACCTTCTCGGAGGTGTCGCGAAACTCGACACGAACCGACACTTCGACGAGTTTCAAGCGACGAAGCAGCGCACACGTCACGTCGTGCGGCGCCAAAGGGACCACCATGGCGTCGAATCGGACGAGGAAGTGGATGCTGGCGCTGCTGTGGACGTGCTGGATCGCCGGGATCTACGGGGATGGACCTGGCCGCACGAACTGGCTGCGAGAGCGAATCGACTCGGCGCTTCAGAACCAACTTGGCAGAACGGAATCAGAAGAAGAGAATAACGGGAGAGCGATGAACATCGAATTGCCGAGCAACGTGACGGACGACGTGCCGTTCTACTTCGAAATCATCAATTCGTGTGGGCACACTGGACGAAATTTCTTCGCCGCCGTCGCGTACAGGCAGTATGTGGACGCACCGGATGGAAAGGCGTACGTGTGGCGTGCCCGCGGCTATTTTCCCATCCCAAGCGGAGACGTGCAGCAACTGCCGTACATGGGATACAACGATATCGCGTACTTGAGCGTTCATTATTTCGAAGGGGGACAGAAGCACAAAGTGAGCTGGTCGGGAGAAGTTGCCGTAGAAGATAACGTATCCTTCTGCGTTCACAGGTCAGAGAGCTTCGTCAGCGACGAGTACGATTTTGGGAGTGTCAAAACAGCAGAGGGTGGGCAGACCACCCCTCGTCTATGGCAACAATGTGAAGGTGTCTACCACTGGGAAAGCTTTCAGGGATTCAGATTTCCCACCACCACCGGATCGCACCAAAGACTCCTGGCAGTCACTAGCAGCTGTTAGAGCTCCACTTCTCACCCCAAACAAGAGAAGGCCTCAGATGCTGTGAGCGCAAAGCAGCAAGTTCAATAATAAAGAGGCTGGAAATACTTTGCACATTTTATTTCAAAAGAACTTGAATCTTCCCATTCACACCAGCTCCTCCACAACAAGCTTGCCCATTTTTCCAACCAAAACCTCACTGACAGCCTTCGTCACCTCGGAGGGTGAGTATTCCGCTTCAATCAAATGAGTCAGGATGGGCATGAGCTCTGAGAGGTGTGTCTTGAACTCCTCTTCTGCAAAAGAAAGTAGGGCACGAAGTACAGCAACAACTAAAGGTGTCCGTGCTGTCACAAGAGCGACTTCTGCACCCTTCTCTTCTTCCTTGGGCAAAAAATTGTCGAGAACCAGCATCGAGAACTGCACAAGACGTTCTTCTACGTTTGCATCTTTCCAAATACTTGAAGCGCCGTCCGTCTTCTCAACTGCTAAAGCATGCATCAGAATTGAAAGGTATGCATGAGAAGCCTCGTCTTCAAGCTGTTGCAAAGGTGGGTCAGGAAGCATTGTTGCAGCCGGTAGCTTGGATTCTTCCTGAGCTTCGATGACCCTTGCTCGTAGTACAGCATCCGAGTTAACCTTCCTCGCATGTGCTGCACAGCTGTTCACTACATCAAGCAGAATATCTACGTACTTTGAGGGTATTTCTAAGAAGCTACCTCCATAGATCTGACTGATGGTGCTCACTATCAGCAGCTGCGTCTTAGTCCTCGTCTTGACCTCTGCGAGTTTTCTCGACCCTGCGCCTGTAGTCAAATCTCTATACTTCCTGTGATCAGCCACACTTCCGGGATTTTCTTGAGATATTCTCCTTCCATGTGGTTCAGTGAGTATTGCAATGTCTGGGAGCGTATCCGCAGCAGCCTCCTGGAGGGCAGTGAGAACCATCCGCCACTCCTTGTCATCAAATTGGGAGCTGGATTGTTGCAAAAGTGAAAGGTAAGAATGTATACCTATAGCTGCTAATCTCTCGTGTGGCCTGCGCACAAAGCCAACTAGCAAACTGATCACCTGTGGAAAGACCTGCTTTAAAGAGGGCTGGAATTTACTGTAAAGACTCAACACATGCCCCAGGCAATCATTGCAAGTCTCATAAAGCCATGCGTCGATTTCAGCTCGACGAGCTGAGTCTTCAAATGTAGTGGCATCTGTAATTTCAGCTCTGACATGATCAAACATTGGTAAAAGCACGCTACTAAAAACACGTTCCCAGAAGCCTTCAGTGAAGTGGAGCCCATGGTAGTTCAAGATATCAAACAGTACCTCCAACGCGCTATGCCTGATTTCTGGTCTCGGGTCGAATGTCAGCTCAGACAGACCAGCAAGGAGGGGAAACCAGAAGAACATATGGGCTTCCTTCTCACTAAAAAGCGGTCCCGATACTGCAGCTTTCTCAGGGTTGCAGTCCTGATCTCCATGTTCTATGTTGCCAATCTCTCCTTCAGCAAGTTTCAGAGCACAGAACCTCAGAAAAGCAATTGCATTTAGAGAAACATCTGGACTGTATCTCGTACTGGTGAAAGCAATCAGACAGTTGACACAGTCTGTGAAAGTATTCACTTCCGTCTCTGTCACATACATGAAGTATTCGCGTACAACTTTTTCGATAGTTTCAAATGCCAGCTGTACAATGCCCTTCTCACTATCTGCAGCAGCAGTGGTAAAGACCATGAACATGCTCTTCCAACCTGACTTAATATTGGAGACTCTCGCAAGAACCATTTGACTGACACACCTTATGACCAACTCCCTGATCTCCACACTCTTGCTCCTCCTCATGATCAGCACAAATGGACGCAAGAAATCATCTTGGAATGTGTAATTCGCAAGTTCATCCCTCTCTAAAAATTTCATTGCAAGTTGACGAAGCGAGTCGACCGCATACAACGCTACCGAGAGATTAGGATGACACCCAACTTCTGCGAAATAGGGCCCAAGAACTGTCCATACACGAGACCAAACAATGCGGATCCTGTTCATATTGAATTGAGATATTTCCACTATCTTCGTCAGACTAAATACACGAGGTGTGTGATGAGATGCTATTTCACGCTGAGAAATCATGCAAAGTGCTTCCACAAAGTGAACAATCGCATCACTGCTGAGATTTCCACTTGAAGCAAATAGGCGATCAACTTCTGAGGCATCCACAAAATCAAGGACGCCTGGGGGAGGAAGGCCCTGAGGGATAAGGCCACTATTTGCTCTCCCAGGATCAAGTGAAGCAAGTGTGGCAACCGCAATACCAGGAACTACATGTGGCGTGCTTGAGCTGCCTTTCCTACTCAGACGCTTGAAGTACTTTGAACCACCCTGCGATTCTTCCTTTGGGCTAAGAGCCTCCAAATGTTCAGGTGAAAACAATGAGGCATCTGACATGCCATTTACTTGCTGATGGATGTATTCAAAGTAGCTCACACTTTCCAGCACGTACATCCATGAGCCTTCGAGCAAGTTGCCATACTCTTCTGCTATCTCTAGGAGTGCTTTGAAGACATCCACGTGTTTTGGCATCATCATTTCTGGCGTCCTCATGTACGTGAATCTTGAGAGAGCGCTCACAAAGGTGTCGCGCACAGTTTGCATGTAAAGTGTTGCACTCAAACCAATCACTGCTCGAAAGCCCTGAAGACTACTTTTCGTAACAAAGTCATCAATGCTATCCTCGAGCAGCATGCTGAATGCAGCCAGAAGGGGAGCCCAAATTGCTTCAAGCATAGGCTTCATATTCTCATAGTTGGTGGCGACATAAAATGTTGAGTCACTTTTCCCTTCCATTTTCTCTCGGATGCTGCGAATGACATCATCAGGCATCGTCTCAAACGACGGGTGTGCACGTCTACCTGGTAGTAAATTCATGATTGCATCCACCCCAGCGGGCCCAGGGCGCTTCCCTGCTTGAGGTCGCCGCGTATCAGACCTCATCTTTATTTCATTCTTTACTATTTGATCATACAAGTCTTTCAAAAATTCTTGGTCCAAGTCTTCTCCATCGTCTATGCCTCTGTTGTTCTTGATGAAATCTTCCCTGGACATTTTATTCTTTACCTGTGGGTTGTGTGCATCGGTGTTCAACATTATAACGCTGTAGGAAAGAACATATGCTACATCTGCACTTCTAAATGACCCAGGGTTGCAAGTGTAATACCTTTCAGCAAATTTTTCCATCAATCGATCAATCTTCTGGGCCTCACCAGGCAACCGGAATCCAGAGAGGAAGCTCCTGATAGCAGCATCAAAAGTTGTTCCAGTGAAGTCCAGAGAGTCCACATAGGCATGCATGACTGCTACACACTCTTCCGTATGATCTCCGAGATATTCACCAATCTTTGATTTCTCGAGTCCCGATGTGGTTTGAAGAAACAGCGCTACTTCTGCTGGACTCTTGCCAACGTAGCCTGACTCTTGGAGGGTTTTCATACCTTTGAGGGGCGTCCCATTGAACAAGGCTATACCAGCTTCATAGCCAAGTTTGTGAGCTCGGCGTTTTTCGATCTCTCTAGTTTCAAGGTTAGATGTACTCCTATGAAGTGGTGTTCCAGCATCCTCTTTGGTTGGAGAATTTCTGCCATTTTCGATTTCTTGCAATGCTTCAGGCATGCTTTGGTATGCTTCGTTATCAGGGCTTATTTCACCTGCTGTGGACACTTTCTCTGCATCCTGCAAAGGCTTATCACATCCCCCCTCTTCAGAAGGCCAGGCAAGTAGGCTTTGAAGGATGAGAACCAAGCATTTCATGGCTTCGTTCCTCATTAATTTTGCCTGTGCCGGTACCATCTCCGCAAGGTCGGGAGAGTAAGAAAGCCCCTGTACAAGTTGAATGAGAGCTAATACCGTGCGATCAAACAAATTGATGGATTCAAGATCACAATCATAGTTCACAAACAAATCCACCAAGGTTTGAGCATCCGCGCAGACCTTTTGCAAACAATGAACAACCACTAACCTGTGCCAGGAGGGCACTCTTGTACCAGAAAAATCTTCCAGCTGCTTAAGCACGATGATAGGATAGAAGACTCCGATCTCATTCTTTAATTTTGCCCTGAACTTCAAACAGATTGTAGCAAAAATGTAGTTCAAGACCTTCACCACTTCCTTTGAATCTGTCGAACAGTTTTTGAGAAGGGCTAGGCAGAGGTGCTCCTTCATGGCTTGAACGAATATTTCATTTTCAACGAATTCGACCCCGGCATTCTCAAGAAGGATCTTCAACAGCTCAAGAGCCAGTACTTTTCCTTTTAACAAATATGGATCTGTTGGCGTATTAGGATCCCTGGCAGCCAACTTGCACAGGGATCTGAACACTAAGAAAGCATCGCGCTGAAGGGAAGTTGCTTTGCTGAGATCAACTGGTTCTTGTTCCGTCTCAACATTCTTTTTCTCTTCCTGGGGACTGAGCTCCCCCGTGCTTTCCCCTTTGTTCGACACGGGATCCCCAAACACTTTTGCACCTTGAAATGCATCATCATGGATTGTGGCAGGCGGCGCAGAATAGAAAGTACCTTCAGCGTCTGCAACAATGCGATTGATGAAATTCTGCACAAAGTTTGTGAACGGTTGTTTTTCATCTCCAAAATCTTCTGGGGGCAGCATTTTGGCAACCACTACCGTCTCAATGGGAATTGAGGATGAATCTGCTTCCATTCTCTTGAAAACAATGGTTATCATCTGTATCAGAGATGCTTTAGCAGTACTCCGGTTCACCTCGCTCTTGGATCCAAGATAGATGTTGTAGCAAGTGCGTATGACATGAAGCAGTGCTTCATTGTGGACCTGAAACGTTGAAGAAGTGACAAGTGTCAAAAGAACCCGTAAGACCTTGAGTTCAATGGCTTCGTCTGGGACGTCGTAGCACTGGCACACGAGGTTGATCGTTTCATAGCACAGGCCATCTTCTTTGATCCCGTTGGTGGACCCTCTCAGGTACCCGTGTGCTATCAACCTTTGCAACGTGTCCAGTGCTGGTTCCATGATTTGCGTCTGGCGAGTTTTACAAGCCAAGCGTAGAGGTACGAAGGCAGAGGACACCATTTCGTCTGGACTTTCGGGTGGCATTCGCACCTGGTAGCCTTGGTCACCCTTTGGTTCGGCGATTTCGCCGGACGAGTTCTCCGATATCGACTCTGTACTCCCTGGTGCCGACAGGTCTTGTTTCCCTCCACAATCCGACGTTTCTTCTTCATTATTTTCCGTCACGTGTTGCTGTTGCTCGTTGGATTCTTGGACGTGTGTCCCTTCCGCACGGCTAGGTTCCGGCTGCTTCCTTTCTTCTTCTCCATCCTGGGCGTTTCCTTCCCTTTGTTCATCCGTATCTTTCTCTTCGCACCCATTCTTGGGATCCGCAGGCGTACGTTCCGACACCGACGTCTCTTTCGTCTCTTCTTCTTCCTCTTTCATCGGATGTGGATGCCTCGTTCGAAACGTTCGTGTCTCAAAGCTCCTCTTCCATGCCGCAGCTCCACCGTTCCAAACGAGGGTCGGACACGCTTCCTACCGTCCGTCGGCGTCGCCACCTCACGCTTCCTTCCGTCCACGACCTTCTCGTGCCTTCCAATCGCTCTGCAAGTGCTTGCTGCGATCGCCTTGCGCACCGTGCTTCGTGACACGCTTCCAACAAGTGTCGGAGCAAAGCACGATCGCACTCCAATGCCGCGTCCTTGCACGTCCTCGAAAAAGACCGTGGAATTTCCGCAGTCCACGCGGTCCACGAACGGTCCACGAGGACCGCAAAAAGACCGCAGAAAGACCGTAAAAAGACCGTGGGTGGCACGACACGAAGCGCCAGTGGCGCCAGGCGACGTGATGGAGCTGTCACGCGGTGTTCTGGAGGCCGTGCGCACGTGGCCGTGCACGCCGAGCACGGAACGAGGTGCGTAGAAGGGGGAAGAAACGCAGGTGGAAGATGCGGTCGAAAGGCGGAGGCTGACCGATGACAGGATCGACGGCGAACAGGACGTGGGATCCTCATCGACGGACGTGACGAAGGTGGACTTGTCACCTACACGTGCGGGAGGTCGGTGGTGGTCCGAACCATCGAAGAGGAAGAATGGTGCGTGGTCTATCAGCACCATCGGGCGGCACCGACGGTGGCGCGATTCGCGCCCATTGGGAACCTGATCGCCTCGGGAGACGCGAACGGGACCCTGCACATCTGGTCTTGGGAGAAAACTGGACAAGTCAAGCTCAAGAAGGAGCTGGACGTCTTGCAAGGGGCTATAAAGGATATGAAATGGTCTCCGGATGGGCAAAGGATTGTCTGCTGTGGGGAAGGGAAGCAAGCAAGGGTGCGGTGCCTGCTTTGGGAATCTGGTAGCAACCTCGGTGAATTTGATGGGATCTCCAAAATTGCCAACAGCTGTGACTTCCGACCAGTTAAACCTTTCCTGGTTGTCACAGGTAGCGAAGACTTTCAAGTGAACGTGTATGAAGGCCCCCCCTTCAAATTCAAGTCCTCTGACAGAGGGCATCTAAACTTTGTCAATTGTGTTCGCTTCTCGCCAGATGGGAGGCACTTTGCATCTTGCAGCTCAGATGCCAGGATTGTTGTTCACAATGCAGAAGAACAAAGTGTAGTAAGCGAGTGCAAAGATGGAGAAAAGGCACACAAAGCTAGTGTTTATGCAGTAGACTGGTCACGAGATGGACATGGTCTTCTCTCGGTCTCTGCAGATAAGACAGCAAAATTATGGGACATGTGTGACATTACTAAGCCAAGGTTGCTCCAAATTTTTACCTTTGACATGGACCCAAGCCTGAATCAAATGCAAGTTGGTTGCACTTGCGTCTCTGAATCGTTGATCACTGTTTCTCTTGGTGGAACTATCAACGTGTTGGACCGGAACCAGCCACAAGCACCGCGTAAACGGATAAGAGGTCACTGCCGATCCATCACTGCCATCGCTGGAAGTCTGGAAGCCCTGTTCTGCTCTGGTAGTTATGATGGGCAGGTTTCCTTCTGGGAAGGCAAGGAAATAAAGAGCCAGGCTCGGCTCCATGACAACGGTATCGTAGGCTTGCAAATGCTCGGAGGTGCTCTAGTATCGTGTGGCCTTGATGATGTCCTGGTCTTTAGTAGCGGTGGAACTAGAGAAGTTTCTATTCCTTTGGGGGCAGCACCTCTGTGCATGTGTGTCTGCCCTCATCGGGAAAGTGTGTTTGTTCTGACCACCAAATCAATTGTATATGTGTGCGGAAGATCCATTGTTTCCTCCACAGCATTGGACTTCGAATCTTCCTCCATTGCTGCTTCACCTGATGTCAAAACGGTGGCAGTTGGAGGTAAAGATGGGAAAATCAGATTGTTTACTCATGACCATGGCAAGTTGGTCGACCAGCCTATTCTACTGGAGAGGCACCGTGGGCAGGTCAGATGTTTGCAATTCTCATCGAACGGAGAGCTGCTTGCAAGTGCATGCAATAATCGGGAAACTTTGGTGTGGGACGTGCTTTCCAAGTCTATTAAGAAGAGTCGAATGGTCTATCACTCTGCAAGGATAGATTGCATGTCATTTTCCCCCACAGACCTGCACTTGGCCACTGGCTCTCTGGACGAATCCATCATTGTGTATGATCTTGGGAAATCAGCATCTGCAAGGTTGGAATACAAACATGCCCATGCTGGTGGGACCACTGGTATGGTGTGGCAGGGAGACGGTTTGCTTGTCACTGCTGGCCGTGACGGAATGCTTCGTACGTGGAGAGTCCCCAAGAAGGAGTAAAAACGAAGTGTCTTTACAAATTTGTTCAAACTCTAGCGGGAGCATTTTCCCATGACCAGGCCCTGTTGATGTCAAAGAAGTGCCCAACATTTTCTTCAGGAGTTCCCACCAAAACTCCATGTCCAAGATTCAAAATGTGGCCATTGGGGCCAGCCTTCAGAATACACTCGTGTACTGCCTCCTTGATTGAGTCCTGGTTTGAAAAGAGCATGCAAGGATCAACGTTGCCTTGGACCGCACTTTTTCCAATCCTCTTCCGTGCATCGGCCATGTCCACGGTCCAATCAAGACCAATGACGTTTGCCCCAACCGTGGCCATTCGCTCCAGCAAGCCACCGCTTCCGTTCACATACAGCACAACAGGTGTGTCTGGGTGGGATTTCTTCAGCTTTTGGATAATTCTCTCAATGTATGGTTTAGATATCTTGTCCCAATCCGCAGGCGTGAGCTGTCCCCCCCATGAATCGAACAGTTGCAAGCACTGTGCTCCTGAATCGATCTGGAATTGGCAGTACGTCGCAATTTGCTCTGCCAGATGATCAAGCAGACGGTGAAGCAAATCCGGGTCACTTCTTGCCATGCACTTAATAGTCTTATAGATTGATGTGCTTTTCCCTTCTACAATATACGTGGCCAGGGTCCAGGGACTGCCTACAAAGCCTAGCACCGCCGCAGCATTGCCAACCTCTTGTCGAAGGGTAGAGAGGGCCTCACCGACGAAAGAAAGTTTCCCAAGATCGATCTCACGCAACTTCGAAAGCTGATCAGCACTTCTGATTGGGTCTTCTATTAACGGGCCCTTGTTGTCGTCTATCTCGAAATGAACCCCGAAAGCATCCAGCGGCGTGAGTATGTCACTGAAGAGGATGACTCCGTCCGGTCGGAAGGATTTGAACGGTTGGAGGGAAATCTCTACGATAAGATCTGTCGTTTCGGATCTCACACGAAAGGAAGGATGCTTTAGTGCGACATCCCGATACGCTTTCTGATACCTGCCTGCTTGCCTCATCATCCACGCAGCAGGCCTCTCCACGGCTTCCCCTCGAGCGCATCGCACGAGCAGAGGTTCAGGACTGGTGTCTGCAGCAGACTGACATCTGACGTTCGCATTTCTCGCGGTTGGGCGCAGCATAAGGCGCGCCATCGCCGCGCCAAAGCGCAGCTGCTGCGCCCACTGCAGATAAGCCTGGATGCGACGAGATCTGGTTTCTGTTCAACCCCAGTTGACCCCAAGACATGGCCTTATCGATCCAGAGATGAACCCGAGATCGAGCCGGTTCGAACCGGACGTGCACCGTATGGGAAACATTCGGTTGTCGGCTCTGGTTCTGTCCGATGGCACACTCCCATGGACTGGGGATAGCAGGGGGCATGATCCTCTGCGAGTCACGAGGAAATCTACCGAAGCAAAGGGAGGTAGAAGACTTCAATTTTGGGAAAGGAGTTCTGTACGAACAACGTTCAGCGTTGAGGATGCAGGGAGACATGTCGTAACCCTCCAACTGGGCAGACAAGTTGGGAATCTGTTCTGTGCACAAGAGAAACAGGAAAGGTTGGAGGCTCCAGGACAGTATATGCGAAGGCGAATTGTTTGCAGTCGATCAAACCGATTGCTGCCTGATGAGACCATCCGTTCCAGTCATTGTAGCTGATTTATTCGACCCAATAGGATATGTCCCACAGCAACGCGCAGCAACACAGCGGAGTCCACCAACTGCCAATAGGTTGAAGTCATCGCTAGCAAATCAGTTATTTCTTTTTCTTTCCCTTCGCACCAGGTTGCGCACTTGCCCCGCTACCGCTCCCTTTCTGGGTCCCAGCGTGCCCTTGCCGACCTGCATGTTTCGGTATCAGCGTACAGATCTCTTTCATGAGAACTTTCTTGTTCGGGATGTCACTATTCACTAGGTTTCCTGCCTCGTCCTTCAGCTGGACACGTATTCTTCCGTTTTTTGTGCAGCTCCGCGAGAACATCTTATCTTGAACTTCCACAGGAAGCTTCAAGTGGACACAGCAGTCGGCCATCTCTTTTGCTGTCGGGTGCTCGCATGCCACCTTCTTCGGTACGCGCCTGCCTTCTTGTATCGTCAGTCCGGCATCCAAGTATTCCGGATAAAGGGCGATCCTTCTGTCCTTGTGGTACTCGAACGTGGCCATCACTCGACGCCTCCGAACCCTCGATGAACGTTGCAGCTCGTCTTATGCCGCACCCTCGACTTTCCACCCAAACAATCGAACCGCCGTGTTTGAAGCACCACGTCCGATTATTGTCGATCGCTCACGACGTTCGGTTCCTGGCAGTGCAGAATCTCGCCGGCTGCGACGCTCGCTGCGAAATCTGCGTCTCCAATCTGTCTGTCGACTCGTCCGACAACGACGAAAGCAACCCCTATCCCGCCCCTGTAGCAATCCTGCAGTTTCTCTGGAGGGAGTTCGGCGAGATGCAACAAGACGCACCTTCCAGCTCTTGCCGCGTTCGGAAGCCGACCTGTGCATCGACGTCATTAAATCGAACGGAACATCAGAAGAGTAGCCAGACCTGTAGTTTGCGGAACGCTCGTGCGTTTGGTGGAAAGAGGTGCTGGTCTACCTCCGAGAAGAGATTCTTCGAAACCAAGCCACTGGTCTGCAGTGTTGTCTACCATTCGCTGGATATCGCTTCGATCGTCGTAGGACAGTGAACCACAATGAGTGAAAAGAAGAACGAAAATCAGGCGTCGAACTTTGGGGAATGCGTCTTGAACAACTCTTGGATGTTTTCTGTGCTTGCTGTGGCCCTGGCCGTGCCTGTGGGGATTAGGCTGAAGAGCTACGTGCCATTGATACACTTCGGTATAGTTGGTACCGGCGCAGATATTTTCGTGGGTGTAAGAAGATGCAGGGATCAATTTGAAAATCCTCATCTATAAATTGCACAGTTTTACAAGCTGTAACGGATGTCATTTCTGCTGCCTCGTTTGAGAAATCTTACGAGCAGGGGAAGCTCTTCACGGTGGAAGGTTGGCAGTATTGGAGCATATCTTTACCATGTGACCTTGTGGTCAAACGGATCGAAGGCAGGAAAATCTCCTTTCATCTTTCAATCCATCAGAACGAAGTTTCCTACACTGCAGTCTGATTCCTCTGGAGCATGCACACTGCTAAGGTCAGCTGTGATTCAAGCAACCAGAAGGGTCTTTGGACTGAGCTGGGTTCTGCAATCTGGAGATTTCTAATACCATCTGTCAAGATGAATGCTTCTCCTTCTTTTGGAATGCATCGCTTCGCTTGCACGTGACTGGCAGCATCCACGATGTTCCTTTGTGCATGGAAGCAACTTCGCTCCTCACTCGAGTTCCAGCACCGAAATTCGATAGCGGAACGATCTCCCTCGTCAATTCCTTCGACTTGCGTCTACTGCATCGATGTACAATGTGCGTGGATGCATGCGATGGGAGATGGTGG
>LFIK01003913.1_pt1 | contig 12075 bp, 9 predicted proteins | sample 643401 | NCBI WGS metagenome assembly LFIK01 (sample SAMN03777447, study PRJNA286221) | soda lake metagenome | biome: soda lake; feature: Kulunda steppe; material: water; isolation source: sample T5-Br brine of Lake Tanatar-5 | place: Russia: Kulunda steppe | collected 2010-07 | reverse complement strand
GCAATGACAACACCGTTACCTACGGCAAGCTCAAACTCCAGATCGAGCCCAGCCCATGGCGGCCGCATTTCGTAAAAGCGACCGTACAAGTCCGACGATATGCCGATGATCAAATCGCCATCTTCTACGGGCCGCGATGCATCGGCCGATATGATCCCAACGGCATCCTGATCGGCCAAGAAGATAAAGCGGCGTGACACGCTTCCACGCCGCCGATCCGGTCCGGGGGCATGCCCCCGGACCGGATCGTGAACGAAGCGGACAATTGACGTGTTACGAAAAGCGGACAACTTAGCTTGTTACCGACAGAACGTCTCAACGCATTAAATCGGGCAGGGTAAGTGCGATGCTCGGGAAAATGATAAGAAGGGCGACGACGACAAGGGAAAGCAGAATAAACGGTGTGACCGACAGAATGATGTCACTCATCGACGTTCCCGACGGCGCCGCGCCCTTTGCAACAAAAAGGAGAAGCCCGAAGGGTGGTGTGGCCAAGCTGATCTCCAGGACCAAGAGCATCAGGACGCCGAACCAGATGGGGTCGAATCCCAAAGTCTGAACGACCGGCATAAACAGGGGTATGGTGATCATCATCATACTCACCTGATCCATGAAACACCCAAGGACCATCAGGACAGCCAGCATACCGATCAGGATCAGCAACGGTCCCATGTCCGATTGAATAATCATATTGGAAAAGCCGGATGACGCGCCGGAAAAGGCGAGTATTTGGGAGAAGGTTACCGATCCGGCGATGATGAAAAGCGTCATGACGGTCAGTCGGAGCGTCTCCTTGGTCGCAATAATGAACCCTTGCCAAGTGAGCTTGCGATAGGCCGCTGCCGCAATGAGCGCCGCAAAGGCCCCGAGGGCGGCGGATTCCGTCGGTGTGGCTATGCCCGCGAATATGCTCCCGACGACAACGACGAATATCCCGAGAAGCGGAACAACATAGATCAGCAACGGCGTCAGTTTCTCGCGCCAAGAAAATGCCGGAACGTCATATACAGGTGCAATTGACGGCTGAAGTTTGCATCGGATTATGACATAGGCAAAATATAATACGGCCAGAATCAGCGCTGGAACAATAGAGGCCATCAACAAGCCGGCGATCGAGATGCCGGCTAGACTGCCCAACAGAACCGCCAGGGCCGATGGCGGTATCAGCATGGCGATGCCGCCCACCGCGATGATCGGACCAATGGCGATCGATTTGCTGTAACCGCGGCGATACATGTCTGGCAGAAGGGTGCTGCTCAGCATGGCCGTATTGGCGATGGTAGACCCGGAGAGCGACGAAAATACGGTTCCGCCGGCAATCGCCACCAGCGACAATCGCCCTGGAACACGGGCGATTAAGCGGTCGATGGCATCGATCGCCCGCGCCGCCACGCCGGTATGGAACATGATCTCGCCCATGAAAATGAAAAGCGGGATCGGCATTAGCGAAAAAGATTGAACGCCTTGCGTAATGCTCCGGACAAAGTGGACTATGCCCTGCTCACCACCCAAATATATGATCGCAAAAACGATATTAACCGAAAAAAAGGCAAATACGACGGGTATCCCGGTTAACATGAGCGCAACGAGCAGGCCCATCATCATTAAGAGTGCATAATACCACTCCACAGCTATAAACCCTTCCCCTGGCTCGTTCGCTCAACCGTAACATCGCTTGTTACCAGCCATCTCGTAAAAATCAAAAACGTCAGAAAGAATATTATTGGTCCAGGAGTGTATAAATACCATTCTGGAAATATTAATGCCCTGTATACTCTTGCACCTGACGCATACGATTGCCACAGAACCACAATGCTGTAATAGGCAAGGGTGGCCGAGCATGCGGCCCCAAGAAAATATGCGGTGCGCATGACGATGCGCCCACTTTTTTTCGGGAGCATTGCCACCAAAATATCAACCGACACATGCCCGTTCTCTCGAAGAACCCATGGCGCGGCGAGAAAAGTCGTTAGGTAGAGAAGGTATTGGGTGACGTCTATTTTCCATGGAATTGAAAAAAGACGGAAAGATCGTCCTAAGACGTCGATCAGTATCAAGCCGCCTATTGCAAACAAACAAAGGCAACCGCAGATCGCGAGTACGGAAATAAGGGCGTCGACCCCTTTTTGAAGGTTTTTCAGGGCGCGCGCCAGTCCGTATTCTTTCAACGGCATTCTCCACCAACCGACACCGTCAGTTGTGTTTGATCGGCACAGATCTGTTGCCGACCGCTGTTGCCGGATAGGGAAATCCAAGTCGGGAAAGATCGATCATGATCCTTCCCGACAAGATTTGAACCATCAATTTACGACAAGTTCCCGAATCCGCGGTATATCATCCGGGCTCTCTTCTTCAAGAGCCTCCCAGTAAAGGTCATTTGCCAACTGGCGGAATTCGGAGCCGAGATCGACGACGTTTATGTTTGCGTCCTCAATTTTCTGGCGCTCTTCCTCAGTAAATGAATCACGCCATTCCGGCCATTCACCTTCAAGCCAAATGGCCATGTCTGTGAGGCAGCCTTGTTGCTCATCACTCAAACTGTTCCAGCGGTCGAGATTCACCAGGAGGTTCACCATGACGTTATAGAAACCCGGTTCATAGACGTGGCCGGTGAATTCATCCCAGCCGTGGTCAAAAATGCCCCATAACGGCCATCCATAACCGTCAACAACATTCCGTTCTAACGCGGTGTAGACTTCCGGCGGCGGTATTTGGACCGGGTTTGCCCCAAGCGCACGGAAGAAGGTGTCGTACACTGGAGACGTCCGCATGTTAAGCCCATCAAGACGGCCATCTTCTATGGCGTCGCGGGTATAAACGTGGAAACGAACGCCGTCACCGAATGCCGTCAGGTAGTGGACGTTCATTCGTTCTTCGTGCAATTCGTTGAGAATTTCCCAGGCGCCGTTGTCGCGCTGCTCGTGAATTGGCACATTCCCAAGAACAGTGGCGTCACCTTCAATCATCACGCCCTTGTAGTAGGCTGGCGGCACGGATGCCATATCGACAACGCCTGTGCGTACTGCGTTTGGCTGCTCAAATGGGCTTACGGACCCGGCGTCTAGCACCTGAATCTGAACCTGGCCGGCACATTGGGCGTTGACCTCTTCGACCCATTGGTAAAAGGGCCAGCCGAAGCTTGCGGATTGCGGCTCGAAACTTGCGGCACGAAGTGTCACTTCACTCGCTGAGGCTCCGGAAACAGGGAGCGCTATCAGCGCAATAGGCACGAGTGCCCATCCATTTTTCACGACTCTCATTGTTAAGGCCTCCCAAAAAGGCATAATTCATTAACCGGGTATGTTTTCGTTTGCCGGCACACTTGGACCGTGCGCTCAATCCATCGCCGGTACCTTGCCCGTTGCCGATCCCATTTTTCATACGTTAGCATGGGATTCATTGCCGAGCAACATTCGGTTTTGAGTTTGGTTCGGTGTGATTTCTCTCTGAATCAACGTACGGGATCCGATACAGCGACGCAGCATCGCTGATTGCATCGGGCAGACTGAAAATGCGACTATGGCAGAGTCGTTGGCGGCATTTGAAGACTCGACCATTTTTGCAAGAACTTGAGAACATTTCGTGGTTCAAATCAAAAAGAAATCCGTCGAGAAGGCGATAATCGCAGCGGCGCGAAAGCATTTTTCGCAGAAAGGCTATCGCTCGACGAAGCTGTCGGACATCGCGTCGTCGGCAGATATCGGCGTCGGCAACATATATTCCTATTTCCCATCGAAGGTGCAAATCCTCTACGCGGTCTATGGGCCCTGGCTGCTCAAGAGGCTTGTGGAATTGGAAAGTCGTGTCGCGAATCAGCCGACGCGCCGGCAAAAACTGCGGACCTTGCTAATCGGGTTATGGCGGGAGATACCGCAGGAGAATCCGGGCTTGGCAAATAGCCTCATGGAAGCCTTGGCGACGGCCGAGCCGGGATCGGGGAAGCAGGACAATTTGATTTTCGATCTGGAGGCGCGGATTTCGGCCATGATGGTGGATGCGCTTCCAAAAGATCGGACACATCTGGCGGGCAAGGGGCTGCTGGCGAATTTCGTGGTGATGGCCTATGACGGCTTCGTGATCAACCGTCGGATTGGAGATCTTCGCGATGTCGATGCCATCGTCGACGACTTTTGTCACCTAGTCTTCGGCAGAGAAGATTGATGTCCTGGCGACTTCTAATCTACGATTGGGCGCCTAAGATCTTGACACCCAGCGGAGCCGACTTGCCGCCATTCGTTTGGGATGTGTCCGCCGGACAGGCTGAGATGACGGCCAACACATTCATCTCCGCGCGAAGGTCGATGTAGTCATCCGGGTTGACGGCGGTGGGTTTGATTTTGAAGGTTCCATCGGTAAACAGATCGACCGTCATGAACACATTGAAAATGTCCATTATGTCATCGCCTGTCAGGCCATAGGGCGAGACGGCTTCGGTCAGATTTTCCTGGCACGAGCGATGATCGGTCAGTCCGTCGCGTCTTTCGTATAACTTTCGCGAGCATCGCCCGCCATTGTTCCCCCAATGGTTCGCATAGGTGTCCGCGGTTGTGGTCAGCATGACGTTTTCGTGGGGCGGCTTTGAGTAAAAATGCTGGAAGGTCTTGCTGGTCCCTGTGCCGAGGATGACGTTAGTCGCCCATGTTTGACCGACATGGAAGGTCTCTCGGTAATTATCCGCATTGAAGAAGGCGCAATCGCCCACTTGCCCGCCCACAATCTGATGAATGCGGAGGGTTTCGCCTTTGCGCAAGACATAGGCCCGGCCATGGCGTGCCGGTATGATGTCTTCAGCGATAATCTTCAGTCCCATGATTTATCCCCATTCGATCCGACCATTACCGAACCAAATTCTATTTTACGGGGGGTGCGCGTTTGCGGCAATATGAATTCCATCAGTTTGCCACTCGCCAAATCCGGCAACCACATCAGGAGATTGACCCCCAATGCCCAAGGAAATCGTCAAGGTGCCCGGCCTGTCGGAATCGTTGGACGCGGCTGGCGTCCCGCTTTCTCTTGCCGTAAAGGCGAACGGATTTGTTTTTGTGTCCGGACTGCCGCCACTCGATCCGGACACCGGAAAACCGGTTCAAGGTGACATCTCACTGCAAACCGAGCTTTGCCTTAAAAATCTGGAAAAAGTGCTTGCGGCTGCCGGAACCAATATGGAGAACGTCGTCAAGGTGAATGTCTTTATTGCCAATTCAGCGTACTTTAATATCGTCAATGAAATTTATAAGAAATACTTTCCGCAAGACCCGCCGGCGCGAACCTTTGCCACCGTGGGGTCATGGCCATGGGAGTTCGATATTGAAATAGAATGCGTGGCGACCCAATCGTGATGGCAACGTAATTGTAGATTCGGGTGGAATCGTCAATGGCATCGGGACAAAACCTTCACATCGGCGTGATCGGCGCCGGGATCGTGGGCGCTTCCGTCGCCATGGCCCTGTCGCGCGAGGGGTATCGGGTGAGCGTCTTCGATCCCAATGGGGCGGGGACCCAGGCGAGTTTCGGTAATGCCGGCATGGTGCAGACGGGAACGCCGGTGCCAATGGCGTCGCCGGGTATCTTGAAGGCGATGCCGCGGATGCTGTTCGACCGGAATGGCGCCCTGGTGATCCGGTGGCGGCACCTTCCTGTTCTGATGCCGTGGCTGTTTCGGTTCCTGCGGGCAGCGCGTCCGTCCACGGTTGAAACATTGTCGATTCATTTGGCGGCGCTGTTGAACCGTGCCGGTTCAGCATTCGATCGGATGGCGGCCGAGGCCGGCGCGGAATCTTTCATCAAGCGGCGCGGTATGCTCTATGTCTTTCGATCCGAAGCGGAACGGCAAGCCGTCCAATGGGAGTTTGATCTGTTCGCCCGTCGCGGCGTCGCAATGGACGGGCTTGAGGCTGGCGATCTGCGTGACATGGAACCGGCCCTCCATGAATCGTATACCCTTGGCTGGCATTTGAAGGACACGTTCTATTGTCTCAATCCGGGTGGCTTGACAGCGCAGTTCCTGCGCGGCGCCGTGGCATTCGGCGCTGAATTCAATGAGGTTGAGGTCCGGCAAATTGAAATTCGGGCGGATTCTCAAGTCATCGTGAGGACACCGGAGGCTGCGGTGCCGGTTGACCGCATCGTTATTGCGGCCGGCATTGATTCCCGCGACTTTCTAAAGCCCTTGGGCGTTCGGGTTCCATTGGAAACCGGTCGTGGGTATCACATGATGTTGCCCACCCCAGGTGCGACGCTTAACGGCCCCTTGATCGACGCGGCACGCCACTGCGGTGTCGTGCCCATGGAAAACGGCATTCGGGTGGCTGGCCTTATGGAATTGGCCCAGCGCAATGCGGCGCCGGACTTTGCCCGCGCGCGCCGGTTGGCGGACTTGGCCCAGGCCATGGTTCCGGAACTTGATTGCCGCGATGCTGTCCCCTGGATGGGGCATCGGCCGATTACGCCCGACAGCTTGCCGGTGATCGGCCATGCCCCCCGGCATCGCAATGTGATCTTCGCCTTTGGTCACGGCCAACTTGGATTCACCATGGGGCCGGTGACCGGAGAGATCGTTGCCGCCCTCGTCGCCGGACGGGACCCAGATATCGACATCACGCCCTATCGCCCCGACCGGTTCTGAGTTCTACTATTCGCCCCCGGCGTCGCGCTAGAGCATCCTGCGCCCGCCGGGGCGCAGGATGCTCTATGTCACCGATTTGGTTTCCAAGCGGTCGGCCCAGCGGAACCATCCCTTGGAATCGACGCTCAGCGGTTCGATACCCAAGGGCGAAACGGCCATATCAAGATAGGCCGGTAGCGCGTCACCGCCAAGGTCGGCCCTGAGTGCGGCGCGGCATTTCTTGGTCTCCTCCTCGTCCACGCGGACTGGGTCGCCCGTGATTTCCACCCCATAGACCCGCTTGGCATAGGCAGGGGTAATCCGCTCTTCAATTACATCGTCGAGCACCCGCGCCGGCAACCTGTCGAGCGGATCGCCCCGTCCCGCGCCGCCGGCGCTGATATGGGTAAAGACGTCGCCTCTCTTGAGCACCACGGCTTCCATCGGCATCACCGGCAGGATTTTCTGGTCCGGTCCGGGATTGACAATGTTCCATGACGGCGTTCCATGGCAGCCGCCTCCGATGCTGTAAGGCAGAATGCTGCGCCGGTCGGAGCGCATGACCACCCGGGCTTCGTCACATCGGATGCGGTATTCCCGTACGAAGGAGGCTGCGCCCCTGAATTCGCCCGGGCCGCCCGTATCCGGCACTGCTCCGTACCGGCAGATCTCCAGCGGGTAGTGGGCTTCGATCATCTCCACCGGCTGGTTGGTTATGTTGCCGCCGGGATTGGGGATGCCGAACTCGCCATCCCCGTCATGCATGGCGCCCCAGCTTCCCGCCAAGGTTTCGGAAAGCACGAACGGCACACCGCGATCGGTGCCGCTGAACGCCGGAAAGCTGACCCCGCCCTCGCCAGCCGACGGTACTTTCTCAGGGACGATCTGAGCGAAGACGCCGAGCAAAGCATCAATCGCCCGCCAGCCCACGATCGCGCGTGCAGCACAGGCAGCCGGTGCACGCGGATTGACAATGGTTCCCTCCGGGATCGTCATTTGGATACAGCGCCGAAACCCTTCGAAGTTCGGAATATCGCTCTCAGCAATGCATTTCAGAATAAGTTGTGTCGCTGACTTCACAAAGGGAGCGGGGCAGTTGATCGCCCCCGGCACCTCAGGCGATGATCCGGACCAGTCTACCGATATCTCGTCACCGGCAATGCTCACCGAAACCTGCAACGCGATCGGCACCGGGTGCTCGCCCAGTCCGTCAATATAGTCGGTAAACGACCACGTGCCGTCCGGCAGGGTAGAGACTTCGGCGCGCATCATTCGGTCGGCGTAGTCGTGAAGGCTTTCTAATGTTTGTCTGAACCTGTCAGGCCCGTGTTGGCGTACCAATTCGACATAGGCTTTTTCCGCCGTCTGGCAGGCGGCGACCTGGGCGCGCATGTCTCCGGCCAACTTGTCGGGTATTCGGGTGTTGAGAGCCAGGAGCTTGAAGCAGGTCTCATTGGCGACGCCGCCGTCATAGAGTTTCAACACCGGCAGTCGCAGCCCTTCCTGGTGGATCTCACGGGCGTAGACCGCTGTGCTTCCAGGCGCGATTCCGCCGACATCAATCTGATGAACCACCGTTGCGGCAAAGCCCTCAACCGTCCCATCGACAAAGATCGGTTTGACGATATAAACGTCGGGCAGATGCATGCCGCCGGCGACATAAGGATCATTGAAGATATAGATGTCGCCTTCTTTGAAACGGCCTCGGTATTCGTCGAGGAGGGCATTCATTGCGTCGGGGAAAGAGCCGAGATGCAACGCCATGGTCAGCCCATGGGCAACCACACGTCCGTCGCGGTCGCAAACGCCGGTCGAATAATCCATTGAATCGCGGACGATCGCCGAATAGGCGGTCCGCATGATCACAAGGGCCATTTCGTCGGCGATCGAACCGAGGGCGTTGCGGATGACTTCCATCGTGATCGGATCGTCGCGGTTTTCCATCGTCAGCCCTCCTTTGTCAGCACGATATTGCCATCCGTATCAAGGCCCGCAGCCCAGCCCGGCGGCACCACACAGGTGGCGTCGTATTCCTCGACGATGAGAGGCCCGGTTCTGGGCCCGTTAACCAAGTCCGGGCGGGCGATGACGGCCGTGTCGAGCAAGCCGTGATCGGCACCGAAATAGGCTGGGCGCATGGTTGCCTGGGGCGCGCGGTCCTTTATCTGCGACCACCCCGCGCCGCGTTCCGGTTTTTCAACAGTGGCACGGGCGCTGACCCTAAGCGCCACGGCTTCGATCGGTTCCGAGGCAGCATAGTGGCCATAGGTTCGCTCGTGTTCCTTACCGAACGCCGCCGTCAAGTCGGTGAGCATCGTGGCGGTGTCACGGCCGGCGGGCATACCGACCGTCAACTCGTGCGCTTGACCGATATATCTGAGGTCGCAGGCGCGGCCGACTTGGTAGTCGCCGGCATTATACCCTTCGGTCTTCATCCGCTCTGCAAGTTGGGTTTCCAGTGAAACGAAGGCCGCATCAAGACTTTCGGCGGTTAAGGTGCTAAGCGGACGAAGAAAGCCGATGCTGATCTCCTGTTCAACGTCGCTCAGCAGAAGACCGAACGAGCTGAACACGCCTGAGCGCATCGGTATGATCACCCGCTCCATACCGATCATACCGGCGATCGCGGCGGCCACGACCGGACCGTTGCCGCCAAAGGCGTAAAGATCAAAGGCGCGGGGATCGCGGCCGCGATAAGTGGAGACCGCCTTGACGGCCCGCACCATGGTCCCGCACGCCACCTGAAAAATGCCATGGGCGGTTTCCAACAGCGACCGGTCAAGCCGGTCCGCAAGCTGCGTCTGAAGGGCGTCCCGGGCCTTGGTAGCATTGACCTGCAAATCGCCGCCGACCAAGTATTCACCGTTGACATAGCCAAGGCAGATGCAGGCATCCGTGAATGTTGGAATCTCGCCCCCGATGTCGTAGGCGACCGGCCCCGGTTTCGAGCCTGCGCTTTCGGGCCCGACACGCAGCAACCCGCCCGCGTCAATCGTTACCTGACTGCCGCCACCGGCGCCGATCTCGGAAATATCGATGACCGGCAGTTTCAGGGCATGGCCGCCGCCGATCACGAGTTTGCTGCTGAGATTGATGCCCGCACCGACTTCATAGTCTCCTGTGCGGGCGACCTGCCCTTGCTCAACGATGGACGCTTTTGCCGTGGTGCCGCCCATATCCAGTGTGATGCCGCCCCGGCTCAGCTGTTTGGCCGAGAGATAGGCGGCACCGATCACGCCCGCGGCCGGGCCGGATTCGACAATCTGTGCCGGCATGTCGATCGCCGACGTCATCGACATGATGCCGCCGTCGGATCTCATCACAAGCAGGGGCGCCGCGATGCCGATAGTGTCCAGGTGCCGGCGCAGGGATTGAAAGTAGCGCCGCAATATCGGGCCCAGATATGCATTGATCACCGTGGTGCTGGTGCGCTCATACTCCCTCATTTCCGGGAGAATATCGCTGGAGCAGGTGACGTATATTTCTTCACCGAAACGTTTGCGTATTCTTTCGGCGATCAATTTTTCATGATCGGGCATCGCATAAGAATGCAACAGGCACACCGCGATTGCTTCGACGTCTTCGTGGGCAATGCGGTCCAGGGCCCGGTCCATGCTTTCGGGCGCCAAAGGCCGCCACACGCTGCCGTCGGGGCCGATGCGTTCATCGACCTCCAGCCTCAGGCGTCGCGGCACCAAGGGGTCGGGTTTCCGATAGTTGAGCGTATACATTTCCGGTATGCGCAGGCGACGCATTTCCAAAACGTCCCGGAAGCCGGCCGTGGTGATCAATGCCGTGCGGGCGCCCTTGTTTTCGAGGATCGCATTGGTCGCCACCGTGGTTGCGTGAACAACGCGGTGTACAGCGTCCGGCGTAATGCCAAGATCGCGAAAACCCGCCGCGATACCATCGACGATACCCTTGCCGAAATCGTCCGGTGTTGTGAGAAGCTTATGGGCGTATAACGAGCCGTCGTCCCCGGAAAACACGATATCCGTGAACGTGCCGCCGATGTCCACGCCGATGCGATAGCGGACTGTCACGTTTCTTTGCTCCCTATCCTGCCGCCTGACTGTAGCGGTGTTTCCATTACCGGCTTGAAGCGAGGATCAGCCGTCCACGGCTGACCTCGCCGGTCTCGACGCGCCGGTGGGCTTCTCTGGCCTCTGATAACGGCAAGAGACCGGCGACCAGGGGCCGGACGATGCCTTTGGCAGCTAATGACAGCACCATCCTAAGAGTTTCGGGGCAGTCTCGAACCGCCACCTGACGAAGGGAGACACCGTATTCTGCCGATCTATCCTCGAACGGAGCGGCGATGAGATGAGCGATGCGTCCGCCAGGCCGGACCAATTGGCAGGACTGCTCATTCACGGTGCCGCCGACGAGGTCGAGTACGGCGTCGACCTTGCCGACGGCGGCCGTTACGCCCTGAAGCACATCGTCCTTGTCATAGGCGAATACGAATTCCGCGCCCAGAGACCGCGCATGGTCGGCGTTTGCAAACCGGCATGTGGCAAGGACCCGGGCCCCAAGATGTTTCGAGAGTTGGATCGCAAGGCCGCCGATGGCACCGGCGCCGCCTTGAATGAGAACCGTGTCGCCGGCGCCGACTTCCAGGGTTTCGTTGATGGCAAGGCCGGCGCAAATCCCGGCGTGGGTGAGGGATGCCGCTTCAGCGAAAGATAACGCCGAGGGTATTGGGACCACATCCGTTTCCGGGCGGACGACGCAATCCGCGTAGCTTCCGGACTCAAGATGGCTACAATAGAAACAAACTCTGTCTCCCGGCGCAACCGACCTTACCCCGGCTCCCACGGCCCGCACAATGCCCGCGCCGTCACGTCCAGGCGTCTTTGGCAGCGTGACCGGAAACAGGTGGCTCAGCGTTCCCGACCTAAGTTTGCAGTCCCCAGGAACGACGCTGGCCGCGTGGACGTCGATCAAGACGTCGCTCCCTCTCTCGATACGGGGTTCCGTCGCGTCGATCACCTCAAGGACTTCAGGTCCTCCGAATTGGCGGTAGATGATTGCTTGCACGGCCTCACCAGAGCTCACATTGACAAAACCGAACATAATTCAGCTTTGACACCAGTTCCAGAGAAAATCGACGCTGCCGCCCTTGCGGCAGCAGGCTGAATTGTTGACAGTTGACACTTCAGCATCTAATCGTCGTTGGGATCGCCGAAACCTGAGGAAACGGCCAATGACCCGGCGTATTGCGTCGTGCGCAATTTTCAGGGCTGCCGTCCCGGTTGATGACCTTCGTTGGGACGATGCCGGACAGACGTTGGATTTGAGGGCATGACGGCGGTTCCGGCGGCTGGCGGCAAGGGGGGATCACGGGTATTGCGCTCGGTCTCGCTGCCCGAACTGGCCCGCAAGGAAATCGAATCCATGATACTGTCGGGCGAGATCAAATCCGGTGACCGTATCAACGAGAATGCCCTGGCGGCGCGTTTCGGCATATC
>LFIK01003912.1_pt1 | contig 12075 bp, 12 predicted proteins | sample 643401 | NCBI WGS metagenome assembly LFIK01 (sample SAMN03777447, study PRJNA286221) | soda lake metagenome | biome: soda lake; feature: Kulunda steppe; material: water; isolation source: sample T5-Br brine of Lake Tanatar-5 | place: Russia: Kulunda steppe | collected 2010-07 | reverse complement strand
CGTGTGTGTGAATCAGCTTGAAGATCTAAGAGGGGGCAGGCAAACCAAGAATGATAAGTCACCAGTTTGTTGTCGCTTTCCAGAGGGTTCATGTCAGCAATGTCCCTCCGCACTTTTCCACAAAGGTTAGCTAGCTTAGGTTAGGTCACATAGCTGTACCCGCCGAACGAGGGCAGCTTAGCTGAAGCCTAAAAGGCCAAACCAAAACCTACGAAAGAGTCACTTTGATGAAAGATAACGATTATCTTTTCGTTTCATACAGCAAGGCGCTTTTGTTTGACTGGTGATATTCGATGGCTTATTTCAAACTTAGTGGAAACCTACTGAGTTTTTGCTAGTAGCTATATTCTGTGCTTAGTAATTCTTTGACACAAATTGACCTGTTATGGTGGCTGCATGCTCGCTTTGGTTGTGAGCTCCATTCTTCATGCTTGCCACCAGATCTTTGGCCATTCCTTCCCCACAATCCGCATGAAGTCCTCTGAGCTTTGAGCCGGAGCTAGGGTTAGACCACTGCAAAGAAATCACCTGTAGAAATGTTCACGCGTTTCTACAGGTAACTTGCATCATGTACTGGGACGAACAGGATACAAATCATGATAATCAGAGTGCAGCTAGGGAACGGATGCAGGGAAAGAAATTACTCAAAAGGCAGATCTGCCAGCAGGGGTGACTCAGGGGGCCTGTACGCCCTTAAGACGCTGACAGCGCTGCGTGGTTGTCTTCTTGCACCCAGCACTGCTCAAGAGAGCAAGCCCTTGAGTGGCAGCTGAGCCCATCTGCGCGCCTCGGCCTGGGGGTCAATGGAGTGATACCAAGGGGGTCGCGGGGAGTGCGGGCTGAGGCGGTAGTTGAGCAGCACCTCATCACCTGAGAGGCAAGCATGCGTCACAGTGAGCACATATATCCTCCAAGCAGCTTAAGCTTACAGCACAAGCTGCACAGCGCACTTTATAATTGGGTTTAATCCTAAGCAACCAATCAGACGTAGCCCTGGAAGTAGCGCGAGCCCCAGGGGCTGTGCCCAGGCCAAGTGGCAGTCAACCAAATTCTCACATGCCCCTCTCAAAGGTCACAACCTTTGTATTGTGACCCTTGCCGTCCACAAGCGCTTGCACTGGCAGCAAAAGCAGTCATCCAAGCGCCCCCCGTGCTGGTCAAGCCAACCAGGCCAAGCAGTATTCTTGTCTCCCCCCCTGCATCCGCTCCACAAGCCAAACCTGCACCCTCAAGGTCCGGACGCATGCGCGCCCAGCCTGCTGCTCACGCACATTTGCACGCACAGTACACGGCAGCTCACTTGAAGCAGCGTCCCTGGTGCGCAGGCAGGCCCAAACCCACCGTCTTGCAGAGCTTGGGTGGCCAAGAGCACCAAGCCATGCACTTGTGCTGCCTGTGATGCACCGCCCCCCCTTTTGCTTTTGATGCTGCCGCTGCTGCCTCGAGCAAGCCAGCTTGGCAGACGGAAACAAAGGTCCTGCTCCTCCTCTTCCGCCTTCTCCTCTCCTGCGTTTCCTAATCTTGCCCCGCTGTCTTTGGTCTCAAGGTGGGGTGCGCGCGGCCATCCACAGGCCTGTAGCAGCGCCTGCGTGAATGTGTGGCTGCAGGTACCGTTGGAATTATGGATGAGGCGCCACATTGAGCTGTCGAGGGACAGCAACACTGTGTTGTCCAATAGGCACAGCAGCTGAGCAGGAGCGGGCGACCGATGCGTGAAGCCGCCTCTCATACATGCATACCTTCTGTGTTTTTCTGCACATGAATTTGTAAGGCTAGGCAGCACGTCATACCTGACCCAAAACTGCAGCTGTAGGGATAATACGGAACACCAAAGCTGGCATGTGTTATGAAACATGCTCTCAATTATCAAGTTCCAGATCCTGTCAGGTGTAGCACATTCACGTTTTAGCTGTTGCATTTCCATAGTAACAACTCCAGTGCTCTTGCACACCAAATGCATGCCCCCCTCCTGCCAGAGCGGACGCAACATGCACCAGCCAAATGCACCTGTTGATGTGCGTGCACATGCACACGCATGCACACGCACATATACGCATACTCTTACACATGCTCTCACACACAGGCACACACCCATGCATGCACCTCACATGTATGCACCCTGCAGCACAAGAGCATGAAGGCACCCTGCCTCGCTGAAAGAGGCTATTCAGGTAGCCCACTTGCTCCTCACCTGTGCCAGCACCACACCCATTCCACCCATGCTGCCACTTCCAGCATGCTTGCACTTATATTCTCCCATGCATACGCACACACACACATATGTGCACATGCGCACGCGCGCACACACACATGCGCTCACATGCACACATGTTTTCAGATGCACACATTCTCACATACACACATGCTCTCTGTCTCTCTCTCTCTCTCTCACACACACACACAAATAAAACACACACACATAAACAAAATACACACGCTCGAAGCAAGTGGAGGCCAGTCTGTGAGCATTGCCACCCCCGGAAGTTCCTACCAGCCACGCTCAAGGCCCGCTCACCTGAGCCGCCGCGTGCGCCAAGCCCTCACGCATGAGATCCTCATATGGAGGCGGCTCCAAAAAGGGCGCACACGGCACGTACGCACGCAGCCAGCACCCGGCCGCGTCCTCATTGCCGCTGGCACCCTCAGCCATCCTTGTGTGCGTGCTTGCATGCAGCGCGCCCGCGCGGCCTGCCAGCCCTGCACGTGGGTCCTGCCGTCCTGCCGCTAGCGCAGTGTGGCCTAGGCAGGCAGCGCTGGGGCCCAGGTCCAGCGCAAAAGGCACCTCCAGCACGTTTGGCTGCATGCCTGCAGGGCGGTTGGGCGTGCTGCTGTGGGGAGCGCTGCCGCTGCTGTGCATGGATGTGTGCAGGATGGCTGCCGGTGAATTTCATGGTGGGGAGCCAGGCCTGAGGCCACAGGCCAGGTGGTGAGCCTTGCTGGAGGGGAGAATGAGATGCACGCACTGGACGCCCAGGCCTGCCTGGCAGCTGCAGGGCAGGGAGGAGCAGGCCTGGGCTGCTCAATGTGTGACGCTGGCACACTCTGCTGCGTGCATCTGATGGTATCTTTGCATCCTCTCATTTGTGCATGGCCAGCCCCTCAGAGAGTCTAAGGAGCACAAGCCTGGAGCAGCTTTGCGCATGCCACCCCCTCTTCTTGTGGTCCTGGAGCAACCGTGGACCTCAGGCAGCAGCTGCTGGCCTGCTCTCACGTCTTCCCTGATGCCCTCCTCCATCCCATCTTCCTGCTTGGTTGCTGCTCTTTCCTTCCACCCTTCACTCTGTTCATCCTCCCATCTCCCCTTCCTCTCCCCTTGCCAAGTGCTAATTTGCGCGCATGTTTGCATATGTGTGTGTACGCGCCTGCTTCTTCGTCACTGACGTACATGCACAAATCCATGGAAGCGCGTGGGCTGCGCGCAAGCACCAATACAAGTGCAGCACCTTCCTCAGCCCCACCCACCACCACACACATTCGCACATGCACATGCGCACGTCAGCACATGCACTCACAGAGGACCCACCAACCTGCCCATGCCCCCCCGGCCCACGCTCCCTCAGCCCTTACACCTGCGCCCACACCCCATGCCCACATCCTCGACCACACCCGCAACCCCCAGCTCTGCCCTCCCTATTCCCTGCCACCACATTCAGACCAGGCCTCCTTCCCTTTCTTCTCCCCCACCCCCCGGCCTGCCTGCCTGCCTGCCTGCCTCACCCACCTGGGCCCGGGTGGTTGGCCATGTGGCCCCATGCCAACGGGTGCCGCTCCTCCAGTGCAGCCAGCGCCCATGCGCCACAGCCACTGGCGTGCACCATGCTTCCATCCTCCCCGGGCGTGTACGCGCAGGTGTAGCCCAGCAGTGGCGGCTGGGATGCCGTGGCGGAGGGGTACACTGCGGGTGCAGGGCTACTTCCTCTGCTACTATTGCTGCTGCTGCTGATAGATAGGGGCTGTGATGGGGGAGGGGGGTAGGTGGGCTGCGCACCAGAGCCTGGGAGCGCGGCTTGGAGGATCGAGGAGGGGGTCCTGGGGCTGCATGCACCACCACCGCCCTCCTGAAACACACGCCCATGGCTATGGTCACTCCCTGACATGATGCCGGCGTGCAGGCAGGGGCTGAGCAACGTACGTGCACCCAGGCCCCACGGCTTGCCGTCAATGACGCTCATCTCAATGGTGCTGCTGAGGAATGGATTGTCCTGCGCGACCTGCAGGGTGCCCACCGTGCATGAGCCAGTCACTGGGGGGGGCTCATGCCTTCAATTTAACGCGCACGCGCCGCACAGGTCGGTGTCTGTGCTGACCATGTGCGCATGCTTGCACTCCGGAATTGACAGGCAGGCAGGCGGGCAAGCAGACAGGCAGACAGGCTGGCAAGCAGACAGGCAGACAGGCTGGCAGGCAGGGGAAGCGGAAACTCCATCCTGAGGCTGCATGAGCACATGCATGCATGGACGGATGCAGGCAGGCAGGTAGGCAGGCAGGAGGCAGACAGGCAGGCAGGCAGGCAGGTAGGCAGGCAAGCAGGCAAGAGCAACAGGAAGGCCCATGCGGAGGCTATCTATGTGCCTGCAGCAGCCCTCAGTGCGCGTGCCCACACCTTTGGGAAGTTTGGCATGCGGGGCAGCTGTGTGCGCGCATACACCACGCCCGGCAGGATGGCCACCACACCTCCCGCAGGCACGCTGCCTTGTACAAACAGGCCCAGCCCTAGCGAACAAACATGAGCATGCACACGTGAGCACACGCTGGCGGACACCAACTTGAAAAACCCTGTTGAGTTGGTTGGTTGGTCGGTTGAGCTGAGCACTGCTAGCGCAGGCTAAGACAGAGCGCGAAAGTCAAACGCTGGCACAACGAAGTGATCATCGTGCCATGCAAGCACCAACCTGGCTTCCATGCAAGTATGCCAGGCTGCTTTTGTGTGTGTGTGTGTGTGCGCGTGTGTGTGCATGTGTGTGCGTCTGCAATTGGGCCTATGTACTGTCCCACGAGGCTTCAAGTCGGTGTCCGCTGGCAGAACAGAGCAGGCAGATTCAAGGCAGCGTGATTGGCTTATCAGCAGGGCTAGGAAGTGAGGGAGAAAAAGGGGGCTGGTAAAGCCGGGCAAGGGCTGGTAAGGATCAGGCAAGGGCTGGAAAATGGCAAAAGGGGGAAAACAGAGGCATGCCACGGATACACATAGGCATGCGCAAAGTGATGCATTGTGGGCCTGATCCTGGTGGCTGCTGGCAGACACGAGGGGTGCAGCTGGACAGGGGGGGGTTCAGCTGTGGTTAAACCAGCATGCCACTGAGATTATTAAGCACTGCCCTTGCTGTCCTGCACACATGCACACATGTGCGCGTGCACACGCGTTCATGCACGCCCACACCCCTGCCTACCTACACCCACAAGCACACATACATGCAATGCACTCCATACACCCACATGCACCCAAGAGCACAGAAACGCACGCGTACTTCCCCCCCCAAATGCAGAAATACACGCGTGTGCACACACACAGCAGGCGCTCAAGCCCACGCGGCTGCACGCGTGTGCTTGTATTTGCGTGCCTACCCGCGTCTGGGTGGTCCACAGTGGAGGGCCTGACCTGCAGGGCATGGCCCCAGCGGCTGCGCATCAGCTCCGACACCTGGTGCTGGCTCAAGTGGACCTGTGTGCAGCAGCGCTTTGATCGGGAGGTGTGATGCAAAAGAGGAGGTGCGACGGGGTTGGAGATGCAAAGATATTGGGATGGAAGTGAGTGTGAGGGGGGTCTGATCGGAGAGGGATCTGTGAGGCGGTCAGATTGTGCAGCGGCTCCCGCTCATTGATACGAGAAAGGATCTGGGGTGAATCGCTGCTGGAGCACGCGGCAGCTGGGGGGGTCGTGATTTGCTGCGAGGGCAGAGAATCTGTGTCACAGATGACAAAGTGGACCTACAGGTGTGTGTGGCAGGTAACCACATAAGCACCACCGTTCAAGCAGTCAAGTCACGATGGCAGGTGGAAAGTCTGCAAGGCAGACTGCCTGCCACTCACATCTTGACAGAGATACACACCCGCACTGGCACGCACACGTACTTGTGCTCACACACATGCAGACACACATATGCACTACACTCACATTGGCGCACTCTCCCTGACATCACGACAATTACAAAGCCCGTGGATTTTCATGGGCTAGACAAAGCCCGTGGATTTTTATTGCTAGACACGATGACAAAGGCTGTTGACAAAATGGCTCGTGTATGAATGTGAGCTTAAGAAGGTGTGTACTGGGGGCAGGTGGCACAAGCCAATCGAGCCCGACCTTGCCTGTGCTGCAATCAGCCTGCTGCTCCACATGGCCAGTCAAAGCGGCCTGGGCGCGCAGCATTACACGCGCAGCTGGCGTTGCATCCCCTGCCTGCATCCAGGCACAAGGGGCAGCAGTAACCTTAGGCTTAGAGCTGTCCATACATGTGCAAAGCCTGCAAAATGGCAGTGGCCGTGTACTGCTACGTACACATTAAGACATAAACACGCATGCACAAGTACACACTCAAGCATGCACATGCACACATACAAATGGGACCAAGCGGCCAGCAACTGCACTGTGATGCAGCTCTTTTCTCCTGCATTTCTCTTTCTTATCTGTCAAATTGTGTGTGTTTGTGTGTATGTATGTGTGTTGTGTGTATGTTAGTGCGTTTGTGTGTGTGTAGGGGGGGGGGGTGCATGTGGTGCGTGTATGTGTGCGTGTGTGCGTAATGCATGCAAGGACACAACCCAGCAAGTCCAACGCTTGCTCCTGATGACTGCGCTTGCGCACCTGCTCCAAAGCATGGTGCAACACTCCTGCAATACCCAGGATCTGGTGCCTGATGTGGTCTGCCACCAAGGGGAATGTCTCTTTCTGGTTCACCACTTGCGACTGTCATGCGCAGCAGCAACGATGACAGCATCGATATATGTAAGAGACCAAGCAAGCAGATGGCTTCTGTACGTGCGCATCCTGAAAGAATCGTGGTGGGCGGCAATGAACGAGCATATGGTTAAATACAGTGGAAATAAGTACTAGCGTGGCACACATTACCACATCAAGGCAGATGAGACAGGAAGCTCACCCTGATGTTTTACCAGGAACGCCCACAGGGCTTTGATGAGATCATCCTGCTGGCACCTTTGATCATTCTACCAGAGGGCAACATGTGATGGCTTTAAGCCTACCTGGAGCAACAGTCTTTGATATGTTTTGAGCGATGCTGGCTGGTTCCGCTGGTTGAGCTGCCACAATTGCACAGCCAGCCATGCGCGCTGCATATCCAGCCTGCATCATTGAGACATCATCTAAAATGTTGTTAAGCTAACTGTAGCTGGCCAGCAGAGGCAAAGCAAAAGCCGTAAGTGGGACCACACTCGGACAATATTGCTGCCATTATTGCTATTCCCTGAAGCTGTTGCTTGATCAAAAGACATGGAATGCCTGTCTCCTGCCTTGAGTTAGCCACAAGACTTTGCACGCGTGCATCAGCATCTTCTTTAGGCAGCAACTTCCGGATCCAAAAACACACAATAAGCTTTCTGTAAATCCTAAGGCAAGGCCATGCAATTTGAATCCTTGTGCGAAACCCAGCTGCACATGCAGAATTTCGTTTCACCTAAAGTTCCCACAGTGACCGGTATCCGATAAGTACGCACATCTTACATAGAGTGCAGTCTTACCTCAACTGCTCCCTGCGCCCGCTTGGTACCCCGAAGCGGTTTGCAAGTCCATGAGCCAAAGGACCTTCCACCAAGTGGCGCCATGCACGTGAAAGAGAGCCTGCCATGCCTCGTGCAGGTGCTACATTATGGCCTTCACTTTTCTAATGAGCCAGATCATGTCTGAAAGCAACCAAAAATATTCGGCTTATCTCAGTAAGTTTGTTTTTAGAGTTTGTAGCGTCAAAACAGGTCACCTCGCGTGTCACATGCTAAAAAAATGCAATGCGTGTAACAGGAGAGTGTAGCATCCTGTAAGTGAGTGAAACTTTTATTTATTTTTTTGCCTCTTTCATGATTTGTATTTGCTTAGTTGCGCTGCCTAGCAGGTTCCTTCGTAATAATGCTGAGCGCTATCAACTCGCAAGGATAAAAGGCTAAAAGAAAAGAGCATATTTTGGCATTTTAAACACCCCTACATCATTCAAAAGTCACTTCAAAGGAAAGGGGCCTCAGCACCAGATGAACCCTCCACCAGCAAAGCAAAACAAAAGAAGTCAGGTTACTGACAGTATCTCACTCCTGGTCTTTCTGATACTTAAGTAGGAGGAATGGTAAGTAGGAGTTGCTCATTTAAATATGCTGATGTCCAATCAAGGGAACAAAAAATGGGATCAGACTTAGACCGGTCTATCAGGTACCTGGTTAGTTGAGGAAAGAAAGGGAAAGACTGTGCCAACAGGGTATCCCCTGTTTGCGTGAATTAACGAAGAGGTTCACATCTGGTGCGTGCTCCGGACACTCGAGCAGGCGGCACCTGCAATAAGTAGCCAGCTGTCCACCCTCAAGCTCGCAACCTGTAGGCTCGGGGTTCAAGCCTCACAAGAGGCTTTCGATGAGCGCTTTAGTTTTGGTTTAGAGTTAAGCTGCCCTCGTTCGGCTGATAGAGCCTTGAAACCTTACCTTAGTTTTGGTTTAGAGTTGCAGGCCTTTTAGGCTTCAGCTAAGCTGCCCTCGTTCGGCGGATACAGCTATGTAACCTAACCTAACCTAACCAAGAGGCTTTCGATGGGCTAAGCTGCCCTCATTCAGCAGGTACAGCCTTGAAATATTAAGCTTACATCTGCCAGTGGTGCAAGCTCCAGGCAAGCCCCCACCATCAAACTAGGAAGAGGATCCTTTGTGGAATCTGAGAAGAACCATGTGCTCTTCCTTTGTAATTTTACAACCTTCTGCTCGTACCGTAATTTTTGTTGCATATTGAATAGAATGAATGTTTGGGTCAAGCGTAAGTTTATTTTACTTTACCTTACCGAGGGGTTCAGTATGACATTTATAGATGGTCCCCATCACTTCAATCAGGATGGTATACAGGCTCACTTTGCTGAGTGATCAGCAAGTCAACAGCTATCGTGACAGCTGATCTTCAGGAAAGATATGGCATCAATACCGTCAAAGCATAGGTGCGCATGCTCAAATTCTGCCATGTTTGGTAAATGCAAAGCCTCTGCAGCAGAGGAGAACAATCCGAAATGGAAACTTGGTAGCCATGATTCGGAGAATAACCTGCACACTGAAACTCTAATGTATCACTTGCTTGCAACTGCTGGCAATTGCCAGAACCTGCTAAAACAAAATTTCAAAATGGCAGGCAGCCAGCACAAATTTGTGAAGAGTCTTCCCATGGACAAGCATGTGGCAAAACGGAATACAGGCAAGGCTCTGTGCAATCATGCTGCCGATGCTGCCATCCTAAGCAGACTAAAATGCACTGGATTAAGGTGCAGCAAAACTGGCCAGCATATTCCTTACATCCCGGTGGGTGATTACACGCGTGCACTTGCACACATGTACACATGCAAGTAAATACACACACACGCAAACAAACAAAGGTCGGCATAATGACAGGTCAGAGACATAAGCCCCCCTAATGATGGTTATGTTGCACATGGCAGACTGGTCCTCAAAGGCCACTGCTTCATAGCCAAGGCAGCATCAGCTGATGTCTGGGCAGCAAGCAGGTGTCGTGTAGCCGTCGCCGATGCCGCAGTGGATTGTCCGTTTTGAAGCAGCTGCCTCGATGTCGCCTGCCTTGCCTAGCAGTGCCACGGTTTCACCCTGCGCAGCACACATGCACACACGCATGCATGCATGCACTCTTCCCAAGACTTTCTTTCAGACGCGCCCCATGCCCATTGACGTACAACCCTGCAAAGGTGTTTGACATGAAGAGCGGCGGCTCAGAGGCAGGAGGGCCTGGACGCTGGAGGAAGCTGCCAAGCTTGCATGCAAGCAGGGCAACAGCCTCTACAGGTGGCTGGTTTACATTACAGTGAACTTGCATGCAGCCAGAAGTAAATTATGTGCCATTGATTGGGTCGGGAATTTCAGCACTCACCCTTTTTAGGGTAATTTTGGGCAGGTAGAGATGCCTAATGCATATCCCCAATGCGCCTTTTTTGTGTCATAAGTTTGGATGGGCATCCAGTTGGTAACAACAAAGAATGAATGAGTCGCACAATTGGGCTCCCTCTTTGATCCATAATCTCCGTTTCACCCCAAGAATCTGTGCCAAACTTAACACCCATCATCAAGAGCTTATGGCAACAAGCGCCAGGAAGCTAGTAGTAGGAACGGACCAAGGGTTTATCATTGATTGCACAGCATCCTGGCACTTGTTGCTTTAACATTTAGTTGCTGAACATATGATGAATGAATGAAATGCGGACCAGAAAGCCAGACTCCCTGAAAGACCCCCTTGAACATTGTTCCAAAAAAGTCAAGGCATTCCCCACCCCAGGCTTGTTCCCCTTTTGGTGCACTTAGCCCAAATATTGCTGCTTATGGGCACAGCAGGCGGCAGAAGCGGCAGCTCCTCCAGGGCAGCTAGTGGTGAAGAGCACAAGGAGGCCTGCGACCCTCTGCTCCCTCTAGAAGTGGACATGGCCTGGCAATGCCCAGCACAGGCTTTTCATCTTTGAGCCGATCACAGGGGGTGAGAACACGCGCTGCTGCGAGGGAGCGGCCTTGCAGCTGTGAGTGCGCTGCATGAGTGCGCCGCACGTGCGTGTGTCAATCACAGGAGGCACACACACAAAAGGATGGCGTACCTGCTGCTGGGAGGAAGCAGCCTTGCAGCCGTGTGCCAGCTTGGCGGCTGTCCCTTTTGGCGGGTGGTGATGTGCGCCGCCCTCTTGATGCCCCCGATCATCATTGCCAGTGCAAGAGAATGGCTTGGGGCACTCGCAGTCCATAAATGCGTTGGAGGGAGCCACCATCTGTAGGGATGTTGTGGAAACAGCAGGAAGGGCATGGAGGGGGCCAAGTTTGGGTGCGGGCATGCTCAGGTGAAGGCATGCTTGGGTGTGGGCAAGCAACAGGGGAGGTGAGCGAGGGGTTAGGCCGCGGTCACACGCAAAAAAGTTTGTTTTTTTTGGGAATTCGAAGTACCAAAATAAGAGCGGTCACACGCAAAGAAGTTTCGCTCGTTCGCCAAATTTTTTGGGGATCCGAATTCCCAAATTTTTTAGCGGTTACGCGTGTCTTTTTGTAATTCATTTTTTTGCTAAAACCGAAGTCCTTGGAAACACCCATATCTGTGCAACCTATTAGAGGAACGCTGTCTTTGTTGGCCTCATGACCTCTAGTACTCATATCATTCATGCCCACATTCTCGCCAGCAAATCTTCATGGAACCATGATCTCAACAATTGGAAAATTAGGGTTTTCATTGGTCTTTCTATCCTGCACAGGGCTGCTTGCAGCCTCACAGTATGGCATACAGCCTGCCATACAATGCGCTACATGGTGGAGCTGCTCGAGGCTGTGGCTATGCAGTTAGCAAGGGAAAGGTGCACATGCATGAGCATGAGCAACAACTCACCAACACTTGTACAAGATGCAACATGTATACGCCACCCAGCAACTCATCTATGCACCCACACATGCGCAGGCTCGCATGCAGACCCATTCCCATCTATCTGTCTAGCAAGTTGTCTCTTAAAAGTCAGTCATTTGGCTAGGCTTCCCTTTGTGTGCCTTTGTTGCTGGGCATAACACCTAAGTTATTCATTTTTTGCACAAATGCAGTGTTCTGCAACTCTCATTGTACACCAGTGCACTGCTCCTACCCATGCCCACGCCCATAGCTAACTGCTGCTTCAGAATAGGGTGCCCTGTGCTGTGGCCTGCTTGGTTGAGCTATCTCTTTATCATGCTTCAGCATTGGAAAACGCAGACTGGGTTGGGTCCCTGGGCAGGCTGGGAAGCCTGGCCGCAGGCTTGCACACACTCATGGCACCTTGGTATGGGCTGCAGCCAGGTGGGGCATCTTGGTCTGGCCCTGTCTGCCTTTTTCGGTGAGGTTTTCATGTCTAAGCCTCACCATCTTGAGATATTGTAAAT
>LFIK01003911.1_pt1 | contig 12076 bp, 19 predicted proteins | sample 643401 | NCBI WGS metagenome assembly LFIK01 (sample SAMN03777447, study PRJNA286221) | soda lake metagenome | biome: soda lake; feature: Kulunda steppe; material: water; isolation source: sample T5-Br brine of Lake Tanatar-5 | place: Russia: Kulunda steppe | collected 2010-07 | reverse complement strand
TGCGTGGAGGAGGTGCAGACTGTGGATGGCTGGGCGTGTGCGTGTATGCGTGTGTTTTATACTTGCATGCGTGCGTGTGTTTTGTCTTTGTGCGTGGGCGTGTGCGTGCGTGTATGTTTTGTCTCTGTGTCGTGTGTGTGTATGTGCGTGTGTGTATGTGCGTGTGTGTATGTACGCGAGCGCATGTGTACAATCTCATGTGGGTGGGCATGTGCGTTTACTGCATGTGCATATAGGTTGTGCACAGGTGGGTGTGTGCATGTGTGCTCATGCTGTGTGGGTTGAAGGATAATCTCACTTCAGGTCCCCTTGCAAAAGCACTGTGCTGTCACAAGTGCCACTGTTTCCGCTGCCTTCACCGCCGCTGCAGCAGCAGCAACTCCCTGATGGTCCTGTGCTGTCCCTGCTGTGCAGGACAAGGTCATCAAGGGCCTGCAGTCCGAGGTGCAGCAGCTGCAGGTGCGCCTGCACCCTCCCCGTGCTGACTCCAGCTGCCAGACCCCTGCAGCCGCCATCGCCCATGCGGCTTGCCAAGCCGCCCCGAGCATGGCTGACGCAAGCCAGCAGGCACAGCCAGGTAGCGGCTGCTGCGCGGCCACCCAAACAGAGTCTGCCGAGGAGGCCACGCAGGGCCAGCCATGCGGCCAGGGCGTGCGGCCAGGGGAAACTTCTGACAGCAGTCCCCTGGGTGGAGGGCGGGCGGGGGCAAGCAGCCAAGGCACCCAAACCGAGGAGAGCAGCCTGAGGTGAGGCGCTACAGGCCCTTGGTGGTAGCGTGCACCTGTGCTGTAAACCAGCCGTGCGTCCTGTGTGCTGCCTTCATGCACCGGCTGGGACGGTCAGGAGACCGCTGCTCTCCTGGCTGCTTCTGAGGGATTGACGGACGCGGCGCAAGCCCCGCTCTCCCTGTGGCTGCCGCATGTCCATGGGCCCACATCAGCATGCACTTTAAAAGACAGCAGGCGAGCTGGCCGCCACGGATGCGACCCCCTGACCTCGCCCTCTATGACCATAGAAGGCACAGACGTCTGGAGCACATGCCTGAGCACGTGTCACCATTGCTGTGCATCCACAGCTCAACCTGAGACAGCACGGCTGGCTCTGCGCCTGGTAGCCGGATGGCAGCTTGTGCCGGCTCCTGCGCGAGCTGGTGCATGTTGGGGAAGTGCAGCGCACCGCCAGGCAGCAGCTCCCTCCCTTCGCCTCCCTGTTGCTGCTGGCCTCTGCTTGAGGTGCTGGGGCATCCCCAAGGGGGATGTACCCACAGGCCGCAGACCCAAGGCCCTCTGGTGCGGCCACGTGCAGGCAGGCTCGATTGGGTTGCGCGTCAGGTGCAGGCAGAGGCAACGAAGGGCTGCACCCACCAGACAGGGCAGCACCCACCAGAGGAGGGCAGCACTGCCAACCCGGGAGCAAATGCCAGCCTCAAAGCACACCTTCAACCCAATATCATCTGCAGGCGCCTGAGCTACTGCCTGGGTCATGGTCATGCCTGTCATCAGGGGTACAAAGCTCAGGGACCGCCCGTCAAAGGGTCCAGGGCTGTGGCTGGCCTTCAGGGAGTGCGCCACCAGGGGCAAGCCACCCACCCATGGCCAGCGCCTACTGCCCGCGCCTGCTGCGCCTGCAGGGGGGAGGCCAGGCAAGCATCAGGCGCACTGCCGGGGATGACTGCACTGGGCGCAGGCTCAAGAGGGAGGCAAACAGCCGCCAGTGCTGTGCTGGCTGCTGGGGAGCCCGCTGCGCACAGCGGCAGGGGCAGCGCCGGGCAGACCCCAAAGGTGGATGCCAGCGACGCCCGCCCCAGCAGCCAATCGCTGGCCTTTGACCTGCAGGTGAGCAAGGGCACGACGGCGTCCTAGCCGGGCGTGTGCATGCCGGCTGGCAGGGAACGCGGGGCCTGCCTTTCCTCCCCTGTTCGGGCCTTCCGTGTGCCGCCCCAGAGCGTGCCTCTGTTAGATGGGCATCTTTCATGCATGCGCACAGCCCTGGCTTGTGGGTTTTGCGTGCATGCCTGATTAGGCTGGTGTAGTTCACCAAACCAGGACCGGACATGCCAGTGCTGTGCAGTGCAGTGTCACGCATGCGCTGCCCAGGGCGTAGCGCTGGCTGGGCCCAGCACTTGCGTGTGATGCGCCTGTGTCGCTGCACGTGCGCATGCCCCGCAGCATCGGCCAGCTGCAGTGTGGTGCCCCAGCGTCTTGCACATGGCCGCGTGCCTCTGCCCGGCTGACCTTCCAGCGGCTGCACATGAGCGCATGTGTGCACCCTGGCCGACCAGCCACCGTGGCCGACCTGCTGCCGCTGCGTGCGCGCGCGCTTCTGCCCTGGCCTTTGGGCTCTGCAGGTCCTGACCAAGAAGTATGAGCGCGCCATCAACCAAAAGGTGGAGGCCGAGGAAGCGTCGCTGCAGGCCCAGATGGACGTGACGCAGCTCATCAAGCTGTGCGAGTTCTGTGAGTTGGGCATGAGCGTGGAGGGGCTAATGCAGTGCCCTTAAAGAGTTTGAGTGAAAACCAAGCAATGCGCACGCCCGAGCTTGTGCGTGTGGCTGGCGGGAAACCTGCTACTGGCCGCGTGTGCGCGTCTCTCACAACGTGCGCGGCACCTGCTTGATTTGGGTGTTCATTGCTTTCCGCGCTCGCATGAATGGTTGCACCCTCCTGCTAAGAGGCAGTGCACAGGTATGCACGTACCCCCACCCACCCACACGCATGCGCATGCACGCGCACGCGCACTCACATTCAAACACACACATGCGCACATACACACGCGCGCGCACCCACGCACACGCAACAGGCGCATGGACGCGCTGCTGGCTAGTGGCTCAAGAACTCCTGCAGGGCTAGCATCTGCACTTGCTTGGCTGGCTGCTCTGTCACGTTTTTTGGGAGTGCTATCTAGAGCATGCAAAGGAGGGTTGGCCTCAGACTCGCCCTTGGACAACAGTGATTGGACAGGGATACTCCCGCCCCCTCCAGGCAGGCCCCACAATGCACCAGAACAACCTCGGAGGTTCCCTGTTCACTTGCAATCTCTCTCCCCCTTCCCTTCTGCATCTCGTCAACCACGCCTCAGATCTGCCCCGTGCCTGCCTTGGCATGCGTTTGCTGCAGACAAAGCCAAGGCCGAGTCGGCCATCCTGGCCCAGGCATCCCACCAGCAGCCCAGCCAGGAACACGCATCCCCCTCGCGCGCTCCTGACTCCAATGCGTGCATACCTGCTCAAGTTGCCGGCAAGTTCAAGGACAGCTCTGTAGCTGATGATGGGGATCCAAGCGCACAAGCGCCCATGCCCCAGCCGCGGCTGCCTAAGGAGCAGCATCCCAATGCTCAATCGCCACATGTACATAAGCAGCAGGCACAACGCGCGTCCCATGAGCATCTGCCACCCCCCCACAGTCATTTTAGCCCCCCGCACGCTCATGGCGGGGCCACCCAGGCGCAGCTGCAGTCCCTCGCCCAGCTGCCCCATATGATGGACATCAAGCCCCATATGATGGACATCAAGCCCCATATGATGGACATCAAGCCCCATATGATGGGCGTCAAGGTGCAAGACCAGCAGCAGCCCCAGCAGCAGCAACAGGCCCCGCCCCAGCAGCAAACCCTGTTGCAACCGCAGGCCCAGGCGCCGCCACAGTCACAGCAGCAAAGCCTGTCGCATGTGCCGTTGCAACTGCAGGCGCAGCCACAGCCACGGCATCAGCAGCAAACCCTGCCACAACCACAGTTACAGCCACAGCCGCAGCCGCAGTCGCAGCAGCCACCCCTTCAACAACCTGAGCCCACCAGGCAAGAGCCGCACCAGCAGCAGCCATGTCACAGCCAGCTGCAACAGCAGCATCAGCACTACCATGGACCTCAGAGCAGGGGTATCCGGCCGCAGCAACTCAATGGCCAACTAGCACCGGCGGGGGCTGCTGGAGGGCAGGACCAGCAGCACCAGCAGCACCAGGAGCAGCCTTGTCCTTCGGCGCACCTTGGCCATGGCAAGGCAGGGGGCGAACACGCCCTGCTTAGAAATGACCAAGGTGCCATTCACAGCTTAGGCGTGATGCCAATGCAAGGAAGAATGCTAGGTGCCGCCACAGGGTGCCACGCTGGCCATGGGGAACAAGCACCGTTGGGGGATGCAATGCAATGGCAGAATCGGAAAATCCCGCATGAATGCCTGAGTCCTGATGAGAGTTTAAGAGGAGCCGAGACAGTTCAGGTACGCAGCAATGCCTTGGGGCAGGTTGATCTTTTGTGGGGCTCGGAGTCTTGGGATCCATTAACTAGTGCTGGTAGGCTTGACCAGGGCCAGGATGAAAAGGACAGGCAAGGGAAGGAAGTGTTAGATCTTCTGTCTTAGGCTGCTTGCATGCTTATGCCCTCTTTATTGCCGGGGCCGTCTGTGCTACTTTCAACATGTCTTCCAGGATAAGGCATCAGTAACCCAAAAAAAATGGCTTCCCCCCTGGACCCCGGGACCTTCTCAATCTGCTTTCATGAAGATGCCAGGCGTCTCTGTTTGCTCTCCTGTATATGCTGATTGCATCATGCCCTGTGACTGGAGACATGCTATCAATTCTGCAGTATGCATGAATGATCATGTCTAACGTGGGAAGGAAGTGTGCCATCAGCACGGCTTTTATCTGCAGCGCTATCAGCAACGGTTAATGGTTAAATCTAACCCACAGGCCAATAAGTTAAAAACCTACCGGCCTGGGAGGTAAGGTTAGGTTACATAGCTGTAGCTGCCAAACGAGGGCAGCTTAGCTGAAACCTAGAAGGCCTGCAACCTAGACCTAAACCCAGCCTGGTAGGGGACCAGTCTCCTCAGCAAATAATGAACAGCAATACATCGGCTACCTTCATGTTCCTGCTGTGTTGGGGAGGACCTGGTTGCTCTGCTCGGCAGCCCACCCACTCAGGCCAGATCCTAGGATATAGCACGTGAAATAGCTAGAAGTTCATTCGAGTCAAGCAAAACTTCAGCCTCATCAAGCCCTGCAACAGTCATTACATATGTGCAATTAACTAGGGAACCTTCATCTGTCCCCGGTATGGTCTCCTTTTGCGTGGCCTAAGTTTACAAGTTTACAAATTTAAGTGGTCTCCTTTTGCGTGGCCTAAGACAGACAAACAGCCTGAGTCCAGAAAATCGTGTGAAGTCCACACTTCCTAGTTAAGTTTACAATGGGGTTAATCCTTCAGCCAGATGGTTTGACTGTAAGACTTACTGGTCAGGTCTGCCAGTGATTTGTATGTCTGCTTCAAGAGAAGCAAGTTCACATCCTCAGCACTGATGTTGTCAAACTTGAAAATCAGCTCCATTGTCACAATGGAGACGGTCTCCAATATAAATCCATAGTAATATCAGCAAATCTTTCTGTGAATTTCCTTCTTACAAGTTCACAAGTTTAAGTTCTTACAAGCTACTTCCTTCTTAAATAGCACATTTCCATGAAAGGGCAAAACAAAGGACATGTTTTTCGTCCTGGACATTTGTTCCAGACCCTCAGGCTTTCGTGGATTTGCCAACATCCAGTCTCAACTTTCAGGGTATGAACATACCATGCAGTGCAAGCAAAACCGAGCAATGTTACGAAGTAGTGCCTTCTCAGTTCCGTCAGTAGGTATCTTGGCTTGCACAGCAACTTGAACACCACAGAGTTAGCTTTAACACTACTTGACTGGAGTGATGGGAACCATCTTTTAATATTGTAAGTTGTAGTAAGCAAACTTGGCCTGGACCGGAGTGAAGTTAAGAATTTCAACAAAGGCGACTGTTTTTGTTGAAGGTAAAGCTCCACTACGTTGTTGACTTTATAAGTTAGACAATCAACAAAAGTATCGGCCCACAAACGCCAATCTGGAACCTTCAGTCTTAGATAATCGTATGTGAGTGCTGTGAGGTTAGGGGTTTTGTAGTTGAAGATCTAGGGTTCTTAATTAGAGCTGAGTCATGCACTTTCTTCTTAAATGATCTTGGTATTTTGATAAGTTTGCCCGTGTCACGGCAGTGCTCTGAGGGGGTGGATTTGGGCATGGCGAATGAGTTGCCCCAAGTATGGCATCAGTCACGCTTGCATACCACCTTGGGTTCCTATCAAACAGTATCTTATGTGCTTACTTGTTCCACAACAATTATTTCAATGTACCATTGAGGAGCTGGAGTGCTTGTCCTGTTTCAATCCGTAACTCTTGTCAGCGGTAGCTCCCTGATGCCAGGGGAACAGTGCCTAAGATAGTACAGTGCTCTGGTTCATGAAGCATGGCAGTGAGTTTGACAGCCCCCTTCAAACTGCGCATTTGTGCTTTCTCAAAGGTGTGCTTGGTGTGAAAAGGTCCACGCCTGACTGAGCTGTGTTGCTAGAGTGTGGATAGAGCCTTTGCAGTTTTATTGGTTCTGCGCTGCTGCCAAGTTCTTTAACTCTCTACTTAGCGTGAATAGTGGCTTGCTCAAGAAGATTGTGCGTGCAGGTATTGCTCTCGGTGCTTCTCACAAAAAGTGCTGGACTGCGGAGTTCAATGAGGCGCGTGAGGGTCAGCTTGCATCGGATAGGTACATCAATTGCGTTAAGGCCGCAATCCGCCTTCCAATACAAGACTTTGTAGTCGATTTGCGGGAGCAATTGCGTGCAGTATTTAGAAATTGGATGACGCAGATTCTAGGACACACGCTCAAAAACTGGCCATGGCTACGTATCATGCATGGATGGCCTCGCCTCTCAAGGCACTGTGCGGGGCCCTCCCCATTTGCTGCCAAGATGTCTACAGCTGGAACTGAGTGAGCACGTGCTTTGTAAAATTTGCTTGTTTTTGCTCGTGTGCCCATACCCTGAGAGTTGAGACTGGCTGTTAGCTAATCCACAATAGGCACTGTGACAAATGTGACTTGCATGCTGTCCAGATGAAAAACATTTCCCTCTCTTATGCCCTTGCTAAGAAATGTGCTATTTGAGAAGGAAGTCCGCAGAGCAATTTGCTGATTTTACTGGGACTGAGAGCATTTGCATTGGAGACACAGGAGCTTTTTACTTTGACAACATCAGTGCAGAGGATGTGAAAGAAAAGAAAGGAAAGAAAAACTGCGCAAGCAGAAAAAAACTCCTCACATCAATAAAGGAGAAGGGGCCACTTGGGAAGAAAAGCCCCTTCACCAGAAAAAAAAGGGCGGCCAGTAAGGATCAGGAGGGTTGCGGGCAGACAAGCCAGCAGACCTCTCCTGATAAATTTGAAAGTGAGGAGAATGCTCAAGAGAACACCTGGTCTGCACAAGCTTATGAGCATAGTGCACAGAATAAGCATGAAGCTTGCAAGTCTCTTGACTCTCTGCGAATCAAGGCCGAGACTCTTCTGAGGAACCAGTGTGAGGAAAGTAAATAACACCCCCTACACCTAAGAGAATGACATGGAGTACATGGTCTCCTGCAATGCTGAGTCTAAGGCTACCGTGCTGAGCATGGGCAGCTTGGAACTGCTGCTCAGGGAAAGTGTCTTCACAGTACTTGATCTCATTGAGATGGGTGGTACAACGCTGCCAAGGGAGGTTCTTGGGGCGAGTCTGTCTGGGCTGGTAAGCTGTGGCTGGTAATGGGGGTCTGCCTCCAGTTGCGGTGGCTGCCGCTAAAGAACCCTGCCCCCTACCCAAAACCACCCTCCTTCCACTCCTTAAGGTAAGGCCTTGATCATTAGGATGATTCTGTTGATTTTGGGAATTCATCTTGCATGTTTTCTTTGGAGCCACTAAAATGGCATTAGGGCGAGAAGTGAGTCTGTCCCTTTGATCGTGGTTTCTAGCAAAAATCCAAGCAGGAGGAACACTGGATTCTGCTGTCACAGGTATTTGAAGATTTTGCGTGCGATGCTTGTCAGCGCTGCCTACATCTGTGGATACAAGACAGGATCCTAGGGAACCTTTACTTATGGCTTTTGTTATAAGTCTGCCTGCGGTATTGTGGCCTTAGGTCACCATATTTCTAATGATGGGATGATGGCACCCTGAGAGGATGTGAAGTGCACTGTCTTGGCAGGAGCAGATGGGGCAACTAAGGCTGTTGGACTGCTTGTATTCGGACAGCGTGTTTTTGGTTGTATATTGTGCCATAGCCTGGCCAGACCGGTAATTAATCACTGTCTCTTTTTCCTTGTGAGAGATGCCAGGTATAGAACAGAAAGCTTTACTGATTTTGTTGTGGGCACCCTTATTCTTGATTAAATTCTGGTAGCAGGTGTAGAAGCTGGTATCAGTTTGTGCGTTGCCTAGTTTGTGGACCTTAAGCATGTGTGCTTGTAGCGCGTCGCGTTTGTTGGGGAGGCAGCGAATATGGGGTTAGTAAGGTTGGGATTGATTACCGTTGTCAATAATAGGACGTTGTGTATTTGGATCATCCGTGGAGGTTGCAAGCCAAATGATGTTGGGAAAAGGATTACCTTCACGCCCTGCCATTCTAATACTAGTGTCAGCAGCTTCAGGATGTTTGGCCACATGCTTTGCTATCTGATCAGCACACTCATTACCAATAATGCTATTGTGGACTTTTACTTTCAAGAATTTGATGGAGAGAGTCGCAGTGTTGAGGATTGCTTTGATAGTAGTCTCCATGATTTTGTGGTGGAAGTGGTAGGTGTGCAATTCTGGGAATCTGATCTGTTTTCCAATTCGCGTCATTGAGTTTTCATTGTCGGTAGCAATCAGGAAGTAGTCATGAGTAACGGCTGTAGCAATGCCTGCAAGCTCGGCCCTACGGACAGTGTTAGTAATATTGGAGCCATTGGGATTCACGTGATGAATTCTGTTGGTGTCAGGTATGTAGACGCCTGCTCCAATGATCTGCTGGTGATCATGTTGGATGCAGCTTCCATCTGTGTAGGCAATCATCTTCCAGTCCGATACTTTTAAGGCCAGATGAGGGTTTGATTTGTCTTGTATTTGTGTAGCTGTCGTTTGTCCAGGGTACAGTAATGTGTAGTGGTTGTAGCGCTCAGCATCTAGGAGGTGGGCAGGCTTAAATCTCCTGAGTTTGTTAAAGCCTGGAGGTGGGGCGCCAAGTGGGAGCATACAAATATGAGCGTCGTTGCTCACTCTGGTTGTGTTCCATTTAGCCTCAGGGATGCTCTGTGCCAGGTGATTGAGCCACTCAGGGTTGCGGTTGTTAAAGTTCAGCCTGGCTTGTGTGTTCCAGACTGCAATGATCTGCAGGACCCAGTAGTGCTTTGGGAGAGGGGTGCGATAATCATCCCAAAATAGGATATCAGCATTGAAGATTCTGTGATGAGATAGTTCCCAATTAGGCTACACATGTGGTTGAAGTGGTTGTATAATGCCATGTGTGCATTTGTGCTCATGCATCTGCCCCAGCAGGGGAGGAGCATGAAGGTTGCTGTGGGTATATCATGGGGACTGTTAAGGGCAGAGTGAATGGCGTGCCTTTAGGCCAAGTGCATAATATCATCGTCATTGATGGGATGACAAATAGAGAAACCAGAGAAAGAGGAGGAGAAATAGTCTGTGAAGGCACCAAGTATGGTGTCATGTGGGTGGCTGCTCCAGTAGTGTGGGAGGTCTGGATTGAAGTCCAGTGGTGAGGCGATTCTCTCTTGGGTCACAGCTGTGCAATGTTTGAAGGTTGCTATGACATGGGGAGGGAGGATACGATGGAAGGAGTCTTTTATCTCTTTGCCATCAAATTGCTTGGTTGCCCTGGCTTTACGTACAAACAGTCCAACCAACTCAGAAGCAAAGCTCTGTGGTGGAGGACTGACATCGTGAAGGCCTGTTCTCTTGACTTCGTTGTATTTTTGATGGACAATTCGTAGGCGTTTGGGTGTGAGCATGCCTTTGTACTTCCCATCTGCTCCATAGACGCATGCAGCAAGGATAGTAGAGTAGCTTATGGGCTGGGATTCCTGCTCGTGAGGTTGTGTATTCTGGTCTGTATGGTCCATGAGACAAACTTTATGAACCCAGTCCTCGCAATAACCCAAGGGCTGGATGTCCAGCTGGGGGTTGGTTTGATGGATATCAAAGGTCACTTTGTTTCTCAGAATGTAATCGCCTTTTTGGTGCCATGGATTATCAGATGTGTCATCCGTTGAGAAACCTTGGCGTTTCAGATTGTGTAGGCTGGTGTCTGCTGTGGGAGTAGAGAGATTTGGGCCAGGGTCTTTGTTCATCAGGTACTCTTGAATTTTTTTGTTCAAAATCTGCATGGATGGTCATTTCCTCTGGTTCCCAGGTAAAGTCCCAGGTCACCACTTTTAATTCCTTATTTTAAGCAAAGTGATGCCGGGACTCATTCCCTGAATCAGTGAGGCAAGCACAAGCAGGGCAGGCCCAGGTTTCATATTTTTTAACGGATTCCTGGTCCTCGTCTTTGTAGCAGCCAAGTCTAAGGAGGCAGGACCAGTGATAAGTACAGTTGCAGACATCGCATACATACATATCTTTAAAGGGTTCAAAGGAGGAAAGGGTTAACCATCAATACCGCTAAGTCTGATGTTGTCCATTTCAACTCACATGGCTTCAACGTCCCCGCTTCCAGTGGTATGGGTGCTCTGCTAGCCAACAAGGATTCTTTCAAATAGAAAAGAAACAGGATTAGAAGACACATATATCTGTATATCAATAGCACACATAACATTGCCAAATCTGCTGGACATATGCTTGGTCCATTCATGGCTGGTTGTCACAGAAGTAGGCAATTTGTGCGAGAGCATCATTTGAATGACAGGCCACATGCTCTGCTTTGGTTGGCTAAATGTTACACTAACCCTGCAAGTATATATGCTTGCCAGATCTGGGGAACACGATTCATGAAGCAGGGCAGTGAGTTTGACAGCCCCTTTCAAACTGCGCATTTGTGCTACGGTGCAGGTAGGACGGTTACAAGGGTTACAAGAAAAAGGCCTTCAGTCAAGAAGTGCGACTGCTAGCCTGCTCATGAAAAACTATCAGTGCATGCAGGAAGAAAGAGCTTATTGTTTTCCTGGCCCAGAAAAGCAGACACATTGTTGAAGCCTGTGGGAGGAAATAGGGACGCATAAGTCCATTGCTGAGAGACCATGTGTGGATGGGTGCAGTGAAAAAGGACGGGTTGCTCATCTTGTACATCATGAGCATTACACAAGTCACATGTAGGGGAGGTATTGTGAGTCTAGGTCACAGTTTCAATTCATAGAGTGTGGGCACAAAGTCTGAAGTGAGCCACGCTGCGAATAACGTCGCGAGGAAGATCAAGAAGCATGTATCTACTAGAGGAAGGGTGTATGGTGAATGTGTGACCAGGGCCCTCCTGGTAGGGAGGGCGCACCATTGATGGTAAGTGGAGCATTTGCTGTTGCACTCTTGTGGATGCATATCAGAATAAGGCGTCCAATAATCCAAGTGCCTCTCCCTGAGGTCCACAACAAAACGACCAAGATCAATGGGCTCACACTTCAGCAGCCTTTTCTTGAACAAGTAGGATTGTAAGAGACCATTCATAGCAGACAGGATGTGGGATGACCAGCAATCATTGCACCATGAGTTCAGTTGCATGTCAGTCTGTAAGATCTTTCTTGCAGCGGAGCTGTTACTTTGGGTTAAAGCATTGTACAGCCGCACTGCCGCCCGGAACCAGTCGAACTGAAGAGGCTCTAGACCATACTCACGCATGACGCACCATGAAGGAGTTGTGTCCTTGGCCGTCAGAATTCTCTTGAGCACTGTCATCAGCCATATTTGTAAAGGATTGTCCATTTCTTTGCCCTGTCGTAAGAATGGTGTGGCCCAAACCTGGCTAGCATACATACCAGCAGGAAGGAACTAGAGGGACGGTTAACCCCTTAACTTGTACTGGTAACCCTACATTGGAGACTCCGGCGTGGATTTTTGCCATAAACCACAATCGAAGAGACAGACTCACTTCTTGCCCTGACGCCATCTTAATGACTCCAAAGAAAACATACAACATCAATTCCCAAAATCAACAGAAGCATCCCAATGATCAAGGCCTTACTTTAAGGAGTGGAAGGAGGGTGGTTTTGGGTAGGGGGCAAGGTTCTTTAGCGGCAGCCACCGCAGCTGGAGGCAGACCCCCATCAC
>LFIK01003910.1_pt1 | contig 12076 bp, 13 predicted proteins | sample 643401 | NCBI WGS metagenome assembly LFIK01 (sample SAMN03777447, study PRJNA286221) | soda lake metagenome | biome: soda lake; feature: Kulunda steppe; material: water; isolation source: sample T5-Br brine of Lake Tanatar-5 | place: Russia: Kulunda steppe | collected 2010-07 | reverse complement strand
GTCTCTCTCTCTCTCTCTCTCTCTCTCTCTCTCTCTCTCTCTCTCTCTCTCTCTCTCTCGCTTTTGGCGCTGTTACATCAAGCATGCAGCAAAAGCTATCTACTTATTTCTAGTAATCCCTAGGGTTCTTACTTCCTAGGCGCCCATAAAGATGGGTTGGCACTGGATGAGGGCGCGGGGCTTGGGGACACACCGGCACCCCCGAAGCCCCCGCCCCCAAAACCACCACTGCCACCTAAGCCTCCAAACCCTCCACCCTGTTGCGCGAGCCCACTGAAGGATGCAAAACCACCACCGCCACTGCTGGGTGGCTGCGCAAATGCGCCAGAGCCTCCGCCTGCATAACACGCATAGGACAGCAGCAAGCGAGGGCACAGGTAACGGTGTCTGAAGCTCAAGATACCGCCCAGACTCCTCAGACTCGAGCGAGCTCCCCAGGGGGCCCCAGACTGTTGAGCACGATGTGTTGAAAAGTGCTGCAGCTGAAAGGCACCGCCCACTTCAACAAAGAGGGGCTGCGGCTTTCGCATGTGACAAGGGGGGAAAGCTAGGCTCCATTAGCCTTACATGTCTAGGACTTCCTTGAAGCCCCTCGGCCGCCAGTGCCTCAGCTGCCCATGACACAACCCTGCCAATTGCCTGAGGCGCCTGTCCAGCCTGTACACTACCTTTGGCATTACCAGTTGGTACTACCAACCTTTTGGTGCCACCTGCTGCGGCGCATACCGAGTCAGGCAAGCAGAGCACAAGGCCTGAGGTGTGCCAGGGACCACAGCCTGAGGTTTGTGGCCCTTAACACTGCCCTGGCCAGGGCTTCTGCCTAAAACCCTGAGCCCAGGCCGACCCTGACCAGGGAAACTGACAGCAGCACAGTGCGTAACACCAGCACCAGGCCTGTAAAAATTAGCAAGCCTGTGGTACGGATCCAGCAGAGGGTGCACCGGCAAAAAGACCACAGGAGCTCTTGGCCAATTTGACTGGTCCAACCCACAGCTAAGAGCAAGCGTCCTCAACTTAATCCTCAATGTGCAGAAAATGGGAGCCTCAACGTGCGTATGCACCTCACATGCACCAGACAGGTAAGCAAGCAAGGACAAGAGCTACCTCACGAGTACACACAAAAGAGGAACAGAACAGACATGTGTGATGCGAAGCCATACGCGTTTCCTGAAAACCCAAGCGCTATGGCATGAGAAGGCCGAAAGGAGGTCTGCAGCCCCTCAACGGGTGTACCATTACTGGAAGATGGAGGCATGTCCTCACCTTGGGCTGGAGGGGCAGGCGGCTGGCCAAAGCCGCCAAAGCCGGAACCAAAGGCAGGGGGGCTGGGGGCACTGGGGTTGGGCTGTGCAGGCTGACCAAAGCCAGAGCCAAAGGCTGGAGTGGCCGTCGGGCTGGCTGCTTGGCCAAAGGCTGCGAGCGTGCAACCATGTGCGTACACGTGTGCGTGTGTGCGTGTGTGCTTGCATGTGCATACGCGTTTGTGCATGTGTGCATATGTGCGTGTGTGAGTAATGTGCACGCATAGGGTGTGCACATGCAGTCGCACATGTCAGCATACCAGCAGCCGCTTAGAGAATGTATGACTGAAGCAGGAGGGTGTGGAGTGGGGTAAAAGCATGGTGTGCACTTTCCAGGCTGGTCCCTGTAGCTTGAACACCCACTTGCACCAAACGCCGGGGCGCTGGGGGCGCTGGGGCTGGCTGCTTGGCCAAATCCGGCGCCGAAAGCAGGAGCACCGGTTCCGGTGGCGGCTTGACCAAAACCTGCGAGCGTCCAGGCAGGCCAGAACGTGCACCCTCACCTTCCAGACCACAACGCGTCCCCGCCACCCGTGGTGGGGTCACATATGTAGCATGGATCTGCACCAACCTGCGTGAGTCAGTGCAAGAGGTAAGCCCTGCAGCACGCTGGCCTGGCCTCCAGCGCTTCCAGCGCGAGCCTTACACGACCTATCAACACTCGTCGTGGGTGCAGTGAAAGCCAGTCCCAGGTGGCGATACCACAGAGGGGCACAGGGGACAGGTGATTCTGCAATCTACACTGGGTGCTCTGCACACAGGCACATGCACGCAGGCGCATGCACACAGGCGCACGCACTCAGGCACACAGGCGCACGCACACAGGCACACAGGCGCACGCACACAGGCGCACAGGCACACAGGCGGACACGCACACAGGGGCACACACGTGTGCCACACAGGGACATGCCGGTGTGAATATGCTGATCATTCCAAACACATGCATGCACGTGCACACATACACACACAAAACAACCCCATTTGCTTGCACGCGCACGAGACCATGCACGCTCGCATGTACACGCAAACACACAAGCCTAGCCTGCGCACTGCGCTGACAGCACAGCACACGCACGCTACCTGCTGCCCCAGTGCTTGGCGGAGCCCCAAAGCTGGCAGGCTTGCCAAAGCTTGAAAATGGGCCCCCGCCTGCACCACTGCCGCCGCCGCTGCCAAACAGACCGCCCCCTAGCGCAGGTGGAGTCGGTGCAGCTGACCCAAACAAGCCACCCGAGGGTGCAGCAGAGCCAAACAGGCCGCCTGAGGGGGCAGAGGCTGCTGCCGAGGATGCAGCAGACCCGAACAGGCCGCCAGCTGGCGCGGCGGGGGATGATGCGGCTGTGCCAAACAGGCCGCCCGATGGGGCGGACGCTGCGCCGGAGGCGGGCGAGCCAAACAGGCCGGCTGCGGGCGCGGGTGCAGTGGGCGCGGTGCCAAAGAGGCCGCCCAAAGGCGCGGATGCTGCCCCCGATGCAGGGGTCCCAAACAGACCGCCTGCGGGCGAAGGCGCTGCAGCCGATGCAGGGGCACCAAACAGGCCTGTCGTGGGGGCAGACGCTGCGGCTGAGGCAGGGGCGGAGGCGAAGAGGCTACCTGACGGGGGAGGCGCCGCAGAAGCGGCTGGGGTGCCAAACATGCCGCCTGAGGGGGCAGAGGTAGCTGAGGAAGGGACGGAGCCAAAGAGGCCGCCTGAGGGGGTAGAGGCAGCTGCCGAAGCAGGTGCACCAAACAGACCAGCCGCAGGGGCTGGCGCTGCGGGCGCGGTGCCAAACAGGCCGCCTGTTGGGGCAGAGGCAGCTGCTGAAGCAGGAGCACCAAACAGACTGGCCCCAGGGGCTGGTGCTGTGGGCGCGGTGCCAAACAGGCCGCCTGTTGGGGCAGAGGCAGCTGCACTTGAAGAAGAGGCAGAGCCAAAGAGGCCTGCTGCGGGGGCTGGCGCCGTGGGTGCAGCGCCAAACAGGCCGCCTGAAGGAGCTGATGCTGCAGCTGAAGCAGCGGAGCCAAACAATCCGCCTGCAGGCGGTGCCGGTGGCGTGGGCGCAGTGCCAAACAGTCCTGCATGCATGCAGTGCCGAGCATGCCTATGTGCAGCCCTGCGTGCATGCAGTGCTGAGCACGCCTGTATACAGCCTTGCATGCTTGCAATGCCAAGCGCTCGTAAGCACAGTCCTGCATGCATGCACGCAGGTGCATGCCAGGTGCAACTACGCTTCAGCAGGGCCAGACGCAAGCGCACAGGCAGGGGAGGACGGCACCATGAGCTTGCAAGGGCTTGCAAGGACATGGACACACATATGCAGGCACGCATACACACACCACGCATGCAGCACACCTGGCTTGGCCTGGGCTCCAAAAGGAAGGGCATGCGCCGCAGAGCTGGACGCGACAGCCGAAGATGCGGCTGAGGCAGCAGCTGACGCGGGCGCCGTTGACGCGGGGGCGGGCGCTGTGGCTGACGAGCTGTCGGTGCTGCCTGCCGGCGCGAGCGTGGCGGTGGCAGAAGATGACGCCCCAGGGGGCGCGCTGCCAAAGGACAAGCCTGAAACGTTGAAGGGGCCAGAGGTCTGAGGGGTGATGGGCTTGGACTCCGCAGGCGTTGGTGATGACGCGCCGCCCAGGCCGAAGCCTGAGAAAAGCCCACCCAGGGCTGCAGGGGCAGCAGCAGTGGGAGCGGTGGCAGGTGAGGAGGCGGGGGAGGGGGGCGCGGGAGCTGCCCCTGACGCCGGTGCGGTCTCCTGCTGCTCCGGCGGCTGCGGCGGGCTGGGGGGGGCGGCGGACTTTGCTGAGAAGGCCTTGCTCAGGTTCTGAGCCGCCATCATGGCTTGCATGTCAGGGATGGGCGGCTGGGAAGACTTGGGCTTGGAGGCTGCAGCAGCCACAGGTTTGGGGGCACCAGCAGCGCTTGTGGTTCCAGCGGATTGCGCAGTACCAACTGCAGCCGTGCTAGCAGGCGCCGGTGGCTGCTGCGGCGGCTTGGCAGCAATACTTGCCCCCAGTGTCTGGGCTGCTGCAACGGCCTGGGGGGTGGGCAAGGGAGGCTGCCCGCCTGCGCACGCACGAACGCGTGGGTGGGCACACAAGGCCTCGTTCTTGCGCGTGTGCAGCACTTGGTGGCATGGACAGGAAAAGCGCAATGTGTGTAAGCACATGTATAACCGTCACCCAGCATTGTGGTCAGGGCACCTTCAACGGCACACGATCACGCCCGCAGCCACGAGCCTCCACTAGCACCTGCACCTTGCTGACTCTTCCCACTAGCAGTGCACACACAGCTACTCTTAAAAAACATCACAGACTGGCGCCCACGTCGCGGCCATCTCCATCCCCGTCTCCACACCCATCTCCACCCCCTTACACAGCCCTCAGCCAACATACTCGAGCCAGGCCTACATGCCCCTTCCCCTGCCCACCTGCACGCCTGGCTATGGGCCTGCTGGTGGCAGTGCTGCCTTGAGAGGCTGCCTCGTCGCTTGAGTCCGAATTTGCCCTCTGCAGCTGCGGCTGTGGCTGCGCAGCCTGCGCTGCCTTGGCCGCCTGCATGTGCTTGTCAAGAGTGAGCGAAGGGGGTGCGTCAAGAACAGGCGCGCGTGCGCATCATATGCCACAGGGCAGCAGATGATCTGGTGGCTGGGAGGAAAGGAAGACTATGGGCTGCAGGCACATACACAGAAGGAGAAGCGATCATGTGCACACATACAATCACGCCACCCTGGATCACAAGCGCACATGTGACCTGGCACGCCCACGCACGTGAGCACGTGTGCCCGCACCTGGGTATTTTGCAGCTGCAGGGCTGCCTGCATGGCGGCCATGGAGGGCATGGGAGGTTGCTGGGCCCTGGATTTAGGCACGGCAGGCGCAGCCGCCCCGGCCTCCGCTGCTTTTGGGCCAGCCACGGCGCCACCCGCTCCTGCTGCCCCACCGCCCAGGGCACTGAGCGCGCCCTGGGCCTGCTGCACGGCCGCCATGGAGGGTACGGGGGGCTGCTTGGCCTTGGGAGGGCCAGCAGCAGGGGGCGGCTTGGTGCTCGGCGGTGCAGGTGCAGCTGCCTGGGCTGGCACGGCCGGCTTGGGGGGCGCAAAGGCAGGTGCTGCCGTTCCTCCTCCCAAGCTTCCGAACAGGCCGCTGCCTGCTGTGGTGCCTGTCGCACCAAAGGTCCCAAACACGCCAGCAGGGGATGCTGGCTGACCAAAAGCAGGCCCTCCACCAAATATGGGGGCCTTGGGGGCAGCCGCGGCTGTGGCAGGGGCTGCGGGCGGCTTGGTCGCGTCAGCGCCTGCGCACACATTGGAAAAAGGGCGTGTCAAGACATGTACGTCTAAAGGGCATCTACAGGCGCTGTGCAAGGGCCCCAAAGCAACCCATTCCTTCCTCATTGTGTCACGGATGCAGTCACAAAGGAGCACGCAGCACGCCTACACCCTTGGACGCCCAAGTTCCTCTGATTGGGGACCGGCCAGGAGAGGGATGCACTCGACGCAAAGCGTGCACGTGTGTATGCGCTGTCAAACAGCCAGGTCAGCCCAGCGGCAGCTGCCAGAGCCGTGAGCTGGCCGTCAGCACGGAGCAGACCCTTTGTGGACCGACGTGACTGAGAAGTGCAACACCTCTTGCAGACTCATTTCGGATGCTTTGCTTTCAAGTTTCAGGGGAAATTGTGAGTTTGCTGGGGTGCCTGGGAGGGCTGGTGAAGGGTACCCGCAGCGGCAGCAGGGAGACAAGGGGCACAGGGGTGAGGGGCAGCTGCACGCATTTCCCAGGCAGGGGTAGAGGGCGCATGGGCGAGGGGCAGCTGCATGCGTTTCCCAGGCAGGGGTAGAGGGCGCATGGGCGAAGGGCTGCAAGTGAATCACCCACTTACCCGGGGCAAGCTTGTGAACCACGCACAGCTGGAGCATACCCGTGAAGCACCCTTACCTGGGGCGTGCAAGCTAGGGGCTGGGCCTAAGTTGAAGCTGAAGGCGCCGCTGGGCGGAGGGGAGCCGGGGCGCGTGGCGGGTGGGGAAGGGCCTGCAAGGAGGGTATAGGGACCATAGGGAGTGGGGTGAGGAAGGGCTGCGGGTTGGAGAGGACCAGAGCGTGGAAGGAATGTGGGCAAGCAAGGACCCGCAGAGGGGGACTGAGACGCGTGGCGGGCGGGGAGGGGGATTCGGTCACACGCAGGCTTCCTCACCCAGCGGCAGTGGCATGCAAAGACTTTGGACACCCCCGGAGTCCAAAGTCTTTCCATGTCGCTGCCGCCATATGAAGATAGGCCTGTCCTCACACATTGCCTCTGCCCACATCCGCATGCACATATTTTGTGCTCATCATGTCAGCACCGAATGGCTCTTGTAGTGCACATGCACGGGGTTGCCTGCTTCAGCCACAGACCCTCACGGCCACCCACTCTGTTCATCTGGGCATCCTGGACGCAAACCCTTAAATCCACCAGCAGTGCTTCATGAAGGCTTACTATAACAGCACTGTCAGCATGAATGCCAAGGATGCGACAAAAACGCAAGCCCTCCCGCGCATCGCCCCCCCTGCAGTGGATGCGAAACGCAGCCAGCCTGCGCTGGGCACACCCACCTTTGCTTGCTGCTCCGGCGGCGGTGGACGCCTTGTTGGGTGAGCTTCTGCTAGCCGTCGTGCCGAGCAGTGGGCTGGGAGGATGCGGCTGCAGAGGCTGTGCAGCCGACCGAGGCCGTGGGGGGCGGGGGGCTGCTATTGGGGCAGGGGGTGGTGTAGGGGAAGGGGGGGGCCTGACCACAGTGGTACGCACGCGTCCACTGGCTACTTGCGTTGCCTGCAGGTGCACAGAGGCAGAGCCCACCAGGGAACAGTGACGTCAGGAAGAGACAGGGTGGGTTAAATTGTGCAGGGTGCGTGCACGCACACGGAGTGGGTACGTGCTTCAGGGAGCAGTGACGTCAGGAAGAGACGGGGGGGGGAGTAAAATTGTGCAGGGTGCGTGCACGCGCACAGTGTGGGTGCGTGCTTCAGGGAGCAGTGACGTCAGGAAGAGACGGGGGGGTTAAGATTTTGTATAGGGTGCGTGCATGCGCACGGTGTGGGTGTGCGTGCTAAGCACTTTCCAGAACAGCAAGGACACATGCGGGCACGCATAAAACTGATGCCCAAAGCTGGTGCCTTGAGCACATGACACACACACACACACGCACATGTGCGCACTCGCAGAGATAGGAAGCTAGCAGGGACAGGCACGGGCTTGCTGCCTGACGTAGATGCCATCAAGCATGGCAGCCCCTGTCCACAAGTGCCTCCCTCCACCAACAGAGGTGCTAGTGCTTGTTCTTTTAATAGCACCAGCAACAATAGTGAAGGCAATAGCACCAAGCATGTTCAACAGCAACAGCACCCAGCATGGCAGCCCCTGTCCACAAGTGCCTCTCTCCAACAAAACAGAGGTGCGTCATCCTTCAACAGCACCAGAAACAACAGTGAAGGCAACAGCACCAAGCATGTTCAATAGCGACAGCACCAAGCATAGCAGCGTCTGTCCATTAGCGCCTCCCTCCAACAACACAGAGGCGCTAGTTCCTTCTAAACAGCCCCTTTCTGCACAAGGAAGGAGCTGAGCTGTTCATAGTCGAGTTGATTGCCACAGCACACCAGAGTATGACCCGTACATCTCCATGCCCTTGTGCATGCACACGCGCGCATCACCCATGCGCACCGTCCAGCACACACACACATGCACGCGCGGCTCCCTGTCACTACAAGCGCTCCTTGACCAAGAAGCACGCAGGGGCAATGAAAGCCGCCCAGGGCGGCCTGCACCTGCATCCCGCACCCCAACTCGCGGCACAAGAGACATGGCAGGCCACTTTGCTCCCTGTTACATTCCATTGAGCCAGGCCGGGGCCGCATGCGCACCTGCACCAGACGCTTAGCGACGCCCCAGCTGGAGGTGTCTGCCGCAGGTGGGGGCGCGCGGACGGTGGGCGTGCGCCGCCTGGCCGCACGCGCGGAGCCCGGGGAGTGCCACTCCAGCCTGTTTTGCGCGCGTATTAGAAAGGAGGTGAGTGGCACTGTGTGGATAACAGGCAGGTGCGACTGCCAGGGTAAGCCCCCTGGGAAGTGCACAGAGCTGCGTGCTTTTTGGATGTGCAAAGAACCATCCGCATCTGTCAGCGCCTGAGGTTGAGCCTGTTGGCCAGTTGAGGGAGCGTGTTTTGGGGGCGCTTTGGGGTCGTACGCAGAAACAGTACACCACCAACATGCAAGCGCAGGGGCAGGCGGGTGCATGGCGCGCAGGCAGGATGTGGCCACAGCGGCCCAGGGCGCACGCGGCACGGCAGCAGGCCCCTCCTGGGGCAGTGGTGCGAGCAGTGCTTGCAGGTGGCGGACCAAGGCACGCGGGTAGCACGTTGCCGTGGCAGCTCAAAAAACGACTGATGGTGGGGCAAGTCCCCACCCCACAGGCTCCACACATGGCAGCGCGAGCTCATGATGGCTTGTGCCCCATGCGTTGCGCTTGTTGCTGAAGTCACTTCCGCAACAATCATGGGCTCCACACATGGCAGCGCGGGCTCACGATAGCTTGTGTGCCGTGCATCGCGCTCAATTTGCTCCAGTCACTGGCGCAACAATCGCCGTGACAAATGCCGGGGGAGGATGGTGAAAGATTTAATGACCAAGGATTGAGACCAGCGAAAGGCTGACACTAAGCAAAAGCTTTGACATTGACTGAAATTGTGAAACCGCTGTCATGCAGGTTGGGCACTGCTTTGATTCTGCTGGGAGCCGCGGGCGCGCAAGAGCTCATGCTTCCAGGGAGGCCGCGCAGGGTCGCACAGAGGAAAGCAGAGCAGAACACATCGAAGCAGCGCTGTGCAGTCGTCAAACCAGATGCAGCGCACGCAAACACAGCGCACGTGTGAGAAAAAGCGTGGTGGGTCTAGGCTGGGGTGCAGTCGAGGCAGTAAGGCACAGGTCTGAAGGTAAGCGCGTAAGCAAACAGTCAGCACAAGCGAACACTGTCAGGGCGCGCAAGCAAACACTGTCAGGGCTCTCGCTGCGCAACAGTTGGCCACACCCTCTGTGGCTTTGCGGGCCGAGCCGGACAACCCCGCAGCAAGCTGGCAGCAGGAGGCAGGGACCCATGGCTGAGACCTATGGCTGAGAGCTGAGATCCATGCCTGGAGCTGAGACCCATGGCAGAGAGCTGAGACCCATGGCTGGGACCCATGGCAGAGACCCATGGCTGTGGGCTGCCAGTGTCAATTAGAGGACTTAGCAAAAGTTAGAAGCAGCAGGTGGAGCCGCTGGCAGAGAGGATGCTAGCAGCGTCTGGCCACTCACCCATCTTTGTAGGCCATGAGCTTCTGGTTGATCCCGCGGCTGGCTGACACGGCCGCCCTTGCCGCGGGCGTGCGCGGCGCCCAAGCATTGCTGCCCCCCTGCCAGCCTTGGACGACGTGGCCGCCCACCAGCTACAAGGGTACACATGACAAGGGTACCAATGTGTTGGCATGGCTGTAGTGTGTACGTACCTTTGTGCGCACGTATGCCACAATTATGTATTCATGCACGCTTCCTTTTGTGCTTCCTTTTTTTGCCCTAAGAGTGTGCATGCTTGTATGATGGTCAAGAGGGCATGCAAGCATGTGCGTGCGTGCCTGCATCTGTGTCAGCATGCTCTGGCAACGCTCCAGGTATTGGACCCGGTGGGAAGCTCAAGCACGTGGCATTTGGCATTTACTTATTGCCATTTGGCACTGACAGAAGTGCAAAACGCGTGCTTGCATGCACCCCTGGCGCGCGCAAGTGCTTGAAGCACCGCTTGTGTTGCAGGTTTACCTTGTTCCTGTCCTATAATTGGACAAAAACGCACCGCCAAGGAGGGCAGCGAGCAGCTTGGGTGTGTGTTGCGTGCAAATACCTCTCCCCCCCACCTCCTGTATTTTTGCAAGGGGCAAGAGGGGTATACTGCCACCCCTCTTGCCCCCCTTCCACCCTACCGAACCACGCGCAAGCACTCACCACTGACCCATCCTCCTCCTCCTCCTCACTGCCTCCCTCGTACGGCGCAGGCGTGCCCCTGCTGCCCCTCCCGTACTCCTCTTCCTCTTCCTCCTCCCCGTACGAGCTCCGGATCCGTGCTAGAACCTTGGCTGCTGCCCCCAGCTTTGGGGCGCGGGGCCGCAGCTCCTCCTGCGCGCAGCGCGTGCATGCATTCCAGCAGATGAACAACCCACGTGCGTGTGTGCATGTGTACGTTCCAGAGGCTGGCTACAGAGTGTGCAACTTGCATGTCTGTGTGCTGCGTGTTTGTCGGCGAGCCAGAAGCTGGCTGTGTCCGTTTGGCGAGCTATTTGAGCAGCCACATAGGACAGGGTCACAGGCCAGCAGAGTGTGTGGAGGTGGCCAGAATGGGATGGTGGCCAGAATGGGACAGGGAAGCCTGCGGGATGGGGGGGTGGCCAGAATGGGACAGGGACGCAAGACCAGCAGAATGGGAGGGTGCGCCAAAGGCAGGCTTGGGCGCAGGACACAACAACAAGGGATTCGCAAACCAGGAGGAACAGCTGAGTGTGCTGATGCACAGAGGGCAAGCACACACGCACGTGCATGTATCATACACAACACACATGCCCGTACATAGTTTGGTGTTGGACGATTGTGTGAGGGATGGACATGCGCTATTGGTCAGGTGACGGTGCTGCACCGTACAGGAACATATGCGCAGAAGGCGCAACACACCCAGACGTGCGAGCTCGGGCCATCAGTAAGGAAGCATGCCAAGGCACTTGGTAAGGGTGCAATTGTGGTGCGTCAGCAGTCTGCACGCGTGCACACGCACGCACTGCAGGGCGCAAGGCATGCTTCCCTGGCGCTGGGCTACGTTCAGAAACTGAACAGGCTGCTCGCCACAGGCCAACCAAGCGCAAACGGGCAAAGCAGGGCTGAAGGGCTTAAGAGCAGCCGAGCAGAGCAGGGCCGTCTCGAGGGCCGCCAGGCATGATGCTGCCCGGCCCTCCCAGGAGGCCGCTGTTGCCCTGCCTTGTGCCCCCTTTTGTGACCCGTGGACCCACAAAACTCCAAGCCAGCCCCACGACACAGACCTTGGCCATGCCCAAGCGCTCCATCTCGGCATGCAGCTCGTGGATGCGCAGCTGCAGGGCGCGCATCGTGTCCGCCTGCGCAGGGGTACACAAAGCCACACGTGCGCAGGTCAGTGCAGTGCACAGTAAGAGTGGGTGAGCAGTGCAAGGGTGTGGGGTTGGAAGTAGGCGTGCAGGGATGCATCACCCGCTGCGCTTCCCTCGCCTACAGTGCACCTTTTCACTCGCAGCCTCCTTTACCTGCAGCACCACCCCTCACCTGCCGTGCCACCTGCAGCAAGAATGCACAGCACGCTCACCAGCAGCAAGAACATGGAACCTGCTCACCTGCAGCGCCAGCGTGTCGTACACGACGATGCTCAGCGGCCGGTCACTGGCGGCGTCATCCGCAAAGCCACGGTGCCCCTCCAGCGCGTCGAGCCGCACGCGCAGGTCGTCCATGCAGCGGTTGTACCCCGAGAGCTGCGCGTTGATGCTGCCCCTGCTCACGACAATTGGGCACAGAGACTGGTGCTCATGATGCGGGCCTTGTGACAGCGGCTTGCCGCCCGCCTGGATCCTGTGTGGTCACACTGTGAGCGCTGGCTTCACGTCCTGTGCAGTCACACTGTGAGCGCTGGCTTCACGTCCTGTGCAGTCACACTGTGAGCGCTGGCTTCACGTCCTGTGCAGTCACACTGTGAGCGCTGGCTTCACGTCCTGTGC
>LFIK01003907.1_pt1 | contig 12081 bp, 13 predicted proteins | sample 643401 | NCBI WGS metagenome assembly LFIK01 (sample SAMN03777447, study PRJNA286221) | soda lake metagenome | biome: soda lake; feature: Kulunda steppe; material: water; isolation source: sample T5-Br brine of Lake Tanatar-5 | place: Russia: Kulunda steppe | collected 2010-07 | reverse complement strand
CGTGATCTCGACTTGCGTACTCGAACTTAGCAAGATAATCAAGGATTTCTTCTGCTCGATCTGTCTCCAGTCGTTCATCGCGAGCAGACTCTTCATCATCCAAATCAGGCAACAAAACGCGTTCTCGAAGACCAGGCTCAACTGCCTCGATCGTCGCGCAGAAGCCGAAGAAAACACGCAACGTTGCCAACTGACTACGAAGCGTGACCTTATTGATTCCCTGTCCAAGCCTCCACACGCGGAACAAATGGATATCACGGCCAGTCAACGAGTTCATATTAGTGATATTCCTCTCCTCGCACCAATCGAGAAACGAATTCAGTCGGTACTGATGATTGTGGAGCGTTTTCTTCGACACTTCAGGTTCGCGATGAGCCATGTAGAGCTCAACAGCATCTGCAGGAGTGATTGGTTGGAGATCACTCATACTGGATCACTCCATCCACTGGAGATCGATCGCCAGCACTCAGGATGCAGCGCAAAATCGTCTATCGAATTGCGATCGTCGATCCGTTTCTTTTCGGCCTCGAGCCACACATGGTCTTCGTCGGGCTCGAAACGCCGATCGCAGATCGCACAGTAGAGCGTGGTCATTTGCGATCGGCCTCCGGGTTGCCGCTGTTGTCGGATTCGTTGTATCGTTTTATTGCCTCACTCGCATCGAATGTCGAACCGGATGATAGATTCTCAATGGAGTCGGCAGCTCCATCAAAGAGTATTGTATCGCCTTCCTCAGCCTCTTCAACAAGTTCAGAAAACGATTGTTCCATGAGTTCGCTGCCGAGATCGCGACAGATATCCGTGACTCTTTTTCGATAATCAGCCATCTCATCAAGATCAGAGAGGATACTCTCGGCTTGTTCCAAATGGACGAGAGCAACCAGTTCCGGGTTGTTCAGACCTTTGTATCCTCGTTTCATTGGTCCGACTCCTCGCCAGCAGCGACCACTTCAGCATTCGCGTTGGTTCCGCAGTCAGGACAAATACAACCGTTCACAAGATTAACATCGAAGGACGTGCCGCACTCGCAGTCGACTGTCTGTGGCTCGAATTCCACAGGCCCAAAGTAGTATCCCAGTTCACGGCTGATAATCCTCTCCAACTCTTCGACTCGTTCCTCAAGTTGGTGGATTTTCTGATCACTCATCAAGCACACCTGCCTTCCGACAACAAGCTTTGCAGTCTCGATCGTCACTGGCCCATCGCCAACGATCGACAGCGCTCGATCCCCGTCAGTGAAAACAATCCGATCGGTTCGCAGCGGCTTCGACTCTGCGAGCCCTGTGAAAAACTCCTCAAATCCGCCTGCGCCCAGATGGATCCGTTCCACGCGCATCAGCGATCGCCTCCTGCGAGTGCGTGCGGATAGTGTTCAATTGTCGATGCTACGCCGGTTCGTGGGGATTCAAGAACCCCAAATTCGTTTGCTAACATGGCTTTCGTGCCGATTTCACGAGAGTCCACACGGACTGATGTGCCAGCATCGAGTCCGTTTTTGATGGGACCAACACTCAACTGAGCTTCAGGTCCGCGTGAATTTCTCGGTATCCTACCACTAACAGTACTATGTAATAAAATTTGGCCTCTAAAAGGATCATTGTGATACTCACAAGGATAAGAATAATCGTCCACCGGTGTTATTATTGAGTATGGCGATTGCTTTTGGACAAGATGAGAAGGGGGCCAAAGTGGATGACTAAGAGCGATGATTCCATTCTTGAGCTCCTTGAACATGCAGGAGTTGCTCTGAGCTTGAAGGGAATTGAGGTCAACTCTCAAAGACTCAACAATCGAATACCATATTCTACTATCAAAAGGAGGGCACCAAACCTCGTGGAATCTGGCTTGATTGAACCTGTTGACGGTTTTGAACGCTGGTACACAATTACTGAGGAAGGATCGGCGTACCTCGTTGGCGATCACGTCCCTCCGGACTTGGATGACTGACATCAGAACGTCCCGCGATCGAGTTTTGCGTGTGTTTCCTGTAGAACAAGTTCCATCCAGACAGGCTGGTTATCAGGATCGGTGCCAACGCTCTCTCCATTCTTGTAAGCGCTTAATATATCGATGCCTTGGCGATCGACGGCAACATCGAGCCGCCAAACGATCCCGTTTTGATCTCTGGCTGTGAGCTCTAGACTATTGGAAACGTCAGTAGCTTCGACAGCGATTCGATCTCCAAATCCAAGTCCATCCAGTCCGTGTGATCCGAGATAAACATCGAATTCAATTACTTGTGCAGTTCCGTATGCAACACCCTGCTCAGATGACATACAACTATCTGGTAATAGATCGGACTTGAATGGTTCGTGGGGTGTTCCGGAATGTTCCGGAATAAGTAAAACCGATAGACTGCACCGGATTCTGTTTGTTCCACAATGTGTTCCGGAACACTCCAACTGGACTAATATTTTAAATATGATTACGACCCTGCAACCTTGATGGTATCACTCAAAACAGAACGCTTGGCAGTTGAGGTCGTTACGATGAATTGTCCAATGAGTGAGATTGAGTTAGCCGATCGATTAATCGAAAAAGGCGTTGATCAATTTGAAGCGCTGAAGATCGCAAAGTCAATTGTGTGTGACTGATCTATAGAGTTTCTTAGTTCCGTTCTTTTCACACTCAACAAGGTTGTAGTGCAACAGCTTCGGGAGATGTTTCTTTCGTAGGTACCTGAGACTCACGGGATCTGCGTGTTGGTCGCGATACCGATCGTAGAGCTCTTTCTGCATAATTGGACCCTGTTCTGAAACAATCTCATGGACAACTCGCTGGTGCTGGTTGAGCTTCGAAATAGCCTTCCTTTGGATATCGCCTTTGGCTTGTATAGTCGACTCGTCTACCAACTCAATATCTATTGACGAGAGGCCTTTCCGGATCGATTTGTTTGCTGCAACTCGAAGCGACCTGATCGCAGTACGTGCATCGCCATCAACACGAAGCGCGATCTCTTCCAGGACGCGATCGGAGACTGCATGTGGAGTCAATCCTTCGCGAGCTCTGCGATCGAGGATATCAATTATTGTTTGCTCACTGTATCGATCGAACGTCACACGGTATCCCGCGCTGACTCTGGATCGGACGCGATCTTCGAGCCCGGCAAACAGATCGATCTCTCTGTTCGCGATCGCGATGCATGATAGTCCACGAATCTGGTCGAGATCGTAGAGGAGATCTGGCTCTTCAAGCTGATCAATTTCGTCAAGGATCACCACACCAGGGCCTTCGAATGAGTCTTGAATACGCCTATTTAGATCGATCGTTGAAGCGTTCCGACTGACGGGGATATTAACGAGGTTGAGTGCGATCTCTTCGAGGACAGCGTGCTTGCTGTAGTTACGCCAGCAATTGACGTGTGTATACGGAACTTCGAGAACCTCTCTCCGGAGCTCGCGAACAGCGGCTCGTGCAACAGTGGTTTTCCCAACGCCACTGGGCCCAAACAAAAAACAGTTCTCAGCTTGCAGGTCTCGTTCGATCGGAGCGAGAGCGCCAGTCACTTCGTTCATCTCTGGGTCGCGCTCAACGATTGTGCGCGGCAAATGGTCATCATCAAAGACAGTCCCATCACGTATCATCTTGATTAAGTGATAACCAAGAAGTAAGGTAATTGCTTGGTAAGTTGAGCGAAAGTGAAAGTCATTCTTATACTTAGATGCTATAACCAGCGAATGGACCATAACCACCAAATCCGGCCAGAGTAAACAGACCAAGAATTAGTAGAGCGATTAGAATAGATCCAATAATGAAATACAGAAAACTAGAAACAAGTCTTTTCAAGCGCATAACCCACAAATTAAATTGATGCTTTTTTCTCTCAAACCTGTATTTCAAACGACCAACCACTCGTCGATATTTGTCTTTCTTGGAAGTTGGCTTTCCTGACTCACGTCTCGACCGTCGCTGACTACGAGCAGATTTTCTTCGTTTTGGCTTTGGTTTTGATTTTTGTTTTCTGCGGTTGGGTTTTCTCACATTACTCATTACTGATTGGCGCTGGTATTTGTCAGAAAACCAGGTCTCACTTTCTTTAGGGTCATGTAACCGAAGTGATGCACATTTATGACTTTCAGGAAGCCTATGTTTTGAACAATAGTGATTATGACATCCATTACATGTATATGAGAGGCTTCCACTATCTCCGCAGACCTCACATTCCATTGAATACTATTTGACAAGTTCTGTGAAATAACTTATTGTTGGTCTTATATTGAATGAGCTATTTTGTAGCGAAAAACAAATGTTGATTGAATAAGTCTCGAAGTCTTGATGATGTAGAAAATAGCACAGATAAAAATTGCTGAAACAACAAGCGAATCAAAGGCTGCTCCAGCCAGCTTCGCGAAAACGAATCCTGTTTTGTATTCGACCTATATGAGTCAGGATCAAAATAACGACACCAAAATAGTAGGACTGACTTTGCGATCGCTGAGACTCCGTAGCAACCGGTCAAAATCTGTAAATAAAATACTACCGCCGCTTAGTCAGGCCGTTCAACGTAACCGAACGGAAAGAGATCGGCGTACAGTGGTGGGGTCTATATCGTTCATCAGTATTCTCTATTGAGCCAATCTACAATACCATCAATATTGGATGCCATGTTACCGGGTACCGGAACAGTATAATGATTTACAAAAGTAAATTGTTACAACGACGGTCACAACAATGAGTTCCATAGACAAACTTGGATGGCGAGCAGGCGACATCTGGTCAACACTGGAGATTTTACATACAGCTACACGGTCAGAGGCAGTAACCGAGTGGCTATCTGAGACCGAAATTACTGATAAAACATTCGTCTCTGGCTATCCAGTGTTCATCGAAACCGGACTCCGTCATTTTCTATCCCTGTGCCAAAATAATCAAGACTTGGAACTCGAAAAAGATTACATTACACGCCGTGCACTGGCGCAACTCCCACCACTGTCAACGATCCCACACTCTTCAGAGACATTGAATCTGTATCGGAACTGTAGTCAAATACAGTCAGACCTCCGCAGGTGCTCTTCACCTGAGCCTGGGTCCCTTATTTCTGAAGTTGCAGAAGTCATAAGACCACTGTTAGAGATACGTAGGCAGCTTGAGCAGAACTTTGACCTCGTTAATGTGGATGTACCTCCTGCCCGAGTACGCCGTGACGCCGTTATTTTGAACCTCTATATTGCATTCCAACAGACCGAAAATAACCGGCCAGCCGGTTATGGACCGTCAAATCTCGATACTTGGTTAAATAACGGTATCAGAGAAAGCTCTGTACAGGGTTACGCTGCAACTCTTCAGTATCTGTGGTCAACCGTTCTCAATCCTGAGGAGTACGTAGATTCGGGGATTAAAGACATCACACAGAGCGACCGTTATACGACAAGTGACTTGTGGGAATGCGAGCAAGTTGACATCGAACAGGGCGCTGAAACCGCGTTGAGTTCGTATCGGACTCAGATCAAAGAGGTCGTCTTGGATCCCTTGGACGCTCGTTATCCAGACGATCTCAGTAGTTTCTCTCTCCAAGCCGGAGATCTCTTCCACTGGACGGGTGGACCTCTCAAGCAGTATATCACCCCGCTTATTTCCGATAGAAATGCTCCATCATTAGATAAGTTAGAACCAGCCGCGAGGGTTGCTTACGGATTAATATGGTTTGAACAGGGTGAATGGCTTGGCGGAGGGAGTTTCAGCCGAACCCCTCTCATTGAGACAGTCATCCGGGGACTAACAGCCGCATACGACCAATTCAATGAGAGGGTACCGCTTCACGTCACTCGGTTCAACCACCCCGTGAAAAGGGGAAATTTGGTCTCGTATGCGATTTTGCAAAGGGTCCCTGAGAGGAGCCTTGGCGATCCATCGGGCTGGTTGATATTCAACAACGTAGCCGCGGATTTCGAAATCGAGGGAGAATACAGAATCAAACGCATTGAATCGCTGATTGATGTTATTCCAGATACATCAGTTGAACGGACAACCATTCAGGTTGAACGGCAGGACTTTATTGATGCTGTTGCTGGTCGGCTATCCGACGATTACGTTATGCGGACACGGTCGAATGCTCGGATGCTGAAAGCGATAGAGGCTGGCCGCGGGGTGATTGTGGAGTTACTCACGGCATATGTTCTGTCACATCGGTATCCAGATTCGCGGGTTCACTGGAGTGATAAACGGGACAGAGAGGAAATCGATGTCTGGGTTGAACATGATGAATCTATTCTGGTGATCGAGTGCAAGGCGGACCTCGATTCCGCTGGCGTTGATAAGACACGCGAGCAGCTATTGCGGAAGACAGGTCGATTCGAATCAGATTGGACGGTCAAGAGCGAGGTATGGACGTGGGAACCGCCAACAGAGCGGGCTGTAGAATTCCTTGAGGCGCACAATATCACGGTCTCTTGTGTTTCTGAGAGCTCGGAACTCACTACAGTCCTCGGTAATTGAACCCAGATTCTCAAATTCAAATTCGTTGATGGGGAATAATTTCACAAACTCAAATGAGTAATTTACTTGCCCATTTTGCGACATATACAATATGTCAGCCTTGTTTAGACGCAGTGGAGACTGGCTCTAGTGCTTTGTTCTCGAACTGCGAAACCACACCATGAGGATCTCGTTGCGGAGTTCTGATCAGTTGAAGTAACTCCTGACCCGCCCGTTTGGAAGCGTCTAAACAAGGCCCAATATGTCTGACTATATTACTCATCGGCTTCGATCGGCGTTCTTGCTTTCTTAGCACGGTGGACCCCTATCGTAACTATGATTATGGTCCAAACAAGTATCAGAGATAATCAGATATGGGTGCTAATTACGTCAAGAGGGCTTTTGAGATACTCCAGGAGGAGGGGCCTATTGAGCTATCTAAGAGGTCTACAAGGTTCCTTCTCAACTACCCGTTGAGGCTGTTGGACCCTCAGTACCACCGTCGTTTCAAGTTTCACACTTGGAAAAACCATTTACAAAACCGTATCAAATACGATGCGCCACCTGATCCATATAATATCGTTCAGATACGACCAAGTGAGATCGACAATAGAGTTGGTTATACCTACAAAGGTAGAACTGTTCCAAGCGTAAAAGCTAGTGGGTTAGCACAAACAAAATCAGGAGACTGGGATATTAATAGAGTTAAGATTGAAAACTCATTCATAATTAGAGGTATCATAGAACACTTCAAAGAAGGAAAGGAATGGAAAGATACTGTATACTATAATCACATTCATAAAAAATACAAAGCAGATAGTAAAAAGTATAAAAATAAAGGGCATAATAATTTAGAAGGTTATCTACAAGAGAACTTCAATTCTGTAGAAAGACTTTATGATAAAATAAAATCTGAAGGATACAAGCCGAACCACGATGGTCAACACATTAGACCGGGATCTACTCAGCCTGTGCGAGATAAATTGGAGGTGTTAGTGACAATAGATAGAAAAGGAAGGATAAATTTTTATGAGGGGAACCACCGATTTGGGATATCCCGAGTGCTGAATATAGAAATCCCGGCTCATGTAGTTTGTAGACACAAAAAATGGCAAGAGCTCCGGGATGACGTTTACAATAACGGCCTCCCTGAGGGCCGTGAGAACCTACGAGACCACCCCGACTTACAGGATATACTGAGTTTATAGTACTCTATTGAGCACGGACCAACAAGGTCTATCTCGAATAGTGATGTTGACCTTTATATATCGTTCTGCTGTACTGTCTGGGCAACGTGACGTCGGACCCGGAACCGGATGGCCAGACTCCACACCATTTTCTAGAGGCACCGGAAGATGCTGATGGAACAGCCGACTTCGAAGAGACCTCTATCACTGATTTCGAAGTCTCCTCCCGCTCGGAACCGACTCTCATCAGCCAGATAGAGGGTAATCTTGACTTGGTGACGCAACTCCTTCGCTACCTCGAACAGGGTCTCACACCAGAGGAAGCGGTCGGAAAACTCGATCTTTACACTGGATATGTCCCGTTCTGGCGTCTTGAAAAGAACTGGTACAAACTCAGCGAAGAAGAAGCTGCGCGACTGTTCCTGTACCGATCGCTTAGTGCCTCAAAGGACTACGTCATTGAGGATGAACTCAAGGACGGCGCAGTGGAACACCTCGGATTGAGTGCGGTCGTCACCGAGAACACCATCGAAAGTACCAGCGAGAAGGTCGAAAACCAGATCGGGTCGGAGGTCAACCAGAGGCTCCGAGCTGTTATGGAGCAGCTGAAGGGAAACGACGAGATTGCCACACTCTCCGATCCTGCTTCCGATGGACGTGGTGAACCACCGCTCGTACTCATCTCCCGCGGGATGCGCAAGAGGGCTTACCAGTATATCCAGTTAGACCGCGATCAGTCCCGGGTCACGTATCCAAAGTGGCAATTGCTCAAGCTGATGGAGATCGCCGGACTGTGCAACATTCACCCGAACGACGCTGAAGCCTCGCTCCGCTTCCTTCCGTACTTCTACTACCGCAAACCCCCTGGCTTCAAAGCCCTCTGGAACCAGTTGCGAGAGCAACTGAAAGAGGAAGGTATCTACAAGCTACGGAAGATGTACCTCGCTGCCCTGGGGGAGATGGTCAAGGTCATCGATGAGTACGGCCACATCCCGGAGAAGGCCGACATCGCCATGGACCTGACGAACATTATGTGGTACGGTCGCCACTCCACCGAGAAAGACGAAAAGGGGAAGCGGCTCGACCGCGACGATATTCCGCATGCAGACCAGCCCCTCGGTGTCGAAGGTGTCGATCAGAAGTCAGGGACATCCTTCGCGTTCCAAATCGCCAGCGTGAGCCTCGCAAACGTCGAGATACCTGTGACTCTGGCCGCAAAGAGCATTCTTCGACGAGGCAACATTGAGCACCAGATTGACGAGTTGCTCACGTACGCGAAGCACTATGTTGAGCCCGCTATCGTCTGTATGGACGGCGGGTTCTACGGGAGCGGCATGCACGACTGCTTGGAGGAACACGACCTCAAGTTCATCAGTCGTCTTCGCGGTCGGACGCCAGCTATCGTCGATGATCTCAAAGAGGGTGCAATCTTCCATGATCTCGACTACAACGCTACGGGCTATGATGTCCGACTCGGTGAGGCCGTGCCGGAGAGCGAAGCGGAGTCTTGGCTAATCACGATGCCGTCAGAGAAACGTATCTCTCGGTCTGAGACCGGGACTGAAGACAAAGGGAACTGGGAACTGTACTATACAAACCTCGACCCAGAGGAGTTCGGCGGATTGGAAATCGGAAGACGATACCGACAGAGATGGGCGATAGAGACAGCTTATCGTGTGATGAAACACGACTTCACGGCGAAGTCTGCGAGTGAGCTCCGGAGCCAGCGAGAATTCATCGCCAACATGGCGTTCATTTACAACGCGATGTGGATGGCAACGAACGTGAAGTACGCCGAAGAAAACGACCTCCCGGCGAAGGATGATCAGGGCCGATACCCGTTCACAGCCAACCAGTTCATGTTCGCCATGCTGCTTGATATGGAGGATATCGAGATCGGAGAAGTGCATGACTTATCAGTTCGAAGTAACATCGTTCGAGAAGTGTTCGGAAACGGCTATCCGTTCGGACTTAAGGGTCACCCTGAATTTGAGAATTGAGGACCAATTACCGAGAACTGACTAACAATGACACTGATGATCTACTCATCCTCTTCTCGGAGTTCTTGCCGGAGATTACAGACCGACACCCACTCATGCCCGAACCGAGGTACTCGTATTGAGTCAGGAATCGAGTTGCACTATCAGAGATTTCTTAACCAGGAAGAGTGCTGTACTCGCGCCTTCTAATCAGCATGGTTGCTGAAACCTATCACCCGTAGAGGATTTCAATAAGGTCAGATATTATGATTTGCAAGAACAGAGTTGTTGATCATCCGTATCACTGGATACGAACGATTCACGTTGTGCCGTGAGGTACGCTCGGAAGTCTATATCATTCACTTGATTTTGAGCAAATTCGTCTGTGTAACAGTCCCAGAAGTAGATTCCGACCGACGGTCAGAACTCAAGCACAAAGTTCGGATACACCGAGAGAACGACGATCGCCAAAGTAGATCCACCGATCGTCAAGCAAGGTTGACGATGCAATTCATCATACGGGGAGCATCCTCAAAAAAATACTGAAATACACGAGCGTTAGGCCAGATAATCAGCAAATTAGCTACTGGATATTCGACCTATTTTAATTTACATCATTAGAAGATAATTGAGACTGGTAGTCGCCCTCCCACAGAGGGTCTCGACTCATTTCTAGCAGAACGCGATTAATTGCAGGGAGGATAGCATTGATTTCGGCATCATTTACTTCGGGAAACATATCAGGAAGTGGTCTATCTAAATCACCGCGTAGAGAACCGCGGTAAAGCTGAAGCGCGTCGTCCAATAACTGGTATCCGTGAGTGTGGAGAAATTGTTGAACTTCTTCGTCGATAAACGCCTCTCCAACGAGTCCAATAATCGGAGGACCAACTAAACCACTCCCGCCAACTAGGTCGATATTTTCTGCTTCAGTTTGGAAAAACTTCGCCCTGTAACCAGTGGACTGGGCTGTTTTTTCAGTCCGAACAGCGCCGATTTCGTCCAATTTTTCCATGTCGTTGTGAAGGGTAGATTGAGGAACACTATCTGAGAGAAGGTCTGAGATTTCAGTGACAGTAAACCCGCCCCACATGAAGTGATTCATATCAGCCTCTTCGACGAAGAGGTTTCCTTCCACATCAAGAGTGAACCATATGTGTGCCAATCGGGGCGACTGAAGAAGATGATTGATCGCGGTAATATCTTCGATTGTTGTCCCGAGTGAACCAATTTCCTTAGGTTCGATCCCATCCATACAATTTGTTTTAAACTGTCATACAAAATTATTTTGACGTTTTACAATTGTATCTTCTGTGTCGCAGCATACACCATTTTACGTAGTGATTGAGTCCTGAGAATAATGGTAAAGATAACGACATACAAATTCAGCTGTGCAAGCCACATCAAAAAGAGCGTGAGTGAAATATGGGGGCTCGTTTTTGTGCGAAAGAAACTTGATATACAAACCTACCTACGTTTGCGAATAAATTTTTAACAGCACTTAGTCAACCCGTTCAACGTAATCGAACGGGAATAGATCGGGACGTGATGGAACTGTGTAGATCGTCCAGAGTCCGAGCAGGTAGATGCCGATCGGCGACCAGAGCTCGAGCACAAAGTTTGGATACGCCCACAAAACCACGATCGCCAGGCTGGATCCAACGATTGTCGGAGCAAGGTTGACAACGCGATACACAAGTCGTGGAACATCCTCAGAATAATATTGAAATACACGAGCGTCAGGCCAGAGATCGATCTCGATCTTGTTGGACCATGGATAGCCAAACGCTGCGTGTGTCAACTCGTGGAGCACGATCGCGGGCAACAAAAGAAGAAAAGAGAACTTACGGATCATAATGAACTCGCCTCGTACATTCTGAATACTGCGGCTCCGAGCCCGATCGCAACGACGAGAACTGCGCCAGCAGTTGCTTGAGGAGGCAGTGTTGCGAACATAATTGGCCCGAGGAAGACACCAACGACTGCAACAGGAGCGAGATCATCCAGAGCGATATAGAGCATCAACATAGCACCTCCGCCAACAAGCAACGGAAACACTGGACCTAAGATCATGTACGGCTCGGTCATGATCTCCCAAAAATTCCCGTCGAAAACGTCTCCGTACATCAGACCCTCCGATCGCTGAACGCACCAATCAAATCTGCTCCAGCGATAACATAGAGCGGTCCAGTAAGCAACGAGACCGACCAGAGTGGTGCGCCAATATTTATTAACATCGCAGGAAGGGCAAAGATAACCCCAAAGAGTAGCCAGAACGCATCAATGGTTGTTCTGATAATACTCAAAAGTCCGCCGCCTGCGTCTGTCTCTTCGGCTTCGAGTCGATCGCCGACTGACTGTGCATCTTCGACTGCGTCATCTCCTCCGATCGCAGGCTGATAGCCTGCAGCTGCAGCCCAACCAGTCACGACCAACGCATTGATCGCGAGATTGATGCAGATGAGGAAGATTGCAATTTTTCGTGTTGCTGTTGCCATTGT
>LFIK01003904.1_pt1 | contig 12086 bp, 14 predicted proteins | sample 643401 | NCBI WGS metagenome assembly LFIK01 (sample SAMN03777447, study PRJNA286221) | soda lake metagenome | biome: soda lake; feature: Kulunda steppe; material: water; isolation source: sample T5-Br brine of Lake Tanatar-5 | place: Russia: Kulunda steppe | collected 2010-07 | reverse complement strand
TTTTGAAGATACTCATGCAAATTATCCGCAACTCACCAAACCCTGTGCACCTATTTAAAGTCGAATCTCACGCTGGTATCGCTGGTTATGAGTGTGTGGACGCTGTGGCCAAGTATCAAGGAACTCGAGTCGACGCAAATCTTGCAGACACAGGGATGCCATGTGCTAGCATTGGTGGTAACCCTTTTCATGACATCACCTGGCTTGCATATGAAGGGAACAATAAACCCCCTAGCGCAACAACATCAAGGCCTTCAAATCTACCTGCCCCAAATCTCCAATATTTTTGAAATCTCCACGGTCCTCTGAGGTGCACATGCACTCAACACACAAGCTTGGTCATGCTTACCCTCAAACTGGCTACTGCTCTAATTGACTTCCTACTATTCAAAAAAATGATAGCAACGCCTTCTGGACAATGTCTTTTAAGATGAAACAAACATTTTCCACTCCCGTGCAGGCACCCTCTCAAATCAGAAGCATGCTGTCTGCTTTTAGATCTCCACCAGTCTTCAATGCTCCCTGTGTCTATCTATACCTCCTACACTCTATACCTCTAACTGAGTCAAGTACCTCTAACTGAGTCAAGTACTGGGAAGATACGAGGCCCAGGAGCCAACTTGAAGCTGTCAATTCAGAGCACAGCATGCGTTATCAGCAACTCCAGCGAGCTGCAGGCAAAGGTAGCCTCCACACCATCCCTCTGTTAGAACCATTCACAGCCCGCACAGTTTAAAGCCTTCTGAGATCCTAGGTCTTTATTCTCAAGAAGCTACCAAGCTTGCTTTAAAGCTTCATTCGGTTCAGTATACTTATAAACTTCTTGACCCTATAGGTCCCTAGCTAGGTGACCCTTTTTCCTTGATTGATATAGGGAGTACTTTCACAGCCTTTGCAATTGTTCTTTCCTTTTCTTTTTGGAAGGAATTTCCAAACTCAGAGAAAAGAATATGACATGAACACAACACAGACAGAAATTAAAGTCTGTGAGCTTTCTGAACCACTGGCTGGCAACCAAAGAGATGCACAAAAGACTGCGCCAAGGAGACGGAAGCAGAGAAAGAGCAGTGTATGCAGATGAAAAGAAAATATTATATATTCCGCAACGCAGACTGAATGTTCAGCCAAATCAAATCATGCGGTAAAGATGTTCCACCATATCAATTTCAAGACTACGTAAAGGGAAAAGAACCAGAAGAGAAAGGCTTTGTTAAGGTATCTACCTTGCCAAATGCATCATTCACTGAGGTTACACAACAGTGATGTGATTGGTGTTGGCTCAGACACTGCAGGACGCGCACAGCAAGAGCTAAAGAAGTCAGGTAGTGTTCTAAAATCTTTGGCACAGCAGGACCCTCATGGGCAATTATTCTTGTTTGCTTCTCACTTTTGTGTCCGATTTTAGGCAATATCTCTTAACCTACTGGGGCCCTTTAGGCAGGTACTAAACAAGTGCTTATACTTGGTGCACACTTCTGTCAGCTGCAGGTCTGGGCTCAGGCAATCTAGGAAAATGCATTTCATGAATTAATTGATAAAGGAAGGAAGAGGAATACGCACTTTTATATGAGTGTGCACACAATCAAGACCTGGCAGTGAATGAACGTGCACCTCTTACTGCAAAGCAGCACAACAGCAAAAGTTACTATGGCAAATGTTACCATGTCCACAAGAATCCTTACCATCTTGCTCAACATCGACGTCAATCAGCTCGGGCATGTACTTCGGAAACATGAAACCCAAAGAGCTCGCGTGTTGCAGACGCGCGACGTGATCCTGGCGGTCTTTAGCTTTGCCAGCAAGGGGTTTGACGTTCCGGGATCAGACACCCTGGTCCTTGCCTCCCCAAAATCTTTATGCTCTATGGAATGTATTTCCACATGCATTCCAAATGATAAGGTGGCCCTTAAGGAGCGCCCCCCTTCTGCACACGTGAGCATGATTCAGTCTGAACACCAGATCTGTCACCACCACCTCTAGAGGTGACTGGAAAACAGAAATAGCCCCTTGCAAGATGGCTCATGTATGTGTTCCACAGCCCCGCAGACCCTCGAAGGTACGTAATATTTCAGGGGCCCAGCACTTCCAGAAGACCCTAGCCCGAGCCTGAGGTCATGACTTTGATCAAATGCAGGCTGTAAGGAACTGCGCGATCATCATCGCTGTCATGACAGCCGAATAAGAATTCAGTACCAAGAATTGCAGAGGTTGCTTAATACTCGATTTCTCGGCCCACGAATGCTTAAACCTCTTCCTCGAGCTCAATCATAGGTGCAACCCGGATCGAAGTGCCTGGATTTAGTTTTGAATATGCTTAAGTGTTGAAATGGTGGATGAGAAGCTTGCCAGATGAACAAATCCAGCCGAATCCTGCCAAAATATTTTGGCTGCGCATGCGGTCGAGTAGGATCTTAAGAAGTTTCTGATAAGAGCATGTACTCAGCATGTGAAATTGCAGTGAAACATCAGCCTTCGCCGCGGAAGGCTGCCGACTCGGAAATCACCACACGCTGCATTTTATTTTTATCGACTGATTGTTCTAATCCAGACTCTATAGATACACATATGCGCATTGCTCGCCTTACCCGCCCAAACCTCCTGCTGAGAAACTCTTGGGGGCCGCTTAGCAGCTATCGTGGGCCTGTCCGGGCAGGTTCTGAGCACAGCGCAGCAAAAAGTCATGGTGGATCTCCCTCGCCCCATGATGGATACAATGGAGCTCAGGTGATACATTGTGGTGATCTAAAGTCAATCCATGTCCATGGTCCTTTTCAGGATGCAGGTTTGCGTTGGCTCATGCCATTCAGTTGATGGAGGCTCTTTTTGTTTGTCTGCATGTGGCACGAAAGGGCAATCCTTCTGAAGGGCAAAGAATGGAGCCCAACGGACAAGATGAGGAGTCCGTCATGGAGAGGATCGCGCATACAAAGACGCGTGTGTGCCCTAGAATTGGCTGGACTTGTCTGATGATAGCTGTGTGTGTTTCTAGTCCTCATTTTTCTTCCTCCCGCAGGCGACTTGCCACCGCAATACGTGAGTTTCATGAAATCAGGTATTTCTTGCTCTCAATTTTCCAGACGTCTAACAGCAATGAACAAGAGCTACTGCTCATGCCTTTTGTGCAATCATCAACCTGTGCTAGCTGTGCAGGGTACTTACTAGCTGCTAGGCAGCTTAGAGACACTCTGATGTATGATGAGTGGATTAAGGGCCCCCTTGGTAAGTGTTGATGCGTATCAATTCCTGACACACAGATAGTTGGATACTTGCTGGCGTCTCCTGTACTGTCGCGGCTTTATTCCTGTAGTACTTTACGTCTCCTGATTCAAGACAAAGTTTGCCTTTCTGCACCACCAAATTTCCAGACCTTCTGGGATCTCGAAATTTGCATGTGCATGTCTTTGACCTGCCATTCTGCTTCAGGGGGTGGTGCTCATGCAGCTCGAAGGGTGGCAGTTGCAGACTTTGAGGAACAGATGGTATGGAAACAGCGAGCCAAAGATCTGTCAGTGTAAATTTTGCTAGCTTAGGAGCAGCCGCCTCGTTGCTCACCCTTCCTCGGGGACGTCTTGTCATGAGCTTTTTAAATTGAGTTAGGGTTTCATTATAATTTGGGATTGGCAAACAGCAGGCGCAAGGCAATCAAGTTGATAGAGCACCATGGGGCGATTGTTTTGGTGGTGCAGGCCCAGGAGCTGCGAATCTTCGACCACAAGCACAGAACCTCCGAGCATTTGATTGCAAGAGGTGTGGGATCTGCGTCCAAATGCATCCGGGAAAGTGTCTGCACTCCAAAAAAAAATAACACCCAATTCAGCCGGTCCCCCTCAGCTAACTTAGCTGACTTACCAAGATTGTTGAGAATCATTGTGAGAGACAGCAAAGTATGAGCCTACTGGACATTCAGGACAGAATTAAGAAGTGTCAGAAATAAGCACCCGGCTGTCTAGGCCAACATGAGGTTTTCACCATACAGACCGGTCGATCCTCTGGTGCTCTGTCAAAAGGTTGCTTGTCCATGCCAACGTGCATTAGAAGATCTGAACATGAGCACGCATCAGCGCGCCAGATTCAAACAAATTAGCAGAGAAGCAGACATTTCTATGTATGTAGTCTTTGTGCTTGTGCTGCATGCGTATGTATGTATACAGCACAATTATAGACTCTGCATGCATGTGTTCATTTGCACACACACTCATGCACGCACACATCCTCATGGACGCAAACATGGACGCGAACATGTACGTACCCATGCACGTACGCACGCACGCATGCGAGTGCATTCCCCCCCCCTCGCACACATGAACACACACGCAAATGCATTGCACCATTTTTACAGACGGCTCAGACAGTCTGGATGACAAGGAGCGCCAAGCGGCTGCAGCAGGCCCGGAAGCTGACCTTGAGGAGGCCACAGCTAGCAGCCAGCCAGCAAGCAAAAGGGAAGATGCCTGTAGCGTGGGGCCTACGAAGTTGGTGGGCTCTAGGTCAATGGAGCATGCGCGGATCCTACAAGAAGCGCAGCACCGAAAGCCTGGGACTGTCCCATATGACCTGCTTACACACCTGTATGCTCACCCTTGCCATCTGGGATTGATACAGGTGCGTTAGATGCGTGCCTGCAGTACGTGGCCAACATGTGTTGCTTGTGCACAGAACAGCAGGCCAAGCAACTTCTCGTGTGCCAGCATTCATGATCAAGCATTTTTTTGTACCAATCTAGCTCATCTGTAATCTCATGTGCCACTGCCCAAGTTTCACATTTCAAAGTCTACACTTGTCTGCTGCAGGATCCAGTCTTGCGCTCTCGCCTCCGTTCACACATGGTGAGGTCATGCTGAGATACAAGAGAGGGAGATTGGGAGAGAGAGAGAGAGAGAGAGACGCTCGACGCCAAACATCACAGAGCTTACTAAATGACATGACGTTTTGCCCTGGCTTATGCTTTTTCAAGGTCAAGCTCTTGGATCAAAGGAGATCAGCAGAGATCAAAGATGCCACACAAAGGTAACAAATCAGTTGCCACCTGAAAAAAAAGTGGTTCTTAAGGGTGTCAACATAGAAAGCAATTTGCATCAATTAGTGCTAGCCTGTCAATTGCAGTTTCATAGAGAGCGCACACCAACGCTGGCATGCTTAATCTCTGCAGGGCGGAAGATATTGCTGGAGTTTTGAAATCAGGTCCTTGGTCTTTAGTGGATGCTCTCAAAAAGCTGTTGCCCAAATGGATGAGAGACTAGCTTTCTCTGGGCTCGCTGGAACACTGCAGCTGATATGGCCTGAGCTGCTCATTGCATGTAGCATTAAGTAAGTAATGCTTTAAAAGCATGGACTGCCAACAAGATATTCTGGACGTTGCGACGGAGCAGAATTTCAGTATCTGTACTTGCAATGTCTGCTTGGGAAGGTTGCACGTGAAATAAAAGATTTTCCTCTTCTTCCTAATATTTCTAGTACTTCTAAGCAAGGCATTTGAATGCTCAGTGGTTGTTGTGACAACAACCTCGAGTTTCTCTCCTGTCAATTGACTCCCATCAAAAGCATACGAAGGAAAGTTTATACATGCAATTGTGCTCATCATTGATCACAGACACTTGGGCATGACGGAAATCCAATTTGAAGGAGATTTGAACACGGCAAGGGGCAATCCCCATTGAAGGTTAATTGGCCCAGTGTGACTGCCGCCTTAGGTGAGGCTTGCACAGCTGTACAGCTACCTGCAGTGCGATAGCTATAGCAGCTGAGCTGCAGCCTGCAACTGGAAAAACTTCACCAAGAAAAAAGGAGGCACCAATCAAGTTGAGGCAACCGAAGTGTCAGTAGTGACGAAGAAATAAGAGGAATGCGCCAGAATACAAGCTCCAAAGCTTCCAGAGATCCTAAGTGAGTGGACTTTGACAACTGGTAGACTGAAAGTTTTGAATTGTCAAGAACTTGCAAGTGTAACAACTTACAATTGTAGGCAGGAAGTTTTGTATGTCAAGAACTACGTTTTGCAAGTTATAGTTGAAATTTGAACTTCTGGAAGCATAAGAGCGGTCGGTGGTGCAACAGACAAGCCAGCGCGTATGGTGCATGTATGGTGCACATATGCTGTACAGCACGTATGGTGACTAGAACAAGGAAAACCAACTTGAATAGTCATGGATCTAATTTCTTTTGTGGCACGTTGCCAACCTTAACCGTATGGGTCGTTAGCAGAAATTTTACTCGTTCTGTGCCCGTGGACGGTTAGCAGAAATGTATCATGTTTGTATTTATTTATCTGTGTTTATAGCGCTCATTCTAAAACGACTTGACTGAATTTGTTTCCTCTGAAGAGCAAATGGGTGAATGAGCAGGATTCGAGATGCAGGGTGCGGACCAACAGCTCCCGGAGCTGCTGAGCCGTAGTTTCTCGTGCTACGGTGAGCTATATTGGTGCACTACAAGTCCTTCATGTGTTAATATCATTCTGGAGGACATGACCAGCTATGAAACCCTGCCTCCATCACATCTCCCACAAAATCTGTCTGGGACAAGTGACAACCCTAAACTAAACCCCTCGTCCTTCCCTTCATTCTGCGCGATCAGTTGCCAACACGGACAGCACAAGCTGGGACAGCAACAGACAGACTGTTGAAACGCTGGAGCAGCTGCATGATTTAGGAATGTGCGGGTGCGTCTACGATTGACCCCTGTGTCAATTATTGTTGTAGAGTACACCTGAAGACGATGGGCATTGTGCTGTACCAAAATGAGCTGACTGGAATTTCTAGGGTTGGGCAGCGGGCACACCAGCATATCTTCGCCTGCGTTCACAACTGTGCGTGCAGGTTGGGTGGTCTCCAAGCAATCAAAGAACTTCGACCAGTCATTGCCTGGGATGTAAGTCTGTTTGTGTGAGAGCAGACATTGCCCAGGGACTGCCTGGTGTAGTGCATGTGCCTGGCTAGCCAAAGAGCAGTGCGGATTGGTTTTCATCCTGCCAAGGCAGTGCTTGACTTGCTTGTTTGCTCCACCAGCACTACAACGTGCATGAAAACTAGATTAGGGCCACATGGCTGGTCCATGACTTTGCTCCCAAATCTGCTGCTGCTTCCAGTACATGATGCCAGACCAATTCTGCAAATGGTACCGCTTTGCATTCCACCTCTGCAAGGAGCCCAGGCGCAAGCACGTCCAGGTGCGAAGCTTTTCATGCGCGTCCCTTAGTTAGAATTGCAAGTTGCAAAAGAGCATTGTGAGCTGCAGTTGGACTGGAAACCAAAAGGCATGGGGGGTCATGGGGTGCTATCATGTGCTACGCTTGACAGCACATGATAGCATCTGCAAGCGCGTGTCTGAGGGTGTGTGTGCCTGAGCATGCTTGCCAACTTGGAGCCGATCTCAGGCATGCAAGTACACGTGCGCATGCGCCATGACCCAGCTCACATGGCTACGGGCTTGCTGTCCCATTGATTGGTCAGAAAGGCAGGCACGCCTTCCAACGTTGCACAGGTAAACATCGCCATCGAGGCCTGGTCGCTCATCATGGCGGGACGCTTCAGGCTACTTGACAAGTGGCTGGACTTTGTGCGGCAGCGGAAGCACATGATGCGCGTCATTAACGAGGACCAGTGGCGCCAGGTAGGCGCTGCTGCCTTGTCTTCCCTGTATGTGACCATGCCCATGCTGCTGCCTTGCTCTCCTTCAGCCCCGGGCTTCTGTTGTGGGCATGCACCTATGAGTGTGCAAGTGTGATGTTGTGGGCATGCACCTATGAGTGTGCAAGTGTGATGTTGTGGGCATGCACGTGTGCGCCCGCACGCTCTCGAGCCATGCACACCTTGCCAGCCACGCGCACGCTGTGCTCGCCCGGCCCCTGCCCATGCTGCAGCTGCTGGACTTCAGCCGCAGCGTGTATGAGGACCTCAGCAACTTTGATCCCAACGGCGCATGGGCGTGCTGCCTGGATGAGTTTGTGGACCATTTGCGCAGCACGCGCTCCTGCCTGTGGGACCAGGTGAGGGTCGGGAGGATCGTGGATAGGAACTATTGGCTCCTCCGCTCAAAATTGGGGACTCTGGTCAAAGTGGCCGTATTGTAACCAGCTTCCAGGCTGGTCATGAGTTCGCTACGGCGGGCAGGCATGCCCTGCATGCATGGCATGATCCTAAGAAAAGCGGGGGAGGGGGTGCTTTATTGTGCAGCAAGGGAGCTTGTTATGAGCATGCATGTGTCTCTCTTGGTGTTTTCTTGGGCAGCAGCGTGGCACGCGCCATGCATGAGCTGCAGAGCCAGGCAGCAGGGCGGTGGTGCAAAAGCTCCGCTGGACAAGTGGTGTGTGGTGTGTGGTTTGAGGTGTGTGGTGTGTGGTGTGCGCTACTGAGCGCTGACTCCAGCACACGTCCCACTTTGCACGTGTTGATGGGAGCCAGGCACCACGCATGATTCATGCGTGCACCAGCCGCAAGGGAGGGGCAGCCGGGCTGATGTACGCTCTGCCCTGGCTGGTGGCTCCGCGCTGGCAGGCTTCTAGGTGCTGGCTGGTTGCTGTGCGCTGGCTGCAGAGCGGCCAGATGCAGCGCCTGATATAGGGGAGCCAGGCGCAGGCAGCCTGGCAATGCAACCCCCCATCAACCGCTTTTATGCACACGCCTTACTTTTTAATTCTGGGGGCGCAGAAGGACCTGCACAGCTCAGGTCGCAGGAGCGTAAGCCTTTTTGTGCTGCTGCTGCTGCTGTTGCCTCGTTACTGGCGCCGCCCATGGAGGAATTGCTCCTGCCACACACACCTCATGCACACGGAGCTGCGCAACAGCCCCCACGCCTTGCCCCCTCACCAGCACACATGAACTTGCTTTGCTACTGCCTGAAAGCGTGGTGGGCCTAGCGGGTGACAGCGAATGTAGGGCGGGCGCTTGGTGGCTTACTGCAGCACAGCCAAGGCTGTCAGCGTCGTGGTCATGGCAAGGCTGTCTGTGTGGTTGCTGAGGTGCATAAGGAGCAGCCTGGATATTTCCAAAGCCTGCACATCAGGGAGGTGAGCCCATTCCTGACAAAGGCAGCTAGCTTCTCAGCGGGGCTGCCTGCTGCGCTGGACTTAAAGTGGGCTTGCTACAAAGCTTGCAATTAGCGCCTGTAAGGGTGCAGCCCCCGCTGATAGGCCAAGCCTACCCTCCTCTTAAGATGTGGGACACCAGCATGGGCTGCTAAATCAGTGGCACCGGCATCTGGGGCCTTTCCTCGGAATAATCGGATGCCGTGGCCGCCCGCGTGCAGGCCACAGACAACCTGCTTGGTTACAACGGCATGGACTGCGGGGCGCCTATGGGCCTGGCGCCTGTGTCTCCCCACTGCGGCAGCAAGCGCAGGCCCCCCACCCCTGTGCCCGTGGACCCTGTGTGCGATCAGGTGTGTGTTGCTGCGCGCTGGCCCCCTCGTCTCCTGCATGCAGAGGCCGTGCAGGCCATCCCTTCATGCTTGCAGGCCCTTGCTCACAGGCCCTGCATCACAGCCCTGCGCCCGCTTCCTGCGTCACCCAGCGCCTCCCTCATTCTCCTGCGGTGGCGTCGGTCGGTGCGCGCAGCTGAACAACATCCACCTGCCAACCTCGCCAGACCGCGCGCCCAGCAAGGCCACCCCGCCTGCTGCCTGCTCGCCCACGCCCAAGCGTGTCTGCATGGAGCAGGACTCGCAGCAGCGCCCGTACCCGCATCCGCTGTGCGACGCGCTTGACGCCGCCCACAGCTGCGGCAGCCCTTGGTCATCACTCAGCCCCCAGGGCTCCCTTCCCTACTCCCAGACAGGCACTCCCTGCCGCCCATGCATCCCCACCCCGCCTGATCTGCTGCATTCGCAACAGCAGCCGCTCCAGCACCAGCTCGCACAGGCGCCACATGAGCGCCCGGGGCAGCCGTCCACCTCTCAGACCTCAGGCATGTCCCTGGACTTGCCGGTGCGTGCAGCGTGCGTGCCTGCAGTTTTGAGATGGCAGCCATGGCATAGCAAATGGTACCCCTTGCGGTACATTTTTTCTGTGTAGCATTGCCCCATAAGAATTGTTCATTGTTCTTACGCCACACTAGTCTGAATCCATGCTCTGGGCTTCTCGTGCTGCGCTTAACACCCGCCTTTATAATAGCTCTCGGGCCTTCCCATGTGCTGGACCTTACTGGCCATGACCTTACCATTTGTAGGTGCTGCAAATCCCCCAGCGCCGGCATGTCAAGCCGCGGAGGACCGGAATGGCAGAGTTGGTGCAGCAATCAGTCTCAGATGTCTTCGGCTTCAGTTAGATGTGTTACAACAATGTAGAAGAAGTGCAGCTTAAACAGGAACGCTTTGTAATTGAGCATTGCTATTTCTTGTGTTTTTATGCTTTCAGGTCTGCATTTTTATACGGTTTGCCTGCAGCTCCCAGGCTTCTGTTCTGTATGAATTCCGGATACAAATTTTGGGTTGGATGAATTCTGGTGCTATGTGAAACTGAATTGCTATATCATTTTTCGGATTCTAATTGCCTTATTTGCAGCAAATAATAATTTCAAGCAGCTTGAAAAAGGATGTAACATGTAATGCACTCTAAATTACATTAAATTTAATATTTGGCAGATGCCTGGTTCCCAACTGGAGCCATACTTCTTAGGCCTGAAAAGCATGCAGGTGGACCTCGCCTTGCCGGTGCGCGCTGCCGGTGCGCGCTGCCGGTGAAGTAGATCTAACCTGAGTTGACTTCAAGTGCTCAAGATTGCTAGTGTCATGGAAAGAGCGCACCAGCTCCCACCTGAATGAGATTCACAGCTCATTCTTGGGCTGACTTAGTGGTAAGGGGCAAGAAAGGCCATACTGGCATACCCTGACACCCCACCGAAGTAAATTGAATGTGGACCATTGTCTTATCAAGTCACCCACACACAACAAAAATATCAGCATGAAGTGGAGATTAGTTTAGGTTAGGTTAGGTTACATAGCTGTATCCGCCGAAGCGGAGATTATAATTCTGTGGATAAGCCATGCTCAGGCTTTTGCCAGAATGCTTCCTGCTTCATCATGATGATGACTTCCTCAACCCGGCTGGTCCTATTTATGGGTGCCACCCACTGGCAGTGTTGGAGGACTATCTGGTGTGTCAGGCTGAGAGTCTGTTGCATGCAGAATAGCCTCTAGACGTAACCACTGGTTAGTGGCACTACATACGTCCCGTCCTGTCTCATCTAGTTTCGCATCTGAAGGAAGGACGAACTCGCAGAACTATCTTGTTGAGTCTGGAAGCAACCTTGTAACTATGACCCTCATGGAGTAGTCCACTCCAGGTCCTTGAGGAACACGGCATGGCAGTGCAACAGTCCAAGTGTGTAGCCCAAGTACAGTGTGAGTAGAACACGTTCCTGAGAAAGTGAGATTCAGCTGCTCAAAGGAGAGAGAGAGAGAGAGAGAGAGAGAGAGGGAGAGAGAGAGTCAAGCAGGGCCACTAGTTCCGTGATTGTCCAGTCTGCAAGCCCGCCGTGCTTGCGCGTTGTGTACACTGCCCGCTGTCCGCAGCCAGCCCACACAACAACACCTCATGCTCTAAATACCGCGATAGCTGTACTGCCAACCGGTCAAGTAATCAGCCAACCAACTCCAACCAACAGAACACGCAATGCAGCACACTTCTGGCTGTAGCACTTATCTGGTGTGACAGGTGCTTGCTTTCACTGTACCCTACTAGGCTAGTAGCTTGCACTGTGATCTGGTGACCGGATCAATTTCCTCAACACCATTATAATATCAAATGTGCCGATTTTCAGCCCGGGGCCCTCTTTCTGGTTGGTAGACTGCCTAGTGCTGGCACCTGATGCATGCCTCTTTTAATTCATGCCACCAGGGCTCTGATGGCATAGTTAGGGATGGGTATATATACCCATTAATGGTGTCCATGGCAGGATTTTGCAGATGTATTTGAGCCACACTCTGCTATATGCACTTGCATATGATCGCTGAACTTGGCAGGTAGTGTTTTGCACATTGTTTGACAAGGGAGTTGTCAAAGCGACTTGCCTCCTCCATGATAATACTGGAAGCGCTCTCAACAAGAGCAGGAGGATAGGCTTGGAATATCCGTGATACACACAATATGCAGG
>LFIK01003903.1_pt1 | contig 12086 bp, 4 predicted proteins | sample 643401 | NCBI WGS metagenome assembly LFIK01 (sample SAMN03777447, study PRJNA286221) | soda lake metagenome | biome: soda lake; feature: Kulunda steppe; material: water; isolation source: sample T5-Br brine of Lake Tanatar-5 | place: Russia: Kulunda steppe | collected 2010-07 | reverse complement strand
GGTGACCGCGAAGGAGGCATCCGAGACCCTCGACCGGATGGCGTCGACCTACCCGTTCCACCCGGAACTGGTGAACGTTCTGGACAAGCGGATCGGCACCATCCCGAAGTTCCAGCGCACCCGCGGTGCGCTGCGACTGCTGTCCCGTGTCATCGCTGACGTCTGGACCGCCGATGATGAGCCGGAGATCATCAACGTCGCCGACCTGCCGCTGGGATCCGATGGGGTGGTGCAGGAGCTGACGGTCCGGATCGACCGGCACAAGTACCAGCAGGTCATCCAGGCGGACGTGGTCGGTGCGGCTGCGCACGCTGGCCGTGTGGATGCCGACCGCTACCAGGGTCGTCCGATGACCCGTCGCGCCGCCACAGCGGTGCTGGCGCATTCGCTGGAGGAGACCGCCGAGGCAGGCTCACCGCTGTCGGAGGTGGCACTCGGGTCGTTGCGCCCCGGAGACGACCCGGCTCTGCTCGAGGACTCCTTGCAGCGGCTGTACGACCGGGCGTGGCACCTGACGTGGGACAACGTGCGGTGGAAGTTCCAGACCGCACCGAACGCGAACCGGATCGTCGCGTCCGAAGCAGAGCGGGTGCAGCCGTCCACAGTGCAGGACGAGCGCTACAACCTGCTCAAGCGCATGTGTCGGCCGACCGCGACGATCGGGACGGTGGTCTACCCCGAGGATCTGGACGCGCTGCCGGACGAGCAGAAACTCCAGCTCGCCGTCCCGCACCACGACACGGTCAAGGTGACGTCCAAGACCGCGACGACCGCACCCGGTGTGCTGCAGGAGGCCCGAGCAAAGACCAGTTCCGGCAAGCCCCGACGTAACCGCAACGGTGTCGCCTACCTGGTCGCGGACACGGATCTGGTCGAGGAGATGGACCTTGCCGTCCGCAAGATGCTCGCTGCGCAGCGGATCGCGAACAACGACTCGCAGATGCAGGGCTACGCCGACTCCGTACAGCAGGACATCCGCACCATCGCTGACGGCAGCCTGCTGAAGGCGCACGTCGCGGTCGGACGCTGCTACCGACACCTGTATTACTCGGCTGCGAATGCGGCCGGGGGCAACCTCGTTCATGTTGAACTGCCCGCGAACGTGCAGGGCGCGATTGGGGAGAACCTGCCGAAGTCGGGGTCGCTTCCTGACGGACGGGCGTGGACCGACCAGGTGTGGGCGACGCTGGTGTCCAACGAGAAGGTCCGTCCGGCCGACAAGGCGCTCGGCACCGACTGGCTGCGGCGCAAGGCGTGGCCGAAGAACGCCGACCGGATCCGCACCACCGACGTGCTCGATGTCTTCTGGACCGACCACTCTGCCGACCTGCTCACCGACACCTCGCCGGTGGTGAAGGGCATCCAGCAGGGCGTGTCCAACGGCTCCTGGGTGCTACAGGACAAGCGCAACGCCACCGATGACCGTGGGATCGTCCACTCGGACCGGTCCAAGTCATCGACCCCACCCTCGGTCGCGTTCTCCGACGACGTGTGGCTCATCGACTACGACGCTGCGGTCGCGGAAGGGCTGCTCGCGACACCGACCTCGGCACGCGATGTGCTCTCACAGGTCGAGCGGATCGAGGAGGGCGGGCAGCTCACCGCGGCCGAGTTGCGCGCGAGCATCGAGAAGGCGAAGTCCGGCCATGAGCCGAGCAAGGACGAGGTTCGTCAGGCCCTCGCCCAAGCGATGCGCAACGAAGGCTTGGTCGTCCTGAAGGGCACCAAGGAAGTCACGCCCGGCGACCTGACCGGCGACAAGGTCGGGTTCGACGACCTGGTGATCAAGAAGGTCGCCAAGGAGGAGCAGGGCGAGTACTCCATCCCGAAGCGCAAGGTGCTAAACGAGACCGCAGCGACCGCGGCCGAGAAGCTGACCGCCTGGGTCGAGGAACTCATCCAGGGAGGCCACACGACCGGCCTGCTCGACGTCGCGTTGTCCGTTGAGGTCGATGAGGACTCCCCGAACGCGGCGTCCAACCTCATCACGATGCTCGGCTCGGTGCCCGAGATCACCGACGTGACCCTGACCTGCGAGATCGAGTACGGCATCGATGGGGTCGACGGCGAGATGACCATCGAGATCGAAGCCGCTGATCGCCGTCAGGCCCAGCAGAAGGTCAAGCCATTGCTCGCCGCGCTGTCCGGCAAGTCGGCCGCACCGATCGCAGGCTCGGCGACGGTGACCTTCCAGCTCGACGAAGCGCACGCGCCGTCCTCGCCCAAGGTCACAGGGCTACTCAAGAGCATCACGACCTACTTCACCGGGCCGGTTCGGATCGCAGGGAGGGTCAACTGATGGCGGAGACGAAGCAGCACCGACGCGGCTTCGAGCTGGTCATTCAGCGCGACGACGACCGGCGTGACGGTCGCTACGACATCGACCTGGTCGAGACCAACGGACGGGCCGACAACCGGCGTGTCGTCGCTCGACTGGCTGCCGACCGGCTCGACGCCGCCCAGCCAGCGCTGGCCGAGGCACTTCGAACGTCAGGCCAGGCGAAGACGGCGCTGAAGCCGACCCGCAAGACCCCGGTCGAACTCGCCGAGGAGGCAGGCGTCCGCGCGGCACTGGCGCTCGCCGCGATCAGCGGGGTGACCAAGCCAGGACGTACCGCACGACTGCTCGACGGCGTGTCCCGCCTGTCGAACGAGGAGTGCTTCTACTGGTACGCGCACACCATCGGCACGACCGACCCGACGATCGCGCGTCGCAGGCTGAAGGCGTTCCGCATCTTTCTGGCAGAGGAATGAGCATGACCGAACCGACCGCTACGTTCACCACGGAAGGGCACAAGCCCGTCCTCATTGAGGACTGGTTACCGATCCGTGAACTTGGGATCGAGTCGGTACGAGAGCGCAAGGCTCCTTCCGCCCTGCCCCCGCTGTCTTTTCTGCACGTGTGGTGGGCTCGCGCCCCGCTGTCCGCTGCCAGCGGGGTCACTCTCGCGGCACTCTTGCCCGTCTGGAACAAGCACCTTCTCGATGAGATTGACGGCCTCGGTGACGCACTTGAACGCGCTCAGGCGAACCGCCCGGATCTTCGTGATCAGCGCAGGGGGATGACTGACGCTGACTGGTACCGGATCTGGGTGCTTTGGATTTCGGGTATCCGGGGCGACACAGTCGCCGCACAGGCTGCGTACGACCATGCGAAGGAATCCGGGGTACGCATCCCGAACCCGTTCACGTGGCCTCAGGCATACAAGAACAAGCCGTCAGTTCCGGACCTAAACGTCCTTCACCGACTACTGGCCTACAGGTGGGGACGCCTCCCACGGATTGCTGACCCGACGGCTGGTGGCGGCGCTCTGCCATACACGGCACTTCGGTACGGACTCCCGACCTGGGCGAATGACCTCAATCCTGTCGCGTTTGGCGCGCTGGACGCGACGCTTCGTGCACCTTCCGTGTACGGCGAGGAGCTGGTTCCTGACATCAAGAAGTGGGGGCAGATACTCGTAGATCGACTCCGCGACCGGCTGGAACCATTTTTCCCATCGGGCGCCGACGGCCAGGTAGCAACCTACTTATTCGCGAACACGGTGGTGTGCCCACGAACGGGAGGTCCAGTCCCTCTCGCGCCAAACTGGTGGCTCGAGAAGAAGGATGGTGGCACGGCCGTGCGTCTGGAAGCCGTTGCGAACTCCGACGGTTCACCGGGGCAGTTGGTGTTTCACATCGAGTCCGGTCCGAACTTCACGTTCGACCCCGATAATGGCACCGTCGCGCGTGGCGATGCCGTATCTCCGTGGGACGGGCTGGTCGTCGACGGAGACCACATCAAGGCTGAAGCTCAAGCAGGTCGGATGTGGCCCACCCTCTACGCCGTCGCGGACCGGAAGCCCAAACGTAAGGGCCGTGGGATGCTTCGATGGTTCCGGCCGCCGACACAGACCGACCTCGATGCACTTCAGGCCGCCACTAACGAACTGGCAGCACTCGAGCAACGGTGGGAGGCGCAAGACGTCATTCCCTCAGAGGTCATCGCGGACGGAAGCAAGACCAGCGAATTGCTCCGTTACGGGATGTTGAGCTGGCGGGACATGTTCACTGACCGTCAACTGCTGGTCCAAGGTGCGTTCATCGAGGAGTGGCGGGGACTGAAGGATGAAGTGGTCGAAGCGCTCGGGGAGGATCGTGGCGGCGAAGTGATGACGCTCCTCGCGATGATGCAGGCGAAGGCAACGAACTTCGGCAGTCGGTTGTCGGGATGGCAGCCGTCCCAGGGCGCGGTGAAGAATGTCTTTGACCGTCACGACTTTGCGTTCAAGTGGACTCATGGCGAGATTGAAGGTGCCAACGGACTCTGGTCGTGGTGCTTGTCGCAGCTAGTCGATGCCTACGGGGGGGTCGCTGGACTGATACAGGCGGCACCTGATGGTGGCTTGCATGCGGGGGAGGCGTTGTCTCATGGAGTTCCGGGTGAGGTGGTTCTCTCATCGAGGTCAGCCGCTTCGATGCCCCACATCGGGAATGCCTCCATCGAGTGCGTCAACATCGATCCGCCCTACTACGACAACGTTCAGTATGCGGAACTGTCAGACTTCTTCTATGTATGGGAAAAGAGAACTCTCGGAGTCTTGGACCCGGAGAGATTCTCGGATGCCTTGGCCAATAAGGATGATGAGGCGGTCGCCAACGAGTCTCGGTTCAAGGATGCGGGCCGTCGTCGGAAGGAGCTTGCGACATTCGACTACCAACAGAAGATGCAGGCCATCTTTGCGGAGTGCCACCGGATTCTTGTTGATGACGGCGTGATGGTCGTGTGGTTCACGCACAAACGAGCCGAAGCCTGGGACACGCTTGCGACGGCGATGATGGAAGCAGGGTTCACGATCGAGGCGTCCTGGCCAGTCGCAACACAGCCTGAGAACTCCCTGCACCATGCCGGGAAGAACTCGGCGAAGTCGACCATCATGCTGGTCTGCCGCAAGCGGCAGCACGTCGATCAGGATGACACGTTCTTCGAGGACATCGAGGTCGAGCTGCGTGAGGCTGCGCGGTCGGCGGTGGACAAGTTTGAGCGCGAGGTTGGAGTCGGCGGGGTTGATCTCCAGCTGGCTACGTACGGGCCAACGTTGTCCGTGATCTCCCGCAACTGGCCGGTGTTGTCGTCGGAGCCGGACGAGACTGGTCGGTCGCGCAGGTTGCGTCCCGAGGAGGCGTTGGACGTCGCGCGCCAGGAGGTTGCTCGCCTGCGGATGCAGCGTCTGGTTGGTAAGGACGCCACGTTCGACCCTGGGACCGACTTCTGGCTGATGTGTTGGGAGACGTTCCAGGCGCGTGAGTTCCCGTACGACGAGGCACGGAAGTTGGCGCTCGGCGTCGGTCACGATGTCGATGAGGCGATCCAAGCTGGGCTACTGAAGAAGAAGTCCGGCAACGTGGAACTGGTCAACCCGACGACTCGTGGCCGTGCGCTTCGTCGCCTAGTGGACGACTCCGGGCGGTTCGAGCAGCTCGCTGACGCCTTACATTTCATGCTGGTGACCTACCGGGACGACAAGCTCGCGGCGGCCCGGACGTGGCTGTCGGACTCTGGCTATGGCAGCGAGCAGCAGTTCCTCGACGTGGTGCAGGCCGCGGTAAACGCGGTTCCGCGCGTGCGCACGAAGAAGGGCTTGTCGCTCGAGGAAGCTGTGTTGCTTGAGGACGCGGTGGTGGCGCTGTTCGGGGATGAGATCACGCTGCCAGTCGAGGCCGAGGAGAAGGTCGAAGCCGAACAGATGACGTTGGGCAACTGACGTGGGGTTCCGGCAGCTCGACATCGACTCGTTCTATCGCGGTCCTGAGGACCGGCCGGTGGAGCGGTTCTTGCTCCCGCTGTTGAGCGAGGCGGTCGCCTACGACCGCGATGCCGGTTACTTCCGGTCCACGTCGCTTGCTGCGGCCGCCGTCGGGCTGGAGCCGTTCCTCAAGCGGGGCGGCCAGATCCGGATGCTGGTGAACCATCACCTGTCGGATGATGATGTGCAGGCGGTCGAGCGTGGACGCGATCTGCAGCAGACGGTGACGAACCGGCTGGAGCGCACGACGCTGACCGTCGATGTGGACGACTCGGACGTGCCGTACCGGCTGCGACTGCTTTCGTGCCTGGTCGCGCTCGGGCAACTCCACATCAAGGTTGCAGTGCCGACCGGCCCGGACGGCACGCCGATGAAGGCGGAGGAAGCCAAGCGACTGCATCACGCGAAGGCTGGTGTCTTCACTGACGCCGATGGCGACCAGGTTGCTTTCCACGGCTCGAACAACGAGACCGACTCCGGTTGGGGCTCCAACTACGAGACGTACACCGTTGCGAAGTCGTGGCGTACCGAGACGTGGGAGGACCACGGCATCAAGGTTGTGCGCGACTTCCGACGCCACTGGGAGGAGGAGCCGCCGGACGGCTGGGTCGTTGTCGACCTACCGGACGCGGCACGCGACGGGCTGATCGCGCGCGCTGACCCGGACATGGTGCGAGACGCGCTGGAAGCACAGGGCCGTCACGACGAGGTCGAGGCCGCGATCGCACGAATCCTCGCTGCGCGCGGCGAGACGGTTGAGGAGAGTCCGACCGCTGACCTCTACGAGCTGCTCGCCTCGCCGCATCGCTTCGCCGGTGTCGGAATCGCGACCTCGGTCGTGGATCCGTGGCCGCATCAGTACGACGTGGCCCGCAAGGTCGTAACCGCATGGCCGACATCGGCGATGTTCTCCGACGAAGTTGGCTTGGGGAAGACCATCGAGGTCGGCCTCGTCCTGCGCGAACTACTGGTGTCGGGCAAGGTCTCCCGGGCACTGCTGCTCGTGCCTGCCTCGGTGCTGTGGCAGTGGCAGGTGGAGCTGTGGGAGAAGTTCACCCTCGCCATCCCGGTGCTGGACGGCACCCGGTTGGTCTGGCCCGAGGGCGCGACGCCGGACGCGCAGCAGGAGCGGACGGTCACCGGCAACCGGTGGGACGCGGCCGACGTGATGCTCGCGTCGTCCCATCTCGCACGGCGCCGTCAAGAGCGCGCTGCGGTGATCGAGCGGCGTTGGGATCTGGTCGTCGTCGACGAGGCGCACCATGCGCGTCGTCGCGGATCCAAGGCGACCAAGGATGACCCGAACGCGCTCCTTCAGTTGCTGCGGCGGATGCGCGACTCGGACTGCTGGGACGGGCTGCTGCTGGCTTCCGCGACACCGATGCAGATGCACGCCCATGAGGCGTACGACCTGCTCGCCGTGCTCGGCCTGCCCGGGCCGTCGGAGGAGGCTCCGGATGACCCGTCGTGGCGCGACAGTGGCGCGGACGGGTTCACCCGCTACTACCAGCAGCTCACGAACGAGGACGCTGACAAGCGGGACTGGACGCATCTGCGCGGACTGAACCGTTCGCATCACGCGGTCTGGCCTGGCCACAACCCGCATCTGGTCGCCGCGCTCGAGCAGGCGGCCAGCGACGGTCACCTGTCCCGCAGCGACGTCAAGGCCATCGAACGTTTCACGCAGGCCATCTCGGTGAAGAAGTACCGGCGGCTCGACGGCACGTCGCTGGCCTGGATGGACGCGTGGCTTCGTGAGCACACCCCGATGCGCACGCTCGTGCACCGCAACACCCGTCACCTGCTGCGCGAGTACCAGCACGCCGGGATCATCAAGGACGACGTGGTCATCCCGACCCGCAACGTTCGCGACCGTTACGTCACGTTCGACCAGACCGAGCAGGAACTCTACGACCGCATCGAAACCTGGATCCGGGACAAGTACCAACAGGTCCAACCCGCCGCAGAAGCCGGTGATCGCCATGCCAAGGCCACCGGCTTCATCATGACCGTCTACCGGCGACGGCTGACCTCTTCGTTCCGAGCCATCGAGCTGTCGCTGCGCAAGCGGCGCGACAAGCTCCGTGACCATCGTGACGGGATGCTGGACCTCGCGAGCCTGCTCGACACCGACGACCGGGTTGCGGTCGACGAGCTGCCCGATGAGCTCGCTGGCGTCCTAGAGACGGGTGAGACCGCTGAGGCGATCACTGAGGCGGTCGGGTCAACCACCAGCGAACTCGAGGAGCTCGACTCGTTCATCGCGGCACTGGAAGCACGCCCCGCCTACGACTCGAAGCTCCAAGCGCTGGTGGACGACCTCCGGCACCAGTTCGGGCAGTCGAAGCCCGACGGTGGGGACCGGCAAGCGATCGTCTTCACGCAGTTCACCGACACGATGAAGGCGCTGCGAGCACAACTCGCCACGATCTGGCCCGGACTGGTCGCCTGCTACTCGGGCGAAGGCGCGGAGGTGCACGTCTCCGGCACGGGCGGGGGGACGTGGCAGCGCATCACCAAGGCCGAACTGAAGGAACGGTTCCGCGTCGGGACCTACCGGATCCTGCTTGGCACCGACGCGATGAGCGAGGGGCTGAACCTGCAGTCCTGTGACCTGCTCTACAACCTCGACCTGCCCTGGAACTTCATGCGCGTCGAGCAGCGGGCAGGGCGCATCGACCGGATCGGTGGGCACCCGACCGTCCACATCGTGAACCTGCTCATCGAAGGCACGGTCGAGGAACGCATCTACTCGGGGATCAAGGAAGACTTCGGCAACTTCGAGGGCATCGTCGGTGCGGCACAGCCCGTACTCGCGCAGACCGAGGACGCCATCCGCGAGGCCGCCCTCGCTTCTGGTCCCGACCGTGAGGAACTGCTCGCCAAGCAGGCCCAGGCGCTCATCGAAGCCGCAGCTGATGCCCAGTCAGCACCCGTCTCGCTCGACACGTTCCAGGCCGAACCGAACGCCTGGAAGCCCGCACAGCCGCTCAACGGTGAGACGCCAGGCGACGCCGGTGCCTGGCTCGACGTGCTCGCGACCACCCTGCCGCGCCATCCCATCATCGGTGAGAGGTTCGAGCTGATCGAGGATGGTCTGTGGCGCTACGAGGATCACCTCGGCCGCGCCTGGACCGTGACCTTCGATCCCAAGATCGCAGACGCCTCGGCAGGCCAGGTCGGACTGTTCACCTGGGGGCACCCGGGGTTCCCGATGGGTGCGCTGTGAGTCGCGTAGAGGGCGACACGGACACCGTCGCGTGGCTGCGAGGTGACTACACCGTCATTGAGCACAACCCTGCGAAGCATCCCCGGACAGCCACGGTGAAAGCCGGGGCTAATCTCGAACTACACGGTGCAGAAGCTGGAACGTCCCTGACCGTACATACGGAAGCAGAACGGCTGTGCGTTAGCGGGCAGGTCCAGGGCGGCAGCAGACTTACGGTCAGCGGCAATCGTCTGCGGAACATTGAGATCCAGACGACGTTCGCGACACTTTTCGTCAACGAGGCCGCATCGGGCAGAGTCACGCTCGTGTTGCCTGCGGCGCTGAGCGAACTCCACCTGTGCCCGGGAACCTGGAGGCTCAAAGAAGGCCACGGCAACGACGTGCGACCTGATCCGCTCACACTGCACAGCGCGACGCCAGCAAGCATCTCTAGCAACGATCGTAAGTTCATCCGTGTGGAAGCTACAGGTGGTCAGCCATGCGAGGTCGATTTGCCTGCTGATGTCAGAGCGACTGTCACCGCTGACGGCGATGTCAAACTTGTCAGCCTTGCTGAAGGCAGCCAAGTGAAGGCTGGCAGCATAGAAGTCAGCTCAAACGTGACAGGAAGCGAGGAGTGTCCCGCTGTGCTTGAGAGCTCCGGGGACATCACCATTCATAAGTCAGTGAAACAGGTACGGCTCAACGCTGATGGGAGAGTCAACATCCGCGGAAGGTTGGAGCACGCGTCGGTGCAATGCAGTCACCTAGTAGTTGGCGAAGCCATCAGTGACGCTCATGTGACTGCCATGGGGCAGGACGCGAGCGGGAATGCGGTCACGGTCGGCTCCACTCCGACCTTCAACGAGCCGTCATACTCCAACATGAGCAACAACCCGTATCCCGCCTGGGAACCAGACTTTTCTCGTTGGAACGTCTCTCATGGTCGCATCAATGGCACCGAACTTCAGGTGCCTGCGCAAGCCAACATCAGCGCTCGGCACCTTGAGGACGTGACGGTCCACCAAGCGGGAGCCGTGTTCTGCGAGACCCTGTCAAGTTCGTCGGGCTCCATCACTGCGAACACCCTCTACGCCAAGGAACTTCGGGCTGACGCGAGCAACCTCCACGTGGACAAGTTGACCTGCCAGCATCTGTACGCCAACGGCGCCCTCATTGTCAGCACGCTGCACTGCCAGAAGGCGACAGCTCATGCCCACAACCAGGACGATGTCCAGAAACTCACCCTGCGGGCGGACACACTCCACTGTCATGGAACAGAAGGAGATGTCGACGTCTCCTCCCAGCGACATCTGCACCTGAGACTCAACGACAACGGGACGGCAACGGCCGCAGTTCGCGGAACCGCCTGGCTAGAAGGTGGCACGGTCCGTCATCTCACCGTCTTGCCACCACGTGAAGATCAGCCCGCTGACGAAACGGCAGATGGAGTCGCAGGGAGCGGCACCAACATTGTTGTCCAAACAGCCATCGAACGAGTCGCTATCGACGGGAAGGCGACCCTGGATGTGGACAAGAGCGCCACAATCGATGGCATCGAGGTGTGCGCAGCACTCAAACTCGTAACCGCAGAAGCGCACGAGCCGAAGATGGCGCTGTCCAACGCCAGCGAACTCACCGTTAGGATTGAGGATACGAAGCGGGCACCATCACTCACCACTGAAATGCGCCTAAACACCGAGTCTCACGTCAAGTTCGTTAAGAGAGGCCAGAAGAGCGAGTACCTATCGGTAGGCGTCACCACGGGAGGCGAAGAAGAAACCGACAGCATCAACCTTCACATCAGCGGCGGATCGACGGTCCACCTGCACGCGCCAGCTCGTGAAGTTCCCAATGATGCGCCTGCCGTCGACCTCAGTGGGAAGGTGCAGTTGAAGGTTTCTGGAACTCTTCGCAGCCTGGACTCAAGACCGGTGAATCACGCCACGCCACTGCTCGTTCCTCAGGACGACCAGACCATCGTGCACGGAGCGGCCGGAAGACTCCGGATCCCTGCACCCATGAACGGCGTGGTGTTCGGCAGAGGCCGAGCACGCAACCGACCCGAGGACTGGCTCACCATCGTCGAGATTCAGTCCTCCGACAACAAGAACGCCGCACGTAGCGGTAAGCTCATCGACGTTGACCTCACCCAACTCGACCTCGCCTCGCTTGACAAGCTGAACAGCATCGACGTCTTGGACCCCACACCCTGCTCGCTTCGCCGCTTCGCAAAAGTGCGTTCAGACGCCAGGGCAGCCGCAACTCGCCGTGCGGAGTTGCGGACGCGTGCGGAGAAGGCCACCAGGATTCAAGAGGCACTCGCTGATCGGGCCGTACCCGGCAGTTCACGGGCAGCATCGCAATGGGCCATCTCCCGACTCCATCACCGCGCTCTACCAAGAGGCTGGGAGTGGACCCTGCGATGGTTCTACCGTGCAGTTGGCTACGCCCAACATCCTGGCGTGGCACTCATCACTTGGATATCCGCGATACTCACTGTCACCGCCTTACAGGTGTTCCTCCTCCTGGACGATGCCAAGTTCCTGAGCACCCTGCAGGTAACCTTCCTAAACTCGCTAATCATCCCGCGGTTCACCATCGAATCTGCAGACAAGGCGTTCCAACAACTGAATGAGCTAGTTCAGGTCGGCTTCATGGTTGCCCTCACCCTGCCGTTCGTCTATCTGATTCTCAGCGTGAAGAACTACTTGGCATCACCAGGCATCGACTCTGTAGCCGTTGACAGGTGAGCAGTGTCACTTAGGGCTCCGCGTAGAACAAGATGATGTCGGCCAACGACGTGAACAGTCCTCGCTAGCGCTGTGGACATCGTTGAGTGCGCACCAGCATCGCAAGATCAGGTGACAGAATGACGGGGATCCTCGATTCAGGGCGACCGTTTGCGAACTTCTGCAAGCAGTCTCACTCGGAAGTCCGATCGGATGTCACTCCAGTTGAAAATGTCCACGCTGAAGTTCCGGGATCTGGCCACGGTTTCTGCACCGGTTGGCCACCGGAACTTCAGCGGTTGGCCAGCCGCCGAAAGAGTCCGCGGAGGCACGGGAACACCAACACGGAGGGGCCCT
>LFIK01003902.1_pt1 | contig 12087 bp, 10 predicted proteins | sample 643401 | NCBI WGS metagenome assembly LFIK01 (sample SAMN03777447, study PRJNA286221) | soda lake metagenome | biome: soda lake; feature: Kulunda steppe; material: water; isolation source: sample T5-Br brine of Lake Tanatar-5 | place: Russia: Kulunda steppe | collected 2010-07 | reverse complement strand
GGCCATGACAAAGCGGTTTTTCTGCATGGGTGAAGCTCCCTGACTTGGGTGGCCTGGGCCACATGGATTTCCGGGCGTTCGCCGCCTCTGGGAAAAAGTCTAAGGGCCGTGGCAGCAGTTTCACAAGCCAAAAGCTGCGTGATCGGCTGGGACCGGCAAGGATTTGATCAAAATTCCGACCTCAGCCCAGCATTGCGCGCCGCAGTCTGACAGCTTCGGCGCCCTCGTCCAGCGTCACATCCGCCATGCACAGCGTCTCGCCCGCGGCCACATCGCGCCCAACCGGCACCCCATGCGCCAACCCGATCGGCAACAGCGCGCCTGCCCGCGACTGCGCCGCCGGAACCGCCTTGCCCCAGACGGTCCAGCCGCCCTCGCCGTCCAGAACCTCGCCCGCGCGCAGATCGCGCTTGGCCACGGCCACCGCATCGCCGCGCCATTCCCGCGTCTGGCCCGTGGGTTCCCCACGCAACGCCGCCGAGAGGACCGAGACCGACAGCTCCAACCCGATCAGATGAAACGGCTTGTACATGGCCGCATAGCGCCCCGAGGCATCCGTCGGCAGCCCGTACTGCCGAAAACAGGCGGCCGCATAGTCATTGGGCGCCTTCAGCACCACATAGACGCCCCAGCGCAGATCGCGGAACACCGGGCGGCCGTCGCGCTCCAGAGAGGAGACAACCTCGACCATCCCGTCGCGCGCCAACTGCCCGCCAACCGCGCGAGGGCGCAGCACATGGGCCAGATCATCCACCCCGCAGGGCGGGAAGCCCAGGCCACCCTCAGGCACATCCAGCCCGCAGGCATTGGCAATCGCCGCCATTTCGATCGCCGATTTGGTCCCATCAAGGAAACTGTTGAACATCTGCGGGTTCATGCCCGCCGCGGCGGCCTCTTGCGCCGTCAGCCCGTAGTGCGACCAGACGTCATCCGGTGTCACAGTATGATAGGCGGGCAGGTACTTCGTCCCCTTCCCCGCCGCGGCCACCTCGAACCCCGTGGCCCGCGCCCAGTCCACCATCTCCGATACCAGCGCGGGCTGGTCGCCATAGGCCATGGAATAGACAACCCCCGCCGCCCGCGCGCGTTCCGCCAGAACCGGACCGGCCAGCACATCGGCCTCCACATTCACCATCACCACATGCGCGCCCGCCTCCATGGCGGCCAGCGCATGGGCGATGCCCGGACCGGGGGCGCCCGTGGCCTCGATCACCACATCCACCCCCGCCTGCGCCGCCACAACGCCGCTGTCCAGAAACTGCGTTCCCGCAATCCGCCCGTCATCCCAGCCCACCGTGCGGCAGGCCGCCCGCGCCCGGTCCACGTCCAGATCGGCGATATGGCTGACCTCCAGCCCCGCAATATGCGGCACCTGCGCCAGAAACATCGACCCGAACTTGCCCGCGCCGATCAACGCCGCGCGCACCGGGCGCCCGTCGGCGCCGCGCTCTGCTGCCAGCCTTGCCAGATTCATCCACCTTCCCCCTCTGTCCTGCCTGCCGCAACAGGTCCCAGCCGCGCGCAGCGACAGCGAAGCGCCAGAAGACCTGCGCGCGGAACGCGCGCTCCGCATCCAAGGTTAAAGAAACACCATCAGCGCCGAAACTGCCAGCAGCAGCGCCATGATCCGCATGAACACCTGCCACCGGCGCGGCGATTGCAGCAGCGTCGTCAGCAGCGCCCCGGCCGAGGTCCAGAACAGGCACACGCCCAGGTTCACGCTGGAGAACGCCGTGGCCAACCGTACTGCCTCCCACGCCGGGGCCATGCCCGCGCCATAGCCCGCCGAGGCCGCAAAGGCCACCGCCCAGACCTTGGGATTGATCCATTGAAACAGCACCGCCTGCCAGAGCGTCATGGGCGTGCCCTTGTCTGCGACCATCCCCGCCGGGCTGCGCGTGGCCTTGTAATAGTTCCAGGCCATATACAGGATCCAGGCCGCCGCCAGCCCCCGCAACACCGTGCCCAGCACGGGGCTGGCCAGCACCAGCGCCCCCACGCCCAGCGCCGTGACTGCGCCAATGACCCCCACGCCCAGCACCACACCGAACAGATGCGGCAGGCTGGCCCGGAACCCGAAGCGCGCGCCCGAGGCCGTCAGCATGATCACATTCGGCCCCGGCGAGAACAGCCCGAGGAACAGGAACGCATAGAGCAACGGATCGACGAACAAGCGCGGCACTCCCGGGAAAAAGGCCGACGGAACCCCCGCCGGCCAGCGCATCGGATCAGGCGGGTAGAGCGTTTATTTTCGCATGTCGAAAAGCTCAGAACCGGAGTCCACTTCCGAGCGAGATGCTAAAGTACCGCTATCCGCCCAGGATGTAACTCGGGAACCACAGCACGATCGCCGGAAAGGCCACGCAAAGCGCCAGCCCCACCACCTGCAGCGCCACAAAGGGAATGATCCCCTTGTAGATCTGCTGGATCTTCACCTCGGGCGGGGCCACCCCCTTCATGTAGAACAGCGCGAATCCGAAGGGCGGTGTCAGGAAACTGGTCTGAAGATTCACCGCCACCAGGATCAGGAACCATATGATGATCGGGTTGCCGATCCCGTCCCAGGTGCCGACATGGCCGCCGAAATCCAGCAGCGCCACGATGGGGGCAAAGATCGGCAGCACGATCAGCGTGATCTCGATCCAGTCGAAGAAGAAGCCCAGCAGGAACACCATGGCCAGCAGGACGAACAGGATCGACCACGGGCCCACGCCGGTGTCGCGGATGAAGTTGACGATCAGGGTCTCGCCGCCGATGGCCTTGAACACGAAGGCGAAGGCCGTGGCGCCGACGAAGATGCCGAACAGCATCGCCACCGTCAGCGCCGAGCGCTTGCAGACCTCAAGGAAGTTCGCCCAGGTCAGGCGCCGGTTATACGCCGCCAGCAGGATCGAACCGAAGGCACCCACGCCCGCAGCCTCGGTCGGGGTCGCAAACCCCGCAAAGATCGACCCCAGAACCATGGCGATCAGGAAGATCGGCGGCAGGAAGCTGGAGAAGATCATCTTCCAGAATTCCAGCCTTGTCGAAGGGCCGATGTCATCGGCCATGGGCGGGGCCAGTTCGGGGCGGAACCCGCACAACAGCAGGATGTAGACGAAATAGAGCGCCGCCAGCAGCAGGCCCGGCATCAGTGCGGCAATGAACACGGTCCCCACCGGCACCGACAGCAGGTCTGACATGATCACCAGCATGATCGAAGGCGGGATCAGGATGCCCAGCGTCCCCGAGGACGCGATGGTCCCCGTGGCCAGCGGCATGTTGTAGCCCGCTTTCATCATCACCGGCAGGGCCATGAGCGTGATCATCACCACCGAGGCGCCGATGATCCCGGTGGTGGCCGCCATGATGGTGCCCATCAACGTGACCGACAGCGCCAGCCCCCCCGGCACCCGCCGCAGGATCACCTGCAGCGCAAAGAGCAGATCCCGCGCAGCGCCGGATTTCTCCAGCATGGTGCCCATGAAGGTGAACATGGGGATCGCCACCAGCACCAGGCTTTCCATGGTCCCGCCATAGATCCGCAACGGGATCAGGGTGAGTTGCTGCAGCCGGAAGGTGCCGAAGAAATCGCCCAGCACCGCGAACAACAGCGCCACACCGCCCAGGATGAAGGCCACCGGATATCCGGTGAACAAAAGCATCGCCAGCACGGCGAACATCACCAGCGGCAGATAGGTTACAAGAATTTCCATCGTTTATCTGTCCCTCGTCCCGGCGGCGTGTTCAGCGCGCCTGCGCCTGCGGTGGAAGCTCGCTCTCTTCGGGCGGTGCCGGGTTCTGGTGGCTGTAGGCGTAATAGTTCGACTGCGATTTCAGCGAAGGCGGGCCGAACAGATAGACCATGCATTTCAGCGCCACCGACATGCCCGCCAGCGCGATCAGCGCAAAGCCCAGCGGCAGCATGGCCTTGATGACGAAGCGGTTCGGAAGCCCGGTCTGCGCAGCCGATCCTTCGCCGATATTCCAGGAGCGCATGGCGTTTTCGATGCCGTACTGCATGACCACATAGCAATAGGGCACCATGAACAGCAGACACCCGGCCAGTTCGATCCAGACGCGGGTGCGCGGGCGCAGCGTGTCGCGGACCAGTTCGATCCGCACATGTGCATCCTTCACATAGGCATAGCCCAGACAGAACAGAAACAGCGCTGCGTGCAGATGCCACTCCATTTCCTGAACCCTGGTGGCGCTGAACATCCGGTACCAGTCGGTGCGGGTCCATTGCGGATTGTAGCCCAGGTACTGGCGCTGGATCACATCATACATGATGGCAAAGATCAGTGCCGACAGCAGAACCACCGCCGCGGTGACCCCCACCCGTGTGAGGAAGGTTGCCAGCCCGTTGCTGGCGTCCAGCATGTTGTGGAAAACCGTCAGCCGCCCGCGCGCCATCCCGTAGCCGAACATGCCCAGAATGATCACCGTCAGCGCAAGCATCAGATAGGGCGCGTAGGGGGTCATGACCTCATAATAGGCCAGAAGGGCCTCGGCCTGCTCATCGCCGCGGTTGGCGACCCGTCGCAGGGCGTTGATCTCACGCGTGGTCAGCGCAAAGGGCTGGGCGAACATGACCGAAAACCAGCCCAATACGCTGGCGGCTGCAAACACCGCCGGATTGCCGCGCAGGAAGGTCGAAGCCACAAGGCCAAGCACCAGCACGCCCACCGTGGCGAAAATCATCGTCGAATCCGATGGCAGCACAACCAGCCAGAAAGCTGCGGCAAGCGACAAGATGCCACCAACGGTTCCAAGGGTCTCGCGCAAGGCCATGCAGCGGCTCCTTTCGGATCATAGGGATGCCGCGCGCGGCCAGATGTCGCGCGCGGCAAGTGCATGGTTACAGTGAATGTGTCAGCGGATTAACGCAAGTAACCCCGTTCGCCCCAGACCGCGTAATTCTCGCGGAAGGTCCTGTAGCTTTCATAGACCCGGGCAAAATCGGGATCGGCGGCGGATTCCTCCTCGATCACTTCCATCCAGGCGGCTTCCAGCGCTTCCAGGATTTCCTCATCGAACTGGTGAATCGTCACACCGCGCTCTTCCAGCTCGGCCAGGGCATCGAACTGGATCGCCTCACCTTCGACGAAGCCGTGCAGCAGGTTGGCCTGGCAGACGGTTTCGATCTTGAACTGGGTCTGCTCATCCAGGCTTTCCCACAGATCGAGGTTGATCATCAGGTCAAACAGGGTGGACTGCTGGTGCCAGCCGGGCAGGTAGTAATGCTGCGCCACCTGATAGAAGCCAAGGTTCAGGTCGATGGCGGGCATCGAGAATTCGGCCGCATCAATGGTGCCAAGCTCCAGCGCCGGGAAGATGTCACCGCCTGCGAGCAACTGGGTCGAGGCGCCCATCTTCTCCATCACCTTGGCGCCCAGGCCGAAGAAGCGCATGGTCAGGCCCTGGAAATCCTCGACCGATTCGATCGGCTCGCGGAACCAGCCGGCGCCTTCGGGGGCCAGAACGCCGCACATGATGGATTTGATGTTGTGCGGCTCATAGAGCTCGTCCATCAGCTCCTGCCCGCCGCCATAGAAGAACCAGGCCAGGTATTCGCCGGTTTCCGGGCCAAAGGGCACCGAGCCCATGAACTGCAGCGCCGGAACGCGCCCGGCCCAGTAGCCCGGGGTGGACCAGGCCATCTCAACCGCGCCCGTGCCCACGGCGTCGAATGCTTCAAGCGCGGGGACGATGCCGCCGGGCTCCTGGAACTGGACGGTGATCTCGCCTTCCATGATTCGGGTGATGTTATCCGCAATCCGCACACCCAGCGTGCCCAGCTGCGTCAGCGACCCGGGATAGGTCGACTGCAGCTGCCAGGTTTCCTGGGCCTGCGCGGCCGGTGCGACCATGGCGGCGCAAACTGCGGTGGTTGTCAGTAGTTTCCTCATGGGGTTCCTCCCTGCTGTTGAACGGTCCCGGGCGTTCCCGGATGCGGCTTGATGCGCGCGTCATAGGGTGGGCTGGGTTCAACAAGGGGGCAGTTTCCTCTGCACTACGCCCTTTCCCATGCTCCTCCCGATTCGGTGGTAAAAGAAGTTTACCAATCTGTCCACGAAATTTTTACCCGAATTCGGAATTCCGAGTTCAGAATGTACAGAGCTTTCCAACCTCCTTCAACAGCGCATCACGCAGGTGCAGCATGCACCGTAACATCGCTTCAGGCTACAGTTACTTTTGGTTGGGGCGTCATTGCCGCGCGGTACGGCTGACCGAGACGTTCCGCCGGGTGTAGAATTCTCCCATCAGGCCAACAAGAATGACCACCAGCGCGAACCAGATCGGATACATCAGTGATGTGTTGAACGGGTTGTAATCATTGAAGGTAAAGCCCCGCGCCTGATCGATCAGATGAAACAGCGGGTTCCAGGTGAAATAGGGCAGGAAGCTGGCCGGAAGGATATTGGCCACGAACATCTTGCCCGAGGCGATCATGTTGAACCGGGTATAGACTTGGGTCGTCAGCTTGACCGCATTGGGCGCCCACGGTTTCACCGCCAGCAGCACCATGCCCAGCGCCAGCCCGGCAAACCAGGCCACCAGCAGCATGGCAAAGGCCGGGGCGGGCTGGTGCACCTCCAGCGGGGTCCAGATGGCGTGATACAGGAACAGGATCACGAACAGCGACAGCACCTGCACATAGAGCTCGCCCAGGGCTGCGCCGCCGATGGCGATGATGGTGTTCATCGGCGCGTGTTTCATCATTGGCGAGGTCGGCCCCTCGGACCCCACCACCGCCGAAAGCGTTTTCACATGGCACATGAACAGGAACACGCCGGTCATCAGATAGAGCAGGAAATCGCCGCGCAGACCGGCGCCGCGCAGGCCGAAGAAGGCAAAAACCACATAGAAGACCAGCACCAGCGCCAGGGTCTGGGCAATGTTGATCATCAGCCCGATGATGGCGTTGCCATGGCTCTTGCGGATGGAGCGCACCGCGGCGTGAAAGATCAGTTCGAATATGCTGAGCGCGACCAGAAACGCCGGTTCCGCGCGGTGTGTGTTCTGCATGGCAGCCCCATGGAATGCCGCTGACTTGCGGTTCGGCTATGCTGACAGCATAAGGCATGCGAAAAGGTTACTCAACGCGTGCGAAGGGAACTGGCCATGACCGAGGCAGAGCAGATCGAATCAGTGCTGCGCGACCTGGCCCGCGATGCCGGTGCGGCAATCATGGCGATCCACGCGCGCGATGATTTCGACATCCGCGCCAAATCCGACGACAGCCCCGTGACCGAGGCCGACCTGGCCGCCGATCGGATCATCATCGCCGGGCTGGAGCGCGCATTTCCCCATATCCCGGTGGTGACCGAGGAACGCGCCGACAGCCACAGCCTCTCGGCGGATCGGTTCTTCATCATCGACCCGCTGGACGGAACCAAGGAATTCATCCGCCGACGGTCGGATTTCACCGTCAATATCGCGCTGGTGGAAAACGGCGTGCCGGTGCGTGGCGTGGTCTACGCCCCGGCCCGCGCGCGCATGTTCTACACACGCGCCGATGGCAGCAGCGTCGAAGAGGAGGGCCCCTTTTCGACCCCCGGCAGGTTGCGCCCGTTGCGGGTGAGGGAACCGGCGAATGACGCGCTCAGGGTGGTGGCCTCGAAATCTCACCGTGATCAGGCCACCGACGCCTATATCGCCCGCTACCAGGTGGCCGATCTGGTCAGCGCCGGGTCATCGCTGAAATTCTGCCTGGTCGCCGCGGGTGAGGCTGATCTCTACCCCCGCCTTGGCCGGACCATGGAATGGGACACCGCCGCAGGCCATGCCGTGCTGGCCGGGGCCGGCGGACAGGTGCTGTGCTTCGATGATCACCAATCCCTGCTGTATGGCAAGCGGGGGTATGAAAACCCCTTTTTCCTGGCCTTGGCACCGGGTGTGGACCTGACACCCCCGGGCTGACCCCGGCACTGCGGCGGATACACAACACCCTGTTTCCTATCGGCCACAAACTGCAAATATGGCAGTCACCCTGCCCGAAAAACCCGCATTTCTTCATGAACTGGCCCTCGAACGTCTAAAATTTGACAGGATTCTCCGGCGAAAACTGGCCCCAAGCCGCAAGCGCGACAGGATTGCCCCTGCATCGCTTGCAAGACACAGGTCAGGAAATTGGAGAAAGACATGGCACATAAGGTCACCAAGGCAGTATTTCCCGTGGCAGGCATGGGCACGCGGTTTCTTCCCGCTACCAAATCGGTGCCGAAGGAGATCATGACGCTGGTGGACCGCCCGCTGATCCAATACGCCATCGACGAGGCCCGCGCCGCCGGGATCACCGAATTCATCTTCGTCACCTCGCGCGGGAAAAGCGCGCTGGAGGATTACTTCGATCACGCCCCGGAACTGGAGGCCAGCCTGCGCGCCAAGGGCAAGACCGCGCTGCTGGAAACGCTGGAGGCCACCAACATGGACAGCGGCGCCATCGCCTATGTCCGCCAGCATCAGGCGCTGGGGCTGGGCCATGCGGTCTGGTGCGCGCGCCATCTGATCGGGGATGAGCCTTTTGCCGTGCTGCTGCCCGATGACGTGATCGCTGCCGACAAGCCCTGCCTGAAACAGATGGTCGAAGCCTATGCCGATACCGGCGGCAGCATGGTCGCCGCCATGGAGGTCCCGCGCGACAAGGTCAGCGCCTATGGCGTGCTGGACGTGCATCCTGCCATCCGGTCGGTCCTGCCGGTGAAGGGCATGGTGGAAAAACCCGCCCCCGGCACCGAGCCGTCGAACCTGGCGGTGATCGGGCGCTATATCCTGTCGCCGGATGTCATGCGCAACCTGGACACCGCCACCCCCGGCGCAGGCGGCGAGATCCAGCTGACCGATGCCATTGCCGCCCAGATCGAACAGTCGAACAATGTCTATGGCTTCCGCTTCGACGGGCAGCGTTTCGATTGCGGCTCCAAGGCCGGGTTCCTGCAGGCGACCATGGCCTTTGGCCTGGCGCGCGAGGATCTGCGCGAGGATCTGGAGGAGTACCTGCTCAAGACACTGGCCCAGCGTCAGGCGGCGGAATAACCCGGGGCCGGGGGACGTTCAGTCCTCTGCAAGCCCGCCGCGCAGGAACCGGGCCTGCAAGTCCGGCTCAGGCGCCACGGGTTCAGCGGCGAAATGGGGCCGCTGGCCCAGCCCGGGAAAGCGCGTGCGCAGATCCTCGGCCAGGGTGGGTGACAGACGCGGCACCATGGCGCTGCTGGCCCAGAGGCTTTCGACCGGGATGCCTTCGGCATAGACGATCTCATGCGCGTCGAAGACCAGGCTGAAATACTCCACAAAGCCCCCTTCGCGCAGGCGCACCCGGGCGCCATCGACCAGCGCGCGGGCGGGCACCAGAATCTCGGCCCGGCCGGCCAGGCGCGCATCGCCCCGCTGATACAGGAACACCCGATGGTGCGGGCTGATCCGCAACGGCGCGGCATTGCCCAGCACACCGGCGGCAAATTCCACCGGCGCAAAGGCGCCCTGCGCGCGCTGACTGGTCCGTCCGATCCAGACCAGCGGCTGCGCGCCATGGTCCCGGGTCAGCACCGCATCGCCGGGGCGCAGCGCCTCGATCGGGGTCTGCGTGCCATCGGGGCGGGCAATGCGGGTGCCGCGCACCAGGGATGCACAGGCCATGTCCGACAGGCGGATGTCACCCGAGTCCGCCCCGGCGCGCACCAGCGTGTAATCCACCCCCGCCCGCATCGGGCTGAGCGGCAGCGCGTAAACCGCATGCTCCATGCGCATCAGCTCCAGCGTCACGATGTCACCGTCATGTGCCATCAGCACCAGCCGCCCGGCGGGGATGACAGGCGCGCCCGTCTGGCCCAACGCCGATCCCGGCGCCACCACCATGGGTGTTGCGCGGGCATCCAGGTCCAGCCCCTGGGGCCGAGCAGTGGTGGAGAGCTGATAGATATCCCCCTCGAACACCTCGGCGGGTTCGGCAAGCGCATCCCCCTGCGCGGTGCCTGAGACCACGGTGATGTCTGCCGCGGCAAAGACCTCGGCCCGGAAGGGGGGGATGTCGGACATGAGTGCCCTTGTGACTGTGTTGCGCCCCATGGTTACAGGGGCGGCCCGGAAAAAGGCAAGCCCGGCGCGCGGATGCGGCCGGGCTGCGGGTTCGCGGGCGGCTTTGATCCGCCGGTCAGATGATGCGCACCTGGGTGCCGATCTCGACCAGTTCGTACAGATACTCCACATGCGGGTTCATCAGGCCGATGCAGCCGTTCGACGCGCGCCGCCCGATCTTGGCGGGGTTGTCGATCCCGTGGATGCGGTAATACTGCCAGCTGAGGTTCATGGCGCGGGTGCCCAGCGGGTTGTCCGGGCCGGCGTGAACGATTTCCGGCAGCGAGGGGTCGCGCTCACGCATGCCCGGCGTGGGGATCCAGGTGGGCTCGAACCGCTTCAGCGTGACATGGGTATAGCCGCGGCGGGTGAATTCCTCGGACATGGGAACGGATGTGGGATAGACCAGCTGCACGCTCTGATCCTCGGACCAGTAATAGAGCGCACGCGAATCCGTATCGCACAGGATCGCGCCCTTGTTCAGGTTGTCGAAATGATCCTGCCAGCGCTGGTTGCGAAAGCCCATTACATTGCGCTGCGCGCGGCGCACGGTGGTTTCGGGTTCATATTCCGGGACGGATACAGCCCGCGCAATCCCGGGAGCAGCCAACGCGCCCAGAACCGCAGCACCCGTTCCCAACAAAGCCCTCCGGGAAAATCGCTTGTCAGACATGGACCAATCCTCTTTCTTATTTTCCGTTTCTTGAATGCTTTATTGCGAAAAGAGTTCCCGAATCGCAAGTCACGAGCCCGTGCGCCCGGCAGCCCTGTTGCGGAAATGCGCCAATCCCGGCGCTTCATGTGTGGCACGCGCGGCGCCGTGTCAATGAAAATCCCGGCTGGGAAACAACACCCGGGCCTGATCACGCGGGTGGCGGGCGCTGCGGGGCTGGCGGGTGGGAACGGGGCGGCGGGCCTCATCGCCGCGGCCCTGCGTGGGGTCGATCTCTCCGCCCTGGCCCAGGGTGGACAGCCGGGCCGACAGATCCGTTACATCCTCGGCGATAAGGTGGATGACCATGCCTTCACGCTGCAGCCTTCCCGTGATGCGCAACAGCCGCCCGCCGATCACCGCGCGGCGGAAGCGCGCGTAAACCTTGGGCCAGACCACCACATTGGCCACGCCGGTTTCATCCTCCAGCGTGATGAAGATCACCCCCGAGGCCGTGCCAGGCCGCTGCCGGGTGATGACCAGCCCGCAGGTGCTGACCCGCCCGCGCGCCTGCGCCAGCTCCGCCGCAGTGGTCAGCCCGGCGATGTCCGGGCGCAGCAGTTCCATGGGATGCGCGCGCAGGGACAGGCGCAGCGCCAGGTAATCCTCGACCACGGCCTCGCCCAGGGTCATGTCCGGCAGGGTCACGCCCGGCTCCATGATCCCTTCGCCATCCATGCCCGCGAACAGCGGCAGGGGTTTGGGTGCCCTGAGCGCGCGCACCGCCCAAAGCGCGGCGCGCCGGGTCAGGCCAAGGGCGGCGAAGCCGTCGCCCTCGGCCAGCCGTTCAAGTGCGGCCACCGGCACCCCCGCGCGGCGCCACAGGCTTTCCACATCCGGGTAGCCATTGGCGCGCGCAGCCACGATCCAGTCCGCATCCTCGGCCCGCAGGCCCTTGATCTGGCGAAACCCCAGCCGCAGCGCCAGGGTCCCATCGGCGCGGGCCTCCAGCGTGCAGTCCCACTGGGATGCGTTCACGCAGACCGGCCGCACCTCCACCCCGTGTTCGCGCGCATCGCGCACGATCTGGGCGGGGGCGTAGAAGCCCATGGGCTGGCTGTTCAGCAGCGCGCAGGCAAAGGCCGCCGGGTGGTGGCGTTTCAGATAGGCCGAGGCATAGACCAGCAGCGCAAAGCTGGCGGCGTGGGATTCCGGAAAGCCGTATTCGCCAAAGCCTTCGATCTGGGCGAAACAGGCGGCGGCGAAATCGGCGTCATAGCCGCGTGCCAGCATCCCGCCGATGAACCGGTCGCGGAAGCTGCCGATGGTGCCCATGCGCTTGAAGGTGGCCAGCGATCGGCGCAGGCGGTCGGCCT
>LFIK01003901.1_pt1 | contig 12089 bp, 9 predicted proteins | sample 643401 | NCBI WGS metagenome assembly LFIK01 (sample SAMN03777447, study PRJNA286221) | soda lake metagenome | biome: soda lake; feature: Kulunda steppe; material: water; isolation source: sample T5-Br brine of Lake Tanatar-5 | place: Russia: Kulunda steppe | collected 2010-07 | reverse complement strand
GCCCGTTCCTGGGCTCACGCCCAGGAACGGGTACCAGCCCAGGAACGGGCCCAGCGGGGACTTCCGGGTCAGAACCTCGCACCCGGGCCGAGGTGGCCCATACGGCGGGCCTGCTCCTCCAGAGCGGCGATCCGCTCCGGGATCGGGGGGTGGGTCATGAACAGCCGTGCCGCAGCCCGGCCCCCGAAGGGCGCAGCGATGTAGAGGTGCTGCATCGCCTGGTTGGTCTCCGCCGGCGTGCCACCCGCACGCAGGCGCCGAGGATCGTTGGACGCCGCCTCCAGCTTGCGCAGCGCGCTGGCGAGCGCCAGGGGCTTGCCGGTCAGCTCCGCGCCGGTGTGGTCGGCCAACGACTCCCTGGACCGGGTGATCGAGGTCTGGATGATCAGCGCCACGATCGGCGCGATGATCGACGCGGCCAGCGCGGCGATCGGGTTCGGGCCGTCCTCGCTGGAACCGAAGAACGGGATCCACCGCAGCACGAAGGCAAGGTAGGTGATCATCGTGCCGATAGCCGCGGCTACGGAGCCGATCAGGATGTCGCGGTTGTAGACGTGCTGGAGCTCGTGACCAAGTACACCCTCGAGCTCGTCGAAGGTCAGAGCGTCGTAGAGCCCCTGGTTGACCACCACCGCGGCGTTGCTCGGGTTCCGCCCCGTGGCGAAGGCGTTCAGCTGCGGCGAGGGGCTCACGTACAGCTTCGGCATGGGCTGGCGAGCCTTGGTCGCCAGCCGCTCCACGATCATGTGGATGTCGCGGTGGCGCACGGGGTCGATGGGCTCAGCTCGGGCCATCCGCACCGCGATGCGGTCGGAGAAGAAGTAGCTGAAGCCGTTCATCCCCAGGGAGATGAACAGCATCAACGTCAGGAAGGTGTTCGACCCCGTACCGGCATCGAGCATCGAACCGATGGCGAGCAGCACACCGGTGAGTCCAGCCAGGAGCACGAAGGTCTTGGCGCTCTTGAACATCTACGCGACCTCCAGAAGGGGGAGCCGGGGACCGTGTCGCACGGTGACCGGGGGTGTGACCAACGAGTGGGAACAGGGGTGTGACCAACGAGTGGGAACAGGGGTGTGACCAACGGGTGGGCGAGGAGTGTGATCGACAGGTGGGGTCGGGGTCCGACCGAGGCTGTGCGCTGCCGGATGGGGTATCCGACCGATAGGTGGGAGCCAGGGGTTCGACCGCGGATGTGCGCTGCCGGACCGTCGGATCATCCGAGGAAGAAGATACCCATGGGGGGTAGGTGGGCCACCTTCCTGCGGCCGGTGGACGCAGGCACCTTGCGCCGTCTCACTACAGGTTCGGAGCAGCCGCCCGCGCGGCCGTCAGTACCCCGCCCGAAGTTGTTCCCGGACACAACTCGGGGGCGCGCCCGGCCGGTGCAACCTCGGCGATGCGCTGCTGCTCGTCCCGAAGTTGTCGCCTGCAACGATTCGAGGTCATCGCCGGCGGCGGGGACGGGCGGGGACGGCCACCGAAGGCCGCGTCGACGGCCTTCGCAGATCGCCGCCGGACCGACGGACCGCCGGACCGACGGACCGACAGGCCAGCGGTCAGCCCGCGGCGACCAGGCTCATCATGCTTGAGAAGTCGGTGACGAGCCCCGGCAGCACACCGAGCACGAGCGTGCCGACCATCAGCACGACCACCACCGCGGAGAGGTTGAAGCCCGGCTGCAGGCGGGGCAGGCCCTCGGGCGCTGCGTCCATCCACATCGTCTTGATGACCCGCAGGTAGTAGAAGAACGCGATGACGGTGTTGAGCACCAGGAAGCCGGCGAGCACCACCCCGAACAGGGTGATGTCCACGGCGATCGCCTCGATGATGGCGAACTTGGCCCACAGCCCCACGGTCGCCGGGGCCCCACCGAGGCTGAGCAGGAACACCGTCAGGCCGAGCGCCAGCAGCGGCCCCCGGCTGGACAGCCCGGCGTACTCCGCGATGGAGCGCAGCCCTGTCCGCCGCTCGACGGCGATCGCCACCCCGAAGGCGCCGATGTTCATCACCGCGTAGGCGATCAGGTAGAAGAGGACCGCCTCGATCGCGGCGGCGTTGACCACCTCGCTGCCGGTCCTGGCCAGGCCGAAGGGCACCAGGATGTAGCCCGCCTGCGCGACCGAGGAGTAGGCGAGCAACCGGATCAGGTCCCGTTGCTGCAGGGCGACGAGGTTGCCGACGGTCATGGTCAGCACCGCCAGCACACCCAGCACGGGCCCCCACACGTCGGCCACGGGCTCGAAGGCGATGAAAGCGACGATCACCAGGCCGGAGAACCCGGCGGCCTTGGAGGCCACCGCCAGCATCGCCGCCACGGGCATGGGCGCACCGGCGTAGGTGTCCGGCGCCCAGAAGTGGAAGGGCACGGCGGAGATCTTGAACCCGAAACCCACCAGCACCAGCATCACGCTGGCCAGGAGCAGCGGGACCGTAGCGGTGTCACCGCTGGCGATCTCCGCGGCGATGCCGGACAGGTTGGTTGTCCCGGTGAAGCCGTAGACCATCGACATGCCGAACAGCATCAGGGCCGCGGACAGCACCCCGATCAGGAAGAACTTCAGCGCCGACTCGGAGGAGTACAGGTCTCGCTTGCGCATGCCCACCATCACGAAGGCGGGCACCGACACCGTCTCCAGCGCGATGAACAGCATGATCAGATCGCGGGAGGAGGGCATCAGCAGCATGCCGATGAAGGAGGTCAGCAGCAGGAAGTAGTACTCCCCCTGGAAGATCCGGTTCTCCGCGGCGTATCGCCAGCTGATCCCGAGCACCGCGAGCAGCGTGCCGAGGAACAGCAGCTTGAACAGCACCGCGAAATCGTCGACGACGTACATCTCGTTGAAGGTGACGCGCTCACCACCCCACAGCAACACCGTGGCCACGATGGCACCCACGGTGCCGAGCGCCGCGACGGGGTTGACGAACTGCTTGGCGTCCCCGCGGAGCGCGAGGTCCAACGCCAGGACGATCAGGGCCGTGACCGTGAGCACGATCTCCGGCAGGATCGCGATGAAATCGATCTGCATCGCCCGGTTCCTCCTCGCGTCGTCTCGCCGGGGCTATCGAGCCACCCGCGGCGGGTCGTGGTCCTCAGCCGCCCAGGAAGCCGACGAGGTTGGTGACGGCGGCATCCTGCACCCCGAACAGCAGCCGGGGGAAGATGCCGAGCGCGAGGATCAGGGCCAGCAGCGGCAGCCAGGACACCCACTCGATGGCCTGGACGTCAGCCAAGGGCTCGCTCGCCCAGCGTTCGGGAGGCTCACCGAGGTTGATGCGCTGGATCAGCCACAGGAAGTACCCGGCCGTGAGCACCGTGCCGATCGCGGCGAAGATGACCAGGCCGAGGTAGAGGCCACCGTAGGTGTCAGCGAGCCCGAGCCCGGGGCTGATCGCCGCCCACATCGCAGCGAACTCCCCCCAGAACCCCGCGAGGCCCGGCAGTCCCAGAGAGGCGATGGCGACGTAGGCGAACAGCACGCCGTACACCGGCATCTTCTTCAGCATGCCGCCACCGATGACCGCGATCTCCCGGGTGTGGTAACGCTCGTGCATGGAGCCGGCGAGGAAGAACAGCATCCCGGTGATCACACCGTGGGCGATGTTGCCGAACAGCGCCGCCTGGATCCCGGCCTCGTTCATCGCGGCGATGCCGAGCATCACGAAGCCCATGTGGCCGACCGAGGAGAAGGCGATCAGGCGCTTGACGTCGGTCTGGGCGAGGCAGCACAAGGAGCCGTACACGATCCCGATCACCGCCAGCACGCCGATCATCGGGGCGAAGCGGGCGGCACCGTCGGGCAGGATCGGCAGGGCGATCCGGATGAAGCCGTAGGTGCCCATCTTCAGCAGCACGCCGGCCAGCAGGACGGAGCCCACGGTGGGCGCCTCGGTGTGGGCGTCGGGCAGCCAGGTGTGGAAGGGCCACACCGGCACCTTGATGGCGAAGCCCAGGAACACCCCGAGGAAGGCCCAGGTCTGGAAGGTGGTGGAGCCGAAGGGCGCCATCTCCGACAGACCGATGATGCTCCAGGTGTCCGCGCCGGCCTGGAAGTAGATGGCCAGGAAGGCCACCAGCATGAAGATCGAGCCGAACAGGGTGTAGAGGAAGAACTTGACGCTGGCGTAGTCACGCCGCGGGCCACCCCACATCCCGATCATGAAGAACATCGGGACCAGGGTCAGCTCGAAGAAGATGAAGAACAGGATCAGGTCGAAGGCGACGAAGGTCCCGGCCATCCCGGTCTGCAGCAGCAGCATCAGGGCGAGGAAGGCCTTGGGCTTGCCGGGTGACGGCAGGTGCTTGGTGGTGTAGATCGCGCACAGCAGCGTCAGCAGGTAGGTGAGGAAGAACAGCGGCAGGGAGATGCCGTCCATGCCGAGGGAGAAGCGCGCGTCGATCGCGGTGATCCACGCCACATCCGTGGTGAACTGCAGCTCTCCCGCACGCGAGTAGTCGAAGCTGGCCGTGATCACCGCCACCAGGGCGAAGCCAACGGCGCTGATCGCCACCGCGGCCCGACGGATCTCGGCGTCGAGCCGGGCGGGGATCAGGGTCAGCAGCCCGGCGCCCGCCAGCGGCAGGAACAGCGCCACCACCAGGGCCCAGCCTGCGGTGTTGGGGTCCATCGTCGTCTCCTTGGCTCACCGCGGGCTCCGCACCCGCTGCGAGTCGGCCGTTGCGGCCCGTCGTGTGTCGGCGGGTCGCCCCGCCGCGGTCGTCTACCTCGCTGCTGCGAAGGCCAGCACCAGCACGATCGTCCCCGCCACGAGCACCGCCGCGTAGCGTTGGACGTCGCCGGACTGGATCCGCTTCAGCTGCTGGCTCCACCACGCGGCGCTGAACGCCGCGCCGTTGATGCCGCCGTCGATCACCCTCTTGTCGAGCACGTTGTAGGTCGTCATCGCCGCGTTCTTGGTCGCCCGGCCGACGCCCGCGACGAACCCGTCGATGAGCACGTTGCTTGAGTAGCTCGCCCCTGCGGAGAGCTTGTCGCGCACCGGCACGACGATGTAGCGGTAGCCCGCGTCGTCGAAGCCGTACTTGTTGATCAGGACCGTGCTGAAGCCGCCCATGTGCAGGGTCGGGTCCCGCTCCGGGACCCCCTTGCCGTAGATCCGCCACGCCAGGAACAGCGCGGAGAAGAACAGCACGATCACCGCCGCGAGCTTGGCCAGGTTCCAGTACGGCACGCCGTGGAGGATGCTGACCGACCCGTCCTCGCCGACGGCGGCGAGCGGCGGCGAGGACGCTGCGCCGGCCAACACCCCGTCACCTGCCACCGTGCCGGGCGAGGCTTCACCCGCGCCGTCCCCGGTGAAGGGGAAGGTGGCGTCCTCGTCGAGGATGGGTGTGGCCACCCAGGTCTCGAAGTTGGGGGCCTCGGGCGACATCGGCGTCCACAGGTACCCCGCGGCGATGGACAGCACGGCCAGCAGCATCAGCGGGCCGACCATCAGCTTGCCGGACTCGTGCGGCGGGTGGTGGCTGCGGTTCTCGCCGGCGAAGATCAGGAACACCGCGCGGGCCATGTAGAAGGTCGTGACGAAGGACGCCGCGAGCCCGATCCAGAACACCAGGCTGCCGGTGACGAAGCCGGCGTCGGCCCAGATGTCGCCGGCGGCCAGCACCTCCTCCTTGGAGAAGAAGCCGGCGGTCAGGGGGAACCCGGCCAGCGCCAGCGACCCGACGATGAAGGTCCAGAAGGTGTGGGGCATCGCCTTGGCCATGCCACCCATGTCGGAGATGTTGTTCGAGTGCACCGCGTGGATCAGGGACCCGGCTCCGAGGAAGAGCAGCGCCTTGAAGAACCCGTGGGTGAAGAGGTGGAAGACGGAGGCGGCGTAGCCACCCACGCCGATGGCGGCGACCATGTAGCCGAGCTGGGAGATCGTGGAGTAGGCCAGGATCTTCTTCAGGTCGTCCTGGACCAGGGCCAGCAGCCCCCCGAAGAACAGGGTGATCACCCCGACGATGGCGATGGTGGCCATCACCGCCTGGCTCTGGGCGACCACCGGGAAGAGGCGGGCCAGCAGGAAGATGCCGGCGGTGACCATGGTGGCCGCGTGGATCAACGCGGAGACCGGCGTGGGGCCGGCCATGGCGTCGGGCAGCCACACGTGCAGCGGCATCTGGCCGGACTTGGAGATGCAGCCGAGGAAGATCAGGAGCATGCCCAGCACGATGGTGGTGGTGGACAGCTGGCCGGCGACCGCGGCCTCGTTGATCTCGATGATGTTGAAGGGCGTGTCGGTCATCCCGAACATGCCCGCCGACAGCACGATCACGCCGACGATCAGCCCGACGTCGCCGAACTTGGTGGTCAGGAAGGCCTTGTTGGCGGCGTCCTGGTTGGACTTGCCCTCCCAGTAGAAGCCGATCAGCAGGTACGAGCAGAGCCCGACCAGCTCCCAACCGATCACCGCCTGCAGGAGGTTGTTCGCCACCACCAGCACCAGCATGGAGAAGGTGAACAGCCCCAGCATCGCGAAGAAGTAGGTGTAGCGCGGCTCCCCGTGCATGTACTCGCGGGAGTAGATGTGGACCATGAAGGACACGGTGGTCACCAGCAGCAGCATCACCGCGGTCAGCCCGTCGACGAGCATCCCCAGCTCGAAGACGAACCCGCCACCGAGCGGCGACCAGTCGAAGGCGCGCTCCAGTGGTTCGGTGGGGGAGTTGACGAAGGTCTCCCACGCGATCCCGATCGACAGCAGCCAGCTGATCGCCAGCGCCACGATCCCGATCTCCGAGCCCTTGCCGGGCAGCTGCTTGCCGAAGGCGGTGATCAGCACCGCCGACAACAGGGGCAGTAGCACGACCACCCAGGCGTACTCGAGGAGCGCGTCCACGTGAGCCTCCCCTACCAGCGCATGAGGTCGGCGTCATCGACGTCGACCGAGGCGCGGTTGCGGAACATGTTGAAGACGATCGCGAGCCCCACGCCGACCTCCGCGGCGGCGACCCCGATGATGAACAGGGCGAACATCTGGCCGGTGACAGCCGGGTCGCCGGGGAAGAGCAGGTTCTGGAAGGTCACGAGGTTGATGTTGACGGCGTTGAGCATCAGCTCGACGCTGATCAGCACCAGCACGGCGTTCCGCCGCGCGATGACCCCGTAGATGCCGGCGCAGAACAGGAACGCGGCCAGCAGGAGCGGTCCGAGGGGACTCATCGGTGCTCCTCCCCGCCGGCGCCGCTGGGCAGGGCCGCCGGCCCCTCAGGCAGGGCGTCGGGGTCGTGCTCCTCGGCGAACTCGATCCGGCTGACGTACTGCTCGGTGCCGGACTCCCCCGACTCCCGGCGGGCCAGCACGATCGCACCGATCAGCGCGGCGAGCAGCAGCATGGAGAGCACCTCGAAGGGCAGCACCCACTCCGCGAAGATCGCCATCCCGATGTCGTCGATGCGGGGCCCGGTGACATCCGGGGTGGACTCCCCGGCGAAGGCTCCGATGATCAGGGTGGACAGGACGACGAACAGCCCGCCGGAGACCGCCATCGCGAGCCCGCGGTTCTGCCCGTCGAGGGCCTCACGACCGATCGGTGCCCGGGTCAGCATCAGCCCGAACATGAACAGCACCGCGACCGCGCCGACGTACACCACGATCTGCACCAGGGCGAGGAAGTCGGCCGCCAGGGTCAGGAACACCCCGGCGATCCCACCCAGGGTCACCGCGAAGAACAGCGCGGCGTGCATCAGGTTCTTCGAGGTCACCGTCATCACCGCACCACCTGCGGTGATCAGCCCGATGAGCACGAAGACCAGGTCGTGTGCGGTCATGCGCCAGCCTCCTGGTCACCCGCGTCGTCCGAGGCGGCGCTCCCGCCCTCGGCCTCCGCGCGCAGCCGCGCCTTCTCCTTCTTCACCCAGGCCGCCTTGGCCTTGGCCCGCGCCATGCGTTCCGGCTTGCCCTCGGCGATCAGCCTGTCGAAGGTCTCCTGGTCGATCTCGCCCGCCTCGACGTGCACCTCGGCGGGCTTGGGCGCCTCGGCAGCCGGCGCGTCCGCAGCAGCGCTCGGGGCGTCAGCAGCCTCGGCGTCCGCGTCCGCCGCACCCGCAGCCTCGTCAGCGGCCCCGGCGGCGGCCTCGGCCTCGGCGCGCAGCCGGGCCTTCTCCTTCTTCACCCAGGCTGCCTTGGCCTTGGAGCGCGCCATGCGTTCCGGCTTGCCCTCGGCGATCAGCTTGTCGAAGGTCTCCTGGTCGATCTGCCCGGCCTCGACCTTCGGCTCCTCGACCGCCGGCTTCGGCGCGGCGGCCTCGGCGGCCTCCGCCTCGGCCTTGAGCCGCGCCTTCTCCTTCTTGACGTAGGCCGCCTTGGCTTTGGAGCGGGCGAGGCGTTCCGACTTGCCCTCGGCGATCAGCTTGTCGAAGGTCTCCTGGTCGATCTCGCCGGCCTTGACGTGGATCTCCGGCTCCTTGGCCTTGCCGCCCCGCGCGGCAGGCGCGTCAGCCGCCGGGGCGGCCGCGGCCTGCTTGGCCTCGGCCTCCTTGGCTGCCGCGGCCTCGAGCTCCTTCTCCTTCTTCTCGATCGCGTCCTTGACCTCGGCGGGCAGGATCGCGCCCTCCTCGAGCGGAGGCGGCGGCGGCACGGTGTCGGCCCACTCGCGCAGCTTGTCCATCTCGTGGAGCAGGGCGCCCATGTCGTACTCGGAGTACTCGAACTCCGGTGACCACCACAGCGCGTCGAAGGGGCACACCTCGACGCAGATACCGCAGTACATGCACAGGGAGAAGTCGATGGCGAACCGGTCGAGGACGTTGCGGGTCCGGGCGCGTCCGCCCTCCTTGGCCGGCGGGACGGTCTCCTTGTGCGACTCGATGTAGATGCACCAGTCGGGGCACTCGCGGCTGCACAGCATGCACACCGTGCAGTTCTCGTCCATCAGGGCGATGACCCCGCGGGTCCGAGGGGCCAGCTCCGGCCGCTCGTGGGGGTACATCTGGGTCGCCGGGCGCTTGAGCAGGTGCTTGATCGTCACACCGAGCCCCTTGAGGAGCCCGATACCCGGAGGTGCGGAAGCAGCCATCAGGAAACCACCTTGGCGATCGTGACCACGGCCAGGTTCAGCAGGGACAGCGGCACCAGGACCGTCCAGGAGATCTTCTGGAGCTGGTCCTCGCGCAGTCGCGGGTAGGCGACGCGCAGCCACACCATGACGAAGACCAGCGCCATGATCTTGGCCATCGTGACCGCGACGCCCATCACGGTGCCGGTGAACCCGCAGTCGAACAGCCCGCTGGAGGCCTCACAGCCGGGCAGCGGCACGCCGGGCAGGATCTGCCAGCCACCGAGGTAGAGGACCACCATCAGCGCAGACATCGACACCATGCCCGCGTACTCGGTGAGCATGTACATCGCGTACTTGATGCCGGAGTACTCGGTCATGTAGCCGAACACCAGCTCCGAGTCGCCGATCGGCATGTCGAAGGGTGGGCGGGCGAGCTCCGCCATCGCGGCGACGAAGAAGATCCCGAAGCCGAGGAGCTGCGGGAAGACGTACCAGAGGTTGACGTCGGAGCCGAACAGCATGAAGTTCGCCTGCGCCTCCACGATGCCGACCAGCGACAGCGTGCCCGCCTGCACCGCCACGGCGATGGCCGCGAGGATGAGCGGGAGCTCGTAGGCGATCAGCTGCCCACCGGCGCGCAGGCCACCGAACAGCGAGAACTTGTTGGCCGAGGCCCACCCGCCCATCAGCACACCCAGCACCGTCACGGAGCTGGCGGCCAGGGCGTAGAACAGCCCGAGCTCGAGGTCGAGGGCGAACACGCCCGGGCCGAGCGGGATGACCAGGAAGATCAGGATCGCCGGGACCATGGCGACCCCGGGCGCCATGGCGAACACCCACTTGTCCGCCGCCGCGGGGATCGTGTCCTCCTTCTGGATGAACTTGATCCCGTCGGCGACCAGCTGCAGCGAGCCCGCGGGACCGGCCTCGACCGGGCCGCGACGGTGCTGCATCCGGGCCATGGACTTGTGCTCGAGGTAGCCGGCGACCAGCGGGACCACGAAGAACAGCCCCAGCACGAAGGCGAGCTTCAGCAGCAGCGGGATGATGAAGGTGTCGCCGACGTCGAGGATCGACTCGGCCTGGGCGAGGAACGGCGCGACGCCGTTGGTGACCAGAAGCATCATCGGTCGATGTCCCCCACCACGAAGAAGACGGACCCGAGGATCGAGATGGCGTCCGGCAGCAGCTGCCCTCGCATCAGGTACGGGATGGCCTGGACGTTGGAGAAGGACGGTGTTCGCATCTTCAGCCGCCAGGGCGTGCGCCCGCCGTCGGACTCCAACCAGTAGCCGAGCTGACCGAGGGGGTTCTCCGTGCGCACGTAGGTCGCACCCTCGGGCGCCTTGACCATCTTCGGCAGCTTGGAGTTGACCGGGCCAGCGGGGATGCGGTCGTGGATCTGGTCGATGATGTCCAGCGACACGCGGATGCGGTGCAGCAGGCAGTAGAAGCGGTCGTAGGCGTCACCGTTCTCGCCGACGGGCACCTCGACGTCCACCTCGTCGTACTTCAGGTAGGGCTCGGTGACCCGCGAGTCCTCGGGCAGGCCCGTGGCGTGCAGGGTCGGACCGGTGACCCCGATGGACAGGCCGACGTCCATCGGCAACGGACCGACGCCCTTGGTGCGGCCGTGGAAGATCTCGTTACCGAGGACCAGGTCGAGGTAGTCGGGGAAACGCGAGCGCACGAGCTTGCTCACGCGCTGCGACTCCGCGAGGAAGCCCTTCGGCAGGTCGATCTTCAGCCCACCGACCTGGTTGTAGGTGAAGTGCAGACGACCACCGGTGGCCGACTCCATCAGGTGCTGGATGTCCTCGCGTTCGCGGAAGGCGTAGAACATCGGCGTGATGGCGCCGAGCTCGAGGGCGTAGGAGCCGATGAACATCAGGTGGTTGAGGATCCGGTTCCACTCCGCCAGGAGCATGCGGATCCACTGGGCCCGCTCGGGGACCTCGAACTCCATCATCTTCTCGACCGCGAGCGCGACGCCGAGCTCGTTGGAGAAACCGGACAGCCAGTCGTGTCGGTTGACCAGCGCCTTGATCTGGCGGTAGTCACGGTGCTCGGCGAGCTTCTCGAAGCCGCGGTGCATGTAGCCGATGACCGGCCGCGCTTCGCGGACGCGTTCACCGTCCATCTCGAGCACGATGCGGAACACCCCGTGGGTGGCCGGGTGCGCGGGGCCGATGGACAGCGACATGTCGGCGGTCTGGAAGTCGCCGTCGCCGATCTCCAGGGCGATCTCCTCGCCCGGCGCGGTGCCGGCGAGGAACTCCTCACGGACGTCGAGATCGCTCACGCGTCACCCTCCTCGTCGCCCTCGGCTTCCGAGCTTTCCTGGCGGGCCTTCGCCCGGCGGGCGCGGGCCTCGGCCTGCCGCTTGCGACGCGCGGCGACCCGCGGGTCCACGTCGCCCTCAGCCTCCTCGGCCGGCTCAGGCGCGGGCGCCTCGGCGGCTGGCTCCGCGGTCGCTTCCGACGCGGACGCAGTCTCCGCCGGATCCGCCGCAGCCGCGGCGGGCTCCGCTGGCTCGGCCGGCGCCTGTGAAGCCGTGGCCGCACCGTCGTCAGCCTTGCCACCACGCGCAGCCGCGCGCTTGGCCCGGGCCTCCGCCTGCCGCTTGCGACGCGCGGCGACCCGCGGGTCCACGTCCCCGTCGGCCTCCTCGGGCTCCTCGGCCGCAGCCGGCGCGGGCGTATCCGCGGCTGGCGGCGTGGCAGCGGCGGCGCTCTCGGCGGCCGGAGGGGCGTCGCCGCCTTCGGCAGCCGCCTTGGCCGCGGCACGTGCCTTGGCCTTCTCGGCCCGCTCGCGGGCCTTGGCGGCGCGGGCCTCCGCCTGCTGCTTGCGCCGGTCGCCGGCCGTGCCTGCGCCGTCGGCGGGGGTGTCATCGGCCGCCGCAGCGGCGCCGTCGTCACCCGCGTCCTCCGCCGCCTCGGTGACCGCGGCGGCCTCCGGCTCCTCCACCTCCGGCGCGGGCGGCGCGTTGACCTGCTGCGCCTGGGCGGCCATCGCCTTGTCGAGCTCGTAGGGCCCGGGAGCGTCGCCGATCGAGCGCTCACGCTCGATCTTGTTGC
>LFIK01003900.1_pt1 | contig 12089 bp, 12 predicted proteins | sample 643401 | NCBI WGS metagenome assembly LFIK01 (sample SAMN03777447, study PRJNA286221) | soda lake metagenome | biome: soda lake; feature: Kulunda steppe; material: water; isolation source: sample T5-Br brine of Lake Tanatar-5 | place: Russia: Kulunda steppe | collected 2010-07 | reverse complement strand
TCGGTCGCCGCCGGGCGGGACCCGCGCGGGCTGCCGGTCAAGGGCCACGATCTGGAAACCGTGGGCACCATCTCGGACATGTGGGTCGACGTGCCCGAGCAACTCGTCCGCTACCTGGAGATCGAGCTCGAGGACGGCTCGAAGCGGCTGGTGCCGATGACCATGGCGCGCATCAAGGCCAACCACGTGATGGTCAACTCGCTCGACAAGGCCGCCTTTGCGGGCGTGCCGAAGATCGCGCAGCCCGGCCAGGTGACCAAGCTCGAGGAAGACAAGATCTCGGGCTACTACGCCGCCGGCTACCTGTATCGCACCGAAAACCGGGTGAGCATCTGGTCGAAGCTCGGCATCCTGGGCGCGGCCGTCAACAAGCCCGCCTGAGCCCCGACACGACGACGAAAAGGACCGACCCATGTCACATGACGATTTCGCATTCGAGCCCGTGCCCGGACTGCCGGAGCGCCCGCCCAAGAGCGAGGTGGTGCTGTGGCAGGGTCGGCCCGACACCTGGGCGCTGGCACGCGAGGCCTACAAGATCAACTGGATCACCGGCTATTTCGTGCTGGTCGTGGTGTGGCGCGCCGCCGTCGGCTGGACCGAGGCCGCGCTTGCCGGGGCGCTGGCCTTCGGGCTGCCCTATGTCGCGCTCGGCGTCGCGGCCTGGGCGGTGGTGATGCTGCTGGCCTGGGCGCAGGCGCGCGCCACCGTCTACACCATCACCTCGGCGCGGGTGGCGATGCGCATCGGCGCGGCGCTGACCGTGACGCTGAACCTGCCGTTCCGGCAGATCGCCAACGCCGATCTGGACCTGCGCAAGGGCGGCACCGGCACCATCGCGCTGGAGACGCTGGGCGAGACCAAGTTCTCGTATCTGGTGCTGTGGCCGCATCTGCGCCCAGGTCATGTGCGCGTCACCAAGCCTGCGCTGCGCTGCATCCCCGACGCCGAGGGCGTGGCTGCGATGCTGGCCGACGCTGCCGAGGCACGCCTGGCCGAACCCGTGGTGGAGCGCGCCGCGCCGCGCCCCGCTCCGGCGCGCGCACCGATCCCCGCCGCTGTTCCCGCCGAATGACCGGAGAGCCCGAGATGACCACCGACCCCAACACCGCGCCCCCGCGCACCCCCGGCTTCAAGCGCGAAGACCGCAACGACATGATCCCCATGCCGCTGATCAAGGGCATGTTCGCGCTGGCGCTGGCGTCGCTGGTGCTGGTCACCGGCGCGGTGCTGACCGACCGGCCGCTGGTGGCCACTCCCACCGACGGCGCCATCGCCGCCGAATACAACATCGTGCTGATCGGGCATGACGCGCAGGCCGTCACCGTGATGGACGACACCGGCCGCGTGGTTGCCGACCTGGCGCATGGGGGTTTCATTACCGTCATCGAGAACGGCCTGCAGCGCAAACGCATGCTGCACGGTGTCTCGATCGAGAAGCCGCTGCGCATCGTCGCGTTCGAGAACGGGCGGCTGAGCGCGATCGACGCCTACACCGACTACCGGGTCGAGCTGGGCGCGTTCGGCAACGAGAACAAGGCCGCGTTCGAACGGCTTCTGCAGAAACTGAACTGAACCAAGGACGACCCGCACGACCAACGACCAAAAAAGACTGCCGACAAAAAGACTGACGACAAAAAAGGGAACCAAACCATGCCACTCTTTGCACGAAAGACCGAAACCGTGCCCTGCACCGTCGAGGTGTCGCACCGCTTCGAGGCGCTTCATGCGCATGTCCGCTTCAACGACGGCTCGGTGATCCACCCGGGCGACGAGGTCCTGGTCCAGGGCCCGCCGGTGATGGCCGCCTGGGGCGAGGTGATCTCGGAGGACCGGGTCGCCACCATCACCCGCGCCACCGCGCTGGAACGGCTGTGGACGCGGCTGACGGGCGATTTCGAATTCATCGAACTGTGCGAGTTCTCGTTCTCCGAGGATCTGGCGCTTGAGCAGGAGAAAGCGGCATGAACATCCAGAACACCGCCCCCGAGACCGCGCATGACGAGCTCCACGCCGAGATCGCGGACCGTTTCGACACCACGGCGATGGCCACCGAGACCACGCTGCTGAACCCGCGCTTCTATACCACCGATTTCGACGAACTCGACCGGATCGACGTGAGTTCCGTGCGCGAAGACTGGGACGACCTGCTGGCGCAGATGCGCTCCGACCCCAACAAGGGCCACTTCAAGAAAACCGAGGAGTGGGACAACATCGACTGGGACGGCATGGAGCCCAAGCTCAAGGCCGAGCTGATCGACTTTCTGGTGTCGAGCTGCACCGCCGAATTCTCGGGCTGCGTGCTTTACAAGGAGATGAAGCGCCGCGGCAAGAACCCCGATATCTGCGAGCTGTTCAGCTACATGTCACGCGACGAGGCGCGCCATGCGGGCTTCATCAACGACGCGCTGCGCGAGGCGGGCGTGGCGGTGAACCTCGGGTTTCTGACAAAGTCGAAGAAATACACCTATTTCCGGCCCAAGTTCATCTATTACGCCACCTATCTGTCGGAAAAGATCGGCTATGCGCGCTACATCACCATCTATCGCCACCTGGAGGCGAACCCCGACAAGCGCTTCCACCCGATCTTCAAGTGGTTCCGTGAGTGGTGCAACGACGAGTTCAGCCACGGCGAGGCGTTCGCGCTGCTGATGCGCACCGACCCCAAGCTGACGCAGAGCTTCGTCAACAAGCTGTGGATCCGGTTCTTTCTGACCGCGGTCTATTCGACGATGTATGTCCGCGACCACGCCCGCCCCGCGTTCCACGAGGCAATGGGCGTCGACATCGACTGGTACGATCAGGAAGTGTTCCGCAAGACCTCGGAAATCGCGCGGCAGGTGTTCCCGGTGGAACTGGACATCGACCACCCGCGCTGGATGCCCAACCTCAAGCGGATGGAACGCGCCTTCCGCAAGATGGAAGCCGCCGAGAAGCAGACCGGGCTTGCGCGGATGCTGGGCAAGCTGACCTCGGGCGCGCAGGCGGGCTGGGCGTTCGTGTCGCTCTACACGATCCCCGTGAAGAAGAACACGCCGCCCGAAAGCGTCCGGCTCGAGCCGGCGTATTGAGTATGGCTGCGGGCGGCGCCGGTCGCCCGCGCCCGACACCTCCAAGGACGTGACACCCATGCTCGACAGCCCGCTCTTCGCCGCTCTCTCCGCGCTCATCCTGTGGTGGGCGGCGACGGGCGTGCTGCTGTGGCGGGTGCATGTCGCCGACCGGCAGGGGCCGGACGCGCATGTGCTGTCGGTGCTGCTGGGGCTGCCGCTCTTCGCCGCGGGTGTGCTGGGCGTGAACGCCACGCTGGGCGACGCGTCGGCGTCGGCGGTGTGGCTGGGCTTCGTGTCGGCGCTGGCACTGTGGGGGTGGATCGAGCTGGCGTTCCTGTCGGGCGTCATCACCGGCCCCAACGCGCGGCCCTGCCCGCCGGGGATCACCGGCGCGCGGCGCTTCTGGGCGGCGTTCGGCACCATCGCCTGGCATGAACTCGCCCTGGTGGCCACGCTGCTGGCGCTGGCGGTGGCGAGCCTTGGCGCGGCGAACCCGTTCGCCTTCTACACCTTCGCGCTGCTGTTCGCGGCGCGGATCTCGGCCAAGCTCAACCTGTTTCTGGGCGTGCCGCGGATCAACACCGATTTCCTGCCGTCGCCGCTGGCGCATCTGTCGGGGTATTTCCGGCAAGGCCCGGTGTCGGGGTTCTTTCCTTTCTCGGTGACGCTGCTGGCGCTGACCACGGGCTGTTTCATCGAACGCATCATCGCCGCGCAGACCCCGGGCGCGACCGTGGGCTTCACGCTGCTGGCCGCGCTGAGCGCGCTGGCACTGCTGGAGCACTGGTTCATGGTCTGGCGTGTGCGCGACGACAAACTCTGGCGCTGGCTGCTGCCGGATGCGCCCCAACCCCAACCAAAAAGACTGCACGAGGACAGCCATGGACTTTGAGCGCCACTTCCAGAGCCAGCTCGACACCCTGAAATCCGAAGGGAACTACCGTATCTTCGCCGAGCTGCAACGCAAATGCGGCGCCTTTCCGAAGGTCCGCCATTTCGACGCCACGGGCGAGGCCGAGGTCACCGTGTGGTGCTCGAACGACTATCTGGGCATGGGGCATCACCCGGATGTGGTGGGCGCGATGGTCGATACGGTGCAGGAATGCGGCACCGGCGCGGGCGGGACGCGGAACATCTCGGGGAACAACCACCTGCACAGGGTGCTTGAAGGCGAGCTTGCCGATCTGCACGGCAAGGAGGCGGCGCTGCTGTTCACCAGCGGCTATGTGTCGAACTGGGCGGCGCTGAGCACGCTGGGCGCGCGCATTCCGAATGCGGTGATCCTGTCGGACGAGAAGAACCACGCCTCGATGATCGAGGGCATCCGCCACAGCCGCGCCGACAAGGTGCTCTGGAAACACAACGACTGGCGCGATCTCGACCGCAAGCTCAAGGCGGTGGGCGACCGGCCCAAGATCGTGGCCTTCGAATCGGTCTATTCCATGGATGGCGACATCTGCCCCATGCGCGAGATCGTCGAGGTCGCCGAGGCCCACGGCGCGATGACCTATCTTGACGAGGTGCACGCGGTCGGCATGTACGGCCCCCGCGGCGGCGGCGTGTCCGAAGCGCGCGGGCTCGCCGACCGCATCACCCTGATCGAGGGGACGTTGGGCAAGGCCTTCGGCGTGATGGGCGGCTACGTCACGGGCTCCGAGGCGATGTGCGACTTCATCCGCTCCTTCGCCAGCGGCTTCATCTTCACCACCGCGCTGCCGCCGGCAGTGGCCGCCGCGGCCACCGCGTCGGTGCGCCACCTCAAGGCATCGGATGTCGAGCGCCGGGCGCAGGCCGCGCGCGTGGCGCAACTGCGCGCCCGCTTCGATGCGATCGGCATTCCGCATATCCCCAACGAAAGCCACATCATCCCGGTGATGATCGGCGATCCGGTCAAGTGCCGCCAGATCAGCGACATCCTGATGCAGGAATGGGGGATCTATGTGCAGCCGATCAACTATCCCACCGTGCCCAAGGGCACCGAGCGGCTGCGCATCACGCCCGGACCGCTGCACAGCGACGCCGATATCGACCATCTGGTCACCGCGCTGACCACGCTGTGGAAGCAATGCGCGGTTGCACATGCCGTCGCATGATGCTTTCGTGATGATCCAGCCGCTGCGTGCGAGCGTATACGGTTGGTCAACAGGAGGAGCGACATGATCCGAACAAGTCTTTCCGCTGCGGCAGCCGCGCTGGTTGCGATGCCGGCGCTGGCGGGCGATCCGGCCGCCGGTGAGCAGCAGTTCTCGCAGTGCCAGACCTGCCACGTCGTCCAGAACGAGGATGGCGAGACCCTGGCCGGCCGGCAGGGCATTCAGGGGCCGAACCTCTACGGTATCGTCGGGCGCACCGCCGGCACGGTCGAGGGGTTCCGCTACCAGAACGCGATCGTGCAGGCCGGCGATGAAGGGCTGGTCTGGGACGAGGACACCCTCGTGGCCTACATCCTCGATCCGCAGGGGTTCCTGCGCGAGACGCTCGACGACCGTCGCGCACGCAGCGGCATGACCCACCGCGTCCGGGCCGAGGACACCGCGCGCGACATCGTCGCGTTTCTGGCACAGTTCGGCGCGACCGAAGAGGACGAGGCCGACGCCGAGGGCTGAGCCGCCCCTGCCGTCAGTTGCGAGACCGCCTTGAGCCGCCTCCGACGCCAGGTCGGGGGCGGTTTTCCATGCCGGCCGACCCGCGTTGCGGACGCGCAGGCCGCATGCTACGGGGCGCGGCGCTTGCGCGCAGGCAGCAGTGGGGGGAGGCGCATGGAGCTGCGCCCGGAGACACCGCAGGACGGCTGGGAGGTCGAGGCGCTCTACGACCTGTGCTTCGTGCCGGGGCGCGAGGCGCTGTCGTCCTACAGGCTGCGCGACGGTGTGGCGCCGGTGGCGGAGCTGTGCCTGGTGCTGCGCGACGCGGACGCGCTGGCGGGCGCCATCCGCTACTGGCCGGTGCGCGTGGGCGGGGCACGCGCGCTGCTGCTGGGGCCGGTCGCCGTGCACCCCACACGCCAGGGCGAGGGGCTGGGCGCGTGGTTGATCGGCGACAGCCTGACGCGCGCCGAGGCGCTGGGCTGGGAGCGTGTGCTGCTGGTGGGCGACGCGCCCTATTACGGCCGCTTCGGGTTCGCGCGCCTTGACGGTGTGGTGATGCCGCCGCCCACCAACCCAGCGCGCGTGCTGGGGCGCGGCGCCTGGGCCGGGGTGCGTGGGGTGGTGGTGCGCGATGCCGCATAACGCAGCGCGGGGCGGCGGGCCGGCGCAGGGGGGCGCTCGCGCCCCCCGTCCACCCCTGCCGGGGTGGACTCCCCCCTGAGGATATTTCGGTCAGGATGAAGGGGCGTGCGTCGGCCCTTGCATCGAGCGGTCGGGGCGCGTATATCGGCGCCTGACAGCGGCGTTCCGGCCTCCACCCCCGGACCCCACCGGAACTTTCGTGACGGGCCGCGGGCCCGTTTTTTCGTTTGGAGCATCGGCATGGCCGACCTGGTTGCCAAGACGTCCGTCGATCGCCGTCTGGCGGACATCGTCGCCCCGCTGATCGAGGGGATGGGGTTCGAGCTGGTGCGGCTGCGGCTGATGTCGGGCAAGACGCGGACGTTGCAGATCATGGCCGAGCGCCCCGAGGGCGGAATCGAGATCGAGGACTGCGCGCGGATCTCGACCGCGGTGTCGGCGCTGCTGGACGTGGAGGATCCGATCGCGGAGGCCTATACGCTGGAAGTGTCCAGCCCGGGGATCGACCGGCCCCTGACCCGGTTGAAGGATTTCGACGCCTGGGAAGGCTACGAGGCGCGACTGGAGACCGAGGAGCTGATCGACGGTCGGCGCCGGTTCAAGGGCGTGTTGGAGGGCACCGAAGGTGACGAGGTGCTGATCGGCATCGAGGACCAGGGGGCGCCCGTGACCATCGGGTTGAACTTCGACTGGTTGTCGGACGCGAAGCTGGTGCTGACCGACGCGCTGATCGCCGAGATGCTGCGCGCGCGAAAGGCCGCTGCGCTGGACGACGAAACCGAATTCGACACCATCGAAACCGACAGCGACGCCCCCGCGTCGCAGCAGGAGTAACCGACATGGCCATCACCAGCGCCAACCAGCTTGAACTGCTCCAGACCGCCGAGGCGGTGGCACGCGAAAAGATGATCGACCCCGATCTGGTGGTCCAGGCGATGGAGGAGAGCCTCGCCCGCGCCGCGAAGTCGCGTTACGGTGCCGACATGGACATCCGCGTCGCCATCGACCGCAGGACCGGGCGCGCGACCTTCACCCGGGTGCGCACCGTCGTGCCCGACGAGGAGCTTGAGAACCATCATGCCGAGCTGACCGTCGCGCAGGCGAAGGCGCATCTGGACGATCCGCAGATCGGTGACGAGATCCGCGACGAGGTCCCTCCGGTCGAGCTGGGCCGGATCGCCGCGCAGTCGGCCAAGCAGGTGATCCTGCAGAAGGTCCGCGAGGCCGAGCGCGACCGCCAGTACGAGGAATTCAGGGATCGCGCCGGCACCATCATCAACGGGGTCGTCAAGCGCGAGGAATACGGCAACATCATCGTCGATATCGGCCGCGGGGAGGGCATCCTGCGCCGCAACGAGAAGATCGGCCGCGAAAGTTACCGCAACGGCGACCGCATCCGCTGCTACATCAAGGATGTCCGGCGCGAGGCGCGCGGGCCGCAGATCTTCCTGTCGCGCACCGCGCCCGAATTCATGGCGGCGCTGTTCAAGATGGAGGTCCCCGAGATCTATGACGGCATCATCGAGATCAAGGCGGTGGCCCGCGATCCGGGCTCGCGCGCGAAGATCGGCGTGATCAGCTACGATTCGGGGATCGACCCGGTCGGCGCCTGCGTCGGCATGCGCGGCAGCCGTGTGCAGGCGGTGGTCAACGAGTTGCAGGGCGAGAAGATCGACATCATCCCCTGGAACGAGGATCAGGCGACTTTCCTGGTCAATGCGCTGCAGCCCGCCGAGGTCAGCAAGGTCGTCATCGACGAGGAAGCCGCCAAGATCGAGGTCGTGGTCCCCGACGATCAGCTGTCGCTGGCCATCGGGCGGCGCGGGCAGAACGTGCGGCTGGCGAGCCAGCTCACGGGGCTCGACATCGACATCCTGACCGAGGCCGACGAATCCGCCCGCCGGCAGGCCGAGTTCGCCGAGCGCAGCGCGCTGTTCATGGAGGCGCTCGACATCGACGAGATGATGGCGCAGCTGCTGGTGGCCGAAGGCTTCACCTCGCTCGAGGAGGTCGCCTATATCGAGCAGGACGAGTTGCTGGCGATCGACGGTTTCGACGAGGACACCGCCGAGGAGTTGCAGGCGCGCGCGCGCGACCGGCTGACCGCGCTCAACGAGGCGGCGCTGGAGCGCGCCCGCGCGCTGGGCGCCGAGGACAGTCTGATCGTGTTCGAGGGGCTGACGCCGCAGATGGTCGAGGCGCTGGCGCGCGACGACGTCAAGACGCTGGAGGATTTCGCCACCTGCGCCGATTGGGAACTCGCCGGGGGCTGGACCACGGTGGACGGCCAGCGGGTCAAGGATGATGGCGTTCTCGAGCCCTTCGATGTCAGCCTGGACGAGGCGCAGAACATGATCATGACCGCGCGTGTGATGCTGGGTTGGGTCGACCCCGATGACCTGATCGCCGACGAGGCGGCTGCGGGGGCTGACGAGGAGGCCGACGCGGCCGAGGGCCCCGAGGCCCAGGACGACGCGGCGCGGGTGTGACACGGGCACAGGGCAGGAGCGGCGATGACGCGCGGCCGGCGACAGGCCAGCACCGACGGCCCCGAACGGCGCTGCATCGCCACGGGCCATGTCGGCGATCCGGCGGGCATGGTCCGCTTCGTGATCGCGCCTGACGGCACGGTCACGCCCGACATTGACCGCAAGCTGCCGGGGCGCGGGATCTGGGTGCGCGCCGATGCCGCCGCGCTGGACCGCGCGGTTGCGAAGAAGCTGTTCGCCCGCGCCGCGCGCGCGTCGGTCACCGTGCCGCCGGGGCTGGTGGGGCTGGTCCACCAGTTGCTTGCGCGGCGTGTGATTGATATGCTGTCGCTGGCGCGAAAAGGTGGGCTGGCGGTTGCCGGATTCGAAAAGGTGCGCGACCTCGCGCTGCGCGAGGAGATGGCAGTCCTGCTGCAGGCTGCGGACGGGTCGGAACGCGGGAAATCGAAGCTGCGGCCTCCGGGTGGGGACGGGACGTTCATCGGCTGCTTGACAGCCCGGGAATTGGGTTTGGCTTTCGGGCGAGAACATGTGATACATGCCGCGCTTCGCGCTGGCGGTCTGACGCGTCGTGTTATAGACGACGCGGCAAGGCTGGCAGGGGTGCGCGGGCAAGGCGGCGAGCGCGTCGCCGGAGAGGAAAAGACGGACGCATGAGCGATACAGACGGCAAGAAGACACTCGGACTTGGGGGCAACCGGCCCGGGCAGGTGAAGCAGAGCTTCAGCCGCGGCCGCACCAAGTCGGTGGTCGTGGAAACCAAGCGCAAGCGCGTTGTGGTGCCCAAGCCGGGCGCTCAGGCCTCGGGGTCGGGCGGCGGCACGTCCTCTGCAGCCGCCGCGGCAGCCAAGGCGTCGTCGGCCAAGCGGCCCGCCGGGATCACCGATGCCGAGATGGAGCGCCGCCTGAAGGCGCTGCAGGCCGCGCGTTCGCGCGAGGCCGAAGAAGCCGCCCGCCGCGAGGCCGAGGAGAAGGCGCGCGAGGAAGAGCGCCAGCGCCGTCGCGAGGAAGCCGAGGCCCGCGAGCGCGAGGAGCGCGAACGCGAAGCCGCGCTGCAGGCCAAGGCCGAGGAAGACGCCCGCGCCGCCGCGGAAGCGGCGCAGCGCGCGGCTGCGCCCGATCCTGCCGCCGCGACCCCGGCTCCCGCCCCCGCACCCGATCGCGCCCGCCCCGCGCCGGCGCCCGCCGCGCGCAAGCCCGAGCGCGAGAAGGAGCGCGAGACCCGCGCCAAGCCGCGCGATGGCGGCCGGCGTTCGGGCAAGCTGACGTTGAAGGAAGCGCTGACCGGCGACGCCGGCGGACGGCAACGCTCGCTTGCCGCCATGAAGCGCAAGCAGGAGCGCGCGCGTCAGAAGGCGATGGGCCAGAGCGCCCCGCGCGAGAAGGTCACCCGCGATGTCAAGCTGCCCGAGACCATCGTGGTGCAGGAGCTTGCCAACCGCATGGCCGAGCGTGCGGCGGATGTGGTCAAGTCGCTGATGAAGATGGGCGTCATGGCCACCATGAACCAGACCATCGACGCCGACACCGCCGAACTGGTGATCGAGGAATTCGGCCACCGCGTCGTGCGCGTCTCGGACGCCGATGTCGAACAGGTGATCGCCGAGGTCGAGGATGCGCCCGAAGCGCTGCAACCGCGCCCGCCGATCATCACCATCATGGGCCATGTCGACCACGGCAAGACCTCGTTGCTGGACGCGCTGCGCAAGACCAACGTGGTCTCGGGCGAGGCCGGGGGCATCACGCAGCATATCGGTGCATATCAGGTCACGACCGGGTCGGGGGCGGTGCTGAGCTTCCTGGATACGCCGGGCCATGCCGCCTTCACCTCGATGCGTGCGCGCGGCGCGAACGTGACCGACATCGTGGTGCTGGTGGTCGCCGCCGACGATTCGGTGATGCCGCAGACCATCGAGGCGATCAACCACGCCCGCGCCGCCGAGGTGCCGATGATCGTGGCGATCAACAAATGCGACAAGCCCGCCGCAGACCCGCAGAAGGTCCGCGCCGAGCTGTTGCAGCATGAGGTCGTGGTCGAGGCCATGTCCGGCGACGTGCAGGATGTCGAGGTCTCGGCGGTCACCGGCGCAGGGCTGGACGAACTGCTCGAGGCGATCGCGCTGCAGGCCGAGATCCTCGAGCTCAAGGCCAACCCCGATCGCGCGGCAATGGGCGCGGTGATCGAGGCCAAGCTCGACATCGGGCGCGGCCCGGTGGCGACGGTGCTGGTGCAGCACGGCACGCTCAAGCGCGGCGACATCTTCGTGGTGGGCGAGCAGTGGGGCAAGGTCCGCGCGCTGATCAACGACCAGGGCGAGCGGGTCAACGAAGCCGGCCCGTCGGTCCCGGTCGAGGTGCTGGGCCTGAACGGCACCCCCGAGGCGGGCGACGTGCTCAACGTCGTCGACACCGAGGCGCAGGCGCGCGAGATCGCCGAATACCGCCAGGAAGCGGCCAAGGACAAACGCGCCGCTGCCGGCGCCGCCACCACGCTGGAACAGCTGATGGCCAAGGCCAAGGCGGACGAAAGCGTCGCCGAACTGCCGGTGCTGGTGAAGGCCGACGTGCAGGGCTCGGCCGAGGCGATCGTGCAGGCGCTGGAGAAGGTCGGCAACGACGAGGTGCGCGTGCGCGTGCTGCATTCGGGCGTCGGGGCGATCACCGATTCGGATGTCGGGCTGGCCGAGGCGTCGAGCGCGCCCATCATCGGCTTCAACGTCCGCGCCAATGCCAGCGCGCGCAACAGCGCCAACCAGAAGGGCGTCGAGCTGCGCTATTATTCGATCATCTACGATCTGGTGGATGACGTGAAGGCCGCGGCCTCGGGGCTGCTGTCGAACGAGATCCGCGAGAAGTATATCGGCTACGCCGAGATCCGCGAGGTGTTCAAGGTCTCGGGCGTGGGCAAGGTCGCCGGCTGTCTGGTCACCGAAGGCATCGCGCGGCGTTCGGCCGGGGTGCGGCTGTTGCGTGACGATGTGGTGATCCACGAGGGCACGCTGAAGACGCTCAAGCGCTTCAAGGACGAGGTCAAGGAGGTCCAGTCGGGGCAGGAATGCGGGATGGCCTTCGAGAATTACGAGGACATCCGCCCGGGCGACGTGATCGAGATCTTCGAGCGCGAGGAAGTGGAACGCGCGCTGGACTGATGCGCGCCGGAGTGATGCGCGCCGGACTGGCACTGCGCGCAGCGTGACATGATGGACGGCCCGTCGCGTCTGCGGCGGGCCGTTGTCGTGTCGGGCAGCCTGGTTGCCGGCGTGGGATGCCCTGGCCCGGGGCCGCGCACGCCCGCGGCGCCGCAGGCCCCACCCGCCCAC